>SAMEA104315424__coassemble_7354_pt1 | contig 3256 bp, 4 predicted proteins | sample SAMEA104315424__metabat2_high_PE_004 | metagenome-assembled genome bin SAMEA104315424 (sample SAMEA104315424) | gut metagenome | biome: Monkey gut; feature: monkey-associated habitat; material: faeces | place: China | collected 2013 | reverse complement strand
GAATTCCTTAGGGGTTTTGTTTTCTTTGCCGGCATTTTGCTCAACTTTCTGGCCCTGCTCATCCATGCTGGTTAAAAACATAACGTCGCAGCCTTGAAGGCGCTTAAAACGAGCCATTGCATCAGCGGCAATAGTGCTGTAAGCGTGGCCAATATGCGGCTGGCCCGAGGCATAATATATGGGGGTTGTTATATAAAAATTCTTCTTTTCCATTTAATGTTCTCCTTTACTTTCGATTTTTTATAATTATACCACAAAAAGAAATGTTACCGTAAAATATATAATCACAGAATTCGCAATTTATATTTATTCTAAAAACGTATCATTTATTTTAAAAAATATATCAAAATCATACATTAGCAGGAAAAATATAATATTAAAAATAAATGTTGAAATATGATACAATAAAGAAGAAAATAATTGCAAGGAGAAAACTAGAATGTTAAAAATTCAAAAGCTAAGCGATGAAACACTAGAAGCAATTTCAGGAGGAATGGTTAAAGATTGCGAAATAGAAGAAAAGCCTCATCATGATTACTTCAAATTAGGGATTTTGTCAGGAACGCTAAGCCTTTCAATAGGCATGGGAATAGCCAATGATTACGCCAAAAGGAAAAAATTTAAATTCCGTAAAAAAGTAAAAGCAATACTGATGGGCGCTCTAGTAAGTTTGGCGGCTGACGGGATTGCCTTAAGCTTAATAGCAGGCACAGCTGCAGGCAAAAAGATTTACAACCGAATAAAAAATAGTTGACATTTTTAATAAAGTGTAATACAATCAACTGAAATAATTGTTTCAAGGAGGAAATAAAGATGTTAAAAATTGAAAAGTTAAACGATGAATCATTAGAAATGGTGTCAGGCGGCCAGTATTTCTGCACTAAAGCAGGGTCTGCAGTACTAGCTTCTCAAGGCGCAGGAATAGGAGCCTCCATAGGATTAGTATTTGGTACAATAAACGGAGCAAAAGCAGCAAAAAAACACACTGACGGAAAAAACATGAGCTTGGCTGAAAAAGCAAAAGTAATAGTAGCAGGCACTGCAGCAGGCTTCGTAGGCGGAGCAGTAGGCGGGGCAGTTCTCGGCGCAGCTTCAGGCGCATGCCTTGGCGCAGGATGCGGCTTTAGCACAGACATAGCATTCAATCAACTAGAATCTTGCTAAAAATAAATATAAAATGAATCACACCTCCATGGATATTTGTTTGCTAAAAAATTACTTTCGTTTTTCGGTATATTCAGAAAGCAACGGGCAAATAATATCACCATGGAGGTGAAAAAAATGAAAAATAACAATTCAACAAATTCAAACAACACAAATGCAAGCAATTCAAGAAACCAAACAAACCAGAAAAACCAAACCAGCAATTCTAAAAACACAAGCAATTCTAAAAATTGCCACTAATTAAACTAAAAAGATAAGAGTATTTTCTTACTTCAGCCCCTTGGAGTGCAAGAAAATACTCTTTTTCTGTTTATTTATATTATTTTTACGCCGTGGTCAATCGGCCTACATAAAAATGTTTGCGGGTAAAGCTTTTTAACTTCCGAAAAGCATCTTAACGCCATATTTTCATCTTCAAAAACGCCATAAACGCTCGGCCCGCTGCCGCTCATGAGCGAAGAAGCTGCGCCTAACTCAAGCATTTTTTCCTTTAGCTTGAAAACTTCGCCGCTTTGAATCAACTCCTCAAACCTGTTGAAAAGGCTGCTCGAAAAACCGCTAAAATCAGCGTTTTTCAGGCTTTCTTCCATTTTTCCAAAGCTTTTAAACTCTTTAATCTGAGCGCTGTCAAAAAGCGAGTAAGCCTTTTTAGTGCAAACGGAAATTCCAGGTTTTGTTAGCACCAAGGAATAACCATCAAACGCAGGAATCTTCCTAATTTCAGTTCCTTTGCCCGTGGCCCTTGCCGTTCCGCCCAAAATGCAAAAAGGAATATCCGCGCCTACCTTCTCGCCCATTTTAAGAAGCCTGCTCAAAGAAACTTTTTCATCATACATACGGTTTAAAAGCGCCAAAACCGCCGCGCCATCTGCGCTACCGCCTGCCAGACCAGCACTTATGGGAATATTTTTCTTAATGTGAATTTTTATTCCGCTGAAAGGAATTTCCGTTTCTTTGAAAAATAAATCCGCGCACTTGAAAGCAATGTCTTCATTTTGCGGGCAGCCGGTATTTTTCTCGTTAAAAACCGAAATTTTTCCATCCGAAGTTTCTTCCACAGTCACTTCGTCGAAAAGATTAATGCTTTGCATTATCATGTCAACATCATGGTAGCCATCAGGCCGTTTCGAAAGAATTTCAAGGCCCAAATTTATTTTCGCCGGAGCATATGCTTTAAGTTTCAATTTTTATTCACCGCTAAATTCATTTATTATTTTTTCCATGCTTTCAGAAAGCACATTAAGCTTCTCGGAAAGCTCTTTTTCGCTGTTTTCATGAGCTAAAATATAAACTTTGAGTTTCGGCTCAGTTCCCGAAGGGCGAACCACGATTTCATTTTTGTTTTCAAGCTCTAAACTAAGCATTCCGAAATCTTTTTTAACCGAAATCACGCCCATGCTTTCAGGGATCAAACTTTCGAAATTCGAAATGATCTTGTCCATTTTTTCCTTGCCTTTAGAACCTTTGAACTCAAAGCTCAAATTTTTCTCGCCATAATGGCCATATCTTTCGCTGATTTTCGCCAAGGCGTCTATCAAACTGAGGTTATTCCTTTTGAAATACGCAGCAGCCTCGCACATCAAAACAGTGGCAGAAACGGCGTCTTTATCCCTCGCGTAAGTTCCGCTTAAGTAGCCGTTGCTTTCTTCAAACCCGAAAAGATAACTCGAAAGATTACCGCTTGATTCAAGCTTAGCAATTTCTTTTGCAATGTTTTTAAAGCCCGTCGGTACGCTTATGACCTCGCAATTTTCTTTTTTCGCAATGGCGTCAATCATTTTGCTGCTAACAAGGCTTTTAACAACCACAGGCCTGACCGAAGAATCGATGAACTCCCTTTTCTTTTTAACAATGTAATAGAAAAGCAAAATGCCAATTTGGTTGCCAGTGATGAGCTTATATTCCCCTTTGTGCCTGGCGCAAACGCCCATTCTGTCGGAATCTGGGTCGGTTGCAATTATAATATCAGCCTTTGAACTTACGGCATATTTAACCGCTAAGTTAAAAGCCTCTAAATACTCAGGGTTCGGCAGCCTGCAAGTCGTGAAGTTGCCGTCGGGGTATTTTTGCTCATAAACAACTTTAAGATTTT
>SAMEA104315424__coassemble_7315_pt1 | contig 3267 bp, 3 predicted proteins | sample SAMEA104315424__metabat2_high_PE_004 | metagenome-assembled genome bin SAMEA104315424 (sample SAMEA104315424) | gut metagenome | biome: Monkey gut; feature: monkey-associated habitat; material: faeces | place: China | collected 2013 | reverse complement strand
GCAGCAATCATTTTCTCACCCCGGAACTTAAAATTTTTATTATTTCGTTTGCGCACTGTTCTTCGCTGAAGGCTTTCAAAGAAACGTCAAAACCAAGATTTTTAAGGAAAAACAAAATCTCAGCCGACTGAGTGGGGGAGATAAACTCTGTGCAGGACTCGCTTGAAAAAATTTCTTCAGGGATAATCCCCTCATAGTCTTGGTAAAATATCTGCGCCTTATCAAAAAGCACAAAGTAGGGCAGGGCAGGGATGTTTGTGATTTCACCGTTTTCGATTAAAATTGTTTTATCAGAAAGCAGCGCCTCGCTCATGAAATGAGTGATCAAAACCACGGTTATTCCTTCGTTTTCATTAAGGCTTTTTATCAACCTAAGAATAGCTTTTCTCCCTTCAGGGTCAAGCATCGAGGTCGGCTCATCAAAAACTATCATTTCAGGCATCATCGCAAAAACGCTGGCTATGTTGAGCCTTTGCTTCTGCCCGCCTGAAAGAGTGTGCGTGAGGCTTTTTTCAAAGCCACCAAGGCCAACTTCTTCCAGAGCATTACTTATTTTTTCTTTCATTTTGCAGGCTGGAACACACAAATTTTCAAGCCCAAAGGCAATTTCTTCTTCGGCAGTGCTCGCAATGATTTGATTGTCAGGATTTTGAAAAACCATTCCAACTTTTTTCCTTATTTCAAAGAGTTTTTCATCATTTTTGGTGTTTTCGCCGTCTACGATAACGTCGCCACAGCTTGGAATTAAAACACCATTTAAATGTTTCGTGAGGGTTGATTTGCCCGAGCCATTCGGCCCAACGACCGAAATAAAATCGCCTTTATTTATTTCAAGATTTATATTTTTGAGTATCTTCCTGCCGTTTAACTCATAGCTAACGTTTTTAAGCTCGATGAATTTACTCAAAGGCCTCAGCTCTTTTCAAGCTTTCGCTCATCCAGATGCAAGTGTTGCCCGCAGGAAGCATAAGCCCGCTCGAAGAAACTTTCAGCCCGATTTCATCAGCCAAAACACTGCCTTTGTGAGTCTTGTTTATAATCGAAGACATTAAATAAGAGATAGCCCCGGCGCAAATTCCGGTGGAATAGGAGTTAATCATCATGAATTTGGCATCATCCGAAAGAAGCTGAGCGCAAAGCGAAACGAAATCATAGAGTTTTTCCTCAAGCTTCCAAATCTCGCCTTTCGGGCCCCTTCCGTAAGAAGGAGGGTCCATTATTATTCCGTCGTATTTATTTCCTCTGCGAATTTCGCGCATAACGAATTTCTCGCAGTCGTCCACTATCCATCTGATAGAAGCATTTTCAAGCCCCGAATCTTTAGCGTTGCTCCTTGCCCACGAAACCATGCCTTTGGAGGCGTCCACGTGGCAAACCTTGGCCCCGGCCTTTGCGCAAACGAGCGAAGCACAGCCCGTGTAGCCAAAAAGATTAAGAATCTTAAGGGGTTTGCCGTTTATCACTTTTTTGAAAAATTCCCAGTTAACCGCCTGCTCAGGGAAGACGCCCGTGTGCTTGAAATTCATGAGTTTAACGTTGAAATTAAGCTCACCGTACTTAATATTCCAGCTTTCTTCCTTGAGGTTTTTTATTTTCCAATGGCCGCCGCCCGTGCTTGAGCGGTGGTAAATTGCGTTTGCTTGATTCCAGCGCGGGTCTTTTTTCTCGGTGTTCCAGATTATTTGAGGGTCCGGGCGGATTAAAATTTTGTCGTTCCATCTTTCGAGCCTTTCGCCGTTTGAAGCGTCAAGAAGCTCGTAATCTTTAAAGGTTGTGAATCTCATTTTATTTTTTACCTTTCTTATTTTTCCATCATTTTGCTTATGGTTTCAGCCAATTTTTTCGTTATTTCTTCGGCTGCTTCTTCGCTTTCATGCTCGGTCATAACCCTGATTTTTGGCTCTGTGCCTGATTCTCTTACTACTATTCTGCCTTTATTTCCGATTTCTTTTTTAACTTCTTCCAAATAGGCTTTTATCTCTTCGTTTTTAGCGAACATGCCTTTTTGATTAAAATTAATTTTAACTGCAGAGGATTTTTGAGGGTATTTTTTCACGATTTTTCTGAGTTCCGAGGCTTTTTTGCCCGAAGAAAGCAAAATTTCGATTAGTTTAAGAGCCGTTAATTGGCCGTCGCCAGTGGTTGAATTTTCAAGGAATATAATATGGCCGGATTGCTCGCCGCCAAGGCTGTAGCCCTTTTGAGTCATTCTTTCAAGGACGCATCTGTCGCCAACGTTTGTTTCTTCGAAGCTTATTTCGTTTTCAGCGCAGAACTTTTTAAGCCCCATGTTAGACATTATCGTTCCAACCAAAGCATTTCCTTTCAAAGTGCCGTTTTTCTTCATGTAATCGGCGCAAATTCCAAGAATAAAATCGCCATCAATCACGTTTCCGAGCTCGTCAACAGCAAGGCATCTGTCGGCATCGCCGTCAAAAGCAAAGGCAATGTCATAGCTTTTTTCTTTCACTTTTTCTGCCAAATTTTCAATGTGGGTCGAGCCGCAATTTTCATTGATGTTTATTCCGTCAGGGGAGTGGAAGATAAAATCAGCTTTGATTCCAAGCTCGCTGAAAATCCTTTCTGCAGTAAACGAAGAAGAACCATTCGAGCAGTCAACAAGCACTTTTATTTCCTTTTTTTCAGGCAGTTTCACAGCGCTTTCTAAGTATTTTGCGTATTTTTCAGTTGCATTTGCGCACTTTTCGATTTTGCCGATAGCCTCTGCTTCCGGGAGCAAATCGTCAATGTTTCTAGAGATTAAATCTTCGATTTTTTCTTCCATCTCGTCAGGGAGCTTATAGCCCTTATTCCCGAAAATTTTAATTCCATTGAATTCAAAAGAATTGTGGGAAGCCGAAATCATTATTCCTGCGTCGGCTTTTTCTTCCAAAGTAAGGTAAGCAACCGCCGGAGTTGGAACAACGCCCAAAGAAACGGCATTTGCGCCCATAGAGCTGATTCCTGCCAGAAGCGCAGCTTCCAGCATGTTTGATGAAATTCTTGGGTCCTTTCCAACCAAAATCTTCGAGCCTTTGCCCAAAGTGTAGGCCACTGCCATGCCAACTTTCATCGCAAGGGAGCATGTCAGCTCTTTGTTTGCGACCCCTCTTATTCCATCTGTGCCAAAAAATTTACCCATTTAAAAAATTACCTCCAAAGTTTTTCTTGTTTGTTGTATCCCATATGATTATATGCCGCTTCGGTCACGCATCTTCCTCGAGGAGTGCGGTTTAAAAAGCCTATTTGCATCAAAAACGGCTCGTA
>SAMEA104315424__coassemble_6787_pt1 | contig 3433 bp, 2 predicted proteins | sample SAMEA104315424__metabat2_high_PE_004 | metagenome-assembled genome bin SAMEA104315424 (sample SAMEA104315424) | gut metagenome | biome: Monkey gut; feature: monkey-associated habitat; material: faeces | place: China | collected 2013 | reverse complement strand
TGCGCCTGTAACTTTAGATTTCGATACGGATTAGGATTCTGACGCGATAAATCAAATAACGTCTCCGCGCCAACGAACGTAACGGTAATTTCGGCTATTGGAAATTGTTCGCGGCATTTTAGCCTTAATTCGTCAGCTTGCGCTTCAATATCACGAGAGATTTGCGACCCCAACGAGGCATATACAAAATGAATCTTAAGTGTTCTAATTTTGGTTACGATCTTCTTATATAGATCAAGAAACTCTTGAACTTTCCCACAAAGCGATTCACTATATCTACCTTTGAATTTATCCAACTTAGATTCAACAGTTAATAAATTCTCAGACAACGTTTTGAACTTTAAGATCACGGTTTCATCAAAACCTGGCGAATTCTTTGCCTGGAACAAATATAAATCTAAGTCAAAAACACGCATCTTAGGTAACGACTGAAGTGTCTCATCTGTCACCAGTGCTGAATTAAGGAAAAGATACATCCCATCGCATCCACCATCATCACTTCCTCCTATGATTCCGTTCTCAATCTCCTCATCGGTAAGTTCGTACTGTTTTAAATACTGCTGGGCACAATAGAATTCAAAGAAAGATGATTTGTCAACAACTGATTCAAACTCCTTCATCGCTTGAGGAATTATTGTGTCGCGCATTAGTTGTTGGGTAGGATTTAACTTAGACATAATCTCTCTCCTTAATTGTTTAACTCAAGTCACATTTCAGCAGCCGCAACTCAGGCTTGGAGGCATCAAGTTCCAAACAAAGATACGGTTCTTTCTTGAAACGTTCTGGCGGCGGCTCGGTTGTTGTTATAATATACTGGAAATTCGGTTCGTCATTAGCTCTGCGTTCCAAGTCTTCAGCAAACTCGAAGTAACGATGGTAGATAGCAGGCGATATGTCCGCAACACGTGGGCCATCGTGAACAAGGAATCGTGGATGCGTAGATCGACCTTGAATCGCCATTACAAGAACAGTCAAGTCAAATACCACATTTAGCGCGGCATCAATCGCCGCACTTTGACATGGCGCGTCCTTGTAAATACACCGTGTGTAAATTGCATCCTTGTCTTCAATCACCTCTCCTATGACCATGTTTCCAAAAACATATTTTGCGACTTGAAAGAAGTAGTCACGAATTCCTGCGGAAGCAGAACCAGATTTGCGTAAGGCAGAAAGACTACCGGCTATTTCCTTTCGCTTTTTACGAGCACTTTCTATCTGTGCGGATGTTTCTGCAAGTTTTCTTGCGCCATCTCGATAACGATCAATTGCCGTTAGAGACTTGGTTATTACATCTCGTCTCGCGGCCAATTTCCTTTCCAACTCTGTTTTCAACTCAAGATATTTTTGCTTCGCCTCAAGAAATCTGATACGAGCCTGCTCTACATCTTCTCTGCCATTATCAATCAGAGACTTGATATCACGCACCTTCTTCCGCTGATCATTGAGCGTAATCTCGGCTTGCTCACGAACGATTGCATTTGCTGCTTTACGTTCCTCCTCTCGCTGCTTTTTGCCTTCAGCATACTTTTGTGCCTCCTTGCATCCGCTCATTAAGGCCCAGTCAAGCGGAACAGCACAATAACGCCGTCCCGGATACAACCTCGCGGCAGCTCGAACCTGAGACTCCGGGGGTTCTTCCTCCTTGGGGGTTAGCGCAATGTTGGCACTATGCTCAAGATCATTCAGTGTTGCTATTTCAGTGTTCAAAATGCAAACACGGCGATGCTGCACATATTCCGAGTCCTCGTAATCTCGCTCTGCTGCATTATACTCCGATTGAAGTTTTTCAAGTTCGTTCGACATTTGTTCCGGAAGTTCACTTAATGAATTACGCTCGTTCGCCAATTGTGTAACTATCGCATCGACCGCAAGGTCGTTCTTCATATCGATGCCAGATAGTTCCTGAAGGTTCTCAATCCATTCAAGATTCTCCTTGCATGTCCATGTGAATCCTGATAGCGCTTCTTGCGCATCTTCAATCACCCCCGTAAGTCGTTCATATTCTCGTATAAGATCAAGTTCATCCTTTGCCATTGGATTGTAGATGGAACGCATGATGAAAGACTTTTGATCCTGCTTAAGCGTCGGCGAATCAACCCCCCTCCATACGTTAAGTCTAGAAAACTGTACTTCCTGGTCTCTCGTGAACCAAGGGAAATAATGCCATATTCCAATTCGTGAACCATCTGGCAATGTATTGTACGGTACGATTTTCTTCGCGGCCTTTTCCATTGCCGTCACGAAATCTGTGTATGCACCCAGCTTGTACTTGCCGCTAAGAAAATCATCTAATAGAACGCCTCGCAAAGTAAGACCTTTTGAAGCTGTCCACATGGTAAGAGGTCTCGCGACACACCATGTTTCACCATCCAATCGTATCTCTGCGACAACCCATCCGTTTGGGAATGCATGCGTTGCCGCATTTCTAAATTCTTCAGTTCCAATTCTTTCCTCGCCAAGAACATATCTCAACATTCTGCAGAAAGTGGACTTGCCACTCGCATGACCCGAAATGCGCTGGTCTGCATCCGCCGCCACTGGTGTAGGCGAAGACCAGACAACATTAAGTCCCCTACGGAGACGAACTCGGCGGATCTCTTCACTTTCACCGTCAACCCATTTCGACAAGAGCCTAAGCTCTCGGACCCAGAATAGCGGCTCCGGGGCCTTCGGCACACCAAACCCTTCTGGTTCAGGTATATCCAGATCAAGCTGCTCTTGCATAGAAGCCCTCCGTTATCTTCTTCCTGAACGAAGCATTAATACACGACATCCACTCCGAAAGTCTCTCCTCACTCTGAACAAGCCGCATAAAGGCAAGTGCCATTCTCGCATCCATTGCAACATCGGGAAGATCATTAGCCACCAAAAGCAAAGCATTATCACGAAGTGAGACAACACCTTCCTTTGATATGCTTATCTCTTCTGCTTCAAACATTTCCTCGAGTACGCTTTCAATACATTCATCTGAACGAACGCCATCCCTGTATTGTCTTGCCCACTCTGATACAACATCAGGCATATCTTTAATCGCTGCGATATCCATAGGATTACGAAGCGACGCAAATGCTCCAAAGAGGTTTCCTATCGACATCCGATGCATCGGAGTTTGTGCTAACAATTGTCCGACAAGGAATCTCAGATACAAAGACCTATCGGTGAATGTTTCTTGTCTGACATATGTATTTTCTACCCCTTGCCGCTCTCCACGCCTCGAGGGCGAGGCGGCGGGTGCGGTATTCGCCGAAGCGGGAGAGTTCGTCGTCGCGGAGGGTGCGGAAGGATTCGGACGGGAAGTTCTCGCCCTTGACGTCCTTCGGGTCGAGGATGTACCTGAACTCCTCCTCCGTGAGCCCGTACTTCTTCGCGAAGAACACGTCAAGCTCCGCCTTCAACAGGCCGCGCCGCGCCTCGTCGTAAACGAACGGCTCGC
>SAMEA104315424__coassemble_5205_pt1 | contig 4119 bp, 2 predicted proteins | sample SAMEA104315424__metabat2_high_PE_004 | metagenome-assembled genome bin SAMEA104315424 (sample SAMEA104315424) | gut metagenome | biome: Monkey gut; feature: monkey-associated habitat; material: faeces | place: China | collected 2013 | reverse complement strand
AGCGAAGACAGCAGGATTTTCGGACTTATAAACGGCCTGCCCGCTGAAAAAACTTACAATTACTCAGAAATAATTGAAAAGTTTAAAACGCACCAAGTAACAAAATATACCCTCAATTTGGGCTCAGGCGACATGCAAATCACGCTTAAAGACAACAGCGTTATAAACTACACTTCGCCGAGCGCAAGCCTTATTTACATGGATATTAAAGACTATGTAAATGAATATAACGAACAAAACGAAACCAAAATGGTTTATAACATAACGAAGCCTACAGACAGCTCGTGGTTCGTGAGCATTTTATTGCCTTTGATAGTTTCGGCCTTGCTTTTAAGCGCCATGGGCTGGATGTTCCTGCGCAAATTAAGCGCAATAAGCGGCGAAAACAACAAGCAATTCGGCTTTGGAAAAGCGAAGCTTAAGGATAACTCTAAAAACAAGAAAAAGGTTACTTTTGCAGATGTTGCCGGAGCTGACGAAGAAAAAGAAGAACTCGCAGAGATAGTTGACTTTTTAAAAACGCCGGATAAATACACTTCCATGGGTGCAAGAATCCCGAAGGGCCTTTTGCTCGTTGGACCTCCAGGAACAGGTAAAACACTCCTCGCAAAAGCCGTTGCAGGCGAAGCTGATGTTCCTTTCTTTTCGATTTCAGGTTCTGATTTCGTTGAAATGTTCGTTGGCGTTGGTGCTTCCAGAGTAAGAGATTTATTCGAAAAAGCCAAGAAAAATGCTCCTTGCTTGATTTTCATTGATGAAATTGACGCCGTTGGGCGCAGGCGTGGCTCAGGCCTTGGAGGAGGCCACGATGAAAGAGAGCAAACGCTTAATCAGCTTTTGGTTGAGATGGATGGCTTCGGCGATAATGAAGGCGTTATAGTAATTGCTGCAACTAACCGCTCGGATATCCTCGACCCGGCTTTAACCCGCCCAGGAAGATTCGACAGAGAAATTTATGTTGGCCGCCCTGACATAAAAGGCAGAGAAGAAATTTTGAAAGTTCATTTAAAAGGCAAAACTCTCGCGCCAGACGTTGACCTCAAAGTGATTGCTAAAAGAACCGTTGGCTTCACCGGAGCTGACCTTGAAAACCTTCTTAATGAAGCGGCAATTCTTTCGGTTAAGCGCGGACTTGGAATGATTTCAATGGCGGAAATTGAAGAATCAGTAATGAAAGTTTCAATGGGCCCTGAGAAAAAATCCAGAATCATAACAGAAGAAGAAAAAAAGCAAACAGCCTACCACGAAGCAGGCCACGCAATTGCAACTTACTTCTGCAAAACCCAAGAAAAAGTTCATGAAATTTCGATTATTCCAAGAGGCAGCGCAGGAGGCTACACCCTATCGCTCCCCGAAAAAGACGAAAATTTCAGATTCAAGAAAAAGTTTTTCGAATCAATTATTGTTTTACTCGGAGGAATGGCAGCTGAAAAAATCATTTTAAATGACACTTCCACAGGGGTTTCCTCGGATATTAAACGAGCAACTCAAACCGCCAGGGCAATGGTAACGGAATACGGAATGAGCGACGAGCTCGGCCCGATTGTTTTTGATTGCTCAAATGCTGAGCCTTTCTTCGGAAGAGACGGCGGCCAGGTAAAAAATTACTCAGAATCCACCGCTACGGTGATTGATGCGGAAGTCAAGAAAATAGTAACTGATTGCTATGAAAAATCTCAAAACATCATTAAGGAAAACATAGGTAAACTCCACGATGTTGCAAACTTCTTGCTGGCAAATGAGAAAATGACTCAAACCCAGTTTGAAAACATAATGAATCCCACAGAAATTTAATTAAAGAAAGAAGGATGAACCACCATGAACGAAAATTTTGATGAAAAAACAGAAGAAAAAACCGGGCCAGACCCGGTGAAACCCCAGGAAATGAAAATTGATATTTCAGAAAGAATTCAAGACAACAGCAACCTAGACAAAGACCGCGACATTTTTTCAACTCGCAAAATTGAATTTGATATGCCAGAAAATGAAATTCCAATCAATGAGCCCGAAGAAAAGAAACCCCAAAACAAGAAAAAAATGAAAACTTTCCTTTCGGCAATAACCGGCATTTTGGCGTTTCTGGTTGTAGCGCTCATAATTTGCATCATTTATTTTTTGAACAATAAAAACTTGCTTTCAATCATTTCCGGTTCACTTTCAGGAAGCTCCAGCACTCAAAATTCACAGCTTGGAGAAGCAAATATCAAATACGAACCGAAGCCAAGCGATGAAAACCAGCTTTCAGCAGAAACAATTTATGAAAAGTTAGCTCCTTCGGTAGTTGGCGTTGTGGTTTATGATGCAGATGCAGAAATAATTTCTGACCCGGTAAGCCAAGGCTCGGGAATCATAATTGATGACCAAGGATATATAATAACGAACTCTCACGTTGTTAATAATTCAAAGAAAAACAACATTAAAATTGTTTCCAACACAAACGAGGAATTTCAAGGAAAAGTTGTGGGCTATGACACAAGAACCGACATAGCAGTAATCAAATGCGACAAATCAGGCCTTTCGTGCGCAACTCTCGGCGATTCCGACCAAGTGAAAGTCGGCGAATCAGTTCTTGCTCTCGGGAACCCTCTCGGCCTTGACTTCGCAAGCACCCTCACCCGCGGAATAGTCTCGGCGGTTAACCGCTCAAAAAGCCTCGCCGCATCGAATAGTTTAGTTAAATACATACAAACCGACGCAGCCATTAACCCAGGAAATTCCGGCGGCCCGCTTATTAATATGTATGGCCAAGTAATTGGAATAAACAGCATGAAAATCGGCGCCGCAGGGCTTGAAGGAATGGGCTTTGCAGTTCCTTCAAACGTGGTTAAAACCGTTGTTAGCGACATCATCAGCAAAGGCTACGTTTCAGGAAGAGTAAGGCTTGGAATTGGCGCAAAGATGATCAGCAACTATCAAGCTCAGGTTTACAATGTTCCAGTTGGAATTTTAGTTTCGAAGATTTACAAAGACAGCAATCTCCCTTCCGCAGGAATTCAAACTGGCGATATAATCACTAAAATTGGCGACACTGCAATAACAAATCTTGATGTTTTTTACGGCGAACTTTACAAGCACAAACCCGGCGAAACCATCACGCTTTCAGTTTTCAGAACTTCAGCAGTAGCAGGTTCTCGCACATTTGATGCAAGCGTTGTTCTGCTTGAAGATCGCGGCGAAACCCAAGAAAAAGAAGACGAAATGAGCTCAAGATAAAATTTTAGGTATAACCTCAAAGTGGGTTATACCTTTTATTTTTGCGAAAATTTTTGCCGCGATACAATGTGTTCTTTTAATCGACAAAAATTCACGTTCACATATATTAGAATAAATATTAAAATTAAAAAGGAGATATTTTAATGAAAATACCCAAACATATTGGAATTATCCCCGACGGCAACAGACGCTGGGCTTTGAAACATTCCAAAGAAAAATTTGAAGGTTATCAATGCGGCATCAAACCTGGCCTTGAAGTTTTTAAATTGGCCTCTGAATTGGGCGTTAAGGAAATAACATTTTACGGTTTCACAGTGGACAATTGCAAACGAGAAAAATCGCAAAGAATCGCTTTTTCGGATGCTTGCGTTGAAGCCGTTAAACTCATTGAAAAAGAAAACGCTGAAATTTTAGTGATTGGAAGCCAAAATTCAAAGATGTTCCCCACTGAACTTGTAAAATACACTAAAAGAGTTCCTGTGAATAAAGGCGGCACAAAAGTGAATTTTCTGGTGAATTACGGCTGGGATTGGGACATTTCAAATATTAGTAGCCAAAACAAAAATAGAGGCGATTTGATAAGCACCCTGCATTCTCGCGATATTTCAATGATAGATTTGATTATACGTTGGGGCGGAATGAAAAGACTATCAGGTTTTCTGCCTATACAATCGGTATATGCAGACATTTACACATGCGAAAATTTGTGGCCGGACTTTAAAAAAGAAGATTTTCACAGCGCGCTCGAATGGTATCAAACGCAGGATTCAACAAAAGGCGGATAATAAATAAAAAGGACCTTTATATGAGCTTCATAAGCCATATAAAGGTTTCTTTGGTGGAGATAAGCGGGTTCGAACCGCTGACCTCTTGAATGCCATTCAAGCGCTCTACCAACTGAGCTAT
>SAMEA104315424__coassemble_3725_pt1 | contig 5204 bp, 7 predicted proteins | sample SAMEA104315424__metabat2_high_PE_004 | metagenome-assembled genome bin SAMEA104315424 (sample SAMEA104315424) | gut metagenome | biome: Monkey gut; feature: monkey-associated habitat; material: faeces | place: China | collected 2013 | reverse complement strand
TATCATGTTAAAGCGGTTCAGAAGATTTTCAAAGAACTTTATGACAAAGGCGATATATATAAAGGAAAGTACGAAGGATGGTACTGCACGCCGGACGAATCGTTTTTCACCGACAAGCAACTTAAAGACGGCAAGTGCCCTGACTGCGGAAGAGAAGTTAAGTGGACTGAAGAAGAGGCTTATTTCTTCAAACTTTCAAAATATGCTGACAAATTGCTGGAATACTATGAAGCTCACCCGCAGTTTGCGCAGCCTGAGGGCAGAAAACATGAAATGATAGAATTTATCAAGTCAGGCCTCGATGACCTTTGCGTTAGCAGAACAAGCTTCAAATGGGGCATTCCTGTTACTTTTGATGATAAGCACGTTGTCTACGTTTGGCTTGACGCCCTCACGAACTATATCACTGCGCAGGGCTTTGGAAGCAGCGACGAAAGCGACTTTAAAAAATATTGGCCTGCTGATGTTCATTTCGTGGGCAAAGAAATTTTCAGATTTCATGTTATAATCTGGCCGGCAATTTTGATGGCTCTTGGTTTGCCGCTCCCGAAGGAAGTTTATGCTCACGGCTGGATTTTATTTGAAGACGGAAACAAAATGTCGAAATCCAGAGGCAACGTCGTTGACCCGAAAATGCTTTGCAGCCGCTACAAACCCGATGCACTCAGATATTTCCTTTTAAGAGAATTTTCTTTTGGCCAAGACGGCATGTATAGCAACAAATCTCTTATAAACAGAATTAATTTTGACCTTGCAAACGACCTTGGAAACTTGGTTTCGAGGACTACTTCAATGGTTGACAAATACTTTGGTGGTACACTTCCGAAAGAGCAAAAGCCAGGTTCTTTGGATGCAGAGCTTGCCACTTCGGCGGTAGCACTTGCCAAAGAATATGAACTCAAAATGGAAAGATTCAAATTTGCTTCGGCGCTTGCTGATGTTTGGCTTATTATTTCGAAATGCAATAAATACATCGATGAAACCATGCCATGGCAGCTCGGCAAACAGCCTGAAAAACAAAGCAGGCTTGCCGCCGTTCTTTACAACCTTTGCGAATCGCTTAGAATAATTTCAATTTTGATTTCGCCAGTTATGCCTGAAACTTCAGAGATAATAAGAAAACAACTCGGAGTAACCAAAGATATGCTCACCATGGAAAAGGCCAAAAGCTGGGGAGTTCTTCCTTGCGATGCCAAAATTGAAAAAGGCGAGGCTTTGTTCCCGAGAATGGACGTTAAAGAAGAGCTCGAAGCTCTTGAAAACCTTGCCGCGCAGGAAGCAAAACCGGAAGAAACCGAGGATTTCATAGGGATTGAAGATTTTGCGAAAGTGAATCTTATTGTAGGAAAAATCAAGGAATGCGAAAAAATTAAAAAATCTAAGAAACTTTTGAAACTTTCAGTTGATGATGGCGAAAAATTAAGGACGATTGTTTCGGGTATTTCCCAGCACTATGAGCCGGAAGATCTAATTGGCAAAAATGTTATTATAGTTGCGAATTTAAAGCCTGCTAAACTCTGCGGCGTTGAAAGCCACGGAATGATCCTTGCAACTGAAAACGAAGAGGGGAAAGTCACGGTTATTTTCCCTGATGAAAGCATCCAGCCGGGCAGCAAGCTTGGCTAAAAGAGGTGAAAAAAGTGATATTTGACACTCATGCTCACTATGATGACGAGGCCTTTGACAGCGATAGGGAAGAGCTCCTAAGCTCTATTCATGAAAATGGAGTTTTGGGGGTCGTTAACGCTTCGGCGGACGTAAATTCTTCGTTTTCTTCCGTTAAGCTTTCGCAGGAATATTCCTACATTTTTGCTGCGGTTGGCGTTCATCCTGAAAATCTTGAAAATTTAAGCGAAGATTACATCGAGCAGATTAAAAAAATAGCCGCTGAAAATAAAAAGGTTGTGGCGATTGGCGAAATTGGGCTTGACTATCATTTTAGGTCCGATAATAAAGAAAAACAGATTGAAGTTTTCGAAAATCAAGTTAAACTTGCAAACTCTCTTGGTTTGCCGGTGATAATTCATGACAGAGAAGCCCATAAAGACACTTTTGACATTTTGAAAAAATATACTCCAAAAGGAATAGTGCACTGCTTTTCCGGCAGCGCAGAAATGGCGAAAGAAATTGTTAAACTCGGCATGAAGCTTGGGATTGGCGGGGTTTTAACTTTTAAAAATGCTAAAACTATAGTTGAAGTTGTTGAAAAAATTCCTTTAAAGCACCTTGTTTTGGAAACCGACGCGCCGTATCTTGCTCCTGTTCCTTTCAGGGGTAAGAGGTGCAACTCTTCTTACATTAAATTTGTTGCCGAGAAAATTGCGGAGATAAAAAACATCAGTGCCGAAGAAGTTTATGAAGAAACTTTCAAAAATGCACTTGAAGTTTACAACATCAAGGAGGAACTATGAGAATCGGCCATGGCTATGACGTTCACAGATTAGTGGAAGGCAGAAATCTGATCCTCGGAGGGGTTAATATAAGCCATGACCTTGGTCTTTTGGGCCATTCTGACGCTGACGTTTTGGTTCATGCGATTATTGATTCTCTTCTGGGGGCGGCCGCGCTTGGTGATATTGGCGTTTTGTTCCCTGACACTGATGAAAAATACAAAAATGCGGACAGCACCGAACTTTTGAAAAAGGTTTGCAAAATTCTTGAAGAAAAAAGTTTTAAGATAGTTAATATTGATAGCACTATCATCGCTCAAAAGCCGAAACTCAAAGAGCACATTTGCAAAATGAGGGAAAACATTGCAAACGCTTGCAATATTGACATAACCTGCGTTAATGTTAAGGCTACAACTGAAGAAAACCTAGGCTTCACCGGTCGCAAAGAAGGAATTGCAGCTCATGCAGTTTCGCTGATAAATTAAGGCTCACTTTTTAGTGAGTCTTTTTATTTGTGTATAAAAAACCACATTCCTCATTGAGAAATGTGGTTATGAATATAAATTTTATTTTAGATCTTTAAAATCTAAGTTTTGGCATTTTTCCATCATTAAGGTCAGCTATGTCTTGTTCATCACCGTCAAAGTAATTAACATCTATCTTATTTATGTCGTTTTCTGGTTCGGGGCTAACGGAACTTTTTCCTTTTCCGCTTTTTGACACAGCAAGTGCTGTTGCTCCGCCTGCTGCTAAAACTCCAATGCCTGCAGCGATAAGAACGTTTTTAACAGTCGATTTAGAAATGCTAAGTCCACCTGCGATTTCGTCTAAAGCCTCTTCAGAAATTGCACCTTTTTTGAATTCTTCCATGTTAAACCATCCTTCCAAAATATAAATATTTTTAGTGTGATGTTACCATCACGGAATTTAAAACTTTCACGATTTATTCATTATACTAGAAATGAATTAGTCTTCGTCGAGAGCATTTTCACTAAGAGATTTGATTATCTTTTTCTTCATTTTGTATTTTTCTTGAAGCTTGCCTTGTTTTACTCCTTGTTTGTGCCCGTGTTTTTCACCGTAGTAATAACCTGCAGCAACTCCTGCACTTGCACCTGTGCTTGCAGCTAAAATTCCAACGCCTGCTGCGAGCAAAACTGCTTTAACAGTTCCGGTGTCAATGTTTAGTCCTCCGGCGATTTCGTCTAAAGCCTCTTCAGAAATTTCACCATTTTTGAACTCTTCCATGTTAAACCACCCTTTCTTTATATAAATATCTTTTAAACAAAATGACATCTATTTTTTTCCGTTGAATAATTTTGCTACGCCATCGTGAACCAAACTGCTTACTTTACTTGATGCCTTGCTTGCACCACTTTTTACTGTTTTTGCTACATCAACTCCATCCATGTCTTGTACAAGTGCACCGGCAGTAAATGAACTAGCCGCAACAATTGCTACACCTGAAGCGATGAGAGCATTTTTCAAAGATATTGATGACAATCCAAGTCCACCTGCGATTTCGTCTAAAGCCTCTTCAGAAATTACACCATTTTTGAATTCTTCCATTTTAAATCATCCTTTCAAAATTATTTTTTGTTAATTACCACCACTGAGGGTACAACATATCTTCAACCATGTTTGCTGGATGTTCTTCACGTTCGACTTTAACAGGTTCCTTTTTTTGAGGGACTGGGTCTGGAGCTTTAACGATATTATTTGGAATATTTTTTTGCGGAGCCGCAGGCACTGCTGGAGTGCGTTTCTTTTTCTGTGATTTCATATATTCTTTCATTCCAATTGCTCCGCCAAAGCCTGAACCTACTGCTAAAACTCCAATGCCTGCAGCGAGGAGAACGTTTTTAACTGTTGATGAAGAGACGCTAAGTCCGCCCGCAATTTCATCTAAAGCTTCTTCGGAAATTGCACCATTTTTAAATTCTTCCATGTTAAACCATCCTTTCAAAATACAAATATTTTTCATTTGGCCTAGCGACCGTTTTTATTATATATTACTATATTTTGAATGTCAACTATTGAATTAAAATATTTTTTGCACAAAATTAACCCCCGCTGATTATATTCAGCGGGATAGTTATAAAAAATTACATATCTAGAAATTTATTTTAGATCTGGGTTCGCTTTTTTAAATAGTTTTATTTTTTCTTTGACACCAAGTTTGGAAAATGCGATTGGATCCATGTCAACACCTTTGCTAATCAAGGCCTTGCTAGCATTTTTTTTGTGAGCTGTGCCACCGCCACTGGATGCTACTGGATGTGCCACTGGTGCTGCTGGAGCATCAATGTCATCTTCCGAGGTTAAGTAAGCGTAGCCTGCGCCTACACCTGCTGATAAAATTCCAATGCCTGCAGCGATAAGAACGTTTTTAACCGCTGATGAGGATACGCTAAGTCCGCCCGCGATTTCATCTAAAGCTTCTTCAGAAACTGCACCGTTTTTAAATTCTTCCATTTTAAACCATCCTTTCAAATATAAATATTTCTTATTTAGTCTTACGACTATTTTATTATATATTACTATATTTTATATGTCAACTACTGAATTAAAATATTTTTTGCACAAAAATACCCGCTAGCTATGCCAGCGGGTACCATGATGAGAAATTTATTTAATTTCTGCTATTCTCTTATCCCATATTGCTGCTTTTTCTTTTACAGGAAGTTTTTCGAATGCTTCTCCATAGCCAGGGTCTTTAACATTTTCATGTTTTTCTTCTTTGCCTTTTTGGCCCAGGTATTTGTATGCGCCGGCTGTTCCGCCAACTGCTAAAATTCCGATACCTGCAGCGAT
>SAMEA104315424__coassemble_3483_pt1 | contig 5473 bp, 4 predicted proteins | sample SAMEA104315424__metabat2_high_PE_004 | metagenome-assembled genome bin SAMEA104315424 (sample SAMEA104315424) | gut metagenome | biome: Monkey gut; feature: monkey-associated habitat; material: faeces | place: China | collected 2013 | reverse complement strand
ACAGTTGATTTAGAAATGCTGAGTCCACCCGCGATTTCGTCTAAAGCTTCTTCAGAAATTGCACCATTTTTGAATTCTTCCATGTTAAACCATCCTTTCAAAATACAAATATTTTTCATTTGGCCTCACGACCATTTTTATTATATATTACTATATTTTAAATGTCAACACTTAAATAAAAATATTTTTTGCATAATTTTATTAAAAATAAAAACCACGCCCAATTGATAGGGCATGGCTATGGTTGCTTATATTAGTCTTCTTGATTTCTTCTTTCACGCATGTATTCTTCCCATTCGCTGTCTCCGAGGACTGGGTTGAAAAGACTTCTAAAGTCTTCCATGTTTACATCTTTTAAATCTCCGATGCCTGCATAGCTTAAAGCAGCTTGTTTGCCTTTTATTTTTTTGGTTTTTGAGATGTGTTCGCCAGTATAGTATCCAGAAAATGCACCTGCTGCTCCGCCTGATGCTGCTGATAAAACTACAATGCCTGTACCGATAAGAGCTTTTTTAACGAGTTCTTTATTTACTTTGAATCCACCGGCAACTCCTTCTAAAGCTTCTTCTGAGATTGCATAGTTTTCAATTTTTTCCATGATTAAACTGTCCTTTCCAATAACTATTTTGTCTAAGCAGATCATATGATCGTGATTATTATATATCATTGTTTTTAAAATGTCAATAATTAAAAATACTACAGTATTTAAAGTATTAATAACCAACTTGAAATATTTTATGTAAAATTTTTTTAATAAAATTCACAATAGAATAAGACTGACCACACTTATTAAAAATTTAATTTTTTTGAAAATTTATTGTAAAATCCTTCTTTTTTGGATTGTGATTTTAAAATCCACGCCTTGTGAGAAAGGCGTGGCCGAATGGTAAATTATTGAATTAACAATTGTGTTTTAAATTCGTATTAATACCAAAATTTTTTGAAAGATTATTGAGCAACAGCTGGTTCTTCAACAGGAGCTGCAGGAGCTTCAACTTTTGCTTCTTCAGCTTTAGGTGCTCTCATTTTTTCCCAGTATGCTTTTGCTTTTGCATATGGAGTGTATTTTTCTCCTACATAAGCGCCACCGCATGCTGTTCCTGCTAATGCGAGTCCGCCACCAAGTACGAGGCCTGTGTAAGTAAGAGCTTTTTTAATTTTTGAAGATTTAACTTCAACTCCTCCTGCAACTTGTTCTAAAGCTGCGTCTGAAATTGCGAAATTTTCGATGTTTTTCATGATAAACTCCCTTTCAAACATTGATTTATTATTGTGGTTTCAAACCATTTGAATTATAGCTAAGAAAATAAAGTTTGTCAATAATTAATCTTGATTTAATATCACAAAAAAATACAGGGCTAAAAATAATATTTTGTATATTAATTTAACAAATATCAACGCAAAAGATAATCTTTAGTTTATCAATACAAAAAGAGTAATAAATTTTATGGCTTTTTCATTTTATACACTAGAGATTATTTTTCGGAGGTAATTTTATGAGCACAGGGAAGCTTCAAATAAATGTTTTTGATGGGTCTATTGCAAATCCGCTTTCAAATTCAACCGTTTCAGTAACCATTTCAGGCCAGCCGGAAAGCGTTGTTGGCGAGGTTTTAACTAATTCTTCAGGCAAAACTGACACCCTCACGCTTGATGCTCCGCCGGTTGAATATTCCTTAAGTCCGGGTTCGCCGAAACCATATTCTGATTATGACGTTATAATTAAAAAAGATGGCTTTGAGCCTATCACCATAAACGGCGTGCAGATTCTTCCTGATGCAATTGCCGCTCAGAATGTTTACATGAAAAAATCAGATGACAACGAAAATTCCGAGCGCAGTTACACTATTCCTGACCATACTCTTTACGGCACTTTCCCGCCAAAAATCGCGGAAGAAGCCGTTAAGCCTCTGCCGGAAGCTTCGGGGTTTGTTGTGCTTGATAAAGTTGTTATTCCTGAGTTCATTGTGGTGCATGACGGCAGCCCTTATGACGATTCTGCGCCTAACTACTGGATTCCTTACCAAGATTACATTAAAAATGTTGCCAGCAGCGAAATTTACGCAACCTGGCCGGAAGAGGCCATTAAGGCCAATGTTCTTGTGATCATTTCTTTCACTTTAAACAGAGTTTTCACCGAATGGTACAGGAGCCGGGGCAAAAATTTCACTATTACTTCTTCAACTGCTTATGACCAAAAATTCGTTTATCAAAGAAATATATTTCAAGAAATTTCGAACGTTGTTGACGATATTTTTTCAACTTTCATCACAAAACCCAGCATTCAGCAGCCGCTTTTCACGCAATATTGCGACGGAATAAATGTTACTTGCCCGGGCTGGCTTTCGCAGTGGGAATCGAAAAATTTGGGCGAGCAAGGCGAGGATTACATTAACATTTTGAGAAGATATTACGGCTCTGAAATTTACCTTGAAAGCGCAACTGAAGTTACAGGTATTCCAATTTCTTTCCCTGGTGAAACTTTGGACGTGGGCTCAAGCGGTGACGCTGTTAGAACAATTCAAAGGCAGCTTAATTCAATAAGCAATAATTACCCATTGATTCCAAAATTAGCGGTTGACGGAAATTACGGCCAAAGCACTTTAGACGCCGTTAAAACATTCCAAAAGATTTTTGACCTCCCGCAAACGGGCTATGTTGACTACAAAACCTGGTATGAAATTTCAAAGGTCTACACTGCTGTTATGAGACTTAGCAATTAAATAAAAACTGTTTTTTCGCTTATAATAATTTTAAGTAAGAAAGAGGGCTGCAATCTTTCTGTTTATTGACTAAACTATGTTAAGTGTGGTATTATCCTCATTAGGCACACTTGTATTATGAAAGATTTCTAACAAAAAAGGAGTTTAAAATGCGTAAAACTGACATAAGTCAATACAGCAAAACACCATGTGGCTCAGCGGCTTTAAGGTCGAAAGGGCCAAGAAACAGTTTTTCAAGAATCAGTGTTTCGATTTTGAAAATTTTATTTAGGTTTTTTCTAAGCATTTTTGCAATTATTCTTTTAACCGGAATAATAATTCTTATTTCGCTTAATTTTTATAAATCTGCGCTTCTTAAAAATGACATTGCACTTAACATAAACGCTTCGAAGGTTTCGCTGACGAGCTTTGTTTATGCAAACGATGAAAACGGCAACCCGCAGGAATACCAAAGGCTCTATAGCCTTGAAAACAGGGTTTGGGTTGATTTTTCTGAAATCCCGCAGTACATGAAAGATGCAATTATAGCAATCGAAGATAAAAGATTCTATGAGCACGGCGGAGTTGACTGGAAGAGGACTTCCGGAGCTATAATGAACCTTACTAAAGGGAGCTCAAGCTACGGCGGCTCGACGCTCACTCAGCAGCTCATAAAAAACATAACCGAAGATAACGAAGTCAGCTTGACTCGTAAAATAAGGGAAATTTTCAGGGCGCTTGAACTTGAAAAGAGATATTCGAAAGATGAAATTTTGGAATCTTACCTTAATATAGTAAACTTTGGCGGAGGAAGCCGAGGGGTTGAAACCGCTTCTAACATTTATTTCGGCAAAAGCATCAAGGAATGCTCGCTTGCCCAGTGCGCGACGATTGCGGCTATAACTCAAAACCCAACGGCTTACAACCCGCTTTATCACCCTGAAAACAACAGGGCAAGGCGCGAGACAGTTTTGAGCGAAATGCTCGACCAGGGCAAAATTTCGCAGGAAGAATATCAAAAAGCTATGGAAGAATCTTCTAAGATGACTTTTGCGGATTATTCCAAAAAAACATCGGAAGAAATTTCTTCTTCGAATGTTAGAAACTGGTATGTTGAAACCGTTTTGAAAGATGTTATAAGCGACCTTTGCGAGAAATATAATATAGGAAAATCCGCAGCCGAAGATATGATTTATTCTCAAGGGCTTAAAATTTACTGCGCTGTGGATAGCAAGGCTCAGTCGATAGTTGAAGAAGCCGTTACAAATAAATCTATTATGTCCACTGACCAAAATCTTGAGATGGGCTTTTCGATGATAGACCTTAAAGGAAGAATCCTTGCAACGGTTGGCTCCAGGAAGCCTAAAACGGGCAACTTGCTTTATGACAGAGCAAACTTCGCAAGGCGCCAGCCGGGCTCGACGATCAAGCCTTTGGCGGCTTACACCCCTGTTATTGAAGAAGGAATGTTTAACTATTCTTCTTTGATTCCTGACGAGCCGCTGCAAATTCCGGCAGCAAACGGCGGCTACAAAAGCTGGCCGAACAACTGGTATAAAGGCTACAGAGGAAAAGTCACGCTTCAGTGGGCTCTTGAAAAATCAGCGAATGCTCCTGCCGCACAGCTCATAAACATGCTCACTCCAATGAAGAGCTATGAATTTTTAACCAAAAAGCTTGGCTTCACGAGCCTTGATTCAAGCGATGCCGTTTCTTTAGCGGCGCTTGCAACGGGCGGAACTCACTATGGTGTAACGCCTCGTGAAATGGCCGGAGCCTTCCAAATTTTTGCAAATGGCGGCAAATTTTATAAACCTTATAGCTATTTTTATGTAACTGACAGAAACGACAAAATTTTGCTTGACCACAGAGATGATATTCCGATTCAAGCGGTTAGCTCTCAAACGGCAACTATTATGAACAGGCTTTTGAGAAACGTTATCATCGGTCGCGAAGGAACAGGTAGAGCCGCAAATATTGACGGCTGGAACGTTGTTGGCAAAACGGGAACCACAAACGACGACTACGACAGCTGGTTCATTGGCGTTACGCCTTATGCTGTGGGCGGAATTTGGACAGGCTACGACAACCCAAAAAGAATTCGTGATACACCTGCGGCAATTAGAATTTGGAAGCATATTATGACGCAATATCTAAAAGGAAAGCAAAACAAAGATTATGATTTTGACCCTGAAGTGGTTTCAGCGAATTATTGCAAAGCTTCGGGTAAATTGGCGGGCCTTGGCTGCGGCAGCACCGCTGTTGGATATTACAGCACTTCGAACATGCCTGAAAGCTGCACGGGCCATGCTTCAGCGAAGAGAAACACCCAAGAAAGGGAATCATCTTCGGGCGAGAACTCTGATTCTTCTGGTGAATCCTCGACTGCTGAGACTCAGGATTCCGAAAGCAGCGGCGAAGCTGAGCCGGCTGTGAGCACGCTTATAGATGACGACGATGATTAAAAATTAGCATATTTTCTTTTTCTGGCATAATCTTAAAATATAGATACTCTCCAGATTGAAGGAGGAAACTTATGAGTCTTATAGTACAAAAATTCGGCGGGACTTCCGTTGCGGACACCTATCATTTGATGAGTGTGGCAAAAAAGGCTATTGCTTTTTATGAAAAAGGTAATGATGTTATAGTTGTGGTTTCGGCCCAAGGCAACACGACCGACGAGCTTATCAAAAAAGCCAAAAAAATAAGCCCTTATGCAAAGGGCAGGGAGATGGACGCCTTGATGGCCACAGGCGAGCAAATTTCCGCTT
>SAMEA104315424__coassemble_2704_pt1 | contig 6615 bp, 8 predicted proteins | sample SAMEA104315424__metabat2_high_PE_004 | metagenome-assembled genome bin SAMEA104315424 (sample SAMEA104315424) | gut metagenome | biome: Monkey gut; feature: monkey-associated habitat; material: faeces | place: China | collected 2013 | reverse complement strand
GCCGTTTTGTGGTTATTTTGGAAATAAAGCTTTTCAATTGAAATAGCATCGGGGTTATATATCTTTATTATTTCTGTTATTCTATCGTATATTTTTTCAAGCCTTAAAAGGAAATCATCTTTCGAGTCAGTCAGCACTGCACCGTAATCTTTTGCAGTGAATTTACTGTTTTTGTATTCTATTACTCCCCAGCCAACAATTGCATAGCCTGGGTCAATGCCTAATATCAGCATTTGATTCACCTCACCAGGCTTAATTATATCATTTATTTAAATGAAGATAAAGATCATTAACAAAAAAGCTTTGAAGGCCATAGTATAACAAAGAGGGGAGTGATAAAAATGAAGACAACAAACAGTTTAAGCAGTTGCAGACCTTGTTGCAGCACAGCTGGGATTTTACTCGGTATTATTGCGGGTATAATAGTGGCAATCCTTTTCTCATTAGGACTTACACCTCTGATTTTAAATGGAATATGGGTTGCTTTTAGCATCGGAGCTGCGGCGCTAGTTTATGTTGCGGTTTTGGCGGCTGTGGGTGGTTGCAGTTCTTGCAGCGCTTTAAGAGGAAGCCTTATTAAAAATTTAAGATGTTTACTAGCTGGTATATTTGGCACTATTTTAACCTCGATTGTGCTTGTATCGGTCGCGCTTGAAATATCTTCAATCATAATTTCAATTTTGGTTGGAATTTTAACATTTTTCTTAATATTTCTTATAGCGTCTCTTATTTCTTTTCTAAAATCTTTAGTCTATTAACATAAAGCTCGTCCGGTGGTATAATAATACCGTCGGGCTTTTAATTTGTGATTTATAATTAATTTTTTTGAGTTTAAATCTCTTTATAATATATAAAACCCAGAAATTTAACTTTCGAGTTGACATTTTGCCCGAATGGATTTTATAATTTAAATAATGTGATAACTTATCACAGTGATTTTAAATTACATTCACATCGGAGGATTAAAAATGGACAGAACCATACAAAGAAGCAAGGACATAATTTATGATGGTGATGATGAAATATTATTAAAAAGAATAGAAGTTACCAAAAAAGTTTTGAGAAAAACATGTATCCCGGCTAATTTTGTTGGATATAAATATACAGGCGAGGCGCTGCTTTACATGCTGCAAAACAAAGAAATGACTTTTGTTAGCGAAATATATCGCAAAATTGCTGCATACCACAATACTTCGCCAAATTCAGTTGAAGTTTCAATTAATAACGCGATTAAAAGAGCTGTCGAAATTTCTGAAGAAAATGTAAGAAAAATTCTGAAGATTTCAAGTTCAGTGAAAATCACCAATTCCGTTTTTTTAAACACAGCGAAAGAAATAATTTATGAAGAAGTAATTAAATAAAACGAGCCGATTACTCGCTGTAATCGGCCTTGGTATTGTCATTCATTATAAAGTTTGCAAACTACTAGCTCGGGGTCGTTAAGGAATCTAAACGGTATTTTGCTTTTCCCGAGCCCGCGGCTTATGATTATTTTTGTGTTTCCGCAAGTGTGCAAACCAGACGCATATTTCGGGAATAATCCTTGGCCCGGCGCCACAAGTGGGCCTATAAACGGCAGTCTTATTTGCCCGCCGTGAGCATGCCCGGCGAAAACGAGGTCGTATTTATATTTAGCATAGATTTCCACGAACTGCGGCTTGTGAGATAATAACACATTAAATTCAGAATCATCTAGCTTTATTTTCGCAAGGCAGTCGTTAACTATTTCTTCGTCGATTTCTTTCAGCTTTTTTCCGTTTTCTATATGTTCATCGGCATAATCATCGAAATACATTTCCAGGTCGTTAATTCCTGCTAAATTTATATGTTTACCCTTAAAATTCAATTTAACGGAATTTTCTTCAAGCAAAGTCACGCCGGCATTGGCAAGGTTTTCTTTAATTTTGCTTGCATATTTTTCCCCAACTTGAATATCATGGTTCCCGGTGACGAAATAAACCGGCGCAATTTTGACAATATTATTTATAAAGTCAGTCACGTCGCTTATTTCTTTTTCCATGTTTTCGCTGCGTTTGTAAACCAAATCGCCTGTAATAACTATTATGTTCGGCTTGTTTTGCTCAATTCTTTTGATGAGCCTGGCTTGATTTTGGCCAAATTTGGTGTTATGTAAATCCGAAACCTGAACTATTGTGTAACCATTAAATTCCTCGGGGATTTTAGGGCTTTTTATTTCAAAAACTGTGCTGCAAATGTGGTGGTTCCCAATGTAAATCACAGCCCAGAAAAGCCACACGACAAATAGCAGTATGATAATCGAACTTTTAAATTTCATTTTTTCAAACCTTCTTAAAATAGATTTTTTATATTCCAATATTACATCATTTTAAAAAAATTTGCATTAAAAAAGAGCTCCCGGCTAATAGCCGAGAGTTTTAGTTTTCTTTGTCGAGAATTAAAAGTGGGTCGATGAACTTGCCTTTTTGGTTAATTGCAAGGTGAAGGTGGCTTTCGCCTTCGGCTGCTTCGCAAGGAACTTTGTCTATTTTGCCTATTTCATCGCCGCTTTTGAGTTTAGCACCCTTTTTAACGGGTACATTTTTCTCAAGGCCCGAATAATATGCAGTGAATCCACCGTCATGAGAAATAACCACTGTTGTTCCATAAGACGGGTCTTCATAAACGTCAGCCACAACACCTGATGTTATGGATTTAACTGTGCTGCCTTTTTCAGCTCTAAAGTCCGTTCCTTCGTGTGATCTCCAGTCACAAAATGTTTTGCTGTAAACTGGTGTGTCGCCGCTGAATTCTTTCGTCACTACGTTATCAGTTGGATAAGAAATTTCCGGTTTTTCTTCCGGCCTTTCGTTTTCTGCCCAAACCGCTTTCACTTTTTCTTCGCCGGCGTCTGATTCTTTCTCCGCTGGAGCTTCGGCAGGTTTTGCGGCTTCTTTTTCAGGTTTTTTCTCAAAAGGAATAGCCTGCTTTTTTTCGAAGCTGTCGTTTTCGTTTAAAATTTCACTTTTAACGGTTGATTGCTTCATTGGTGGGTTATTTTTCGGTTTCGAAATCCTTGGGCTATTGCTTTTTTGAGGAGTAACAAATTCTTTAACCGTTTTATAAGTCGACCAACCTGCCGCCGAAACCGCCGCAAGACACACGAGCAAAGCGACATAAAACTTAGGATGTCTTTCGGGTTTTTCTTCAAATTGCTCTTGAATGTTTCCGTTTTTGATTTTCATCTCTTAGCACCTCCGATTTTATTATTGTCATGCAGTTACTTTTATATACAGATAAAATTTAAATAAAAATGGTAATTTACTTATATAATGTGTATAATGATTAGTATCATTTAGGAAAGGAAAAAACAAGATGAGTTTAAAAGATGAATTTATAGATATATTTGAAAGCAACATAACGAGAGAAGGCTCGAAAAAGCTCCTTGAATGGCTCAAAGGGACAGATTTTTTCACTGCTCCAGCAAGCACTAGATACCACTGCGCGTGCGAAGGCGGCCTTTTGAAGCACAGCATTAATGTTTACAACGTTATGATGAAACACTTTGAAGAAATGAAAGACAGCAAAGAAAGTTTTGCAATCGTTTCGCTTTTGCATGATATTTGCAAAGTTCAATATTATAAAATTTCGCAGAGAAACGTTAAAAACGAAGTCACCGGAACTTGGGAAAAGGTTCCTTTTTACAGCGTTGAAGACGCTTTCCCTTTTGGCCACGGTGAGAAATCTGTGTTTTTAATAGAAAGATTCATGAGGTTAAAACCAGCCGAAGCCATGGCTATAAGATGGCACATGGGCGGGTTTGACGAAGCAGTGAAAGGCGGCAGTTATGCGATAGGTCTGGCTTACGATAAATTCCCGATAGCCGTGAAACTTCACATCGCAGACCTCGAAGCAACGTACCTCCATGAAAAAGGCACATCAGAAGTTGCAAGATAAAATAATTTAACCGAATTTTTTGAAGGGAAGTGACTTACCATTAAAATTTTAGTTCTTAATTCAGGGAGTTCCTCGCTTAAATATCAGCTCATAGACATGAATAGCGAAAAAATTCTTTGCAAGGGTAAATTCGCCGAAATAGGTCAAAACGACACCGAATTCCACCACAAAACATTTGAAAATAAAAAGATTTGTGAAGATTTCCATGATGTGAAAAATCACGACGATGCTTTTAATCATTTGAAAGATATTTTAACGAGCAAAGAAATCGGCGTTATAAAAAGCATGGATGAAATTGCCGCAATCGGGCACAGAGTAGTCCACGGAGGGGAATATTTCACCGGGCCGGTGATTATCGACGGCGAAGTGATTAAAAAAATCGAGTCGCTCATTCCTCTTGCGCCGCTTCACAACAAAGCAAGCATTTCAGGAATAAAATCCTGCACGAAAATGTTCGGGAATAAAATCCCTCAAGTTGCAGTTTTCGATACTTCTTATTATTCGAATATTCCTGACTATGCCTTTGTTTACCCGATTCCTTATGAATACTACGAAAAGTGCGGAATCAGAAAATACGGATTCCACGGCACTTCGCATGAATTCGTGAGCAATGCCGCGGCGAAAATTTTAAATAAAGACATAAAAGACCTGAAAATTATAAGCTGCCATCTCGGAAATGGCTCTTCGATAACCGCCATAAAAAACGGCAAAGCAATCGACACGAGCATGGGTTTGACGCCCCTCGGCGGAATCATGATGGGGACTCGCTCAGGTTCGATGGACCCTTCGGTAATTATAAAAATGGCCGAGGAAAAGTCGCTTTCTTTAGAAGAAATCGGGGATATTCTTAACAAAGAATCGGGGCTTAAGGGCGTTTCGGGCGTTGGAAGCGACGACAGAGACATCTTAAGAGCCGAAAATAACGGAAACAAAAGGGCGAAGCTTGCTCATGAAATGATGATTTACAAAATAACCAAGTATATCGGCGGCTATATAGCTATTCTTGGCGGGTGCGACGCTATTATATTCACCGGAGGAATCGGCGAACACCAATGGATGCACCGCGAAAAAATTTGCAAGCATTTTGAGTTCATGGGCCTTGAACTTGACGACGAAAAAAACAAAAACGCAAAACTCGGCAAAGAAGAAATTATTTCTAAAAATGACTCTAAAATCAAAGTTTTTGTGATTCCAACGAATGAAGAGCTGGCAATCGCAAGGCTTACACTTGATCTTATAAACAATAAATAGGTAGGAGGCACTTAGTTTGAACATTAAAAATATTGGCATTCTCACAAGCGGCGGAGACGCCCCCGGAATGAATGCTGCGATTCGCTCTGTGACTCGTTTAGCGATCGAAAACGGCGTGACAGTGTGGGGAATTATGCGTGGTTTCACGGGCCTTAGAACCGGCGACATGCTCGAGATGAATCTAAGAACCGTTTCGGATGTTCTTCACAGAGGCGGAACGATTTTGTATAGTTCTCGCGACGAAAAATTCAAAACCGAAGAGGGAACTGAGCAAGGAGCGTGGCCTGGATGCAGTTGTAGTCATTGGCGGGAATGGAAGCCTCAAAGGGGCAAAGGCACTAAGCGACAACGGCATAAGAAGCATTTTTATCCCTGCGACGATTGACAACGACGTTGCCTGCACGGATTATTCAATTGGTTATGACACTGCAATGAATACAGGCGTTGAAATGGTAGATAAACTAAGAGATACAGCCAGATCACACGAAAAGTGTAGCGTGGTTGAAGTTATGGGAAGAAAATGTGGTGATATAGCTCTTAACATAGGAATGGCCGTTGGAGCTACTGCAATTTTAATTCCTGAAGTTAAATATGATTTCAAAAGAGATGTAATCGACAAAATTAAATACACTCAAAATTTAGGTAGAAGGCATTTTATAGTAGTAGTTGCAGAAGGCTGCGAAAAAACAATGGAAATTTCAAATAAAATAACTGAAGGCACAGGAATAGAATCCAGATGCACAATTTTGGGCCACGTTCAACGCGGAGGTTCACCAACGCTTAGAGACAGAGTCTTAGCAGGAATAATGGGATCACATGCAGTGAAAACAATTTTTAATAGCTCAGAAAGCAAAGCAATTTCAAGCAAGTGCGACAGAATTATAGACTATAATATCGACGAAGCTTTGAAAATAAAAAAGCATTTCGATATTAATCTTTATGAAGAAGCTTTAAAGATTTCTATCTAGCTTATAATCAACTTTCCTAAATATATCTATATCGGTTTATTTAGGCAGCAAAACTATAATACCTAAAATTAAGATTATTCTGACCTATACAAAATATTCATTTTGTATAGGTCGAGAGATGATAAAATAATGAAGAAAAATAAAGTCTCTTTAATCGTCTATAATTCCATGTTCTCAGTAATGTCGTTAATACTTGTTTTTATAAGTAACTTTAGTTTGTTTCCTGTATTTCCTTATTTAAAAGCTGACATCTCCGACATGCCAGTTTACCTCGCTGCTATTTTTTCAGGCACTTACTCCGGCATCACGGTTTTGCTCACTGTTTCCATAATAAGAGCTTTGCTTTTCAGTTCTTCGGGCTGGATTGGCGCTATAATGCGTTTGGCTTCTGTTTTTCTCATCATTGCAATTGGCGTTTCAAGGCGCAAATCTCTGCCTGCCAAGATTATTATTCTTTCTCTTGGCGTTATTCTTAGCGTTA
>SAMEA104315424__coassemble_1686_pt1 | contig 9436 bp, 3 predicted proteins | sample SAMEA104315424__metabat2_high_PE_004 | metagenome-assembled genome bin SAMEA104315424 (sample SAMEA104315424) | gut metagenome | biome: Monkey gut; feature: monkey-associated habitat; material: faeces | place: China | collected 2013 | reverse complement strand
AGTGTTGAGGATTTATTCGAGCAGCTAAGGCAGCTTGATATTTTCACGCTTGAAGACGTTTGGGTTGCAATAATGGAAACAAACGGTCAGCTCAGCGTTCTTAAAAGGTCTGAAAAGCAGCCGCCCGACGCAGGGACGCTTGGCATTCAAGTGCCAAAAGCAAGCGTTGATACAGTCGTTGTGAGCGACGGCAATATCTGCGATTTTTCGCTCAAGGTTTGCGGCCTTGACAGAAAGTGGGTTGAAGAAACTGCAGGCTCGCAAGGCATTGACATAAAAGACATTTTCATAATGACCGCTAACAAAACTAAAAAATACAATATAATAAAGAAAGAGGGTGCTTGATTTGAAAAAGCTTGTTATAACCTCGGTTGTGGCAGTTTTGTGCGTTGCTTTTTGCGTTTTTTGCACGGTTTATGTTCGCGGCACTGCCGAAAAAGCTGAGGAGTACACTAAAAACCTGGAAACTCTCGTGGAAAAAGGCGATCAAAAGGCCGCTCTTAACGAAGTGAGCTTATTTGAAGACTACTGGAAAACGAACCAAGATATGCTCTCGACTATTCTTCACCACGAAATGCTCGAAGAAATCGAGCAAAGCATAGCAGTCACTAAAGCATGCTTGGAGCATTCTTTTGAAGATGAAACTGACTTTTGGAACCAGCTAGCTATTGTGAAAAAGCAAATCGAAAACCTTAAAAAGTCGGAAATGCCCTCGTGGGAAAATATTCTTTAGTATAAAGGAAAAGAGCCTCAGCTGAGAAGCTCTTTTTTTGTTGGGTTAGTTTGCTACATATTAAAATAAAGGTTTGTGTGCTTTTGTTTTAAGTATGTAGCGGGAAGATTTGAAAGGTATATATAGTCAAGCATTTTGTTTAATTTAAATTTAGCGCATTAAAAAACCACCGGATTAACTCCAGTGGTTAATTATTTTATTCGTCTTTGTCTTTTCGTTTTAAGACTATAAGAATGGTTAGCGCTATTGCAATTGAAACCATTGCTATCGAGATTATATAGATTGATTTGTCTCCTGTGGTCAAAATTGTGCTCCAGAATTTATCTGCTACTAGGGGTAATCCGCTCTTTTTTTCTTCCTCTTGAGTTTGCTCGCTGTTTGAAGAGCCATTTCCTTGCGAAGAGGAATTATTTTGTGAGGAGTTATTTTCGCTCGAGCTTGAAGAGCTGCCGGAAGAACTGCCCCCTGAGTTTGAGCTGTTGTTGCCATTATTCCCGCCGGAGGTGCCACCGTTATTCCCGGAATTATTGTTTTCGATGGTGTCGGTTATTGTTTTGTCTCCTGCGGTTATTTTGTTTAGTGTTTTGTCAACAACGACTGTTGCTTCGAAAGTAGCGGACTCATAGTTTTCAGTTCCTTCAGCGGTTGTTGTAACCGTTGTTGTGCCGTCTTTCATTAGTAGCATTTTGCCTTCGGAATCAACCTGGACGATGCTGTCGTCGCTTGATTTGTAAGTCAGTTTTGTGTTTGCGTCTGTTTTTGTGTCGATTTGAATCCAGCTTCCTGGATATCCGCTGTATGACTTAGACCCAGTTAAGTTTTGGGTTGCCTTTTGAATTGTCAGCGTGGCTACGTTGCTCGTTACGTTTTCGTAGTTTGCGCTTGGAGCTTTGACATAAGCTTTAACGTAGTAAGTACCCACGTTTACAGGAGTATCTTTCACGAGCGAGGTGCATTCTTTATCGGTGTAATAATCAAAGCTTACAATGTCTTTAATTTCACCAAAGTTTTCGTTATTTTTGAATTTCAGCGTAATGTCATCAATAGTTATTCCTTTGCTCGTGTAAACTGCTGTTTTGTCTTTGATGCTGAGTTCAGGAATAGCTTTTGCAACCGAAAGATTAATGTAGAAAGGGAAGATGGTGTTATTTTTATCATTTATTGAAATAACATAATTGCTTGCAGGGGCCGAAGTGCCTATTTTTAGGTTCTTTCCTTCTATATATATGTGGTCACTTAATTCTGCACTTTTAGCGGTTCCCTCGCTGTTGGCAATTGTCTTAATTTCAAGGTCTGCGTTGCTTAGGTCGTAATCTTTTGAAAGTATTTCAGGAAGCGAGATGTCAAGGCCGTCACCATAGGTAGTGTTGTATGAAACATTATAAATTTTGTATTTTAGTTCTTTTTCTCCGGTGTAGTTACCTTTGAGTTTAACGGTTATTACCTTGTCGCCTGCGTCTATTGAATCATCGGAATATTCAAGGGTATAATCCGTGTTTTCTTCTAAAGTTGTTCCTTTGTACTTAACAGTAACCTTCGGCACGAGTTTCGTTCCGTTGTAATAGAAATTGTCCGGGGTTACAGTCATTTGCCAATCGCTTGAGTCAGGATCGTATGCAACCTTGTTGATTTGGTACGTTAACTCTTTTTCACCGGTGAAACCATTTTCGCCAATTCCCTTCACTATAATTTTTTTAGTTCCTGCGTTTGTGTAATCACCGTTTTCTTCCCATGTAACTGTATAATCGGTGTTTTCTTTTAGCGATGTGGTTATGCCGTTAGTTTCTTTTGTGATTATTATTTCCGGCTTTTGTTCCTTGCCGTTGTAAGTGAAGCTTTCAGGGCTTAGTGAAACGCTAATTCCGTCGCTGTCGATGTTTGTTCCGTTTACTTTGTAAGTTGCGCTTAGCATACCCGTGAAGTTGCAGTCGGCATTTTCTGTGCTTTCTTTGTCGTAGCTATAAGGGTTTTTGCCTTTGACTATAACAACTTTCTGGCCGGCTTTTTTCGTGAGGCTGCTACTGTAGCTTCCGTCTTCATTCATGTCGTAGTATTCTATAACGTAATCATTTTCTCCGAGTAATAAAGGATCTGAGGAAGCCTCATCTTTTTTAACGATTTTCACAGTAGGTTTTGGCCATTTGTCTGGGTCGTTGCTGTTTACGAAATCAAATTCAGTTTGGTTAAGTTCCAGCTTATAGGGAGTGTCTTTGCAACCTATGTCGTAAGGTATTATCTTAAAGCTTGCTTCTGCTTCGCCTTTGAACCCCGTTGAGGTTTTAGGGCAGATTTTAAGGCTATAAGTTCCTACGTTCTGGTAAGGGCCTTCAGGCCAGGTTATTTCAAATTCTTCTTTGTTTAGTTTTCTGAAAATGTTTTTAACGTAAACTCCAATGTTGAAATTTTCTTTTTCTGCATCGTTGTTGTGGTCCGTGCCATCATAGGTAATAGTGTCCGGGCTCAGATTAATCGAAATTTCATCTTCCGATAAATCCGTCTGCGCTATTCTGTAAGTGAAAAGCACTTGCGGGATGTCTCTTTCTTTTTCTGGGAAACCTTTTTTCGGGATGAACTCAACTACTATTCTATCTCCAACTACCATTGAAGCCGTTGGCGTTTTGCAATATTGCGACATATCTTCGAGCTGGTATTCCGCCGTGGTGATTTCTTCGTTTCCTGTGCCTTCATTCTTCACGATTGTGCCGACGATAGGCTGAACATCATTGCCCGTAACTTTGCCTTGAGGGTCAACTTTGGTCCATGTGGAGTTGTCATCCGAGGTTTTTGCAAGGTAGTAATTAAGGTAGAAGTTTATTCCTTCGGATAATTTTATGTCGCTGTATGAAAATTCAAGTTGCGGGGTGATTTTAGTGCTGGTGTATTTTGCTTCATAGAAGGGGTAGAGTTGTTTGTCTTCGCCTTCGCCGGGCGAGGTGGCGCTGTCTTCCTTAATTTTCAGAAGTTCGTTGTTTTGTTTCCAGTCGCATTCTTTGAAAAGGAAGTTAAATTCATACTCAACTAATATGAACTCAAGCTTTGTATCATCTTTGCTGTATGAGCACATTTTTTGCTTTGTTTCTGCTTCGGTACCTTCACCGTAATAAATTTTATCTTTGTCGTATTTAATGTATTCGCCTTCAGCAGTTTCCCCTAAGCTCGGGATGAAACCAAGGCCTATTTTTTTGCCGATGTATTCTTCTTTAAAGGCGAGCTGGCTTTTGCCGTAGCTGTCTTTCACTACTTCGCCGTCTATAGTCCAAAAGATTTGTTTATTGATTTTTTGGTTCGTGCGAAGGGTGAAATAGTTATCCGACATATATATTTCAAGAATCATTTTTGAAATATCGAGAAGTTCGGTTCCTACATTGCAATTTGAATCGCTTGAATGGTAAGCTTGGCCGCTTGTGTTTTGGTTTGCTCTGTTTCCTCCATTGTTTCCGCTAAAGCCCTCGGCGCTGCGCCCAACACCCACGAGGTCTCTTCCTCCTTTTACTGCTTGGTGGTAGGTTCCTGGGCCTACGCTATGCATGCCGTTTCCGTCGTCATATTGTCGCCATTCTTGGTTGTAGTAATTATAACTGTCATGTGCAACGTTGTCTGCTGCTCCTCCGGTTCCTCCATTGTCATCTTTTGCTGTAACTCCCGCTTCTCCACCCCAAGCTGTGGGGTATATGGGGTAATCGACTGTATATCCGTTTGTATTGTAGTAGCATGAACAATCTTTTTTGCCAACATTACCGTCACGAGCAGTTCTGTATCTTAAAACGGCGTTGCCTCCGTCCCTTCCGCTGTCGTTGGTTATTTTGCATATTTTAAAGTCTGATGGTTCTTCACAAGAATTGTAGTATTTGTAACTGTCGCTTCGAACGTAATGTAGGGTACTACTGTCGTATACAGTGGGGTCATAGTCTTTTGTAATTTTCCAATTTGTTGATTTTGCGAATTTAAGTGGCTCAGTGCTTGTCCAGTCATCTCTTGCTCTAAACTTGACTATATTATAGTCTGAGGTAGTAGTCACATATGGAGAATCCTTTGTTCTATAACTTGTCGATGAGCTATAAGGGTCTCCGCCCATGCCCCAGTTTGGAGCAAAGTCTTTGTAATGGTCGGTTCGCCATGTCCAGTAAGCTGAGGCGTGGGTAGCTCTGTTTAAGTAGTCGCCGTTAGGGGTTATACTGCTGAACTGCCCTCTTCGAGTGAAGTAGTTGATGTATCCACCGGCGCCACCGCCGCCAACTCCACTTCCGCCGCCACCGCCGCCACCGCCGCCGCCGTTGCAAGCAAATGGTGCATAAATTTTTGCGTCGTCTCCAGCTATATTAAAGTGATACACAAGCCCACCGAACTCTAAGTAATGCCCGTACATATTGTTATCTTGATATTTAGGACAGTTATTGCTCATATTATTAGGCGCATCATTAGCGTTGCTGCAAATTTGCTTTATTTTATCCCTCTGAAAGGCGTCGCCTTCAGCAAAGCCGAGGTGATATTGAGCAGCGCCTAAACCGCCAGCACCGCCTCCGCCTCCGCCTGCGCCTCCGGCACCTGCTTTTTTACCGTCGTAGCCGTTTCCGCCGCCTCCGCCGCCACCGCCGAGGATCAGCCTTAAGCCGCCTTTTCTTTCCATGTAGTTGTTGTTGTAATCTTCATCGATTCTTCCGTTGTTAAAGTTGCCGTAACCACCGCCGAGAATTCTGTATTTTTCATAAACATTACGGTTGGGCATTCCCTGGCCGGCTCTTCCGCCTTCGCCGCCTTTCCCTTCAGTGAGGTTTATTGTACCCGTGCTAAGGAGGTAAACGGTTCCCGCGTCTTCGGTTGATTTGGTGGAATATCCGTTCCCTTCTCCATTACTTATTGTGATGCTTGTGCCATAGGTGCAGTCTGAATCGTGCCCTGTGCTTGTTAGCCAGCTGGTAAGGTCTTTATTGCAGGCTTTATATAAATCATTGTAAGTTTCAAAGCCCTTTCCGCCTTTTCCGCCGTCAGTTCCGTCTGTTCCAATTGCAGAGCCTCCGCCACCACCGCCGTATCCGCCTGCACCTGTTCCGGCACCGCTGTTCAGACTGCCGATTGTCCCGACATCTGAGCTTGACTTATTCATGTCGTTATAAAGCAGGTTTGAAATGGAATTTATAGATTGGTTTGAGCCATCCTGGGCATACAAATCTATGAAACAGCCGTTCGAAGCGTTGATTCCTTTTGCGCCGCTTCCGCCTGTGGCCGTTATGTTTCCGCTCCCTCTAATGTAAAGGCTAGCTCCTTTTGGCAGATAAATCGCCGCATTTCCGCCCGAAGCACCTCCGCCATAGTTGGTGCTACCTACTTTTTCGGTGCTTGTTCCAGAGCTGCTCGTGCCGCTTTTCCCTTGGAATTCATTGTTTCCTTCAAGCCAGATTGTTACTTTTGTGTCTTCGCCGTTATTTCCTCCATTGCTTTTGATTTTAAACCTTGCGTTTGTGCCTACTTTGAAGTTTTTGCACTTGTATGTTCCTGACGGCAAAGTGATGTTTCCGCTTGAATCTTTTAAATTTGCCATTGTGTAGTTTTCATCGTTAATAGTAATGCTGTTTTCAGGTTTGCTTGGGTTATATTCACCTTCCAAAGTGGCGGTGATATGAGCTGGTGTTTCGGTTTCAATGCCAGCAAGCCATTTGCTGCCGCTTCGATTTGCGCGTTTTCGTTGAAGCGGCTTGAAGATATATAAGTAATGGTTAAAAGTGAAGCAAGAAAAACAGAAGTTGCCTTTTGAGCGGCTTTTTTCGTGTTCTTCGGTCGAAAGCTTTTTTGAAGATTTTCATAAAATTTCGTTATTTTGGACATTTTTTACCCTTCCTTTTCTTTACCATTTTCTTTGTTATTTATATCTAAAAAGTATTATTTGATATATAATAAAACAAATTTGCTAAATATTCAATATATTTTTTTACATGTTTTATAATATTTTAATTTTTTTAAGCATAAAAAACTTGCTTTTAACAGTTGAATGTGCTTTAGCTTGGGAATATAATTGTCAGTAGATTATTACCTGATTTTTTAAAATTTTAAGGAGGACTAACATGGATAAAATATCTTCAAAAGAAATCAGAGATAAATTTTTAGAATTTTTCAAAGAAAATGGTCATATGGAATTAAGCGATTCTTCGATTATTCCGAAAAATGACCCTACACTTCTTTTCATAAATTCAGGGATGGCACCGCTTAAGGATTATTTCACCGGTGCTGCAAAACCGCCTTGCAAAAGGCTTTGCGATGTTCAAACATGCATCCGCACGATTGACATTGACTCAATAGGGGACAAGCACCACCTAACGAGCTTCCAGATGCTTGGCAGCTGGTCAATTGGCGATTACTTTAAAGAAAAGGCAATTTATTTTGCTTACACTCTTTTAACCGAACGCATTAAGCTCCCGAAAGAAAAAATTTATGTTAGCGTTTTTTCAGGCGATGAAGAGCTTGGCATTCCTTTCGACAGCGAAGCTTACGAATGCTGGAAAAAAGTTGGCGTTGATGAAAGCCACATTGTTAAATGCGGCAGGGAGGATAACTTCTGGGGCCCGACATCTGAGACTGGACCTTGCGGACCTTGCACCGAAATGTTTTTTGACACTGGCGACGGTGAAGAATACATCCCTGGCGGGAACTTCGACACAACAAGATACATTGAAATTTGGAACGCAGGAGTTTTCATGCAGTTTAGCAAAAACGCAGACGGAAACTTCAGCAAGCTTGCTTTTAACAGCGTTGACACCGGAGCAGGCCTTGAACGCTTGGCAATGGTCATTGGCGGTTACAGCTCTGTTTATGAAACTGATTTGCTTGCACCTATCAGAGAAAAAATTATTGCTCAACTTGATTCAAAAGATGCTCTTTCTGAAAGAGAAATTTTGATTCTCACTGATCATTTGCGCACAACAAGCATCATCCTTTCTGAAAAAGTTGCTCCTTCAAATGAAGGAAGAGGTTACACGCCAAGGAAATTAATCAGGCGCTGCATGATGATTACCCAGAAAAATAAAGTTTATAATTTTAATTTTTCTAAAGTCCTTGATTTTATACTCACTGAGTACAAAGACATTTTCCCGCATTTTGAAGAAAACCATGACGTTGTTATAAAAGCTTTCGAAAAAGAATATGAGCAATTTAATAAGGTTCTTAAAAGCGGCCTTGAAAGGCTTGAAACAATCGAAGGAGATTTAATTTCAGCCGAAGATGCTTTTGAGCTTGTTACTACTTATGGTTTGCCTTTCGACATTATAAAACAGTATGCAGAAGAAAAATCTCTTAAAGTAGATGAAGAAGGCTTCAAAAATAAAATTGAAATTCACAAAGAAAAATCAAGGAATATTCCTGCAGGGGTTAAAGGCGGAAGTTTAAACAAAATGTTCTCGCTTCTTAGCGGTGCACCTGCAACTGAATTCACAGGATACAAAAATCATTCCTGCGAAGCTACTATTATTAAGGTAATAGACGGCGAAGAATTAACCGAAAAAGCTTCGAAAGGCCAAAACGTAGGAGTAGTTTTTGATAAATCTTGCTTCTATGCTGAATCAGGCGGCCAATGTGCTGACACAGGCGTTATTTCCAGCGAAAACTTGAAACTCAAAGTAAACGACGTTAAAAAATCAAACGACGGCGTGTTTGTTCATTTCTGCGAAGTTGAAAGCGGAGAAATCAAACTTGGCGATAAAGCATTTTTGCAAATTGACGAGCAAAAAAGAATGGAAACCGAATGCAACCACACTGCGGTTCATCTCCTCCACAGCGCTCTTAGAAAGATCTTTGGTGAAAATGTTCATCAGGCAGGTTCTAAAGTTGAAAGCAAAAAATTGAGATTCGATTTTAACTATGAAAACGCCATAAAAGACGAAGAAATAGCAAAAATCGAGGAAATTGTAAACGAAAGTATAAGAAGCAACATTAAAAGAAATGTCGAAATTAAGAGCCTTTCTGAAGCTGTTTCGAGCGGTGCAATGGCGCTTTTCGAAAGTAAATATAAAGATGAAGTAAGGGTTGTTTGCTTTGGCGATGTTTCCAAAGAGCTTTGCGGCGGCACGCACACTTCAAGGACGGGCAACATTGGTTTGTTTATCATTCTTTCTGCGGAGGGAATCGGCAAAGGCGTGAAAAGGATCACTGCGCTCACAGGTGGTGAAGCTTTGAATTATGTTCAAGGCAAAATCAGGGAATTAAGCGAAATTTCGAAGATTTTCAAAGTTAAACCTGAAAATTTGATAGAAAAAATTAAGAAAGAAGCTTTCAAAAAAGATTCTAAGAGCGAAAAAACCGAAAAAGCAGACCTTACAAAGGCTGAAATTTTTGATTTAAAAGGTGGTTTTAAGCTCGCAGTGGCAAAAATTTCAGAACCAGGCAAGAAATTAAGTAACGAAATAGTTAAAGCAGCCGAGAATTTAGGCGGGGTTTTTGCGTGCATTTGCGGCGAAGATAAAAAGCAAGTTATGATTGCGGTGGCAAATAGAGCTCAAAATGAATTCAAAGCAAATGAAATATTAAATGATTTGATGCAACATGTGAACGGAAAAGGCGGCGGCAACAAAAAACTTGCAACCGGCGGCACCAGCGCTTCGGCTTCGGATATCGCGGAAAAGCTTAAAAATATATGTATTAAATAAAAACAAATGCTTCAAAATGTTGAAACAAAATGTTAAAAAGTGACGAAGTGAAAAAATATTCAGAAAAAGT
>SAMEA104315424__coassemble_1432_pt1 | contig 10800 bp, 9 predicted proteins | sample SAMEA104315424__metabat2_high_PE_004 | metagenome-assembled genome bin SAMEA104315424 (sample SAMEA104315424) | gut metagenome | biome: Monkey gut; feature: monkey-associated habitat; material: faeces | place: China | collected 2013 | reverse complement strand
AAATTTGAGTTGCATAAGAAATAAGGCTTAAAAGCTGGCCCGTGCTCAGGCCTTCTTGGGGGTTATTGCGGCAGGCAACTATTATCCTCGCGCCAAACCATGCAGCCAAAATGGTCGAGCCATACATGCAAATTTGCATGAGAGGCATGTTGAAGGCTATTATTTTTTCACCTTTTAAAAAGTATTTGTAAATTTTATTTGAAGCTTTATAAAATTTGCTTTTTTCAAATTCTTCTTTGGCAAACGATTTAACAACTCTAATAGCGTTTAAATTTTCTCCTACAATTTCATTTAGATTATCATAAGATTTGAATGTTTTCGTGAACATTTTGTGTGCATTAGTCATTATGAAGAAAAGCCCGCATGCCAAAAAAGGAATACACGCCAGGAAAATGAAAGAGAGTTCTTTGTTGATCCTAAAAGATGCAATAAGCGAAAAAGCCAACATTGCCGGGGCTCTCGCCGCCGAAAAAACTACCATTTCATAAGCATTTTGAATGTTTGAAACATCGGTCGTGAGCCTTGTGATAATACTTGCGGTTGAAAACTTGTCAATATTAAAAAATGAAAAATTTTGAACCTTTGCATACATAGCCTGCCTGATGTTTCTTGCGAAGCCGCACGAAGCAATGGCGGCGCTTCTGCCAGCAATGAAACTGCAAATCAACGTTAGAATCGTGCACAAAACGAGGATGCTTCCGATTTTCAAAATATAATCCATGTCTCCCTTGTCAATTCCATAGTCTATTAAATTTGAAACCAAAAATGGAATACAAATTTCACCCAAAACTTCTAAAATTACAAACAAAGGCGCAATAATCGAGTCTTTTTTATATTTACCTATGCAGTCGGCCAAGGTTTTAACCATTGAAATTCTCCTTTCTAGTGTAAAAGTGTTTGGTAACATGTATTATATTACTACTAGAACAAAAAATCAATATTAAAACTCAATGTTATGTAAAATATAAATAAAAAATAGTCGATTTAAATTTTATTTCATCTTAAGTACAATTATTATCGATGGTGTTTAAACTATTTATTTATATTGTTATATTATTTTAATATTAAAATTTCGCAAATAACATATTTCGAAAAATAATAGTAAAATTACATAATTTAAATTTAAAAAATTGCCTTTATTTCTTCCATAAAATTCCTAAAATGTGTTTGAAAAACTCATGATATGTGGTATAATCACATTGTAGGGTTTTGAAACCGTAGATTTAACTTAAAAAATGATTGGCCATCTTTCTATTTATTTTTCATTTTATAATAATTGTTAGAATAAGCTGGTTTTATTAAAATTTCAAGCTTGTGCCTTAAACCTTTTAAATTTATTCTTTAATCATTATTTAAGTTTCTTGGTTTTGGAATCCTATCATATTTTGTATTAAGGAGAGATTTAAATGAAAAAATTATTCGGCAAAATAGCTGCTGCAATGTTTGGTTTATTTACATTTTGCGCGCCAATTCATGCTGAGCTTGGAACTATGTATGTTGGAAACGAAGTAGCCTTCAAACTTTTTGGTGTAGATAGATGGGAAGGAAAAGGAGCGGATACAACCAAGCTGGTGCCTTATGTAATCGCCGATTGTAGAAGTGGAGAAGATGAGCTACTTTACAATATTGCTGAACTTCCAGGTGGATATGATCATATAAATATTGAAGAGCGTGCTTTTTGGAAAAGAGGAGCAGAAAAAGATAAAAGATATTTGTTTTATAAATTCAAATTTGCTGAAATGTTAGTTAGTCGTTCTTTCATGCATAATGATCCTGAGGGACCAAGCATTCACAGCACTAAATTTTTAGCTGCAATTCACAAAGACAATGAACGCGACAGAACTGTATATGCAAGAAATAAAGATAAAGATGGTAAGCTTGTAAAGGGATATAGCAAGATTCTTTTCAAAACATCATATTTTAAAAGTAGTGATGGTGTACTTGATTTCACGAACGATTCTAAAGATAAATTATTTTCCGGATATTACATAAAAAGAGCAGATGATACAATCGCAGCTAAGGTTGTAGGAAGCTATTTCCCGATAGACCTCGTGGTAATGCTTGTTTTAAATGGTGACCTTAAAATATAGTCAGTGGATTTTAAATTTCCAATGATTTCTCATTGGAGATTTTTTTATTTCCAAAATAAAAATGCCCCCTGAAAAATAACAGGTGCGAAACACAATTTAATTACCCCCATCAAAAGATGGGGGATATTTTTATTTGCATTTTGAAATGATTGCTGATTTCTTTCTTGCAGCTGCGTTTTTGTGGATAATTCCTTTAGAAGCTGCTTGATCGAGTTTTTGAATAGCGATTTTAACTGCGTTTTCTTCTTTTGAAACGAGAGCATTTTTAACAAAAGTTCTGAGTGCAGATTTATAAGCTTTGTTTCTTGCAGTTTTAATTTTTGTTACTTTTACTCTTTTTTTAGCAGATTTAATATTTGGCATTTGTGTTCCTCCTTTGTTTTTTATCTTGAATTGCCAACGAATGCAAGTGCTACTGTTCCCGGACCTGTGTGGGTTCCAATTATTGGACCTAGGTGCGTTATTGTAACGTCGAGGGAAGGGTTTTCTGCAGATATTTTCTCTGCAACATACTTTGCATCGTCAAGGCAGTTTGCATGCCCTACAAAAACTTTTTTATAATCAGAGTTTAAGTTTTCTATTTTTGAGGACATTAAATCTAAAACCTTCTTTTTGCCCCTTATTTTATCAAAAACATAGAGTTTCCCTTCATCGTTCATGCTAAGCAGAGGTTTAACATTCAAAATGCTGCCAACCACGGCTGTAGCCTGCGAGATGCGGCCTCCGCGCTTGAGGAAATAAAGGTCATCCACTGTGAACCAGTGGCAAAATTTTAGTTTATTGTCGTTTACAAAGTCAGCAACTTCGTCGATTGTGGCGCCGCTTTTCTTTTTAAGTGCAGCGTAATAAACCAGAAGCCCTTGACCTATTGAAGCAGACACGGAATCTATGACTATAATCTTTCTTTCAGGATATTTCTCAGAAAGCTCTCTTGCGGCGATTCTTGCGCTGTTGTTCATGCCGCTCAAGCTCAGCGGAAATCCCACATAAAGGATATCCTTGCCGCTTTCTAAATACCTGGAAAAGTAGTTTGAAAATTCTTCTACGTTTGTCTGCGATGTGAGTGACAAAGCTTTTCCACGAAGCAGATTATAGAAATTTTCCATATCGAAATCCTTGTCTACGCAAGGAGTATCGTTGACCATGTATTTCATGGGCAAAATTTCAACTTCTAAATTTTCTGCAATTTCAGAGGGCAAATCTGAAGCAGAATCCGTTATTAAAACATAATTACTCATAAGCATTTAAAACAAGCCTACAGTCTTATTTATCCACCTTTCAGGAAAAACTCGTAATGTAAATATGAAATTCAAAAAATTATCTCTTAGAGAATTGCGGAGCTTTTCTAGCTTTCTTAAGACCGTATTTCTTACGTTCTTTCATTCTAGAATCACGTGTTAAGAAGCCTGCTTTTTTGAGGCTAAGTCTGTATTTTTCTGAGTCGCATTCTAATAAAGCTCTTGCAATACCATGACGGATTGCTCCTGCTTGACCTGCAACTCCGCCGCCTGTAACATTACATATTATATCGAATTTGCTGTCTGTTTCAGTAAGAGCGAGAGGTTGACGAACGATAACTTTCAAAGTTTCAAGGCCGAAATATTCGTCTATGTCGCGTCCGTTAACTTGGATTTTTCCGCTGCCGCTGTAAAGTCTAACTCTTGCTACAGAGTGTTTTCTTCTTCCTGTGCCATAAAAAAACGGAGTTTTGTTATACATTATTTATTTCCCTCCACATCTGTCCAAACTTCAGGTTTTTGTGCTTCGTGGTTGTGGTTGTTGCCAACAACTGTGCGAAGTCTTACGATTTGTTTGCGTCCGAGACTGTTGTTTTGGAGCATTCCTTTAACTGCGAGTCTCATTGCTCTTGCAGGATCTTTTTCCATAAGTGCATCGTATCTAATGCTCTTCAAATGGCCGATGTATCCTGTGTGATGATAATGATATTTTTGGGTAAGTTTCTTACCTGTGAGAACTGCTTTGTCGCAGTTGATGATTATAACGTGGTCGCCGCAGTCAACGTGAGGAGCAAATAATGCTTTGTGTTTACCGCGGAGTAAATTTGCAGCTTTAACCGCTACTCTTCCGAGTGGTTTTCCGGCTGCGTCTAAAATATACCATTTACGCTCGATTGTTTGAGCAGTAGGCATGTATGTAGACATTTACATTCCTCCTATTTATTAAAAAAATTTCTAACTCTTAGATTTTATCACTTTTGATGCCAGGTTGTCAATAAAAATTTAATTTAAGTTTACAAAAGCTCCGTTTTTCTCTTGTTTTCTTTCTAATTCATATATTTATCTCGTTTTCGAATTTTATTTTTTTGAGGAACAAATACGATTTTTAATCCCTGAAGGCAAAGCTTTTTCAAGCATCAAATTTTTCACTTTTTTATCCGTCACAATTCCCCATGAAGGGTAGGCTTGGTGCTTAGTGCCTACAAAGCTTCTTTCAATCGTTTTGCGGTAATGATCTGGGTGGTTGTCCCAAAAAGGAATGTAGTTTCTAAGTCTGTATTTAATCTGAGATTTAAAAGGTTTGCCGTTATTTAAAACGCCTTTTTCCAGCGCTTTTCTGGAAACTACAGTGCAGTTATTAAAGAAAAGAGAATATTTCGATTTTTTATAGCTTTTTATTTTTTCTTTATAAAATTTAGTGGTTTTGGTGAAATTACCTTTAATATATGTGCCGTGAACGAAATAACCGTTGCTAAAAGGCATTTGCTTTTCGATTTTTCTAACTTTGTAAAGCCAAGCGTTGAAGGTATTGATGTTTTTCATGCAATTTGCGGGTACTTCTTTTTCGTAGGCGGCGTTGTTTCCCCAGTAAAAATAGAACCATCTTCCGTTTTTATCTTGAGAAATAACCGACATATGCCCCGGGCGGGAAGGCTTTTTGAAATTTATAACAACGGCATCGGCATAGGCTTTTGCGCTGAAAATAAAAGGCATAAACAAACTTAAAATTATTAATAAATTGAATTTAAATCTTTTCATTTTCTTCTCTCCTTTGTAATATTATTTTAACATTAATTTCGGTATAATTCAAGCTATTTAATTTAATTTCGTTATGATGTATAATGGTATTTCAGGAAAAAAATAAAGAGAGCGTGATTTAAATGAGTAAAGAGAAAAAAATGGTAGAAGAAATAACTTCCATGGAAGAAGATTTTGCAAAATGGTATACCGACGTTGTAAAAAAAGCCGAACTTATGGATTATTCCTCGGTGCGCGGCTGCATGGTCATTGAGCCTTACGGCTATGCAATTTGGGAAAATATGATGCATTTGCTTGACAAGAGATTTAAAGAACTCGGCCATAAAAATGTTTCAATGCCGATGCTTATTCCTGAAAGCTTGCTTCAAAAAGAAAAGGACCATATTGAAGGCTTTGCACCGGAAGTGGCTTGGGTGACGAAAGGCGGAAACCAAGAGCTCCAAGAACCGCTTTGCATTCGCCCGACTTCGGAGACGCTTTTTTGCGATTACTATTCAAAGAAAGTTCATTCCTGGAGGGATTTGCCGCAGCTCCTTAACCAATGGTGCTCGGTTGTTCGCTGGGAAAAAACTTCAAGGCCGTTTTTAAGGTCGGTTGAGTTTCATTGGCAAGAGGGCCACACGATCCACGAAACAGCCGAAGAAGCAAAGAAAGAAACGAACCAAATGCTCGAAGTTTATGCCGAATTTTTCGAAAAGCACCTTGCAATCCCTGTTATTAAAGGAAGAAAAACCGAAAGCGAAAAATTCGCCGGAGCTGAAACTACTTACACAATAGAAGCCATGATGCACGACGGCAAAGCGCTGCAATCCGCAACGAGCCATTATTTTGGCGACGGTTTCGCAAAAGCTTTTGATATTACCTTCCAAGATAGAAACAACGAAAGCCAGCATGTTTACCAGACTTCGTGGGGCAGCTCGACGAGAATGATCGGCGGGGTGATAATGACCCACGGCGACAACAGAGGCCTCGTTTTGCCGCCGGCAATTGCTCCTGTTCAAGTTGTGATAATTCCTGTCGCTATGCACAAAGAAGGCGTTTTGGAAAAAGCAAATGAGTTGCTCGCAAGCCTGAAAGATGTTTGCAGGGTTGAGATCGATGCATCTGAAAAGAGCCCAGGATGGAAGTTCGCTGAGCACGAAATGAGAGGTGTTCCGCTTAGGCTTGAAATCGGCCCGAAAGACATCGAGAAAAATCAGTGCGTTATCGTGAGAAGAGATAACTTTGAAAAGATTGCAGTTTCGCTTGATACTATTAAAGAAAGAATTCCTGAACTTCTCGAGGCTGTTAGGGACGGAATGTATCAAAAAGCTTTGGAAAGAAGAAATAACCTCACTTACAAAGCCGAAACTCACGAAGAATTCATGGAAAAATCAAAGCTTCCAGGATTCATCAAAGCTCCTTGGTGCGGCGAAAATGACTGCGAAAAGAAAATAAAAGAAGAAACAGCCTTCACTTCAAGGTGCATAACCGACGACGAAGTTTCGGAAGATCATAAATGCGTTTGCTGCGGAAAAAAAGCAAAACACATCGTTTACTGGGCAAAAGCTTATTAAAAAGGAGGAGAAAAATTGGAAAATAAAAAAGTAACAATAGACGGCAACACCGCGGCGGCAAGCGTCGCCTATGCGTTCACCGAAGTTGCGGCGATTTACCCCATAACGCCGTCATCCGTGATGGCTGACCAGACTGATAAATTTTCCTGCGCGGGAAAAGAAAATATTTTCGGCTCGAAAGTAGACGTTGTTGAAATGCAATCGGAAGCAGGGGCAGCCGGAGCCATCCACGGAGCGGTTTCAGCAGGGGCTTTGGCTACGACTTTCACTTCGTCACAAGGGCTTTTGCTGATGATTCCTAACATGTATAAAATAGCAGGGGAATTAATGCCGAATGTGATTCACGTTGCGGCCAGAACGGTTGCCGCTCATGCGCTTTCGATTTTCGGCGATCATTCCGACGTTTACGCCTGCAGGCAAACGGGCTACGCCATGCTTTCTTCAAACAGCCCTCAAGAAGCCGCGCATATGGCTGCGGTTGCGCATCTTAGCACGATAAAAAGCAGCATTCCGTTTATTCATTTTTTCGATGGCTTCAGAACATCGCATGAAATTCAAAAGGTTTCTCTTCCTGAATATGACGATTTGAAAAAAATGATTGATTTTGATGCTCTTGAAAAGTTCAGAAGCAGGGCGCTTAACCCGAATTCTCCGGTTACACGCGGCACTGCGCAAAATGATGATGTTTACTTCCAGAATAGAGAAGCCTGCAATGGCTACTATGAAAAAGTTCCAGGAATAGTAAACGATTACATGCAGCAAATCAATGAAAAATACGGCACTTCTTACAAACCTTTTGAATATTATGGTTGCAAAGATGCCGAAAACATTGTTATTGCAATGGGTTCGGTTTGCGAAACTGCCGAGGAAGTTATTGATTACCTGGCATTGAAAGGCGAAAAGGTTGGCCTTATTAAGGTCCGGCTTTACAGGCCTTTTTCAAAAAGTTTTCTTCTTGATGTTATTCCAAAAAGCGCCAAAGTTATTTCGGTTCTTGACCGCACGAAAGAGCCCGGAAGCGCCGGCGAGCCGCTTTATCTTGACGTTATTTCAGCTGTTAAGAACACTGAGTTTGAAAGCGTTAAAGTTTTTTCTGGAAGATACGGCCTTAGCTCGAAAAATACTGACCCGAGCCATATTAATGCCGTTTTTGAAAATATGAAATCTGAAAGCCCAAAAACCGTTTTTACCGTTGGAATAAACGACGATGTTACGAACCTTTCTTTGAATATTAAGGAAAAGATTCACACTGCGCCAGCTGAAACTTACGCTTGCAAGTTCTGGGGGATTGGCTCTGACGGCACGGTTGGCGCTTCGAAAAACACTATTAAAATAATAGGCGATAAATCTGATTTAAATGTTCAAGGATTTTTCTCTTACGACTCGAAAAAATCAGGCGGGCTCACGATTTCGCACTTGAGATTCGGCGAGAAGCCTATTAAATCAACATATTATATAGAAAACGCAGATTTCGTTGCTTGCCATGCGCCGAGTTACATTTTTAAATACGATTTGCTTAAAGATTTGAAGCCCGGCGGGAAGTTTCTTCTCAACTGCGAATGGGAAGAAAGCGAGCTTGAAAAGATTTTGCCCGGCAGAATTAAGAAGGCTCTTTTTGACAAGAAAATTGATTTTTACATTTTAAACGCAACGAAAATAAGCCGTGACCTCGGCCTTGGCGGAAGAGTGAACACTGCTTTGCAAGCGGCATTTTTCAAGATCGTCAATATTTTTGCGCCTGAAACTGCGCTTGAATTTATGAAGGAATATATTGCGAAAACTTACGGCAAAAAGGGGCAAAAGGTGGTTGAAATTAACTGCCGTTGCGCTGACGCAGGAATGATGAACCTTAAAAAATTCGAGATTCCTCAATCTTGGGGCGAATGCAAGATTGAGCCTGTGTTTGGCGATCAAGTTTTCAGAGATGGCAAAATAGAAAATTTTGTTAAAAATATTTTGGATCCAATCAGCAAAACAGAGGGGAATAACCTGCCTGTTTCGGCTTTCTTGCCTTATGCAGACGGCAGCGTTCCGCTTGGCTCTGCGGCTTATGAGAAAAGAAACACCGCGAGTTTCGTCCCTTGCTGGAACCCTGAAAATTGCATCGAGTGTAATCTTTGCTCGCTTGTTTGCCCGCATGCGGTGATAAGGCCTGTGGCTTTGAATGAAAGCGAAATTGAAAATGCTCCTGCGCAAATGAAACACAAGAAAATGCTTGGTGTTCCAGGGCTCGAATTTTCTATAACCGTTTCTGTGAAAGATTGCACAGGTTGCGGCAATTGCGCCGAAATTTGCCCAGGAATGAGAGGTAAAAAAGCGCTTGAAATGAAAGAAATTTCTTCGCAAGAAAGTGCTCAGGAAGTTTTTGATTATTCGCAGAAATTAAGTGCGAAACCCGAAGTTTTCGAGAAATTCAAAGAAACAACTATAAAAGGCAGCCAATTCAAAAAGCCGCTGCTTGAATTTTCGGGAGCTTGCGCCGGCTGCGGCGAAACGCCTTATGCCAAGCTTGTTACGCAGCTTTTTGGCGACAGAATGATAGTTGCGAACGCGACGGGCTGCTCTTCGATTTGGGGTGCTTCGTTCCCTTCGACCCCTTACACGGTGAACGAAAAAGGGAAGGGCCCGGCATGGCAGAATTCTCTTTTTGAAGATAACGCTGAATTTGGATATGGAATCTCGGTCGCGAAGAAGCACAAAAGAAGATATTTATCCTTGAAAATTAAAGAAATTCAAAGCCTCACGAAAGATGAAACTTTGAAAGAACTTTGCAAAAATTATATTTCGAGCTTTGAAAACTCGAAGGAAAATCAAATTGCTTCCGAGGGGCTTGTGAGCTTCCTTGAAAGTGCTAAAAACCTTGATATTCCTGAAGATTTGGCCAAGAAAATAATTGAAAATAAAGATGAAATTTCAAAGAAATCTGTTTGGATTTTCGGCGGTGACGGCTGGGCATATGACATTGGTTTCGGCGGGCTTGACCACGTTTTGGCTTCGGGCGAAAATGTTAACGTGCTTGTTTTCGACACTGAAGTTTACTCAAACACAGGCGGCCAGGCGTCAAAGGCAACTCCAGCGGGGGCTGTGGCTCAATTTGCCGCGCTGGGTAAGTCGACTCCTAAAAAAGATTTAGCTGCAATGGCCATGAGTTACGACTACGTTTACGTTGCTAAAATTGCTTTGGGGGCGAACTTTAACCAGGCGATTAAAGCCATTAAAGAAGCCGAAAGCTACGAAGGCCCTTCGATTATAATTGCTTACTGCCCGTGCATTAACCACGGAATTAAAGGCGGAATGAAGAATTCCCTTCTTTCAGCAAAGCAGGCCGTGGAATCAGGCTACTGGAATCTTTTTGACTTCGACCCGAGAAGAAGCCTTTCGGGAATTCCTGCGCTTCATGTTGAAAGTAAAAAGCAGTCTCTTCCTTACAAAGACTTTTTAATGACGGAATCGAGATATTCTGTTTTGAAAAATATCTTGCCGGAAAAATTCGATCTTTTGGCTGAAAAATCTGAAAAAATTTCTCTACAAAGAGAAGAAAACCTTAAAAATTTAGCGGAAAAATAAAAAAACATCCACCGTTTTCGGTGGATGGAAGGGCTTTGATTAACCGTTGCAACCGCAACCGCAGCCACAGCCGCTGTTATCTCCGCCGCAGCAGCACAAAATGATGATAACGAGAACGATGAGTAAGCAGCAGTTGTTTCCGCCAAAGAAATTATTACACATATTGGGATTCCTCCTTTTAGTATTTACATTAACATACTATTTATTTTTCTTGGTTTTGGTTACACTTTTGAATTATTTTTTTACAAACATTTGAATTGTAGTATAATTAGGTGAGTTTGAAATTTTAAGAAAGAAGGTAAAGTGCATATGTTAGATAATTCTTTTAGCAAATTGAAAAATGGCTCTGACATAAGAGGTTTGGCCAGCGGAAGTGAAATTGAGCTTACGAATGAAGTGGTTGAGAAAATTTGCCACGCTTTTGTTAGATGGCTTTCGGATAAATATAAACTAACCCCTGAGGAAATAACTGTTGCTGTTGGCCACGATTCAAGGGTTTCGGCTTCAAGGCTTAAAAACGTGGTTATTAACACCCTAAGAGCCTTTGGCTGCAATATTTATGATTGTTCGCTTTGCTCGACGCCGGCCATG
>SAMEA104315424__coassemble_1214_pt1 | contig 12428 bp, 13 predicted proteins | sample SAMEA104315424__metabat2_high_PE_004 | metagenome-assembled genome bin SAMEA104315424 (sample SAMEA104315424) | gut metagenome | biome: Monkey gut; feature: monkey-associated habitat; material: faeces | place: China | collected 2013 | reverse complement strand
AAAACACCTGAAATTAATCAGGTGCTTTTTAATTTAATTTTCCGAACCATTCAGAGAAAGGAAATCTGAAAATCCTGTCATATCAAAAACTTCCATTATTTCCGGACTTATATTAATTATTTCAAATTTCGAGCCTTCAGCCATCGAATCTATCTTCTTTTTGGTGTAAAGAATCGTTCTAAGCCCCGCGCTGCTCGTGTATTCAACATCTTTAAAATCCAAAACCAACTCTATTTTGTTATTGCCTTCTTTTTTCATTTTTTCAAAAAGTGCATCAATGTCGTCTTGCAAATCAGGCGCACTTTGAGTGTCAATCCTGCCCGAAATTTTATAAATAACTTTGCCGTCGGCCTCGGTCTTTTTAATTTTCATTACTCCCAACTTCATTCACCTCCTGATTTTAATTTTTTGCCCATTTTCAAGTAATTTTTGTTTCCTAAATGTTTGTAAGTCATGCAATCCATCAGGTTTTTCACCATATGTATTCCTAGTCCGCCAATCTTTTTATCTTTGTAAGGAATTTTAAGATTCGGCTTTTTTCTTGCAGTCGGGTCAAACGGAACGCCATAATCTTCGAAAATAATTATAACTTCTCGGATTTCTTCGGTATATGTCATTTCAATCCAAACGAAGCCTTCAATTCCCGCAGGATAGGCATATTTAGAAATATTCACGAAAATTTCTTCAATAGCCAAAAGGACATCCAAGGTTTCCTTTTTGGTTGCAGATGTTAGGCCTATAAATCTTTTTGAAATGTCGTAAAGCTGGCGCCAATTTTTGTTTGAAGCTTTGATTTTAATTTTTTTGGATCTTTTTTTCATTCTGGTTTCCTCTTATTTAGTCATTGCGGCTCCTCCAGCCAGGGTTCCCTTCGCAACGCCCTTGACCGCAAGAGGAGTGAAATTTGTGTCGCCCTTGTTGGTGTATTTAACGTTAAATGTTAAGAAATCGCTGAAAAGGCCTCTCATGTCAATGTGTTTAAGCTTCCTTTTCGGGTTGCTTTTCACATATTCGCTCAAATATTTCGTAAATTCAAGCGTCATATTGAGCCTAACTCTTTCAATCTCGTTTTGCACTTCTTCTTTTGTCAAGCATTCTTTTTTCTTCTCGAGCTTTGATTTCAAATGAGTTGCTTTTTTTAAGGTTTTTTCATATTTTTTGTTAAGGCTGGTATTTTCAGATTTTAAATTCATTATTTCTTCTTTTAACTTAGTGTTCTCGCTTTGCAGATTTGCATTTTCAACAACCATATCATAGTATTTTTTGGCCAAATTTGCTGGGTCCATGAAATCGTTTCCTGAAGCTTTGGCTTCGGTTTGAGATGCTTTTTCAGGCGCGGCAAAACCGTGTGGGCTCACTGCTAGAATCGAAAGTAAGCATACTGCTGAGGCAATAGATTTTTTAAAATTTTTCAAAAACAACACTCCCTTTTATATAGTTTTAGACATTTTCCACAGTATTTTAAACTTTTTCACTGTGACACAAAAATATTATCACATTATAGTTACTAATTCAATATATTTTTTATTTTTTTGTGCAAAAAACATATATTTCCTAAAACGCATAACTTTAAAAAACAATATTTTATGTTAAATTATCGGTCAGGTTGTTTCCTACTTGTTTTTATGGTAAAATATTATCAATTTTAATTTTTAAGGAAAGAAAATGAACATAGGAAACATAAAAATAAAAGGGATCGCATCTTTAGCACCCATGGCGGGTATGACCGATAGAGCCTTCAGGGAAATTTGCCACGATTTCGGCGCAGCTTATTTTACCAGTGAAATGGTGAGCGTTAAAGGGATAATTTACGACAGCAAAAAAACTTTTTCATTAATGGAGCACAGCAATCTTGAAATGCCTTTTGCGCTCCAGCTTTTTGGCAGCAGTCCGCAGGATTTTTATGACGCGGTTAAAATTATTTCGGATAAATTACCTGATATTATTGATATAAACATGGGTTGCCCCGCAACTAAGATAGTCAAGGAAAATTCAGGTTCCGCACTGATGAAAACGCCCGAAATTTGCGGCGAAATCGTTAAAAGTGTTAAGGCGGCGTGCAATTTGCCCGTGACCGTTAAAATAAGGGCAGGGTGGAGCGAGATAAACGCGCCGGAAGTTGCGAAAATATGCACCTTGGCAGGGGCTGACGCCATAACCATCCACGGGAGGACGAAAACTCAGGGTTACTCGGGCGTGGCGGATTTGGAAGTTATCAAGAAAGTTAAGCAGGCAGTTTCGGTCCCCGTGATTGGGAACGGAGACGTGACTTCGGCGCAATCTGCGAAAAGAATGCTCGAAACTACGGGTTGCGACATGGTTGCAATCGGCCGAGGAGCCGTGGGAAGGCCTTGGGTTTTTGAAGAAATAAACAGGTGGTTTTCATCCGGCAAAGAAGATTTCGAAATTTCAGTGAAAGAAAAATCGGAAGTTATGAAGAAGCATGTTGAAAAAATGTGCGAATATAAAGGCGAAATCGTTGGAATAAAAGAATCAAGGAAGCATTTGGCGGCTTATTTAAAAGGCTTCCAAAGGGCGGCGGAACTAAGAAAAATGGTTTTTTCAGCGCAAAGCAAAGAGGAACTTTTCGAAATTTGCGACAGCATAAAATAAAAAATAAAACGGTACCGAAAAGGTACCGTATTTTTATGCTTTGAAAAATGAATTGATAGCTTTGAAAGTCATGTAAAGGTCGATTTTCGAAATAACCTCGTAAGGCGCATGCATCGAAAGAACCGGAACACCAATGTCAATGACATCCATGTTGAAGTTCGCAATGTATTTCGCAATCGTTCCGCCGCCGCCGTTGTCAACCTTTCCAAGCTCGCTGCTTTGCCAGAGAACATTGTTTTCGTTTAAAAGTTTTGCAATTTCGCCAGTGAATTCCGCCGAAGCATCCGAAGTGCCGTATTTTCCGCCGCTTCCGGTGTATTTTGTAACAACGACACCTCTGTTAATAAACGAACTGTTCAAAATTTCGAAATCGCTTGCGTAAATCGGGTCGTAAGCAGCGTTAACATCGGCTGAAAGGCACTTTGATTTGCTAAGGACATGCCTGATTTTTAGTCCTTCAGCATCTGCTAAATCTTCAATGAAATATTCCAAAAACATTGATTTCATGCCCGTGCAGCCGTCGCTTCCGGTTTCTTCTTTGTCGGTTAAAAATGCAATTGAAGTTTCGTTTGGAACTCCTGCCTCAAAAATTGCCTGAACGCAAGGGTAGGCGCAAGAGCGGTCATCGTGGCCGTAGCCGCCTATCATGCTTCTGTCAAAGCCAACATCTTGAGCCTTCATTGCAGGAACAAAAGCAAGGTCGGAAGAAATCAAATCTTCTTCAACGATGCCGTATTTTTCGTTAAGAAGTTTCAAAACATTGAGCTTAACGAGTTCTGAGCCTTCGCCTTCAAACGGAATGCTTCCGATCAAAACGTTTAAATCCTCACCAGTGATAAATTCAGAAACTTTTTTGCTCATTTGCTGCCTTGCAAGGTGTGGGAGCAAATCAGTGATGCAGAAGCACGGGTCGTCTTCGCTTTCGCCGATTAAAACGTTAACTTCGGTGCCGTCTTTTTTAACAACTTTTCCGTGAAGCGAAAGAGGAATGGTAGTCCATTGATATTTTTTAATTCCGCCGTAATAATGTGTTTGAAGCATTGCAATTTCATTTTGTTCTGTAACCGGGTTTGGTTTTAAGTCAAGCCTTGGGGCATCAACGTGAGAAATTGCGATTCTAGCGCCGTTTTTAAGGCCGCTTTTACCGATGACGCAAAGCGCAATGTTTTTGCCTCTGTTAACTGCGAAGATTTTATCCCCGGGTTTGTAGGATTTACCCATTTCGAATTTTTCAAAGCCGAGTTTTTTTGCTTTTTCAAGGACATATGCAACTGCTTCGGATTCGGTTTTTGATTTATTAAGGAAGTCTTTGTAGCCAACGCTGAAATCTTGCGAATTTTTAATTTCTTCTTTTGAAAGAACTTTTGCGCCGTGCTCTCTTCTTGTGAACAATTTTTCTTTGAGTGTTTTTACTTCGTTTTTTTCTTCCATGTTGATTACTCCTTTTTAAAATATAGTTTTTTATAAATATTTTTTGCCTTTTCCACCCTTGAAATGTAATCCCGAGTTTCTTTGTAAGGAATATTTTCAAGGTTAAAACCGTCCGGCGAGTGATTTTTGTTTGAAAGCCAGCGGTCAGTCGCGCTGATCCCCGCATTGTAGGCGCTCAGGGCAGTTTCTTCGTTTTCATATTTTTTGAGCAAAATAGAAATCAAAAGCGTGCCGTAAAGAATATTAACTTCAGGGGTTTTCAGCTGAGAACGGCTGACTTTTTCATCGCGAGTATAGCAGGTTTTCAGCCAGTCGAATGTCTCGGGGGTTATTTGCATCAGCCCGCAAGCATTTGCCCTTGAGTGGGCGTTTTTGTCAAAGCCGCTTTCGCATTTTATTATAGCAAAAATCAGTTCTTTATCAACTTTGTAAGTCTCGGAGGCTTTTAAAACAATGTCTTCGTATTTAATGGGGTAAAAAATTTTTAGCGCTGATTTGTAGCCAAAATACCCCAGAAGGCAGACAAGAGCAGTTAAAAATATTAGTATGTTCCGTTTTTTTAATTTGATTACTATTTTTAAAGGCCTCCCGTCTGCTTAAGTTTCGCTTTAATTAATATGCCGCGTGAAAATTTTCAATGACAACCGCTTGATTTTAAAGCTTTATAACGTCAAACCCTGCTGAGCGAACGAGCCTGTTGTAAACAGCAAGGCCAACGCCCTTCGGCTCTGCGAAATGAGCATAAATTGCATCGTGGCCGAGTTTGTCGGCTTCCCTCAGGCAGCTGAAAATATTTTTCGCTTGGCTTGAAAAATCCGTTTCGCTCCCGTAAGAAAGAAAATCGGTTTCAAGCAGTTTTTTATCCTCTTCGAAGCACAGCGCAAGAATATTCTCGCTTTTTTTGGAGTTAATAAAGTCAGCGTAATCCTGCGAGGAACCCTTCACGAGGTAAACTTTGGTTTTCGGGGCATAGTGCTTGTATTTCATGCCCGGTGAAAGCGCAACCTGGCCGGGTTTTAGCTTGGAATAAACTGCATCGTCGATTTCTATTTCCCCGATTACTTCCTCGATTTGTTCCGGCGTTATTTTGCCGGGCCTTAAAAGCCTTGGCACTTTGCAAACCATTGAAATAACTGTTGATTCCACGCCGAAATCGCAGTCCCTGCCGTCAACTATAGCGTCCACTCTTCCGTCTAAATCTTCTAAAACGTGCTCAAATTTAGTTGGGCTCGGGCTGCCTGAAAGGTTCGCAGAAGGAGCAACCAGAGGCACTCCCGCAAGCTTTATGATTTCGTTTGCTATTTTGTTCGAAGGGAACCTAACCGCCACGGAGGGCATCCCTGCAGTGACGCAAAGCGGAATATCTTTGTTTTTCGGCAGAATCATTGTTAAAGGCCCGGGCCAAAATTTTTCAGCAAGTTTTTTCGCCTTATCACTGAATTCGCAGGCAACTTTTTTGATTTCATTTAAATCCGCGATGTGAACTATCAGTGGGTTGTCGGAGGGTCTGCCTTTTGCGATGAAAATTTTTTTAACTGCATTTTCGTCAAAAGCGCTTGCTGCTAGGCCATAAACCGTTTCTGTCGGAATGGCAACTATTCCGCCATTTTTCAAGATTTCCGCTGCCTTTTTTTCGTTGCCGCTTTTGAGCTTTAGTGTTTTCATTTTAGTTTCACGTCCTTTGGGTTAAAGTTCGCTTTCTCCCGCAAGTTTGGCAGCTTGATCCGCCGTGCTAAGTGCATCGATGACTTCTTCGAGGTTTCCGTTCAAAATATCTTCCAAACGATATATAGTAAGGCCGATGCGGTGGTCGGTTAGCCTGCTTTGCGGGTAGTTATATGTTCTGATTCTTTCAGAGCGGTCGCCTGTTCCAACCTGGATTCTTCTTTCTTCGGCGAGGGCGCTTTCTTGCTCTTCACGTTTGGCTTGCAAGAGCCTTGATTTCAGAACTTTCATTGCTTTGTCTTTGTTTTTATATTGGCTTCTTTCGTCTTGGCATTCAACGACGATTCCCGTTGGCAAGTGAGTTATTCTTATTGCAGATTCCGTCTTGTTAACGTGCTGGCCGCCTGCTCCGCCCGCTCTGTAGGTGTCAATTTGAAGGTCTGCTGGGTTTATGTCTATTTCAACGTCTTCTGCTTCAGGCAAAACCGCAACGGTTACGGTTGAAGTGTGGACTCTTCCTTGAGCTTCGGTGTCGGGCACTCTTTGAACTCTGTGAACGCCGCTTTCGAACTTGAATTTGGAGTAAGCCCCTTCGCCGCTTATCATGAAGCTGATTTCTTTGAAGCCGCCGAGCTGGGTTTCATTCGCGTTTAGGACTTCAACTTTCCACCTTTTGCTTTGGGCATACATGTTGTACATTCTGAAAAGCACGCCTGAAAACAGCGCCGCCTCTTCGCCGCCTGCGCCTGCTCTTATTTCAACTATTACGTTTCTGTCGTCGTTAGGGTCTTTTGGAAGAAGCAAAATTTTCAGCTCTTCGGTTATTTTTTCTATGTTTTCTTTAGCGGATTCCATCTCGAGCTCTGCCATTTCTTTGAGCTCTTTGTCTACCCCTGATTCCGAGAGAATCTCCTTGGCTTCTTCGAGGTTTTCTTTCTCTTTTTTGTATTGCCTGTATTTTTCAACCACGGGGGTCAAGTTTTTGAGTTCTTTCATGAGTGATTTATATCTGTTTTGGTCCGAGATTATCTCGGGCTTACAAAGCTCTTCGTTTATTTCTTCAAAATGCTTTTCTGTGAGCTTGAGTTTTTCAAACATAAACGAGTTCCTCCTTAAATAAAATATTTTTTGAATTCTTACTGAATTATTATACTCTCAGTGCCAATTTATATCAATCATAATAGGCCATTTATTGCCCAATAATTGAAAAAAATTTGTAAATATATTATTATTCTTAGTAATCTGTTGCAAAGGAGATGCCTGAAATGACTGATTATCAAATCTTAGTTAACAAAGATCATGGCCTTGAAAAAAGTTACTATGAAAACGTGATTTTGCCCTCAATTACGCCGGTTGAGGCTTTCAAAAACAACGATATTGTTTACAAAAGCTTTGGCATTAAAGACTGCAAAACCTACCTTGAAAAGAAAACCGCGCAAAAGTTTGCAGAGCTTAGAAATTATGCGCTTGGAAACGGCATTGTTCTGGGAATAACCAGCGGTTTTTTGACTTTTGAGCAGCAAAAAATAAAGTACGATTATTTTGTTAAAAAGAAGGGCGAAGAATTCGCTAGAAACAGTGCGTGCATTCCAGGCTTTTCGGAGCACAACACCGGCCTTGCAATGGACGTTGACATTTTTAAAGATTCCCGCTGGGCAGGAATTGCCATCAGGCCTGACGGAAGCATAAATGAGGAAACGAAAAAACTTCACACGATGCTTCATAAATTCGGGTTTATTCTAAGATACCCGAAAGGCAAAGAAGAAATCACGAAAATGAAGTTTGAACCCTGGCACATTCGCTACGTTGGGGAAGAAACCGCGAAATTCATTTTTGAAAACAATTTAACTTTAGAAGAATATATCAATGATTTTAGGAGTGATCTTATTTGAAAATACTTTTTATGGGGACGCCTGAATTTGCCGTTCCATCGCTGGAAATACTAATCAAAAACGGGTTTGACGTCTGCGCAGTTTTCACGAAACCCGACAAACCTCAAGGAAGAAAGCAAATAATTCTTCCAACGCCGGTCAAGGCTTTTGCCATGGAGCACGGGATCAAAGTTTACCAGCCAGAAAAGCTCAAAGTGGCAGAATCTTACGAGCTTTTGAAGGAAATAAATCCTGATTTAATAGTAGTGGTAGCATACGGCAAAATTTTGCCGAAAAACTTTATTGATTACCCGAAATTCGGCTGCATAAACGTTCATGGTTCGCTTTTGCCGAAATACAGAGGCGCCGCGCCGATTCAATGGAGCATAATAAACGGCGATTCCGTGACAGGAATTACAACTATGTACATGAACGAAGGGCTCGACACAGGCGACATTTTAATGCAAGAAAAAATCTTCATAAATGACACCGACACCTCAGAAGAGCTCAAAAAGAAAATGTCAGTCCTCGGGGCAGAAACGCTTTTGAAAACTTTGAATAACCTCGAAAGCTTAACGCCCATCAAGCAAGACGACGCTCAAGCGACGCTTTCACCCCCGCTTGATAAATTAACCGGAGACATCGACTGGTCGAAAACCGCATCGGAAATTCACAACTTAGTTAGAGGCTCAAACCCATGGCCGATTGCTCACACAACGCTTCGTGGCAAGCTTTTTAAAATTTACAAAACAAAAGTTTCGAAGTTAAGACCTGGCGCACCAGGCAAGGTCGTTAGCACTTCGCCGCTGGTCATAGGTTGCGGGGCAGATACTTCCCTCGAGCTTCTGGAAGTTCAAATTTCGGGCAAAAAAAGAATGCCGGCAAGCGATTTTGCAAGAGGTTACCGCCTTAGCGACAAAACGGTTTTAGGGGAATTAGACGAAGATTTTTAAAACAAAAAGGAGAACAAAAAATTGAAGATAATCATACTTTCGGCTTCAACCGGTGGCGGCCACATGAGCGCTGCAAACGCTATAAAGGAATATTTCGAATCGAAAAATTGTTCGGCTGCGGTTATTGATGCAATTGAATACATCAGCCCTCTTCTTAACAAAACTTTGACCGAAGTTTATGAATACATTGCCATGAAACAGCCGAAACTTTGGAAAATGATGTACAAAACTTCGAACACCAAAGCCGTTAATAAGCTCGTTTCGGGCATTAACAGCGTCATGAGCAAAAAGCTTCTTCCGTTGATTGAAAAAGAAAAACCTGACGCAATTATTTCAACCCATCCTTTCACAACGGAGATGGTTTCGAACTTAAAGTCAAACAACCTTGTGAATGTTCCTTTGATTTGCGTGATGACGGATTACGCGCCGCACAGAACCTGGATGAGTCCGGAAGTTGACGCTTACATCGTGGCTAATTCAGGCATGATAAGCAGCATGGCCGACATGGACGTTGACCCGAAAATAGTTTACCCGTTTGGCATTCCGGTTGATGACTCATTTTACAGCAAAACCGACAAGAAAAAAGTTTTAGAAGAGCTTTCGCTGGACCCAAATCTCCCAACGATTCTAGTAATGGCTGGCAACGGCGGCCTTGCTAACGTCGATAAGGTTTACAGGAAACTTCAAGCAATTGACTTTGACTTTCAAATCATAATAATCACCGGGAAAAACCAAAAACTTTACAACCGAATCAAAGCGCTGGCTGAAACAGGCGAACAGCCGAAAAACAGAATGAAAGTTATGTATTCAAGAATTTCAAAACGCATGCCAAGGAATTTGAGATTCAGGGTAAGGCGGAAAAATCAACCTGCCGGAAACTTCAAGAAAACCAAGGTTATTTATTACACCAAAGAGGTTGAAAAATACATGAATGCCTCCGACCTTATAATCACCAAGCCGGGCGGATTAACCGTAAGCGAGGCGCTTGCCTGCGGCCTTCCGATGGCTCTTTTCAGCGCGATCCCTGGCCAAGAAGAAGAAAACGCAAATTTCCTTGTTAGCAACAACATGGCGGTTAAACTGGGCAAAAACGCTGCAGAAACCATCAAAAATCTCCTGAAAAACCCAAACAGACTTCAAAATATGAAGTCATCTTGCGAGCAATTTGATAAATCAGATTCGCTTAAAAACATTTTTGAGCTAACGCACAAATTAACTGCAAAAGAAAAATACTACGGCAAACTCGTGAGGGATAAAATCCCTGAAATTATAAAAAGCCAGGGTAACACGCCTGAAACGGAGACTTTAACCCCGGAACTTTATGCGAAATATCTTAAGCTCAAAGTGGCCGAAGAAGCCAAAGAAGTCAGCGAAACAGCCACTCACGCCGAAGAAGTTGAAGAAATTGCGGACCTTTTGGAAGTTGTTTATGCTCTTGCGAAAAACGCTAATATTTCACCCGATGAAATTGAAAAAGCCAGGGCTGAAAAACGCGAAAAACGAGGCGGATTTGACTCGAAAATCTTCCTTAAAAAAGTTATTTTTTCAAACCCTGAAGAATAAACCAAGGAGGCAAATTTATTGACAGATTTAGAAATAGCAAAAAATGCAAAACTAAAACCCATAATCGAAATTGCAAAAAAAGCCGGAATTAAAGAGGAGGAGCTTGAGCTTTACGGCAAATTTAAAGCCAAAATAAACGATGAAACCTTCAAGCGCCTTGAAAATAAAAAAAGCGGCAAACTCATTTTAGTAACTGCAACGAACCCAACTCCTGCAGGCGAAGGGAAAACAACAATTACAATCGGCCTTGGCCAGGCTATGGATAAGCTCGGCAAAAACACCGTTATCGCCCTAAGAGAGCCTTCGCTCGGCCCGGTCTTCGGGATTAAAGGCGGCGCTGCGGGCGGCGGATACTCTCAGGTTTTGCCAATGGAAGACATAAACCTCCATTTCACGGGAGACATGCACGCCATCACCTCGGCGAATAACCTTCTTTGTGCACTTCTTGACAACCATATTCATCAAGGCAACAGCCTTAAAATTGACCCTAAAAATGTTCTTGTTAAGCGCTGCCTCGACATGAACGACAGAGCCCTTCGAAACATTTTGGTGGGTCTTGGCGCGAAAATAAACGGCGTTATTCGCGAAGACGGCTTCGTTATAACAGTTGCAACCGAAGTAATGGCTATTTTATGCCTTGCGAAAGATTTAAACGATCTTAAAAAACGCCTCGGTGAAATTTTGGTAGCTTATTCTTTCGAAGGTAAACCGATTTATGCGAAAGATTTGAAAGCCGAAGGGGCTATGACAGTCCTTCTAAAAGAAGCCATAAAGCCCAATTTAGTGCAGGCTTTGGAAGGCACACCGGTTTTGATTCACGGCGGGCCTTTTGCGAATATTGCTCACGGCTGCAACTCTATAAGAGCGACCAAACTTGCGCTTAAACTCGGCGATTATTGCGTGACTGAAGCAGGCTTTGGCGCAGACCTCGGAGCTGAAAAATTCCTTGATATAAAATGCCGTGTGGCAGGCTTAAAGCCGGATTGCATCGTTATTGTTTCAACTTTGCGCTCGCTTAGGTATAACAGCCAAAGCGAAGCCGGCGAAATAACCGAACAAGGCCTTGCCAACCTTGGCGCTCACATTGAAAATATGCAAAAATATGGCACGAATGTGGTTGTTACGCTGAATCATTTTGAAGGCGATAAACCCGAAGAAATCGAAAAGGTTCGTGAATTTTGCGGCAAAAAAGGCTGCGATTTCACGGTTTCAAAAGCGTTTGCAATGGGTTCTGAGGGAACGATTGAACTTGCGAAAAAGGTTTGTGAAATATGCGAAAATCCTAATAACTTCAAACCGATTTATGATCTTGACCTGCCTATAAAAGAAAAGATTTCGAAAATTGCAACTGAAATTTACCGCGCAAATGGCGTTAGGTATACTCCTGAAGCTGAAAAAGCCATAAAGGAAATCGAAAATCTGGGCAGAGGCAATTTGCCAGTTTGCATTGCGAAAACTCAGTATTCTCTTTCGGACGACATGACCAAGCTCGGCTGCCCGAAAGATTTTGAAATCACCGTTAGGGATGTTTCGCTTTCAAACGGCGCAGGATTTATAGTCGTTTTAACGGGTAACATAATGAGAATGCCCGGTTTGCCAAAGGCCCCTGCGGCAAATAACATCGATATTGACGAAAACGGCGAAACTATGGGAATATTTTAAAAAAAAGACTGCACCATGTGGTGTAGTCTTTATCTTCTGTCGTATTCTTCTTGTTCTTTTTTTAACCCGCTTTTTATTCTAGTTATTGATTCACTAAGTATTCTGGTTTGGGTAGTCATATAGACTTTTACTTTTTTGTTAGACAAAAACGAAATCTGGTGTGGGTCCAAAAAACCAGAAGCATTTTTAAATTCTATTCGCAATTTTTCAAGCGCTTCGATTTCCTCCTCAGGGTTAGCTGTTCGTTTGTTAATTTCCACTACGTGGATTAAGTTTAAACAAGCGTCTCTTATTCTTGAAAGATATCTGTAGCTTGCTTCTTTGTTTTCTCTGCTTTTTTCAATGTTGCTTTCTTTTTCTAATTCTCTAGAAAGAATGGGCACAAGCCTTTCAGCTACTTCTTTAGCTTCATTATAATACCCCTTACAAATTACAGATGTGTTTTGAGCGGCTTCTTTCTTGAATTTTTTGAAACTTACATTTTGCACACTTTTTAGAAATTTTTCAGTTTTGACTGCTGTATACGCTTTTTTAAAAGGGTTTCTAGTTTTTTGGATTTTTTCTTTTGCTTGCATAAGTTTTTCTCCCTTCTATTTACTCAACAAATTTATTTTATTATTTTAAGCTAATACTGTCAACAAATAATATAAAAATTTGTGAAAAATAGAAG
>SAMEA104315424__coassemble_1164_pt1 | contig 12932 bp, 8 predicted proteins | sample SAMEA104315424__metabat2_high_PE_004 | metagenome-assembled genome bin SAMEA104315424 (sample SAMEA104315424) | gut metagenome | biome: Monkey gut; feature: monkey-associated habitat; material: faeces | place: China | collected 2013 | reverse complement strand
CCTTGATATACCAGTCAACATCTGCTCCTTGATAGGTGGCAGTAGCAACGGTGTCCGCAATGGGATTGATAAGTTCCACCCGTGCGTTATAATCAAACTCTTTCAAAGGCACGCTGGCAGGAATACTTACTTGAATCATGCGTCCTTGTCCTTTGGATTTTAAGTCATAGGTACGTTCCTTGATTTCATCTGAAACCGACCCGTCTTCATTTTGGATTCTCACTTCACGACGTAGAGCAGAGAATTTCAATTCTCCAAAAGTCGTGTCTTTATCTAATACAATGCCATTTGCTAATCTCATCATTTTTCCTCTCTTTCTTTATTCTTTTATCATGTCGTCAGCATGTAAAAGGTAATTTGTAAAACCACGAGTGCCGATTTTGTAGCCCTCTGCGGTAATACGTGGATTGACTAACTTCACACGTTCCTCAAAGCCGAAATGTTTTTCGCCAGCTTCAGCAGGAAGCACCACCACAATATCATCTGCTCTTTGAACATCAGAATAGAGATTATAGCTTCTTGATAAGACAGTTAGCCGTCCGTTGATTCTTCGCTGAACGACTTTATCCTCGCCAGCAAATTCTAAATTGCCGAATGTTTTTTCCATGTTGGGAATCACAAATTTAAGTTCCATATTTTTACCTATCCTTTCTTTTTTATTGGCTGAATGAATGTTTGATGGTCTTAAAGAGTGGGGAACGACCTTTTGATTCTTGATTTTTTGTTTTCATAAGTTCACTTCCTTTCAAAATCGGGTAAAAAAATAGACACCTCATTTTTTGAAGTGTCTACCTATTAAATATTCAAATTTTATTGGAAGTATCTTTATATCTTCACTTTTCAAGGATAAATCGTCGTATCAAAGCTCATTCATAAGTAGTAAATTAGTAGTAAATTGAGTGGTTTTGACCTTGATAAAGTGTGATAAGTCCAGTTTTTATGCGGATAACTAGATTTTTATGCTATTTTTCTATTTAAAAAATTTATTACTTCTTTGTAAGTTCCACCTTTGCGCACGTACCTTGTGAATCGTTCATCTTTTTTACAAGGCCTAAAATCCACGGTAACTGTTCCAAACGGTGTAGGAATTTCTCTTTTAAAATATTTACCTGTAATAGGGTTAAAAAAATCTGTATTGCACAGTTTCTGCTGGATATAACGGTAATTATTATTTTCTTTACATTTTTGAAATTCATCACCTTTTGCCTGTGCTAGCAGTTGCGATTTGCTTGGAGAATTTGGTCGTTGCGAAGATGATGGAGAGGATTCAATTGTTTGAGAACTTGCTGGCGATGATTCGGGTTGTTCTGATGTTTGAGAGCTTCTTTGTGACTGCTTGAATGATTGAGAGTATGATTGGCTTGTAGAAGACTGAGAAACTGGTGGTGAAAAAAGCAAACTATTAAACCTCCTGATTTTTTAACTTCTTTTTAAAATATTATAAAGTATTTTTAATTATAGGTCAATAGAAAACTAAAAATAAATATATAATAATTAAACCAATTTTTAACAATTCATCAAATAGTTCGTTATTCCGCAAAAAATTGAAAACGCCATTTGGCTTTGATATTTTTCGTCTTTCAATTTTTGAGCTTCACTTGGGTTTGAAATGAACCCGCATTCCACTATAACTGCCGGGATTTTTGCATTGTGGAGGAGAAAAATTTTGTTGTTCGCAGGTTTTATTTCTCTTTTGTTTTCAGGTTGCAAAAGACCCGTGACGGAATCCTTGATTTTGTTGGCTAGTTCTATGCTTTTGTCATCGTTCACGGAGTAAAAAATTTGCGTTCCGAAGTATTTTTCATCAGGGAATTTATTTTGATGAATACTAACGAAGACGGAATCGTTTTCTTTGTTTTTATCCATTATTCCCATGCGGTTTCTAAGGTCGGATTTCTTTTTTTCTTTCAAGGTTTTAGCGGAATCGTCGTAAATTGCGGTGTCTTTTTCGCGTGTCATTATTACCTTGTGGCCCGAAGCTTCAAGCAGGCTTTCGAGTTTGAGGGCTATGGCCAGGTTGATGTCTTTTTCGATTATCCCTTCTGAGCCCACCGCTCCGCCGTCTTCTCCGCCGTGGCCGGCATCGATTATTATCGCTTTATGGCCGCTGCCTTCAGTTGACTTTGATTTTGCATAAGATATAAATGTAAGCGAGGAAAGCGCCAAAACTGTTAATGCTATAGATGTGAGAATCACTTTATTTTCTTTGAATGATTTGAACTTCAAAAATGTCACTCCTTAAATCTTTAAATCTATTTTTGTTTTGAATATTTGGCAAAATTGTGGTATAATCTTTGTGATTTTTTACAAGTGAGGTAATAAAAGAATGGAAAAGCAAAAGAAGTTAAGCGGATGTGCGAAAAATGCCTTCGGGCTCCCGAGCTACAGTTTTTCAGAAGAGCTTTTTAACTCGATAACCCACGGCCTTGGAATTATTTTTGCGTTTGTTGCGTTTTTCATTTTGATTCCGAAATATAAAAATGACTTTTGGAATCTTTTCTCTGTTGTGGCTTATCTTGTCACTTTGTTTGTGCTTTACACCGGCTCAACGCTTTATCATTCTGTTAATAACCCCAAAGCTAAGAGCTACCTTAGAAAGTTTGATCACTGCTCGATTTTCCTTTTGATTGCAGGAACTTACACTCCAATTTGCACGGTTTTCATAAAAGGTCCTGCGGGCAAAATCGTCCTTGGTGCGGTTTGGTTTTTGGCCATTTTGGGAATAATTCTTAATATGATAGACGTTAATAAATTTTCGAAATTTTCGCTAACTTGCTATATCCTCATGGGTTGGAGCGTGGTTTTCATAGCAAAGCCCGCGATGAACTTCCTTCTTAGTAGCCAGCTTTGGTGGCTTTTAATTGGCGGTGTTTTTTACACTGTGGGAGCGGTGCTTTATGTTCTTGGCAAGAAGATAAAATATATGCACTCCGTTTGGCATTTGTTTGTTCTTGCGGGCAGCGTTTGCCATTTTATGATTTTAGTTTAGTCATTTAAAGCTCATGAACCCAGGGGAGAACCAGCCTGGCCTGCGCTTTTTCTTGCAAATGGGGTTGTAATTCACCAAGATGGTGTCATCTCCTATGACTTCAATGTTTTCCCATTTTATGATGATGTCTTCTTCTCTTCCTAGAAGCCCGCAGCACTTTAGCCTGCCATAAACCACAATTGCCACGATTTTTGCGCATTTCATGTCGACTTCAACGTCGTTAACGCAGCCTATTTTGCAGCCGTCTTTTATGCTTATCACTTCTTTGTTTTTCATGTCTACTATTCTGCAAATCAAATTTATCACCCTTTTTGAAAAATTATAAACATGAAATTTTAAAATTACGCTAAAGGAGGATTTTAATGGATAATTCAAACGTAGTAAGATACAACCCGCCGAGCGACTATGGCCTTACAAAGGCTCAAGTCAAGCAAAGGAAAACGCAAGGTCTCGTGAACGTTGACAAAACTATATCTTCGAAAAGCACTGCTTCAATAGTCAAAAGCAATCTTTTCACGCTTTTTAACTTCATAAATATTGTTCTTGCCGGGGCAATTCTTTACACAGGTTCATATAGGAATCTTATGTTTATGGGCGTTGTTATATGCAATCTTGTTGTGGGAATATTTCAAGAAATCAAGGCGAAAAGAACCGTTGATAAGCTTAATTTGATGGCTTCAAGTAACACAGTTGTTCTAAGAGGGGGCAAAAAGGGCAAGATAAGGCTTGAAAAGATAGTCCTTGATGACATAATTTGCCTTGAAAGAGGCAGCCAAATTCCTTCTGACGCCGTGATTATTGAAGGCAAATGCGAAGTTAATGAGTCCCTTCTAACCGGTGAATCGGATTTAATCCCCAAAAAAGTTGGTGACATGCTTTTATCGGGCAGCTATGTTGTTAGCGGCACTTGCAAGGCGAAAGTTGAGCACATTGGCAAAAGTAACTATGCTTCGCAGCTTTTAAAAGGCTCGAAGTATATAAAGAAAACGAAATCTGAAATAATGACCACGCTTAACAAGATAATAAAAATTATTTCGATTGCAATAATTCCGCTTGGCGCGCTTCTGTTTTACCGCCAGTTTGTTTCTTCGGGCAGCGATGTGAACTCAGCAATCGTAACAACTTCCGCAGCTTTGACGGGAATGATTCCTGAAGGGCTCGTTTTGCTAACGAGCTCAGTCTTGGCAGTTGGAGTGATGAGACTTTCGAAAAGAAAGGTTTTAGTTCAAGACATGTATTCGCTTGAAACTTTGGCGCGTGTTGACACTCTTTGCCTTGACAAAACCGGAACGATAACTCAAGGAAGCTTCGAGGTTCACAACCATATTTCTTGCGGCGAATATTCGCAGGAAGATTTAAGCAAAGCCATGAAAATGATAAGCTCTATGCTTGATGACACTGGCGAGACTTTTGCAGCCGTGAAAAATGCGTTCCCTGCTGAAAAAAGCGAAAGAAGGGCAGATGTTGTCGTGCCGTTTTCTTCCGAGAAAAAGTGGTCCGGGATTTACGTTAACGGTTACGGAAGCTTGATAATGGGCGCTTATGAATTCATTTTTAAAGGCGGATGCGATGAAATTAAAGAGCAGGTGAAAAAGTATTCGGCGGATTACAGAGTTTTAGTGGTGGCTTATTCTGAAAATGAAATTTTGGATTCTTCACTCCCCGAAAACTTAAAGCCGATGGGCCTTATTCTTATCAAAGATAAAATCAGGAGCAATGCCGAAAAAACCCTCAGGTTTTTCGCAAAGCAAGGCGTTGACATAAAAGTGATTTCCGGCGATGACCCGCTGACGGTTTCGAACATTGCAAAAAGGGTTAACCTTAAAAATGCAGGCGAATTCATCGACGCAAGAACGCTCGACACATCCGAAAAAATCAAAGAAGCAGCGAATAAATATACTGTTTTCGGCAGGGTGACGCCTTCGCAAAAACAAGATTTAATTAAAGCGATCAAAGAAGCCGGGCACACTGTGGCAATGGTTGGTGACGGCGTTAATGACGTGCTTGCAATGAAGGAATCGGATTGTAGCGTTGCTATGGCAGGGGGAAGCGAAATAGCCAGGAATGTTTCGCACATAGTGCTTTTGAACTCTGATTTTGCTTCAATGCCAATGGCAGTTGCCGAAGGAAGACGCGCGATAAATAATATCAAGCGTTCTTCGAGTTTGTTCCTTGTTAAAACGATATATTCCTTCTTGCTTTCGCTTCTTTTCTTGCTCATTTCGGCGCCTTACCCGTTTATTCCAATTCAAATGACCTTGATAAGCACGGTAACAATCGGTATTCCTTCATTTGTTCTTGCGCTTGAACCTAACCGGGAAAAAATCAAGGGTAACCTTTTCGAAAGTATTATAAAAACTTCGCTTCCTGCGGCACTTTCGGTGGTTTTTTCAATTATTCTTTCAGTCAGCATTTATTCTATTTTCAAACTTTCTTATGAAACTTACTCCACTATAAATGTTGTAATAACCGGTGTGATTGGAATAATATTAATATACAGAATCTCCCAGCCGCTAAATTTTTTAAGGAAAAGTTTGCTTTGGTGCATTTCTTTGATTTTCATTCTTGGAATAACGAAATTTAATTCATTTTTCGAGCTGCAACTTTTAAACTGGCTTAGCCTTTTGATAATACTCCCGATGATAGTTGTGGCAACGGCGGTTTATGATTATATTTACGAAGCAGATCTTGAAAAATTATTTAAGAAAAAAGAAGTTATGAAAAATTAAATTATTAATCTTAGCTTGAAAAAACTAGAATATAGATGTAGAATATGTTTATTATAAAAAATAAAAAGGAGAGATTGCTTTGAGAAATAACAAGGATAATTTAGCATTCGTGATAGGAGTAATCACCTGTTTAGTAACAATTCTTTCTTTAACGGTTGCAATTGTTGCGCTTTTTGACAAGAAAAAGAAAAAAGAAGAAAAAGAACTCGAAGAATATTTGGAAGCTTCAATAAATTAAATTTAAAAAACTGGGCCTACTCACTTAGGAGTAGGCTTTTTTGTTGCTTTAGGATGCTGTTTAAGCTTAAATTTTTGCATGAAAAACCACCGGAATGACCGGTGGGAAATTATTTTATTTTTTTTCTTCGTCGTTTGATTTTTTCTTTAAAATCGGGATTAATATCAGCGCGAGGATTCCAAAGCCCAAAATCAAAACTATTATTACTGCTGGGAGCTCGTTTTTAACCGCCCAATTGTAGGCTTTATCTTTCAGGGTTTCTTTGCTTTGGCTTTCTGAGCTGCCGTTTGAGGTGCTTGCGCTGATGGAGCCGTCTGAGCTGCTGCCGGAATTATCCTCGTTTTCATCGGTGTTTATGAGCTCGCCGATTTCCGATGCGGCATTCTCGCCAAGGAGCGATTTGAGCTCATCTTCGTTTCTAACAAGGCTTGCAACCGAAACAGTTGCGTTCGTGAGCTTGCTTGAATCGAGGGGGATCTTCTTTCCTGCTATTCCAAATTTGCTGAAAGAAGTTGTTTTGAATTGTGCTTTGTCTGATTTGATATTAACGTCAAGGTATTCAATTCCTCCTGCGGAATTTTCGTGAACAACCATTATGTTTTCATATTCGCTGATGTTTCCGGGGCAGGGGATTGTTACAGTGACTTCTTGGCCGTAAGGCACTTTGTAAACTTCGTTTTTCAGCATGTCATAAAGCTTGATGTCATAAAGGTTTATGAGCTCTTTTCTGTCAAGATGGCCGTTTAATTCTTCGATTGCTTTTTCGTCATCGTTAAGCGAAGTTACTATCAGTTTAATATACCAGTCAATTCCCGTTACCGTTATTCCATCTGCCGAATGATTGAAAACTCCGGCTGCTTTTTGCGCTGCGTTTAATTCATCAAGATTTGTTACAAGCTCTTTTTGCTCATCAGATAATTCATTGTATGAATTCGTCGCCGAGATGATTTCGTCAACATCCGATGAAGAAGAAATATCGCTTGAAACTGTCGTTATTTCTTCAATGGCGCGCTCTTCGGCGTTTTTCTTAACGTTTTTAACGTTTATTGCAACATCGCTGTTTATTCCTTCAACTTTATATATGCCTGCATTGGCTGATATTTCCGCGGTGTTGTTAAGCAAAACTGTGGGAACTGAGCTGTCGTAAGCATCCATCAAAGTTATTTTAAATTGAAGCGTGTCGCCGTATTCAACGTCCATTGATTTTTCAAAGGGCTTGTTTTTAATAGTTTTGTAAATAACGCCTTCGGTCTCTTCGAACGTTACTTTGTAGGTGTTTTTGGTTATTCCGGTTATTTGAAGAATTTTGTTTTCTTTAATGTTTTCTAGCCTGTAGTATCCGTCCGAGCCCGGCGAAAGAGTGCTTGTTGTGCCTTTGATTTCAACCACTGGGTTTGATTTATCGTAAATCTTGTCTAGCGAAAGCCTGAATGTAAGAGTATCGCCGTGGTTAACTTCAGTTTTTGCTGAAAGGGTGTTGCCGTTTGTGTCAAGGCATGATACGCCGGTCGTGGTTCTTATTTCAACGGTATAAACTGTGGGCTTGGAATCCGTTGTGTAAACTATATAATCGCCTTGAATATTTTCTACTGTGTAGATGTTGTCAATTGCAACGAGTTGAGTCGGGGATTTATCATTTTCGTATTTTTTAAGCCAAACTTTGAGGTTTGAAAGGTCAACGCCTTTTCCTCCTGAAATTCTGAAGCTAAAGTTGCTTCCATGGGTTACACTTTTGCAAACAGAATTGCTAGGTGCATCTACATCTGATGTAAGATCGCCGTCGCTGTAAGCTTGGGTATACTTAAATGTGCTTTCGTCGTCTTTATTACCGCTAGTGGTTTTCTCAGGTTTATTAAAGGTCAATGTGTAAGTGTTAAGAGCTATTCCGTCAATAGTTATTTTCGAGTTTTCCGTTAAGTTTTTAACTATGCATTTGTGAGCGCCGTAATCATACTGAATTTGGTTGTTTTCACTGTCGTCTGAGCTAGCGCTTGACAAACGAACCTGAATTCTGTCGTCGTCATTTTCAGTTTTATCTTTTAGCTTCGACACCGAACTGCCGAAATTTATTTTGAATTCGTAGCTGCTGCCGTATTCAACATTTACGGACTCTCCTATGGTCTTTCCGCTTGAATCAAGGTAGGTAATGTCGTCATAATCAGTGAAAGTTAGGGTTCTTGTCTCTTTTCCAATTCCTAGAATCTTTATTGTTATGTCTTTTTCTATGTTGCTTATGGTGTAATAGCCGTTTATTAAGTTATAAACGTTTTCGTCAGTGTCTTTTACTACCAAGTTGGTTATGTCGATTCCCGCAGCAGGTGTTATTGAAAACGAGAAAGAATCTTTATATGATTTTGAGACATCGCCCGTGATTTCATCACCATTTAAGTTTCTAACGGTTATATTCTCATTCTTAGCAGGGAATGAAATCGTGAAATCTTTTTTCTTTCTTCTTAGCTGGACATCGAAGCTGCTTTTAATTCCTTTGAATTCAATGTCGAAGACTAGCTCGCCTTTGTCAATGGTGAATTTATATCTCATTTCTTTAACGATTTTCGAAAGCTTTTCATATTTGTTATTTACAACCCAGTCTGAGTCCGTTGTTTTATCGGGGCTGGGGCCTGTTATATTTTGGCTAAGGTCTATGAAAGTGTAAGCCGAGCCACTAGGCACATAGATTATAAGCTCGCTTATTTCATCGGTTTTATAGCCAGCCTTTGCTCTCGAACGAATTTTGAGGTCTCCGCCGTAACTAACAGCTTCAGCAGCTTCTACGTTGCTGTTTTTTTCGGTTGTGTTGCCCTCTTCATCCGTTTGCATGAGGTGGATGTCAGTTCCTTCAATATATTGTTCTGGGAAGCCTACTTTCAGTTGCCTTTGTTTTAAGTTTTTGACGTGAACGTAGATATCTTTGGAATAAACATTGCTAATTCTGAAGGAATCTTTGGTCCCTAAGTCGGAAACTATGGGGTATTGGAAGAGTGTTGAAAAAGATGTAGTTTTTTGCTCCATTGTAGGAACACTGGTTGGTTTTACTTCCGACGCGATAATATCTTCGTATAAAAACCCTTCCGGTATTTCTATTGCAAAGCTCTTTTCTGCTGCATTTACTGCCGAGTCGGTGCTGGGGTCAAAATCAGTTTCGCTGTAGATTTTGTAAGTCTTTATAGAGCTGTCGTCTTCATCTTGATCTTCTTTCACTGTGATGTTTGTTACTGAGATTCCTTTGTAATCTGCGCTGTGGTTTTTAGAATACTCTATTATGTTGCTGTCGCCTTCAGTGTTGTAAGAAAAGTGAATGTTAAACGAATCAAGCGGCTCTAAAATTATTCCAACATAAATTTTTTCATAAAGATAATCTGCTTTTTTAGTGTAATCTAAACTGCCTCTGACGGAAATGTATTCAGAAAGGGCAGGGGCAGTTCCTTCAAAGTTTTTGTCTTTAATGTCAATTCTATATTTGAAGCTTTCTCCGTCCATTCCGTTGTCTTTAAGAATTTCATTGCCGTTTTCAAAGCTACTCAGATCAATTTCTTTTGTCAGTTCTTTGTCGCTGTAAAATTTGCATTTGTAGTTACTGCCTGTTAGTTCATAGGCGTTTTTATCCGCCGCTGAGAGCGTGAAATCAAATTCTGTTGCATTTAAATCATAGGATATATTCTCGCCGTTTATGTTTCTTTCAAAAATAATGTCGTCTGAAGTTGTTTTTCCAGTAGTTGTGAATTTAGCGTCAACTATTTTTTGAACATTCGGGATGATCTCGAAGGATTTTGTCAGCGTCCAGAAGTGTGTTACGCTGTCTTCATCGCCGTTGTAAATAGTCAGTTTGCAGTTTTCTTCAACGCCGGTTATAGTTACTCTGTAAATTTTAGTAGCAGAAGAAAAATTCGCTTTTATTTCATTCCATTCAGCATCACTGCTGCTAATTTCTTCGAATTTTTCAAGTTTTACTGTTTCCGAACTAATGAGCGATGCGCCAAGTTTATTTTCCAATGGAGTTCCAATGTAGAACGTCATGCTTCCCCCAGGGGTTAGGTCATCGTTTGAAATAATCGCGTTTCCAGTTTCTTGATTTTTAGTGTTAGTTTCAACCATCACTTGTGTTTCGTTTCCGCTGCTGTTTGTTTGCGTTACGTAATGGAAATATCTTAGTTCGGCTTCGTTGGTTATTATCTCAACATTTGGTTTTTCGGATTTAAATACAGCTCCGGATATGTTTACAGTAATAGGGCTGCTGTTATTGATCAGGTCAATTGTGTAAAAGCCTTTATCAATTGAAAGAGGGTTTTCTTCGTTGCCGTTTACTGTAACTTTCAGAGGGATTTCCTTGCCTTCTACATCTTTTGCCAGTTCGAAGTCATCTTTCAAATCTGTTTTAAATTTATATTCCGTGTCGGTTAAACTTGGGGAAATACTTCCGCCACCGCTAAAGTTATATGAAACTTCATTTATATCCCTTATTTTTATTCCTGGGCAATTAAATTTAATTTCTTTATTCAGGTCTTCGGTGTATTTTTCTATGTTTACATTGAAATCTTCGCTTATATTGCTCACCGTGCAGGTGTAGGTGCCGTTTGATTCCTTGGTTACTTTGAAGTTGCCGTCTTCGAATGCATTTTCAGTTTTAATGGTGTATAATTTGCATGACTTTTCGCCAGCTTTAACTATATACTTGTTGTTGGCTGCCACATTAGGGGTAACTGTGAAAGTAAAGGTGTTTTCGTGTGTTTTTTTAGTTTGCCCAGTTTCGCTGCAACGAACAATGTAACCATTAGCGTATTTTTTCGCTATTTCTTTTTTGCTTGCATCTTCCGTGATTACATCCAAGCTTGCGCCGGAAACATATGAAGGGAACGTAACAAAATGCGAAGCAATAGTGCCCTCTGTGCTGGGGCCAAGCACAGCTATTCTAGGTTCTATTATTGTGTTTTCGCTATACCTATAAACATAGCCGCTTTCATAGGTTGCTTTGTATTTTTCATAATTGCTTAGGCTGCCGCCGCTAGAAATAGCTGATTTTAAGCCGCTAAGCTCACTCGTTGGAACAAAATAAATGCTTGGCCTTGCAAAGCCGTATTTTTTAATTCCTTCTTCGTTTAATTCAAGTGTAGCTTCATAAGCTTGTGAAGTATTATTTTCCTTATTATTGCTACCCATAAAAATGTAACTTTCATCTGATTTAGCATAATCACTAGCAGGCTTTTTTGCATATTTTGTGTAATAATCGTCAAAATTAATAGCCCACTTGTAACCTTCTTGGGTATCGGAAATAGGGTAGTAACCAGTATAATTATTGGATTTTTTGAAGCTAAGCTCAGCATCGTCTTTTTCGAGGTAAACTTCGAACTTATAAAAATAGCTGGTACTATCTATAAAATATTCTTTTGTAGTTTTAAAGGTACCGCTATACTTGCTAATCGTCATTTCTTGAGTTTCAGAGTAATATGGTGCTACATATTTTTCAAATCCAATTGAACTACCGCTGTAATTTGGGCCATAAGTTGGGTCAATTTCAGCGCCATTAAGAGTTATAACTTTAAGTTTTTGTTTATAAATGCTGGAACCACTTGGTCCTTTATATCTTACGTAAAATACATATTTGCCTTTTTTAACATAATGTGGGGAGGAGTCTATGTGTTTAATGGTGTTTTCTTTTCCTTCAACTGGTTCGAACCAGTCAAAGTAAGTGCCGGAGCTGTCTGATCCATTAAGGGTCAGTCGGCATATTCTATTTTGGCTAATATTTCTAAATGTTATGCTTGGAGTTTTTGAAAGATCGCTTATTTGAAAATTACTGATTTTAATAATCATTTTGTTATTGTCGAGGCTTTGCGTTGTTTGGCAGTCAGCTCCGAAGTCTTGAGCATTTATAATTCCGTTTTTAATGCTGTACCCGAATTTAGCCGAAGCTTCAATTTCAATTTCTGAATTATAAGGGATGTTTTCAAGAATTAAGGTGCCGCCGTCCCCAGTTTTAATTTTGCCTTCTTGTTTTGTTCCGTTATTGATGACGTAATATTTAGTGTCAAGAACGTCGCTTAGAAGGGTGCCTTCGCCCAAGGCTTTGTCAGCTTCAAGGTTAAGAGCAATATTCCTTTTGATTGGTTGGCCACTAAAATTAATTTCAAAAACTTCCGGCCCAGTTACGGTCATGCTGGAAGTAAGGTAGGTTTGTTTTGGGTCAATTGGGCTGTCTTCACTAACTTCGCGAGTAATAATATTCCCCGTGGAGTCATAATCATAAACGTAAAGCCTTATGAAGGAGTCAACTCCATTTTCCGAGAATATTTTAAAGTCTCCTATTTTTGAATCTGTGTAAAAGCTGTTGAATTTTATCAGGAAGTTTAGTTTGCTTCCCGCTTCGATTGATTTATACCTGACTCCGTTAGTGGAGCCTTGCGGCTTACCGTCAATCAAATATTCAACTTTATCTATGCCGATATCTCTTTGCGGCAAGCCGATTTGATAGTTTTGTGCGGTTGCGGCTTTGGCAAAATTTGAAAAAAAGCACAAAAAACAAACTAATATAGCTAAAACTGGACCATAATTAAGAATTTTATTTTTTTTAAACAACATATCTTAAAACCTCCAAGTTTATTGTTTCTCCCTATTTATTATAAGTATACTGATTTGATAAAATATTTCAAGATATTTTAGCATTATTTTATATTAATTTTATGAATTTAAATCAATTTTAAAAGGGGATTTTTTTATGGATAAAATGCTTTCGAAAAATAAAAGCTTCACGCATTTTAACAGAAAGTTTTTGATAAATAACCTTGTGAAAGAATATGATTTTCTTTTTTCAGGCAGGATTGGCCAGAGCCTTTGTGGCAGAAGCATAGATTTCATTAGGCTTGGGAATCCAAATAACTCAAATTTGTGGGTTTGCGCTCACCACGGCATGGAATGGCTCACATCGATGGTAGTTTTAAAATTTTTGAAAGAAGTTTGCGAAAAAATAAAAAACAAGCGG
>SAMEA104315424__coassemble_1153_pt1 | contig 13082 bp, 11 predicted proteins | sample SAMEA104315424__metabat2_high_PE_004 | metagenome-assembled genome bin SAMEA104315424 (sample SAMEA104315424) | gut metagenome | biome: Monkey gut; feature: monkey-associated habitat; material: faeces | place: China | collected 2013 | reverse complement strand
AGTGTTTTTCTTTGACCCGTGCGTTGAGCAGGGCTTCAAAAGCATAGAAGACTACAATAGATTCATGAATCACTATAAATTAAAAGACGCTATTATCCCGCTTGGAAGCGAAACTCTTGCTGATAATTCAAAGGCATAATACACGATATTTTAAATATCAAAACCGCCGATATTTTACCGGCGGATTTTTTAATTAATAAGCTTATATTAAAAGTGGTTGATAAAATAAAAAGGTTTAGTTAAAATTGAAAATGATATGAATTAAAAGAAAGGAAGTTTTGCGTGAAAAAACTTATTAAAAAAGCGGCTGCCACTGCCCTTTTGGTGGCTGGGGGTCTTGCGGTAGTGCCGACGGCCTTTTGCGTGCCAGACGGGCAAAATAATGGGAGAGGCCGCCTTGATGTCCATAGCGCCATGGTCGTTGGGAAATATTTCAACAGTGTTGAGGATTTTCAAAATTTGGCAATGGCGAATAAAAAATATAGAGATCTAGCTGAGAGATATCATTTTAACCCTGTGGAAATTGACCCGGAAAAACAACTGACTATTTTTCCTAATATCAATACTTACCGCACGGAAAAATATGGGTCACCAAATTTTGTTTATAAATTACCTACAGGCATTAACAGGTTGCTTTATCTTCCGGGGTCGTTTGATGTAGAGGACTTTTGGAAAGTTTTGTTAGAAAATAAAATTGCTGATAAATATAGAGAATACAACCCAGAATGGAGCCGTAAATACGAACTTAACGATTCGAATTTTATGAGTGGTTGCCGCGCTACGTTTAGATCTGGCGATAAAGAAATAATATTTATGTTCGACCCGTGCATTGACGGAACTTTAAATAGTGCAACACAATATATTGTGTTTTTGAAGTATTGCAAATTGGCTGAAACTATTTTATCGCTTGCAGAAGACTTTGCTATCCCGAAATATACCACACGTTTGGGGGAAGGCGCTTTTGAAGGATTTTTATTTTTAGATAGAATTGATATTCCTAATTATGTTACGAATATAGGCCCATGTGCTTTTGGCTATTGCAGGAATCTACGAGAAATTGTTATTCCAAATTCTGTTATAAGCATAGAAGAACATGCTTTCGACAATTGCCTCGAGCTCGCAGAAATTAATATTCCAGGTTCTGTTACGAATATTGGCGAATATGCCTTCAAAGATTGTTATAGATTGAAAAAGATTAATATTCCAAGCTCTGTTACAAGCCTTGGAAATGGCGTATTTAAAAATTGCAGTAGACTAGAAGAAATTAATATTCCGAATACTATCTCAAGTATTAATCCATGCACTTTTAGCGATTGCTCATCTTTAACGAATATTACTATTCCAGAATCTGTTACGAAAATAAAAAGTTATGCTTTTGAAGCATGCACAAATTTAAAAAGGATTGATATTCCCAATTCCGTTAAGAGCATCGGACCTTATGCTTTTGCGTGGTGTGAAAATTTAGAAAGCATTACAATTCCAAATTCTGTTACAAGCATAGATGAAGGCGCCTTCGCTTGGTGCGAAAATTTAGAAAGCATTTCGATACCAACCTCTGTTGAAAGCATAAGTGAGGATGTTTTTGAAGATTGCGTTCATTTAAACCGTATAGAGTTCGGTGGCAATATTTACAGAAGCGTGAGTAGCTTTATAGAGGCCTTTAACGCCTATAAAGAAGCGCATAAATAACAGATATTAAATCCGCCAATGTTTTTATTTACGGACTTTTTATTAGCCAATAAAATAAAAATGCTATGAATTAAAAGGAAGGAAGTTTTAAGTGAAAAGATTTATCAAAAAAGCGGTTGCCACTACCCTTTTGGTGGCTGGAATTTTCTCGGCGGTGCCGCCAGCATTTTGTGCGCCGTATGGAATGGTTAACAACACTCTAGTTAATGGCAGAGGCCGCCTTGATGGCCACAGCGCTATGATCGTTGGGAAATATTTTGAAAGAATTGAAGACTTTCAAAATTTAGCAATGACTAATAAAAAATATAGACAGATCATGGAAAAGTACCATTACAATCCTGTGGAAATTGACCCAGAAAAACAACTGGCTATTTTCCCTAAAATGGAAACTTACCGCATGGAAGAATATGGGTCACCAAATTTTGTTTATACATTCCCTGAAGGCATTAGCAGGTTACTTTATCTTCCGGGGTCATTTAATGGATTGGACTTCAAGAAAATCATGAAAGAAAACGGAATACTTGATGGAAATGGCAAATATAACGAGGATTGGGGATGTTACCTGGATATAAAAGATGGCTTCATGGATGGTTTTAAGTTCATATTTCAATCCAGCGATAAAGAAATAGTCTTTTTGTTCGATGTATGCAAGGATGCAAGATTAAATTGCGTGAAAGACTGTGTTAGTCTTATGTGCGATTGTGGGTTAGATGAATTTATTGATTTGTTTTTAGATTGTTTTTATATTCCGCAGCATGTTACAAGCATAGGCGAATATGCTTTTTCTGATTGGTTGGATTTGGAAAAAATCACTCTTCCGGATTGCACTAAAAGTATAGGAGCATTTGCTTTTGGATCGTGCCAGCGTTTAGAAGAAGTTTTTATTCCTAGCTCCGTTGTGAGCATAGGAGAGAGAGCTTTTGAACATTGCTACATGTTAGAAAGAATTAATATTCCAAATTCTGTTACGAGCATAGGAGAAGGTGCCTTTTCAAATTGCTGGAGGTTAAAAAACATCACTCTCCCAAACACTATCACGAGCATTATAGGGTGGACATTTTCAATGTGCGGCCTTACGGAAATTAACATTCCAAGCTCTGTTACAAGCATAGGCAAATACGCCTTTGAGGGCTGCAATGATTTAATTAAAGTTCATATTCCGGATTCTGTTACGACTATAGGCAGAGGCGCTTTTGATTGTTGCTTTAGTTTAGAAAGAATTGTTATTCCAAATTCTGTTAAAAATTTAGGAGAGAGAACTTTTTGTAGGTGCTCAAACTTAGAAAGTATTACTATTCCTACTTCTGTTGTAGATATAGACGAGAGTGTATTTGTAGGTTGCGAAAGCTTGAACCATATAGAGTTCGGTGGCAATACTTATGAAAGCGTGGACAGTTTTATGCGGGCCTTTAAGGCTTATAGAGAAGCTCACAAATAACAAACTTTAAATCCGCTAATGAAACGCTGACGGATTTTGTTATTAATAAAATTTTATTAAAAGAAGTTGAAAAAATAAGAATGTTTAGTTAAAATTAAAAATGTTATGAAGTAAAAAGGAAGGAAGTTTTTAGTGAAGAAATTTATCAAAAAAACGGCTGCCACTGCCCTTTGTGTGGCTGGAATTCTTTCGGCTGTGCCATCAGCATTTTGCGCACCACCTGGGGAAAATAATGGAAGAGGCCGCCTTGATGTCCACAGCGCCATGATCGTTGCAAAATATTTCAAAAAATTTGAAGATATGGCCAATTTGGTGATGGTAAATACAAAATACAAAGACATCGCGGCGAAGTTTCATTATAACCCTGTGGAAATTAATTCAAGGAAAAAACTCGGTGCTTTCCCTGTGCTTGAAACTTGCTATATCAGCAAATTCAAAGACGATTTTATTTCAACATTCCCTAACGATAAAGTCAAAAAAATGATTTATCTTCCGGGTTCTTTTAATCCGGATCAGTTTGAAACGGTTTTAAGGTATAATAAAATTGTTAACGGCCATAGAAGCTACGCCGAAGAATGGAACCGTGAAATAGAAATTAACGAAGAAAATCCTCTTAATGGTTGCCGCATTACATTTACATCAGATGGTAAAGAAATAACGTTCTTGTTTGCCCCGCCATACAGCAGCAGAAATTCAATATGTTGTGCGTTTAGATATAATATGTTAATGATGAATTATGGGTTTGATGAAGCTGTTGTGCCAATTATAAATAACTATTTTAATCCAGATGAGATGGGTGTTACCCATATAGGAGACTATGCCTTTCAAAATAACGATAGTCTAAAGCTTGCTTCAGTGTCATCTTCAGTTATAAGCATAGGTAAACATGCCTTTGAAGGCTGCAAAAATTTAGAAGGTGTGGGTACTTTATATTCCGTTACAAGCATAGGAAAAAGTGCTTTTAAAGGCTGCGAAAAAATGGAGTGGATTGGCCTTCCTAGCTCTATTACGAAAATAGAAAACCATACTTTTGAAAATTGCAAAAATTTAGAAGGTGTAAGCATTCCGCGCTCCACTACAAGCATAGGGAAAAGCGCTTTCAAAGGTTGCGAAAAGTTAAAAGGAGTGAATATCCCAAACTCTGTCACAAGTATAGGAAAAAGCGCTTTTGAAGGTTGCAAAAGTCTAGATAGGATATGGATCCCCTATTCTATTACAAGCATAGAAAAAAACACTTTTAAAGATTGCGAGAATTTAAAAGATATTTCTATTCCTGGTTCTGTTACTAGCATAGAAGAAAACGCCTTTGAGGGCTGCACAAGTTTAAGACGTATTATACTTGACGGCCATGTTTATAATAGTTTAAGCGAATTTATGCAAGGTTTTTATGCTTACAAGGAATTTTTAAAATAACAAAAATTAATTCCGCCAACGAAATATTGGCGGATTTTTTTGTGCAAATTCCGGCACAGCCGGAGGAATGTTAGTTTGACTAGGTGGTTTATTTATTAAATACTTCTGAAAGCCAAGTGTGAAGATTCCTGATTTTTTCGTCAAGTTTTGGGTTGCTTAAAATTATTTCTTCTCTTATTATCACTTCGTTTTTGCCGCCTACAACTCGCATCATTTCTTTTTCAATTATCCTTTTTTCAAGCACATCGGCCAAAATCCCCGAGAAGGTTCCTAGGTCTTCTTCTTTTAAAACTATTCCCTTTTTCGCGAGTAAAACCCTCATTTCTTCCCCGCTTCTTGCGCTTAAAAGCGCTTCAACAAAGTTTTCATCGGATAAAACTTTTTCAAGTTCAGCTTTTTGCATAATTCGAAGAGAGCCTTTGCTCCCCTTTCACCCACCTTTCAAATGTTTCAATTACACTTAATTATACATAAGATGGATATAGTGTCAACTTATTTTTGTAAAAATTAAATATTTTTTTATTGAATTTTCTCCCTTATTAAATATTCATTACAGATTGCTTTCATATAAGTCTTTTTAGGGTCATATAAATTTCTAAGCCTACAATTTGTAGGAAATAATTATTTACGGAGGAATTTGTATGCAAAAAGATTCCGACAAAATTAGTCCTGAAATGTTGAAAGAAGCCGAAAAGAAAATGGGCATGACGCCGGAGCAGATAAAAAAAGCTATTGACAGCGGCGATGTTTCAGGCATAATGAAAAACCTCGGTAAAACTGACGCTCAGAAAGTTCAAAAAGTCCTTTCGAATAAAGAATCCGCGATGAAACTCCTTTCTACCCCGCAAGCGCAGGCCCTTCTTAAAAAATTTCTCGGAGGTAAATAAACAATGGAAGACCTAACAGAAAAAATCGCTGATATGCTAAGCGACCCGGAAATGATGAACAATTTGCAAAGTATTTCCGGTCTGCTGGGTCTTTCTTCCGGCGAGCAATGCGAAGACAAAGAAAATTCAGAAGAATCCTCTTCCGGGTTTCCTTTTTCTCCGGAGATGCTTCAAATGATAATGAAAATAATCCCAATTTTATCCTCACTGAAAAAAGATGATAAATACACTAGGTTTTTGGAAGCGTTAAAGCCGCTGCTTTCTGAAGAAAAAAGAAAAAAGCTGGAAAGCTCTTCGCATATTTTGAAAATTTTGCGTATTTTGCCGCTTTTAAAAAGTCAAGGGATTTTATGAGGTGAGAAAAATTATCAGTAATTTGTCCGATGAGCTCCAGAAGTTAAAAGAAAACGCCATCAAAGAGGCTTGGAGTTTTAAATCTAAGTCTAAAAATTTGCCTGAAAATCCCGAAGAAAACACCGAAAAAACACAAGAAAAAGCTGAAAAGAAGTTTCAAAATTTCAGCGAAATTCAAAAGTTTTTTAGTCCTGCGCCCAAAAAGCGTCCGCCAAGTTTGCTCGAAGCAATAACTAGAAATAGCGATAATTTGATTATAATTCTTTTGATAATTTTGCTTATGGACGACAAAGAAAATTTCCCGCTTTTGCTTGTGCTACTTTACCTGATGATGTAAATCTATTAAATAAATATATTTTTAAATTATATAATCATATAATTTATTGACATTTTACATAATTTTTGATAGACTATCTCCTGTAAAAAAATAATGAGGAGGTAGCAAAAATGGACATTAAAGGTAAAATATCGCTTATGCTTAAATCCAAAGGTTTCGGGGAAATGTTTTTGTATTCGATAAATCATAAAAACTCGCTGGTAGACGCAGGCAGTTTGAAGGCAAAAAACTTGGATTCCCTTAAATATATTATGCGTGTTACGACTATTGAAAAATTACTCGGCAAGTCAAGCGAAGAGGAAGTTGCGTGGAAAGACTATAAAGAACTTTATAAAAGCGTTTGCGGTTCAATTGACAGATTGAAAAAGTACTGCTCAGCGCTGGAAAAACAGAGCGAAACCAGCCTGAAAAAGAGAATTGAAAAATATAATGAGCAAAAAGAAAGGCTCCAGGCTCAAATTGAATTTTTGACTAAAATGCAGCCTGCAAATGCTGGTTACACCGATAAAAAAGTTATAGCAAAAAATATTGAAGCTATTGACGGAGCGGCAGCTAAATTTAATAAAGTTAGAGGCAAAAAACCTTACAAAGAATGGTTGGAAAAATCGGGTTGCGAGAAAGCTGTTATGGATTACACTTCCTTTAAACCTGCTGCAAAAAGGAAAACTGACGGCGGAATGCCGGATGCCCCACATTTTGCGGAATTTTTGAAAATGCAAAAAGAAACTAGGAATAAAGAATTCGAAAAAATAAATGGCTATATTAACACACTTGTTAAACAAGAAATGCAAAAAGAAATGCAGAGGAAAATTTTAGAGTGCCAAGAAAAAGTAGGAAATACTGCCGGAAAATTGGCTAAACTAGTGGATATAGACATGAGAGCCATGGGCGAATTGGATAAGACTCAAAGTGAGTTACTTTACAATAATTTAGCGTCTGCTTTGGCTTTAAAGATAAATAATAGCAGTAAAAAACCTTTAATTTCGAGTTCAGAAGAATTCAGAAAATTAGTTTCTGCAAAGTTAGCTAGTAAAGAAAAATTTAGCAAAAAAGATTTCCCGGGAATGGATATAAAAGACAAGCAATTAAAATGGATTAATGAATTTCGTGAACTTTGGAACACATTTGAAGAAAACTTTGCTGAACTTAACAATGTTACAAAGGGCAAAAATATTAATGCTAGAAAAGGCGCTAAATACGAAAAGACTAAGAAGGCAATAAGTGAGAAGTTAGCAAAATTTAAAGAGCATTATGATGAATATATAAATGAGATTGAAAAATGCTGCAAGCTGCAAAGCAAAGTTGCTTTTAAAGATGGCAGACCAGTTGAATATGTTGAATATGATGCGAAAATTAAAAGCAAAAAAAGCGGTTTCAAAGACGTGAAAGTATATGGCTTTGAAGACATGAAGGCCCTTGAGCCCTTTATGGGAAAAAGCACTTTGATGGACAGGCAGTTGGCTGAATTTAACAAGAATGCTAGCAAGATTAATGCGGAGATTGCGAAATTCAAAAAGAATTATGAATCTGCAAACAAACACGCGAATGACATTAAAAGAAATATTGGAATATATGTTAATCAATATGATAAAAAATTCAGCAGCAAAAGCGCGGGTTTGAATGGCCAAATAAGCAGCGACGGACAAGGAAAAATGAATCTTAACGGATGGAAGCCTCCTCAAGATAGCCTTTCGTTAGCGCAGAGCGTTGTGACAGTTTATTACTATATAGACAAATACCAAAATAACAGCTTCAACCTTTTTGGCTCCGAAGGAAATTATATTGACGCTTACATTGAAGAAAGCAAAAAATTGAAACTTGGCTTCACTCCTGGGAAAAATAAATAGACTTAAAAATTAAGGAGGCAACGAACATGGCGGTTTCTGACAAAGCAAAAAATGAAGGAACATTTTTAGATAAAATAATTTGCAAAAATAAAATTAAAGACGCAGAAAAATTCGGGCTAAACGACATTAAATATCTTAAGTCTCTTTTGGATGTTCCAAGCGTTAAACTGTGGATGAAAAGTTCAAGAAACCAGAGCGAAATGAAAGAAAGCTACAAAAAGCTTTATAAAGACGTTTGCAAATACCTCGATAGCATGAAAAAAAGCTGCTTAGCAATGAAAAGGTATAAACCTGATGAACTGGCGCCTAAAGTTGAATGGTGCAGGGAGTTAAAAGCTAAAATGGAAGTTGAAATGGGCGAAATTTTGACAAAAGATTTAAAAGAAGCGAAAATTCCTGTGAATGTGAAAGCAATCAAGGAAATTGACGAGTTAACAATTGCTTTTAATATATTCAGAGCTAAAAGCTGTTATAAAGCGATTATGAGTGGTGCAAAGGTAAACCCTAGGCTTGAAACATACAGCGAATTTGAGCCGAGAATGCGAATGAAACTGGGAACTAACATGCCGCTAATAATGGTTAAAGAGTTCGTGGAAGAGAAAAAACAGCTCAAAGAAAAAGAAACACATGCTATATTTGATTATTTTGTAAAATCTAGCAATAAATTTATAGAAAGCGCAAGAGCAACGGTTATTAAAGACTTGAACAAGCTTGCAAAGCGTGTAGAAGTCGGTGAAAGCAGCCTAAACAAATATTTATCTTCAGAAAAGGATTTCAAAGAAATTAGTAATGGGCTTTATAACGAACTAGCAGAAGACTTGACTAAAGTAGTAAAAGAGACTATTAGCGAGTATAATGAAAATTTAGGTGGAAATAAATTTGAATTCACCAATGAAGAAGAACTAAAAAATAGCATCGAAATGATAATGGGCGGCGAAAAAGCAGTCCTAGAAAAAGAAATGAAAAAGAAGACGGAAGATAAAGGAAATTCCGAAGGTTGGCTGAGTTTAGGATTTAAATATTTCAAATCTTTTTATAGTGGTATTTATAAAATTTTTGAAGAAAAGACGAAAGGTAAATCTGAAACCTTATATAATTCTTTTGTAGCTCATATCAACTGGGAAGAAATAAAAAAAGCCAAAGGTAGCGCTGAAAAGTATTTGAAATTCATTACAGAAGATTTTCTGGCAGTATGGGGTAATTTCGAAGTGTCTCATAGATGCCTTGTGGAAATTATGAATGACAGAGATAGCAAAGCAAAAAGTTTAAGTAAATTAATCAGAGAGTACAATAAATACATTGAAGACATAAGCAAAGCCACTGAAAAAGTGGCGGTAGAAGACAAGGATAAAATCAAAGCAGTTAATATTAAGAACAAAGATAGGTTTAAATGGCTGGTGGAAGAGTTTAACAATTCAAACAATGACATAAAAAAAACCATCCCTAAAATTAAGCATTATTATGACGCTGCATTTGATAGCGCCGAATGCGTCAAAAGTTCCATTGAGGTTTACATTAACGATTACAAAGGCCAATTTTCAAAATCTTTTGAAGGCAAAAGTCTTAGGAGTTGGGCGCCGAATAAAAATTCTTCCAAGCTTACTTTAGGCCAGGCAATATTATTCACTCACTACTGCATAAGCAAATATGAAGAAAAGTGCTTTGGTTTGGGCAAGGGTTTTGCGAGTTACCTGGAAGAAAGCGAAAGAATGAAACTCGGCGTAACTACCAAGGAGCTTAAAAATATAATAGCTAATTCATAAGAAGCCAAAGCCTCTAAATGTTTAAAAAATCATAATTTTTGCCCCTTAGGCATATAAGTTTAAAAGAATTTATATGTCTGGGGGTTAATTATGCGTGAAAGAAGCTCTTGAAACCCGGGCGCTGAGGCTCGGTGAATTTATGGTTGATGAAAAAGCCACTGTGAGAAAAGCCGCTAAATATTTCGGCGTTTCTAAGTCAACGGTTCATAAAGATGTTTCCGAGAGGCTTGAAAAAATAAACAGTTGCCTTTACCAAGAAGTGAAAAAAGTTCTTGAAACAAACAAAGCCCAAAGGCACATAAGAGGCGGCTATGCGACGAAAAATAAATATGCACTCAGGAGCAAAAATTAATGCTCCGGGTGCTTTTTATTTTAAATTAAAATCTTAAATCAGAGCTTTTTGATGAGGGATTTTTTAACTTTATTTTTATTTGCTGGTTATTTTTAAGTTAAAAAACCATTTTCAAAATATATTGATATTTTTAAATAAAAGCCCTAAAAAACGCCTTTGCTTGATTTAAAACGTGATTTATTCTATGATTTATTATCATATTTTAAATGTAAGGAGAGGTTTTTATTAAATACATAAGATTATTTTCAAGTTATATTAAAAAAAATACGAAGAATTTAATTTTAATGTTCATGCTGGTTTGCATTAATCAGGTTTGCTATTTGTTTTTGCCGTCATTAACGGCTGATATCATTGACAAAGGCATTAAGCACACAGGCTTGAGCCAAAGCGAGCTAAACTTGATGACTGCTGAAGAAATAGCTTCTTTTCAGACTTCTTATATCTTGAAAATTGGCTTTTTGATGCTTTTTGTTACGCTTATTTCAGTTTTTATCACGGTGATTATCAACCGGATAATGGCCAAAGTTTCGGCAAGCATTTCGGTGGATATCAAAAAAGATATTTTCCATAAATTTTTGAATGCTTCGTATTTGGATTCAACTAAATTTTCGCCTTCTTCACTGATGACGAGGCTCACGAGCGATTCTGAAAATGTGAAATCATTTATAATCATGTCGGTTCAGCTTGTTGTCCCCCCTGCCCTGCTTTTCGGCGGTATTTTTATGTCTTTTAAAGCTTGCCCCTCCCTCACCCCGCTCTTAATTCTTGGAGCTTTGGCGGCTGGGCTGGTTGCCTTTGTTTCGCTTAAAATGATCGCGTCTAAAGCCAAGGTTTTGCAAGAAACCGAAGATGATTTTAACTTGACTGTCAGGCAGCAGCTTGAAGGCGCAGCGGTTATAAGGAGCTTTGGGAACTTTGCTTTTGAAAACGAAAGATTTGAAAAAGTAAACGCGAAGTTTGCAGACATTTCTTTTTTCATAAATAAAATCACGGCGGTTATGTCCCCTTTGATGGTTCTTTGCGCTAATTTGCTGACGGTTAGCCTGCTTTGGTTTAGCTCTATTAAGATTTTTAACCAAGAAATGCAAGTTGGAGACCTGGTTGCTTTTATGCAATATTCGCTTATGATAGTCGGCGCTTTCGTGATGCTTTCGCTGATGATTTCGGCGCTGCCGAGGATGATTGTTTCGATAAAAAGAGTGGGCGAAATTTTGGCGTGTAAGGAAGAAACAAGCTTAGGCAAGAAAGAATTCCCCGAGGATTTTCACGGCAGCATAGAGTTTAATAACGTTAGTTTTAAATACCCTGGTGCTTCTGAAAATACCCTTAACTCAGTGAGTTTTTGCATTAATTACGGCGAAACCGTTGGAATAATCGGGAGTGTAGGCTCAGGCAAAACTACGCTTTTAAGGCTTATTTTGGGGCTTTGCGAGCCTTGCGGCGGGAGTATTCGTTTTGGCGGCGAAAATATCCTTGATTTTAATAAGACAAGCCTGCTTGAAAATATTGCTTATTCTTCGCAGAAAAGTGCCATTTTTTCGGGCAGTGTTAAATCAAACCTTACTTTGGAAAGCAAAAATTTTGATGAAGCTAAGCTTCACAACGCTTTAAAAGCAGTGAAACTTGATGCCCTAGTGGCTGAAAAAGGCCTTGAAACTCCTATCCTTCAGCAAGGAAGGAATCTTTCCGGCGGGCAGAAACAAAGGCTTGCCTTAGCGAGGAATATTCTTAAAAAAAGCAGGATTTACATTTTTGATGATTCTTTTTCAAGCCTTGACTTTAAAACTGAGGCGGAAGTTAAAAATGAAATAGCGCAAAAACTCTGCGGCAAAACCCTTATTTTCGTTTCGCAAAGAATCAGCACGATTAAAAACGCCGACAAAATAATCGTTTTAAACGACGGCAAAATTGAAAAGATGGGCACGCATGATGAGCTTTTGAAATCTTGCGAAATTTACAAAAAAACGGCTGATCTTCAAAACGGAGGTGAAACTTTAAATGAAAAATAAAAAAGCTTTGCTAAAAAGAGCTCTTGGATATATTTTTAAATATAAACTGAGTGTTATTGTTATTTTGCTCATGAGTATTTTCGAGGCTTTGATAACAGTTTTTAGCCCTAAAATTGCCGGCAAAGGCATAACTGCCCTCTCGATGACTGACAGCCTTGGTAGGCCGAATATCGACCTTGATTACGTTTTTAAATTGCTGGCGTTTTTGCTTGTGCTTTATTCTTTAAACGGGCTTTTTTCGTGCATTGGGAAGTTCCTTTTCAAGGATATTTCAGTAAGGATAGTCAGGCAACTTCGCGAAGAAATTTCAAAGAAAATGAACGTTGTTTCGTTCGAATTTCTCCAAAAAAAGCCGAAAGGTGAAGTTATTTCCTGCATGCTAAACGACGTTAACGCTCTAGGCTCGGTTTTTATTGAAAGCACGCGGAGCCTTATTTCTTCGGTGATAATATTCTTCGGCACGGTTTACATGATGCTTTCGCTAAGTGTTGAAATCAGCCTTTGGTGCTTTGCTTTCTTCCCTTTCATGATTGCTTTGATTCTTTTTATCACGGCAAAGTCTCAAAAATATTATGTTAGCTACCGCAAAAATTTCGCGAAAATGAGCAGCTGCGCTGAGGAGGCTTTTTCAGGCTACGAAACCGTTAAAGTTTTGAAAGCTGAGAGCGGTTTTAAAAGGAATTTTGATTTAACAAACGAAGACCTCCGCGAAGATGCTTTCAAAAGCGAAACTATGTCCGGCCTTATGGGCCCTATAATGACTTTTATTTCGAAGGCGCTTTATGTTGTTTGCTGCGCGGTTGGCGGCTATTTTTCAGTCGTAAAGGGCTTTGCAATTGGCGATATCACGGCCTTTATCGCCTATTCTGGCCAGTTTATGAACCCTTTCATGGAGCTTGCGGGAATCTCCGGCAATTTTCAATCAGCTTTTGCAGCGGCCCAGAGGATTTTTGAATTTTTGGATGCCCCTGAAGAAAAATCAGGCGGAGAAAA
>SAMEA104315424__coassemble_1042_pt1 | contig 14420 bp, 16 predicted proteins | sample SAMEA104315424__metabat2_high_PE_004 | metagenome-assembled genome bin SAMEA104315424 (sample SAMEA104315424) | gut metagenome | biome: Monkey gut; feature: monkey-associated habitat; material: faeces | place: China | collected 2013 | reverse complement strand
GCGTTAGTACGTTCGTCACTTGTTATATCACTGCCGGAATATCCAAAATACTCTAAAACGACTACCTTGTAATCTTTACTTAATTTTTCGTATAATGGGAAAAAATCGTCGATTGGTGAATCCGCACCCCAACTGCTTAGCATCACTATTGTTTTATTTCCTGAGCCTTTTACATGTGCTTTCATCGTTTTCCCGTTGACTTCCACTGATTCATAAGCTGCTCCATTACTCCTGAATAAAAAATAAGAAAAAGCAGCTGCAGCAGCTATAAAAATTAGAATTATTATTGAAAATGTTTTTTTACTATAAGCTTTCAATTTCTTTTGCTCCTTTGCACTTTATTAATTTTAGTTTACTAATAAATAAAAAAATGTCAATATCTTACAATATTTACAAATTTCTTGCATTTGGTGCGAACAACCAATAGAGGCTTGAAAAAGCTCAGTAACAATAAGGTTTCAGGTCAACTACAATGTTTACAAATTTATTTGAGATTTCAAAAGCGGTATTGCTGAAGAAACAGTTGACAGAATATCGGAAATAACAAGCGGATCGGTTATGAAAATCGAAGGTGCAACTCTGAGAAATACTTCGAAAAACTGCATATTTTGAGGTAATTTCGATTGACTAAAAAAGAACTTTCGTAATTTTACTATTTGAAAAAAGAAATCAAAGAACAACAACGGCGGCTTAAAGAATTAGAAACATTGGCAACAAGTTGCACAGCAAAAATAACAGGATTTCCGAATGGGGCGGTGTGTCCGATAAGATTGCGAACTATGCCATAGAAATTAAAGAAATGTTTTTATTAATTAAATCGTCTTGACAGATTTATATCGAGTATTAAAGGCAGCAAAATGAGAATAGTATTAACGCTTAGATATTCTCAGGGTTTGAGTTGGCAACAGATTGCTCAAAATATGGGTGTATTCGGAGATGGAGCACAGAGCGAAAAAAACACAACTGATTTTTAAAGCTTTCCCGAAACTCCCGATTGTAGTGTGATAAAATTATAATTTACTATGTGTTAGTAGTCAAATTTAGTTAATAAAAATCAAGAAGTTTGAAAAAACTATCAAATTGTGATGTATTAAAAACATTGATTAACTATAATTTGTAGAAAGGAGAATTTGAATATGCAAGAAGTAAAATTTTCTGATTTAGATGAAACTCGTAAAAAATTACTAAACTGGCAAGAAAAAATTTTCGGTAAGATTTCTCGTGTAGAATTACAAAAGGTATTGAATATAAAACCTGATGAAAAGTTAGGAATAAATTTTTGTGGTAATGCAAACGTGCGAGAACAGCTTAAAAGGACCTTCAATGAACTATGTCAAAAGTTAAGATGGTACACAAAGAGGAGTAATATTGTTCTAACTCGAGGCAAATTAAAAGATTTGAATGCAACTATAAAAAATATAAAACAGCTCAAAGTAATAATAGTTTTTTCAACCTATAACAAAAAATTGAAAACAGATTTTGCAAATACTTTTCTAAAATACATAGTTGATGTTTTAAGGTATGAAAAACATAAGAAAGCAGTTCAAATCGATGTAAGTGATACGAGTATAGAAAAACCAAATAGTGCTTTTTTGACAGCCGACTATGCTAGTATACCACAAGAATATCTAAATTTTGGTGAAAGTAGCTGGACCCCAACTATAAAAGATATAAAACAAGGATATGTAGGTGATTGCTATTTACTGGCGGCTTTACTGCATTTGATTTCTAAAGACCCGCATGCTATCAAAAAATGTTTTGTGAATAGGGCAACTATAAAAAGTGATAAATATGTAAAAATAAGGTTTTTTAAGGTAAACTTAGTGGAAGAACACATATACCCGAATCAACCCAAAATAGTGGCCAAGCCAAAAGACCAGGTTATAATAAAAGTTGATAAAACTGTTTTACTAAAAAAAGATCTATCTACAGGCAAACCGAAGGGGTTTGTAACAAATCAAGTGATGTCAGGGTTGTGGGTGACATTCATAGAAAAGGCTTTTATGGTTTATAAAAGTAACGACTTTGTAGGTACTAAATTTACTGAAAATGAAGGAATACAGAATATATTAGAAAAATGGAATAATAAAAAAGGCCCAATAACGGTTAAGAATCTTTCTGGTGGACTAGGATTTATTGCATATACAGCAATTACGGGCAAAAGATCTTCCATGAACTATTTGCCAAAGACAACTGGAAAGAAATTTCCTATAAATAGTGCGTATGAACCAGAAGCAGAAAGAATTTACAAACTTTTTGATACTGAAATTAAAAATGGTAAAATTATTGCTGTATCAACAAAAAATGAATATTTTGAACGTGAAATAGAAAAAGTTAAAAGTACAACGATTTGGACAGACAAAAGTGGAAATCCGAAAAAGTACGCTGGGTTGATCGGGAAACACGCTTACGCTATTGTCGAAAATGTTGAAGAAGGCGAAGGGCCAGCTAGAAATATAGAAGGTAAATTTGATGGTACATGTTTAGGAAACTTCAAATTTATTGTGCTTCAAAATCCGCATGCTAATCAAGGATTTGAGAAGTACAAATTTGACGAAGATAATAAAAAATTGAAACGTATAGAAATTCCTAATACAGGTAAATTGAGAATAGAACTTAATGATTTTTTGAAATATTTCAGATGTTATGACATTATAGAAAATTAAATTTTACTTAGATTGAAAAATATGATATAATATTTATCATAATGCTTTAGGAGGTTAAGTAAATGAAGCGATTAAGTCTTTTTGTTTGTATGTTGATATCCTTATTTTTCTTTAGTAATATTAATTTTGCCAGTGCAATAGAAATTCCTACAAAAACTGGATGTGGTTTTTGTATGTCAAGAATAGGGGAATTCGGTTGGGAATGGAATGAAAATTTAAAAACATATACGCATAACGGGTATGAATTTGATGAGCACGGATTTAATGTTTTTGGTATTCATCGTGATACAAAAACGAGATTTGATCTTAATGGTCTAGATTGGGATGGCTATGATCAGCACGAAACGTATGATGATTGTCTTGCCAGATTTTGCTGTAGTAATAAAAATTTTAATCATAGAGGGTTTAATGTAAATGGAAATTATATAACCGGCGGCAAATATGACGCTTACGGGCTAGATATTCGCAGATTTAATAAACACCATGTGCATATTTATACTCACAGTAAATGGGATAAGAATGGATTTGATTTTGAAGGATATGATATAGAAGGTAGAAATAGTTATGGTGTTACGGCAAGGGATATAGAAAGATTAGATGCGGAGAAAGTAGATATTTCCCAATTTGCTGGATTTGTATTCATATCTTAATTACAATTTTTAAAAGTATAAAACCGTACCAAAAAAGGTGCGGTTTTTCTATTAAAAGGAGTTTTGGAATATTCAGAAATCATGTAAATACTGTGGCAGAGTACACGACGAAAATTACATATGTAACAAGAAGCCTATCAAAAAGAAAAAGATAGATGATAGTGTAAGATTCAGAAACAGCCCAAAGTGGCAAGAGAAAACATATTAAGGAGTGTGATAATTATCTTTGTCAAATTTGTTTAAGAAATTTATACGGAACTAAAAGACAATATAACAGTGATAATCTTCAAGTTCACCACACTCTACCAATCAATTTAAGCAAAGATTTAAAGCTGGATGAAAGTAATTTGATAACGCTTTGAAAATATTGAAGCGTTAAATAAAATGCTTGTTCGAGATAAAGAACTTGATACCTTATGCGAAAAAAGTTTTTGAGGAAAAAGTCTCGGATAATCTATCTGAAGAAAGATTTTTGAAGTTATCAGGGAACTACGAAGAAGAACAGTTTGAACTTAAGGCTCAAATCAAAAATATGAAAAAGATAATTGCCGAAGAGAAAAAACATTAACTTAATACCGAAGGATTTCTTAAAATTGTTAGAAAATATTCTGAGATAGAGGAATTGACACTCAATATTTTACATGAATTTATTGACAAGATTGTTGTACATCATCGTAGAGAAACTGTTCAGTAAGTAGAAATCTATTACAAGATTATAGGAAATATACGAATTCCAAATATGACTCGACCAGAAGAAGATAACCTTATAAAAATTTTTGGACGCATAAAAAAAGAGCAAATTGCACAAACACAATCTTGCTCTAATTCTAGAAAGTAGTTAATAAGAAAGTTCCATGCTCCTTATAACTACTCATTATGGTCGAGGTGACAGGACTTGAACCTGCGGCTTCCACGTCCCGAACGTGGCACTCTACCAAACTGAGCTACACCTCGAAGTAATATTTAAATCTTGGCTGCGGAAGAAGGATTCGAACCCTCACAAACAGAGTCAGAGTCTGCTGTGCTACCGTTACACCATTCCGCAAAATCATCTTACCTGCTCATTTTATCAAAAAACAATTTTCAAGTCAACACAAAATTTTAAAACTCTTATCTATTACTGCTTTTAGAATAAAATTTTAAACCGAGGCATAAAAATATTAGTGCTTAATTGCGCTAAAAGATATTTAAAAAGGAGTAATAAAATGAGGGTTATTTCAAAAAAAGGAATTTTAAATTTTTCTCTTGATGTTCTTTCGATGCTTTCGCTTTTCACGGCTACTTCGTGCATTATTTTAAAATCTGCGCACACAAAGCCAATTTGCACGCCGGAAGATTTCGATGTTTTTGCGGTGAAAACAATTTTTTCAAGGGGAAGTGCGGGGCTGAATATTTTTAAGCCGCTTTTAAATCCAAAAGTAGCCGAGAATAGTTTAAGCGTGCCGGAAACTCCAAAGGAAGAAAGTAATATTTCACCGAAAAATGAAGATAATAAAATTGAAGCTGAAGAAAATTCTCAAATTCAAAACATACAGCTCGACAATAGCGGTGTGAAACTGCCGGAAATCCCTGAAGGTGAAGAAGACAGCCACGCTGAGGACGAGAAAAAATGCCGAGTGATTGAAAAGCATATTTCAGGAGGAACGAAGTGCGAGAATTTTTATGTTAAAAACACGACGGGCCAAGACGTTGATTTAAACGGGTATTTGAAAAAAGAGCCCGCGATTGAAATAAAAGAAACAAGTGAGCCGCAAGTTTTGATAATGCACACGCACACTTCGGAATCATATCTTCAAAAAGACACAGGATATTTTTATGAAAATTTTTACCCAAGATCTCTTGAAAACGGAAAAAATGTTACTGCGGTGGGCGAGATGATAACGCAGGTTTTGAAAAATCATGGCATAAACACCATCCACAGCACGGTTTACCACGATAACCCGAGCTACAACGGCTCTTACTGCCGCGCGGCTCAAACTATCAAGGAAACTACCGAAAAATATCCTTCAATTCAAATGGTAATTGACATTCACAGAGACAGTATGGGCAACAAAGAGCTCGGTAAGGTTAAGCCTACGTTTACTTACGACGGGAAAAAGTCTTCTCAACTAATGATAATTTGCGGCTGCGACCCTGACGGCAGCGTTGGATTCCCTAACTGGGAAAAGAATTTATCCCTCGGGCTTAGGCTGCAAAAATATTGCGAAACGCTCTTCCCAGGTATTACAAGACCGCTTAATTTTTCAAAAGTTAAATACAACGAGCACCTAACGTCTGGCTCGCTTTTAATCGAAGTTGGAAGCGACGTTAACACCTTGAAAGAATCTTTACATACGGGCTTTATGCTTGGAACTTCGCTTTCGAAAATGCTGAATGATCTTAAAAAATAAAGGAAAGGAGCAAAATTTTGAAACGATATTTTTTTATGTCAATGACTTTTTGCTTCTTTATCTTGGTGCTCATCATGGGCCTTTCGATCGTTGAAAAAAACGGCCAAAGCATGATTTCAGGCGAGGATTTTTCTTTTATTTCTTATAATATTCAAAAAGATAAACCGAAATTTTTAAAAATTCATTTTATGGGACAAGATTTTATTTTTAATTTTAAATAAAGGTGCTATAATAATCTTTAGCACCATGCAAGATGCAAAGCTACATCACAAAGGAGTATTCAAAATGAACAATTTATCCAGTATCAAATCTGCTCACTTCATAGGAATCGGAGGCTCAGGAATGTTCCCGCTTGCGCAGATAATGCAGTCTTTCGGGGTTAAAGTCACGGGCTCAGATACATATGAATCCGACACACTTGAAAAAGTAAGAAATCTTGGAATAAAAGTTAGCATTGGCCAAGATGCGAAAAACATAGAAAACCCAGACGCTGTGGTTTATTCCGCCGCTATAAAAGAAACCAACCCTGAAATAATCGCTGCTAAAGAAAAGGGCATAAGCCTCATTAAAAGAAGCGAGCTCATGGGCATGATTTTTGAAAAATATGAAAATTCTATTGGAGTTTCGGGCACTCACGGCAAAACGACCACAACTTCAATGATAACCACGATTTTGATTGACGCGAAAAAAGACCCTACCGCAATAATTGGCGGAACACTTTTGAAAATAAATTCGAATTGCAACATCGGCAAGTCAGATATAATCGTTGGTGAGGCGTGCGAATATGTTGACAGCTTCCTTTGCCTTAACCCGAAAATTTCGGTAATAACCAATGTTGATGAAGATCACCTTGATTACTTTAAAAACTTTGAAAATATCAAAAAATCTTTCAAGAAATATGCTGAGCAAACAAAGGCTCTCGTCGTTGCAAACGGCGATGATGAGCCCGCAAAAGAATGCGCAAATTCCTGCAAAGGCGAGAAAGTTTTCTTTGGCCTTTCGCCTGAAAATGATTTTTATGCCTCAGAAATTAGTTTTTCAAAGCGTCAATGCGCTTCGTTTAGCGTTTTTAACGGCAAGGAAAAACTTGCAGACATCACTTTAAATGTTCCTGGCAAACACAATGTTTACAATGCTCTTGCTGCGTTTTGCGTTTGCTTCAAGCTTGGCGTAGATGCTAAAACCATAAGCGATTCCCTTGAAAAATTCGGCGGTGCTCACAGGCGTTTCGAAATTTTGAAAGAGAAAAACGGCATCACTGTAGCAGATGACTTCGCTCATCACCCAACCGAAATAGAAACAACTTTGCAAGCAGCTTCAAAAATGGGCTTTAAAACCGTTTGGGCTATTTTCCAGCCGCATACTTTTTCAAGGACTTTCATGCTTCTTGATGATTTTGCAAAAGCTCTTTCGATTGCGGATAAAGTCATTGTTTCTGATATTTTGCCCGTTAGGGAAGTGAACACTTATGGTGTCAAGCCAACTGATTTAACCGAGAAAATAAGTGGCAGCATGCATATTCCTACTTTTGAGCAAATTTCACAATTTGTTCTTGAAAATGCAAAACCTGGCGATTTGATTTTAACGCTTGGCGGCGGGAATGTTTATAAATGCGCAAATATGATTGCCGAAAATTTGTAAATCATATTGACAACCAAGCCAGAAAATAATAGTATAAACTAAAAAATTGGAAAGGTGATTTTGAAAAACATGGCTATAGAATTTGAAAAAAGCAACACTAAAATCAACTTGATGAAAGCATTCGCAGGTGAGAGCCAAGCAAGAAACCGCTACACTTTTTCGGCTTCTCAGGCTAAAAAAGACGGCCTCGCAATTGTTGAAAAGATTTTTCTTTTCACTGCTGACCAAGAAAAAGAGCACGCAAAACTTTTTTACGGCAAGTTAGCTCCTCTTTGCGGCGGGAATATTAATATTGAAGCTGGCTTCCCAGTTAATACATACACAAATAGCGTAGATCTTCTTAAATGTGCAGCCGCGGGTGAATATGAAGAATACGGCGATGTTTACAAAGCTTTTAGCGAGGAGGCTAAGGCTGAAGGTTTTGAAGAAATTTCTCAGCTTTTCCATAATGTTGCGCAGATCGAAAAACTTCACGGCGACAGATTTAAAAAACTAGCAGATTTAATTGAAACAGGCCGCCTTTTTGAATCTGAAAAAGAAGAAAGATGGTTCTGCCTTAACTGCGGGAATATCCATTACGGAAAAACTGCACCGCTCAAATGCGAAGTTTGCCAGCACCCGCAAGGATATTTCATCAGCCAGGATTGGATTTTAATTTAATTACATAAAAAATTAAAGGACCTGTGAAAGGTCCTTTATTATGGTTCCAAAGTAAAAAAATCTTTGAGTGTTTTATATTCTTTCTTCGTAAGTTTTTTGCCTGCTTTTTCGAGTAAATCTTTTACTTTTTCGTGATCTGCTTTGTTAACATAGCTGGTTCCATCTTCTCTGAAATGAAGAAGGTTAGCTTTAATGAGCATTTCTTCCTCATCTGGAAGTAACCTTATAATTTGTTTTTTTACAAAGGGATATTTTACTATTTCAGCTCCCCCTGCTACGCTTTCAAGTTCATTTTCATCAATTTTTTGATTTTCAAGTTTTTCGTTTTCCATAGTTTATTCCTCCTTTATTTTTTATGATTATATAAGGTTTAATTTCATTATTTAACAGCTAAAAATTCATAGTTAAAATCGAGATTATCAAAATCATCATGTGAATTAGCTTCATTAGTGCCATCTGGTTTTTTAAGTAAGTCCTTTATTTTTTCGTAATCTGATTTTTTAATATATCTACTGCCGTTTTTTAAATAATTGATGTAGTTAGCTTGTTCGACCTTGTTGTATTCTTCTTGATTCAACATTAATATAGATCCTAGAAGTGGAATTTTGATTGTATTATATCCTCCTGCTACATTTTCAAGTTCGCTTTCGTCAATCTTTTGATTTTCAAGTTTTTTGTTTTCCATGATTAATTCCTCCTTTTTTATTTTACTATTTTATGTAAATAGTACAGAAATATTATATATTTAGATTTGTATAAAGTCAATAATAAATAAAAATATTTTTTAAAATTAATTTTTCTTTTCGAATTTTTAAAAAATTAAAGGGCCTTTTTAGGCCCTTTTTTGTGATTAATAAAATCTTGAATATTATTTTTTACCTTTAAAAACTATTTCAACACATTAACTGAAACAGACTGGTTGTCATTGCTTTTAAAGACAGTTGTGCCTTTGAAGTTGTGATCATCTAAATATTTTTGAGCCTTATCGAACTTTTCTGGTTTTATTACCGTTTTTGAATTTTCTTTGGTTGCAAGTCCTGCTTTTTCGAGCGCTTCAATTTCATTTTGGGTAAGGAAAATTGCCTTGCCTGTGAATTTGTTTTCTTCTATGAGTGCTTGGTATCCTCCTGCGGTTTTTTCCAGTTCCTTTTCCTTAACCTTTTCGTTTTCCATTTTGAATTTCCTCCTCTAATTTTTATTGCACTAATATTGTGCCCGGATTCATTCTGGATAATACTTTAGATTGAGGGGTCCAGATATTTCGAACTCGTTACTAAGAAAAGTATGGATGTCGTCAAGTTTAGAAGAGTCAATTTTTTTATTGACTATTAGCCCTGCGTCTTCAAGCGCTCTAGCCTGCCTGCCGGTTACTACTAGTGATAAACCTCCTCCTGAAATTTCTTCTAGTTCTTCATCTAAAACTTCTTGATTTTCCATTTTGTGTTCCTCCTGACATGTTTTTATACAAAGGGTACATAAATATTATATACTCACATGATTATAAAGTCAATAGTATATAAAACCTCTCGATTTAATTACGAGAGGTTCTATACTTTAATTTTAATATTATTATTGAAATAACTGCAGCTGCAATTCCAAAAATTTGCGAAACTCTGAGGCTTGTGCCCGGGATAATGAGGCTGTCCGTTCGAAGGGACTCAATAAGTGCACGGGTGATGCCGTAGTATGCAGTGTAGATAAAAAATATCTTTCCGGGCTTGCGAGTTTTCTTTTTTAGGGTGTAAAAATGAAGAATTAAAAAGCAAATCAGGCAGCAAATAGATTCATACAAAAAGCACGGGTGAACAGCTTTGCCGTATGTATTTTCGCTCATCATGCCCCAGGGCAGAGTCGTGACCCCGCCAAAGGCCTCTTGGTTCATGAAGTTGCCCCACCTGCCAATGCACTGGCCTATCAAAAGCCCAAGGCACATAAGGTCAAGCGTTGATAGAAAGCTCTTTTTATTAATTTTGCAGTAAACGAAAGTCGCCAAGAAACCTCCGATTATAGCTCCGTAAATTGCTATTCCGCCTTCGTTTATCAAAAGGATTTTCGAAGGATTTTTCGCATAAAAATCTCCGGGGTAAAAAACCACATAATATATTCTCGCGCAGATTATCGCCACGGCTGAAGAAAAAAGCGCCAGATTCTCAACATCATTCTTTTTAAGCCCGAAGCTCTGGCACCTTTTAACAATGTAAAACAAAGCAAGCAGAAAACCTAAAGCGATTATAACGCCATACCATTTAACCGTAAATCCTGCAAAACTAAAAAGCGTGGGGTTTATTTTAAGGTTTATTCCAAGTTTTGGGAACGAAACGTGGTAAATCATTTGCGTTTCGGCACGGCAACGGAAAGCGAAGAGTTATCTTCTTTAAAATGAGCCGCTATTCTTTCGTTTAATCCTTCCAAAGTTGCGTTTTCAAGCTCTTTCATGTAGCCGAAAAAGTCTTTGCCCGACAAAACAAATCCCAAAAGCACGTTGGCTGTGCTGGAAACACTGTTGTAAACATTCATGCTTTTGCCGTAAACTGCCTTTTTAATTCTTTCGAAATCTTCTTTTTTAATTCCCGAAGAAAGAAGTTTTGCGGTGTGCTTTTTAATGACCTCGGCTGCTTTTTCAGGGTTTTGCGATTCGCCTGAAAAAACGATTGAAGAATACTTCGGGCCTTCAAGGTGCTCGCCCGTGAATGAAGCAGTGTTAATAAGCCCGCTTTCCAAAAGCTCGCTGTACATTTCGCTCGAAGGCGAGGTAAGGTAGCTTAAAATCAAATCAGTGTAAACAGAATCTTTTGTGGAAACATTTGAAGAAACATTTTCTTTAAAGCCAAGGCAAAACATCGAAGAATTAATATCAAATTCCTCGCTAACGAATTTTTTGCAAACGGTTTTGGGTTCCTGCGGGAAGTATCTGTCAATTTCAATAGGTGGGGAATACTGAATTTTCTTGTCAATAACCGCAAGAACTTCATCAGGGTCTAAATCGCCCACTATGCACAGCGCCATATTGTGAAGATTATAAAAAGATTTGTAGCAATCATAAAGAATCTCTGGCGTGATTTTTGCTATTGATTCCACCGAGCCGGCAATGTCAATTTTAACAGGGTGATTATGATAAAGCGCGCCCAAAAGATTGATGTAAACTTTCCATTCCGGGCTGTCTTGGTACATTTTAATTTCCTGAGCGATTATTCCTCTTTCTTTTTCGACGTTTTCTTCGGTGAAATAAGGCGCCTGGACGAAATCAAGCAAAATTTCAAGCGATTGATTAAAATTATCGGTGCAAGAAAATAAATATGCGGTTTTTTCAAAAGATGTGTAAGCGTTTGCCGATGCACCGGTTTTGGCGAAAAGCTCAAAGGCGTCGCCGCTTTCGCTTGCAAAGAGTTTGTGCTCAAGGTAGTGCGCTATTCCATCGGGCACGACTGTGAAGTTTTCTTCATTTTTGAGTTTAAAAGTGTTGTTAACCGAGCCGAAATTAGTGCCTAAAATTGCATATTTTGAGCTGTAGCCCTTTTTGGGGTAGATGTAAATGTTGAGCCCCGAGGGGTGCTTCGTGAAAAAATATTCTTCGCCAATTGCTTCGTAAGATATCTTTTTGGTTTTCATTTTTTACTCATCCTCCTTGTCGGTTTTGCAAAGGGTGTAAACTGTGTCAAGGGTTATTTTGTTTGCAACTTCAATCACTTTTTCGCGTTTAACTTCATTAATTTCTTTTATTAGTTCTTCAGGCGATTTCATCTCGCCGAGGAAGCTCTGGGAAATATACCATGAAGTCAGGGAAGATAGGCTATCGCTGATGCTTTCCATGCTTTGCGAAAGATACATTTTAGTTTCGGCAAGGTCGCTTTCTGCAAAGTTGCCCACTTTGACTTCCTTGAGCTGGTTTATGATTTCTTTTTTCGCTTCTTTGAGTTTTTCTTTTTCCACGCCGCTAGAAATGAAAATAACGCCTTTTGCTTTGTTGTAGCGCGATGAGCAGTAATAGCAAAGGCTCAGTTTTTCGCGCACGTTAAGGAAGAGCTTTGATTGAGCGGTCCCGCCGAAAAGCGCATTCATCACTATCATGGCGGAGGTGTCTTTGCTGGGGTAGGCTGTTCCCGCGTAAAGGCCCATGACGAGCTTGCACTGCGAAACATCCATGTTTTCGGTCACTTCTTTTATTTCTTCCGCTCTTTCTTTAACTTTGGTTTCAAGCATAGCTTGCGGCTGCCTGTTTATTTTCGCAAAGCGGCTTTTGAACTCAGAAATGATGGATTCATAGCTTGCTTTGCCGATTACTGTTATTTCAATGTGCGCAGACTTTAAAAGGTCCTCCCAAGCTTTTGTTACTTGCTCTGAGGTCAAGCTTTTTGCTTCTTCTATGGTCCCTAGGATGTTTATCCCGAATTTGTCGTTTTCGAACATTATTTCTTCGCAGCGCCTGGAAGCATAGGCTTTTTTATCATTCATTTCTGAGAGGATGTCTTCGATTAACTGCCTTTTTTCAAGTTCCAAGTTTTCTTCTTTGAACTTCCCGTTTTCGAGGTCTGGCTCAAAAATCATTTCGCAAAGAAGATTTGTTAAATCATTTGTGTTATTCGGGTTTTCATAGGCAAATTTCCCGCTAAGGCCCTCTGCACAAAGGTTTATAACCTGGCAATCGCCGAGCTTTGAAAGCGAAGAGTTAACCGAAGCGCCATAAAGGCTCTCGAGCTTAATGCTAATGTCTTTCAAGGTGGGGTATTGCCTGCAGCTGTGGGAAAGAAGATTCGGCAGCAAAGCGTTTTTTGAAACTTCGCTTTTTGAAAGCGGGGTAAACATCGAAAAGGAAATCACATTTGTTTTGAATTTTTCTTCGGGAATATAAGTGAAGTTAATGCCTTCTGAAATTTTTTCTCTTAATATGTTATTCATCAGCTCTCATCTCCGTATACATTATTGTTATCTGTTTTTTCTTCTTTTGGGCAAAAACGTGAAAATCATTCCTGCAGCGGATATCGAAATAAGCGCTATCCCGCCGTAAAGGAGCACCGTGCCGTCATAAATAAGGTCGCTTATTTTTTCTTCTGATTTAATAAAGCCAAAGCCTTCGCTTTTTTCTTCTGTTTCTGTTTCGGTTTTTTCGGTGGAATTTTTTGCGTGGCAAAAGTTAGTAAGGAAAGTCGCCCCCGCGCAAATGCTCACCGCGCAAATCAAGGCAGATAAAGTTTTTTTGAAAATTTTCTTCATTGTTTTTCAACCTCGTTTTTGAAATTTTTGAATTTGCCTTTTTAATTATATTTTGCAAAATTTGCCGTTATAAATAAAACCTTTGAAATTTTTCTCGTAGTCTATTATACTATACTTTTGTATTTTATAAATAGTTAGGAGTAAGAAAATTTGGATTTTATTGAAAATTTAATAACCGAAGCTATAAATTCCAGGGAAAAAGCATACACTCCTTATTCAAATTTTAAAGTAGGAGCGGCGCTTTTAACTTTTGATGGAAAAATCTACGGAGGGTGCAACATTGAGTGCGCTTCTTACCCTGTTTGCAACTGCGCTGAAAGGACGGCTCTTTTCAAAGCTGTTTATGACGGCCATAAGAAATTCAAAGCAATTGCAGTCGTTGGCGGGAAAGACGGCGAAGAGCTCAGCTCATACTGCCCGCCGTGCGGAATGTGCAGGCAGGCGCTTCGTGAATTTTGCAGCCCTGAAGAATTTAAAGTGATTTTAGCGGTGAATACCAAAGAATTTAAAGTTTACACTCTAAACGACCTTTTGCCGCAAAGCTTCGGCCCGGATAATCTTTAATTAAGTAGGAGGAAATTAAATTGAACCTTGAAAATAAATGCCTTGAAATAAGAAAGAATATTCTTTTGGAAATTGGCACGCTCGGAGTAGGGCACATCGGAGGAAGCCTCTCGATGGTCGAGCTGCTTGCCGTGCTTTATTACAAACACATGAATGTTGACCCCAAAAACCCGAAAAAAGAAGGAAGAGACCGTTTAATCGTTTCGAAGGGTCACAGCGGCCCTGCTGTTTATGCTGTTCTTGCAAATATGGGTTACTTCCCGCAAGAGTGGCTCAAAACTCTTAACAAACCTGGGACGAATCTCCCGAGCCACTGCGACATGAACCGCACCCCAGGGATCGACATGACAACGGGTTCGCTCGGCCAGGGTTTTTCCTGCGCTGTGGGGATTGCTCTTGCTTCGAAGCTTAAAAATGACGGAGCTAAAATTTACACAGTAATCGGCGATGGCGAATCTCAAGAAGGCCAAATTTGGGAAGCCGCAATGTTTGCATCTCATAAAAAGCTTAGCAATTTGATTGCTTTCACGGATTACAACAAGCTCCAGCTTGACGGCAAAACCGAAGACATCTGCTCGATTGAGCCTTTGGCTGACAAATGGCGCGCTTTCGGCTGGAATGTAAATGGTCTTGTGGCC
>SAMEA104315424__coassemble_996_pt1 | contig 15025 bp, 13 predicted proteins | sample SAMEA104315424__metabat2_high_PE_004 | metagenome-assembled genome bin SAMEA104315424 (sample SAMEA104315424) | gut metagenome | biome: Monkey gut; feature: monkey-associated habitat; material: faeces | place: China | collected 2013 | reverse complement strand
GCTGCTTGCACGAGCGATTTTAGGAGAGTACTAAATGGATAATCAAACAGACGATATAAAGTCTTCAAAAATTATAGATGTAGACCTCGAAAAAGAAATGAAAAAATCCTTTTTGGATTATTCTATGTCTGTAATAGTTGCAAGGGCGCTTCCTGACGTTAGAGACGGCCTCAAGCCTGTTCACAGAAGGATTCTTTACGCGCTTTTTGAAGATAATTTAGGGCCGAATAAGCCTTACAGAAAATGCGCAAACGTTGTTGGCGCGGTTCTTGGTAGATATCATCCGCACGGCGATGCTTCGGTTTATGACGCTTTGGTGCGTCTTGCGCAGGATTTCTCGATGAGATATATGCTCGTTGACGGCCACGGAAACTTCGGCTCCATAGACGGCGACCCGCCTGCTGCATACAGATATACGGAGTCTAGGATGGGAAAAATCGCTGTTAAAATGCTTTCGGATATAGACAAAGAAACGGTTGATTTTGTTCCTAACTATGACGACAGGTTAAAAGAGCCAACGGTTCTTCCGTCGCGTTTCCCGAACCTTCTTGTGAATGGTTCAACGGGAATTGCAGTTGGAATGGCGACTAATATTCCGCCGCACAATATGTGCGAAGTTATTGATGCAATGTGCTACTTAATCGATAACCCCGAAGCGGAGCTTGCTGACCTTTTGGCTTACATTAAAGGCCCGGACTTCCCGACTGGCGGCATTATCATGGGCAAAGCGGGAATCAGAGCAGCCTATGCAACCGGCAGAGGAAAAATCACGGTTCGTGCAAAAACAGAAATAGTTGAAGACAAAAATTCACGTTTCAAAATAATAGTTACCGAGCTTCCTTACCAAGTTAACAAAGCCAGGCTGATTGAAAACATTGCAGACATGGTCAAAGAAAAAAGAATCGAAGGAATTTCAAGGATTGAAGACCATTCCGACAGAAAAGGAATGCACATTGAAATCGACCTTAAGAAAGATGCTTCACCGCAAATCGTTCTTAACAAACTTTTTTCGTATTCCCAGCTTCAAACCACGTTTGGCGTTATAATGCTTGCAATTGTTAATGGCGAACCGAAAGTTCTGACTTTGAAAGAAGTTTTGGAGCATTACATTAACTTCCAGATCCAAGTTGTCACAAGGAGAACGCTTTTCGAGCTCAGAAAGGCAAAAGAGCGCGCTCATATTCTTGAAGGTCTTAAAACCGCGCTTGATTTCATCGATGAAGTTATTGCCATCTTGAAAGCTGCGAAATCAGTTCAAGAAGGCCGCGAAAAACTTTCAGAAAGATTCGGCCTTGACGAAATTCAAACTCAAGCGATTGTTCAAATGCCTCTCGGAAGACTAACAGGTCTTGAAAGACACAAAATTGAAGATGAACTCAAAGAGCTTGAAATCAAAATTGCCGATTACAACGACATTCTTTCGCATGAATCAAGAGTTAGAGAGATTATTAAAACCGAAGCTCTTGACGTTAAAAGGCAATTCGGCGATGAAAGAAGAACTGAAATTTTGAATGTTAGCGGAGAAGTTGACATTGAAGATTTAATCCCGAAGGAAGACTGCGCTTTAACCCTCACTCACTTTGGCTACGTTAAAAGGCAAAGCCTCGAAAGCTACCGCCTGCAACGCCGCGGCGGAAGAGGAGTTTCAGGCATGACAAGGCGCGACGAAGACACAGTCAGCGAGCTGTTTATCATCAACAGCCATGATTACATTCTGTTCTTCACCAATCGTGGCAAGGTTTACAGGGTTAAATGCTATGAAATCCCAGAGGGTTCAAGGACTTCAAAAGGCACTAACGTGGCTAATATCCTGCCGATTTCTTCGGATGAAAAAGTAACTTCGATGATAAAAGTAACAAAATTCGAAGAGGATAAATATCTTGTTATGATAACTAAAAACGGCGTTATCAAAAGGACTTCTCTCACGTCCTTCGATAGCTCGAGAAAAGGCGGTTTGGTTGCGCTTGACCTCGATGAAGGCGATGAGCTTTCTTGGGTTCGCTTGACTGATGGAACGAAAAACCTACTCGTTGCAACGAAAAAAGGCAAATGCATAAGGTTCCTTGAAACTGACATCAGAGCCGTTGGAAGAAGCGCAAGAGGCGTTAGAGCCGTGAGACTCGGCGAAAATGACAGCGTTGTGGGAATGATAGTGGTCGATGAAGACAAAAATATTCTCACCGTTTCTGAAACAGGTTTCGGAAGACTTTCAAGCCCAGATGATTACAAAATTCAGTCAAGAAGCGGCAAAGGAATTCTTAACTATTACACCGAAAAATACGGTGATGTTGCTTCGATTAACACCGTTGGCGAGGACGATGACGTTATTCTTATTTCCGATAACGGCGTTATCATCAGGATCGAAGGAAGCAGCATAAGAAAATGCCTCAGGCCTTCAAAAGGAGTAGTTTTGATGAAAGTTTCGAATGATTTCAAAGTTGTTGCTACTGCTTGCGTGCCGCATGAAGAACCTGATGAAAAAGAAGAAACAGAAACTAAAGAGGAAGAACAATAATTTTTTCAAGGTCACCGAAAACCGGTGGCTTTGAATTGTTTTTAAGCTTTGCGCATTAAATAAAACTTTGGAGTGAGTGTTTTGAAGAAAAAACTTATAGTTGCCAACTGGAAGATGAACAAAAATATTTCTGAAACTTTTGATTTTGCTGAAAGCCTGGATGAGAATTTTGCGAAAACTGAAGATGAAGTGGCCATTTGCCCGCCCTTTGTTTCGATTTTAGCTCTTAAGCCATTTGCTGAAAAATGCGGTTTTAGCCTTGGTGCGCAAAATTGCTTTTGGGAAGAAAGCGGTGCATTCACGGGCGAAGTTTCAGCTCCGATGCTTAAAGATGCAGGGGTTAAATACGTCATTTTAGGCCACAGCGAAAGAAGAGAATACTTTTTTGAAACCGGCGAAATGATAAATAAAAAGATTTTGGCGGCTTTGAAAAATGGCCTTAGACCTATCGTTTGCGTTGGCGAAAGCTTGGAAACAAAAGAAAAAGGCCTGGCTGAAGAGTTTGTTAAATCGCAGCTTGAAGACTGCTTTGGAAATATAAATAAAGACGAGATTAAGAATATTTCAGTTGCCTATGAGCCGATTTGGGCCATTGGAACGGGCAAGGTCGCCTCCCCTGCCGAGGCCTCGAAAATGTGCGGGTTTATCAGGAATTTCATTTCTGAAAAGTTCGGAAGCGAAGCAGCTTTAGAGGTTAAAATTCTTTACGGCGGTTCGGTTAATGAGAAAAACGCAAAAGACTTTTTCGCCATGGAAGATATTGATGGTGGCTTGATTGGCGGAGCTTCGCTTGACGCTGAAAAATTTAAAAAGATAGTAAATTTTCGTTTGTAAGGTGGAATCTTTATGAGTTTTAAACCTGTTGTTCTTGCGATAATGGATGGCTTTGGAATTAGAAAAGAAACTGTTGGGAACGCTGTTTTCAGCGCGAAAACGCCTAATTTGGATAAGATTTTTTCTTCATGCCCTTACACTGAGCTCGAGGCTTCGGGGCTTTTCGTTGGTCTGCCTGAAGGCCAGATGGGAAATTCGGAAGTCGGGCACATGAACATTGGCGCAGGCAGGGTCGTTTACCAAGATTTGACATTCATCGATAAATGCATTTCAGACGGGAGCTTTTTTAAAAACGAAAATCTCGCGGGAATTATGAGTGAAGTTTCAAAAAATGGTTCAAACCTTCATTTGATGGGCCTTGTTTCCGACGGCGGCGTTCACAGCAGCATTAATCATCTTTTTGCCCTTTTGAAAATGGCCCGTGAGTTTAAAATTAAAAACGTTTTCATTCACGCTTGGACTGACGGAAGAGACACCGGGGTTAAATCTGCGGGTTCATATATTTCTGCTGTTGAAAACCTTGCAAAAGAGCTTGGCACGGGCGAAATTAAAACTATTTGCGGCAGATTTTACGCCATGGACAGAGATAAACGCCTTGAAAGAACCACCCAGGCCTTCGAGGCTATGGCGAATGCTAAAGGAGCTAATTTTGAAAGCGCGCAAGATTACATAAAAGCTAGCTACGACGCGGGCTTGACCGATGAGTTTATTGTTCCTGCGGTTAAAAGCGGCTATGCGCCCATGAGCAAGAATGATGCGGTAATTTGCTTTAATTTCCGCACTGACAGGGCGCGGCAAATAAGCGAAATGTTTTTGAAAACGGGCATGGTTAAATATTTTGGCTTCACCAGGTATGAAGAGGGCGTGCCGTGCATTTTCAGCCCAAGGGAAGTTAAAAACACGATCGGTGAGTATCTTTCGAAGTGCGGCCTTAAGCAGCTGAGAATTGCCGAGACGGAAAAATATGCGCATGTTACGTTCTTTTTGAATGCCGGAGCTGAGAAACCCTTTGAAAACGAAAGCAGGATGATTGTAAATTCGCCGAAGGTTAAAACCTATGATTTAGCGCCTGAAATGAGCGCTGAGGAAGTTACAATGTCGGTTTTGGAAGCTATAAATTCCGGGAAGTATGACGTTATTTTCATGAACTACGCCAACCCGGACATGGTTGGCCACACGGGCAATTTTGGCGCTGCTACCCAGGCTGTTGAAAAAGTTGACGAGTGCATTGGAAGAGTTTGCGAGCTCGTTAGAAAATCCGGCGGAGTGACCGTTATTACTGCCGACCACGGTAATGCCGAAAAAATGATTGGCGAAAACGGCGAAGTTTTCACTGCGCACACGACGAGCAAAGTGCCTTTTGCGATTGACGGCTTTGACTGCAAATTGAAAAGTTCAGGCAGCCTTTGCGATATTGCCCCTACCCTGCTTGAAATTTTGAAAATAAAAAAGCCCGCCGAAATGACGGGCCAGAGCCTTATAAAAAATTAATCTTCAAGTTGTTTGCCGAGAAGCTGAGTGGTTATCTCGGCTAAATTTATTTTTGCGGCTTTTTCTGCATCGGTTAGGCTTGTTTTGCTGGTTTTTAAAACGCAAACACTTCCGATTACGTCACCTGCACAAATTATTGGAAATGCACATAAAGCCTCGTTTTCGAGACCTTCAACTGGCAAGAATTTTTCGGTTGGAGTTTTAAAAGAAGAGTAGTTTGTTCTGTCTTGCATTAAATCTTCAACGAAAGAGGTTATTCTTCTTTCTGAAAATTCTCGTTTTGGCGCGCCTGAAACAGCAACTATGTGGTCGCAATCGGATACGATTACCGGCAAGTTGACTTTTCTAGCGAGAACATCGGCGTATCTTGCCGCAAACGGAGAAATTTCCTTTATGAAAGAATATTTTTTGAATATAATATTTCCTGTATTATCAGTGTAAATTTCCAGCGGGTCACCTTCTCTGATTCGAAGTGTTCTTCTTATCTCTTTTGGAATTACAATTCTGCCCAGGTCATCAATTCTTCTGACTATTCCTGTTGATTTCAAATTTGTTCCCTCCTCTTATAATTTTAACATAACTATATTGTTGTATATTTCTTGAGGATTATTCATATTATATAGTTTACATGAGAAAATTATTTGAGTAAATGTAATTTAGAGGAAAGGAATTGATTGATACTGATTTAGTTTTGTAGTATAATACTTTTCAAATTAAATTTTAGGAGGAATTAACGCATGAAAGTTTGCGTAAACCAAGAAAGCTGCATTGGCTGCGGAATGTGCATTGACATTTGTCCGGAAGCTTTTAAGTATAACAGCGAGGATAAATCCGAGGCTATTTCGGAAACTGTTGAAGCTGGCCTTGAAGACAAAGTTTTGGAAGCAAGAGACGTTTGCCCTGTTGATGCTATTGAAGCTGAATAAGCAAACCTGCACTTTGGTGCAGGCATTTTTTTGTTTAATCTTGCATTTTTGCGGCGCTTGGCAAATATAATTGATTTTAGACGCATTATGTGAGGTGTGATTTTTGTTTGTACTTAGGCTTAAAAGAAGATATTTGCTTTTCGGTTTGGCTTTTTTAACTATTTTCGGGGCAGGGGCTTTCGTTCTAGGCAGTGGCGGGTTCTCAGTGCGCGCAGAAGAAAACAAAAAATTCATAAAATACGTTGAGTTTAACCCGACGCATGAAGCGCTAGAAAAGGCAATGCATGAGGATATAAAATCTCATAGCGAAGAGATTAAACTAAATTGGATTGAAATCCTTGCTTACTTGGGCTCGAAATACGGCGGCGACTTCAAAAAATATAAATCATCTGACATGGATGATGTGGTTAAAAAGCTTAAAAATGGCGAAAAAATGAACGAAATAACAAAAGGAATGAAAACGTATGGATATTATTTCGAAGCCTATGAGGCTGTTTTAAAGGGCTTCTTGGGCGATTACAAAGTTCAAAAGAAACCAAAAAACAGCGAAGAACCCGTTTGGGAGGAAGCCTACGGCCTTAAATGCTTCTCGCCAATTGCCAAAACCTTCCCTTTTTCGCACTATGATGACTTTGGTGCCTCGCGGTCTTATGGCTACGCAAGGCCTCACTTGGGCCACGACATGATGTGCGCCATAGGCACTCCGGTCATTGCAGTTGAATCGGGCAGGGTTGAAATAATGGGCTGGAACCAATACGGCGGGTGGAGAATCGGCATAAGAAGCTTTGACAATAAAAGATACTATTATTACGCGCATTTGAGGCAAAACAGGCCTTTTAAATCGGATTTAAAAGAAGGCGACACTGTTAAAGCTGGGGACGTGATAGGCTATGTTGGCAGGACGGGTTACAGCAAGAAAGAGAATGTTAACAACATTGAGCAAAGCCACCTCCACATTGGCCTTGAGCTCGTTTTTGATGAATCTCAAAAAGAATCCGACCATGAAATCTGGGTGGACCTTTATGCGCTAATGCAGCTTTTGGAGAAAAATAAATCAAGTGTTGTGAGAAACTCGGAAACTAAGGAATATTCGCGCGAATTTGATTGGGAAGAAAAATGAATTAAACAGTGAAAGTCAGGCTTTGGTTTAAAAACCAAGGCCATTTTTCGGCTTTTTGGAAAATTTTTAAGAATAAATTAAATATAGTTTACAAATGGGTTGACAAATGTGATGTGCGGTGTTAAAATATATGACATAAAATGTAAAAAAGTAAGGAGTGTTTAAGTGAAAAAGTTTATCAAAAAATCTGCAGCAGTAGCTTTTTCGGCGGTTGGAATTCTTTTTGCAGGGCCGTCAGCGTTTTGCTCAACGAACCAAGAACCTTCGGATTATAGCTCAATGGGCAAATCTTGCAAGAAAAATGAAAGAGGTCACCTTGACCGTTTCAACATTATGGTTGCTTCAAAATATTTTGAAAGACCTGAAGATCTTGCAAATCTTTCAATGGTGAATGAAAAATATAAAGAGGTTCCTGGAATGTTCAAATACAGCCCAGTTAAACCTTTCGACAGGAAAGTTATGCCTAATGTGATAACCCGCCATGTTGAATGCGACAAGGGCGACGTGCCTCTAGTGTTCCCTGAAGCTGAGGAAAGAAAGGAAGAATTGAGTCCTGATTTACTGACTTGCCCATCTGAGGTCGTTGATAAAGAAATCGAAAAAATAGTTTATTTACCAGGAAGTTTCACCTGGGAAGATGCAAGCAAAGTTTTGAGGCTTAACTTTGCTACCAAAGGAGAAAAATGGAGTTTTGAAGCAGAATTTGCTGAAGAAAATAATGCTTTTTCTGGCGTAAATTATGTGTGCACTTCACCAGCAGGCAAACAAATAGTATTTCAGTTTCGCCCAAAAAAGCCTAAAGTAACGATAACTCCTGAAGGCAAAAGAATGGTTGACTACGGTAATTTTAGTGACATGTCGAAATACAATTGTCTTTTAAATCGTTTTGGGATAACAGACCGTAAGTTTTTGGTATTACCTTTTAGAAACTTTTAATTTAAACCTTAGCGTGAAATAATGAGCATTCCTCCGGTCGTTTTGGATCCGGAGGTAGATTTTTTTCGTGTTTTTTGATTTTAATAAATGAAAATGGAGGAGATTTTTTTAATGAAAAAGGTTATAAAAAAAGCAGCCATAATGGCTTTTTCAGCAATGGGAACTTTGCTAGCAGTTCCAGCAGTTTTTGGTTCGTCAACCGAACCTGCAAACCTAAATTTGCAAAGAAGAGACGTTAACCCTGTAAGGGATGGGAGAAGAATTGACATAGCCAATATGATGGTTGTAGGAAAGTATTTTAGTAATCCTAAAGACCTTATTAATTTATCAAGTGTTGCTAAAAAATTTAGGCCTATTACAGATAGATATTATTATAATCCTGTGAGATACAACCCTAAAATGTTCCCTAATATACAAACTTTACATGTTTACCCCCATAGCGAGAAGTTCCCTTTGACATTCCCTGATCAAGAAATTAAAACAATAATTTATTTTCCAGGGTCCTTCAACACGGTTAGATTTAAACAAGTTTTATCAGCAAATAATATTATCGAAGAAAATTGGCTACATGAAATAACAATGAATGGTGAAAACCCCGCTATGGGTTTAACACTTTCTTATACTTCACCAAGAAATGAAAAAATAATATTCAAATTTGCCCCTATTCCATGTGAATCACTCGACTTAACTATTAAAAAATATAACGACCTTATAAGTTCATGTGGATTAATTTTCCCGCCTAATATGCCTAATGCTATAAGTAAAAAAGATTATAGAGCATTAAAAAGCTTTTGTTTCCCTGAAAATTTGGAAAGTATAAACGATGGTGCCTTCTCTGGTTGCACTGGTTTAGAGAGCGTTACGATCCCTCCTACGGTTCAAGATATAGGAGAGTTTGCTTTTCAAAGTTGCCATGTTTTAAAGAATGTTAACTTTACTAATCCTTCTTTATCAATGATAGGAACATGCTCTTTTCAAAATTGCCGTGCTTTAGAAAAAATTAATATTCCTGATACTGTTTCTGAAATCGGAGCGGGTGCCTTCGAGGATTGCCGGAGGTTAAATAATGTGGTTATTCCTAATTCTGTTAAAAAGATAAAAGACATCACTTTTCGTGATTGCCATTCTTTAACTAATGTTACTATTCCTGATTCTGTGAAAACCATAGGAATACAAGCTTTTGCAGAATGCAGATCATTAGAAAAAATTAATATTCCTAATTCCGTTTCTGAAATCGGGTATGGTGCCTTCGGGAACTGCCATAGGTTAAATAATGTGGTTATTCCTAATACTGTTAAAGAGATAAAAAGCCTTACTTTTTGTGATTGCAATTCTTTAACTAATGTTACTATTCCTGATTCTGTAGAAATCATAGGAACACAAGCTTTTGCAAGATGCAAATTATTAGCAAACGTTGTAATTCCTGATTCTGTTAAAATTTTAGGTATGGCTGCATTTTGCAGGTGCCCTGCTTTGGAAAGTATTATAATACCTAAGTCGGTTGAAGAAATAGGAGGATCTGCTTTTACATCATGCAAAAATTTGAAAAATGTTACAATTAATGGTAATGAAGTTAGATATATAGGTCCGAGGACTTTTGAATCGTGCGTTAATTTGAGAAATATTAATATTCCAGATTCCGTTGAAAGTATCGGAGAAAATGCTTTTAAAGGATGTAAATTTTTAAGTAAAATTGTTCTTCCGAGGTCTCTTAGAGTTATAGAAAACTATGTTTTCAGTGATTGTGTTCGTTTAAGAGAGGTTGTTATCCCTGATTCTGTTGTAGAAATAAAAACTGACACTTTCGAAAATTGCAAAAGGCTAGAAAGAATTAATATTCCTACTTCTGTTCGAGAAATAGGCGAAGGTGCTTTCCATGGTTGCGATAATAAGAAGCTTGTTATAGAATTTAATGGCGAAGAATATAGAAGTGTAGAAAGCTTTATGGATGCTTTTAACAGCTTCAGAGCTAGATAATTTAAAATAAAAACTAGAAAATAAATAACCCTCCGGTTTATTCCGGAGGATTTTTTTAACTCATTTTTTTAGTAGTAGTTGTGGTTGTTGTAGTCGTCGTTGTGGTGGTAGTAGTTTTTTGGTCTTTCATGCTGCCGCCGTTTTTAATCCAGTTGATGCCTTTTTTGGCTTCATCATAAATTACTTTTCCGGCAATTCCTGTAGCAATCAAAGCCACAGCCATTGAGCTGTAGGCAGCTGCGGCGCCAAAATCTGTGGTGTTGCTGCTAGCGCCTGAAAAACTTTGTGAAACGTTATTAAAAGCAGCTTTCCCACCGCTGATCAAGGTTCCACCGGAAATTTCTTCTAAGTCATCGTCAGAAAGTTCGGTTGTGTTTTTGTCAACCATTTTATTTATTATCTGAGAAATTATGTCAATCTCTTCCAAAGAAAGTTCGATGCCTTTTTCTGCAAAAGCTTCTTTAACTTCTTCGGTCGTTTGCATGTCAAGAATTTCGTTTACAAAGTCTTCATCTCTCATAACTTCCATGAGTTGATGCTTATCCATTTAAAATCCTCCTACTTCTTTATTTTTCTTATTATCGCGTCTATTATCTTTCCGCTTGCGCTGAAAAATAAATTTTTTGCACCTGAAAAAGTTGCATAAGCAAACATTCCCATTGCAACACCTGCAGCTATTACCGTCATTTTTTCGATTCTTGGGTCTCTTTCTTGATCACCGAGCACTCCCCCGGTGATTTTCTTTAAATCTTCTTCAGAAAGCTCACCCGATTCGCTTTCAGCGATTTTTTTAATCGTGGAAATTACTACTTCTGATTCTTCCAAAGAAAGGTCAATTCCTTTGGCTTTAAAAGCCTTTTTAATTTCCTCGGGTGATTGTGTGTCCATTAAGCTCTCGGTAAATTTTATGTCTTTCATTGCTTCTGAAATTTCTTCTTTTTTCATTGTAGTAAATCCCCCTTATTTTTAATATCTCAGTACTACATATCTTGGTTCGGCTAAATCTGTGATTTCTTTTGCTATTTTGCAGATTCTGTATACTTTATCAACCGTGTTTGCAACCACCATAGACGCTGCTAACCCGCCGATTATAACTAAAGGAATGATGGAGTTAGTGCTTGAAGCTGCACCACCAGATATTTCTTCCAAATCTTCGTCAGAAACTTCGCCTGGTTTGCTTTCAGAAAGTTTTTTGATTGTTGAAATTACAGCTTGCGCCTCTTTTAAGGAAAGGCCAATTTCTTTAGTGGCAAAAGCTTTTTGCATTTCTTCAGGTGATCTAATGTCTATTATTTTTTCAACGAATTTTATGTCTCTCATCGCTTCTGTAATTTTTTCTTCTTTTTTCATTGCAGTAACTCCCCCTTTTTTGTTTTTTAAAGTATATTATTTTTAATTTTCTTCTTTATAAAGTTCGTATGCTCCATTTAAAGTCAAAGCTGCCACCATTGTGCCTAGTGCTGCAGCTGTGGCAATCGAGATTTTCTCTATTTTTTCTAAATCTATTCCCCCTGCCACTCCTTCTAAATCATCTTCTGAAAGTTCGCCAGATTCACTTTTAGCAAGTTTTTTAATTGTTGAAATTATAGCTTGTGCTTCTTCCAAAGAAAGCTCGATTTCCTTTGTGGCAAAAGCTTTTTGCATTTCTTCAGGCGATTGAATTCCGATTATTTTCTTGGCAAATTCTACGTCTTTCATTGCTTCCGAAATCATTTTTTCTTTTTCCATTTCGTTAATCTCCTTTCTTGGCTTTTAGCTTTAGTCTTTTGCTAGTTTTTCTATGATGTCAGCTCCTCCACTAACTGCTTTTTGATAAAGGCTTGGGTTTGATATTCCCATATTTTTCGCGAATTTGCTGGCTTCTCTGCTAACTGGGTTTCTGTCTAGCTCATTAGCCACGTCATAACCGTATTTTCCGAGCGCGGCTACTCCTCCAGCTGCAACTATTCCCAGAGCAACTGCGCTAGCAATTTTAAAGGTGTTGCCCCCGCCGGAGATTTCTTTCAGGTCTTCTTCGCGAAGCTCGGTTGAGTTGTTTTTAATCATTCTTTGTATTGTAGAAATGATCACCTTCGCTTCTTCCAAAGAAATTTCAACGTCTTTGGCAGCAAATGCTTTTTTAACTTCTTCTGGAGATTCCATGTCGATAAGGCTTTTTGCAAATGTTTCGTCTTTAACCGCTGCAGTAATTTTTTCAGTTTTCATAATTAACGCCACCCTCTTTTATTTTTTGTTCTGGATTATATTTCTAGATTATATACACAATAAAGTAAAATGTCAATACCTTTATTCTATAAATTTATGATAAATAAATAACCTCGGACATACAAGTGGTAAATTTTTCAATTTTCTATTAAAAAAACGAAATTTGGTTACTTTGTGGCAAATCTTTCAGGACTCCTGCGGTTTGAAGAGTTTCGATAACGGCTTTCGTTACTTTTGAGCGGAGCTGAATGTCATCAATCGAGATGTATTTCCCTTCAGCTCTTGAATCAACAAGGCTCTGCGCGGCCGATTCGCCTACTCCTGAGAGCGACGAGAAAGGAAGCCTTATTTTACCGTCTTCCATTAAAAATTTATATGAATCGGATTTATAAAGGTCAACGGGCAGGATTTCCACGCCTCTTGCTAGCATTTCGTTAACAATTTGAAACGTCGAAAAAGCACTTTGTTCCTTAGCACTGGCCTCTTTGCCTTTGGCGGCTATTTCGGCCATTTTTTTCTTCAGGGCGCTTCTGCCTTTAATTACGGTCAAACCGTCGAAATCTTCGCCTCGAGCGGTGAAGTATGCTGCGTAATATTCTGCGGGTTTGTGGACTTTATACCACCCGAGCCTTAAAGTTGCTATCATGTAAGCCGCAGCGTGAGCTTTCGGGAACATATATTTAATTTTCATGCATGAAGAAATGTACCATTCCGGCACGCCGTGCTCGCGCATTGCTTTGAGGTGCTCAGGGGTCAAAAGTTTAGTCGCTTTGCCCTTTCTCACGATTTCCATGATGCTAAACGCAGTTTTCGGGTCCATGCCTTTGTGCATCAAGTAAACCATTATGTTGTCTCTCGTTCCAATAACTTCCGAAATCGTGCAGATTCCTTTTTTGATTAAATCGTGCGCATTGCCGTTCCAAACGTCTGTTCCGTGGGAAAGGCCTGAAATCTGGAGCAAGTCCGAAAACGTGGTTGGTTTACATTCAATGAGCATCTGCCTTACGAAATTTGTTCCTACTTCCGGTAGCGAGAACGTTCCTGTGTGGGAATCGATGTCGACGGGTTTCACGCCCAGGGCTTTGGTTGAAGTGAAAAGCGAAATGACTTCTTTGTCGTTCATCGGGACGTCAGTCACTTTGATGCCTGTGTAATCTTCGAGATATTTATAAATCGTCGGAACATCGTGCCCGAGCTCGTCGAGCTTACAGATTGTGTCGTGAATAGCGTGGAAGTCGAAGTGTGTGGTTATGTTGTCGGATTTTTGGTCGTTTGCTGGTCTTTGAACTGGGCAGAAGTCGTAAATTTCCTTCCCTTTCGGAACAACAACCATTCCGCCGGGGTGCTGGCCTGTCGTGCGTTTAACGCCTGTGCAACCGTTCGCAAGCCTCATCATTTCGGCGTTTTTGAGCGTTATTCCGCGCTCTTCGGCGTATTTTTTAGTGAAGCCTATGCCCGTTTTGGTTGCAACCGTGCCGATTGTTCCTGCTTTGAAAACGTTGTCTTTCCCGAAGATTGTTTCGGTGTATCTGTGGGCTCTTGATTGATATTCGCCCGAGAAGTTAAGGTCTATATCAGGCGTTTTGTCGCCGTCAAAACCAAGGAACGTTTCAAAAGGAATATCGTGCCCGTCTTGGAGGTAATTAGTGCCGCATTTCGGGCATTTTTTCGGCGGTAAGTCAAAGCCTGAGCCATAGCTTCCGTCGGTTATGAATTCCGAGTTTTTGCATTTTGGGCACAAATAGTGCGGGACCAGCGGGTTAACTTCCGAGATGCCGGAGATCGTTGCCACGAATGAAGAACCTACCGAACCTCTTGATCCAACCAGGTAGCCGTGTTTTTCGGAGTCTGCAACGAGCTTTTGAGCAACCATGTAAAGCACCGAGAAGCCGTGCTTCGTGATGGAACCGAGTTCTTTTTCGAGCCTTTTTGCCACTATTTCAGGCAACGGGTCGCCGTATTTTTCTTTTGCACGGGTCATTGTTATGCTGATGAGTTCATCTTGCGCGCCTTCGATAAACGGCGGGAAAACTCCAGGAGGAATCGGGGAAATTTCTTCGATGCTTTCGGCGATTTTGTTGGTGTTTTCAACCACTATTTCATAGGCTTTTTCTTTTTCAAGATAAGAAAATTCTTCGAGCATTTCGGCGGTAGTTCTGAAATAAAGCGGCGCTTGATTGTCAGCATCGTCGTAGCCTTGACCTGCCTGCAGGATTTTCCTGTATTCAGCATGGTGCGGGTCCATGAAGTGAACGTCGCACGTGGCAACAACCGGAATATTTAGTTCTTCGCCGAGTTTAATCACGGTTTTGTTGAATTCTTCGAGGTCTTTGCGGGAACTAACCATGCCTTCTCTGAGCATGAATTCATTGTTCCCCAGCGGCTGAACCTCGAGGTAATCGTAAAATTTCGCAATTTCCAGAAGGTCATTCCAAGGCCTGCCTGCAACAATAGCTCTGAAAAGCTCTCCTGCCTCGCAAGCGCTGCCGATTATCAAACCTTCTCTGAATTTAATAAGCTCGCTTTTGGGAATTCTCGGCTTTTTGTAAAAATATTTAAGATGTGCGAAGGAAATAAGTTTGTAAAGATTTTTAAGTCCCGTCTGGTTTTTCACGAGGATTATCATGTGGTAAGAATAGGCTTTTTTGGCGTCGGTTGAAGAAAGCGCGGTGTTGATTTCTGAAATATTCGTGATGTTTTTATCTTTCACCGCAATGTCTATCAAAGCTATGAAAATATGCGCTAAAGCCTTTGCGTCGTCGCAGGCTCTGTGGTGGTTAAACTCCGGGATTTTCAAAAATTTTGCTACTGTGTCGAGTTTGTAATTTTTAATGCTCATTATTAGTGCGCGGCTCAGAGGAACGGTGTCGATGTAGGTAAAATCGAAGTTTAGGCCGTATTTTTCAGCGGTCGCTTTTATGAAAGAAACGTCGAAGTTAGCATTATGAGCGACCAAAACCGGGTTTTCGCCGCAGAATTCCATGAACTTTTCGAGCGCTTCTTTTTCTTCAGGTGCGCCTG
>SAMEA104315424__coassemble_948_pt1 | contig 15595 bp, 16 predicted proteins | sample SAMEA104315424__metabat2_high_PE_004 | metagenome-assembled genome bin SAMEA104315424 (sample SAMEA104315424) | gut metagenome | biome: Monkey gut; feature: monkey-associated habitat; material: faeces | place: China | collected 2013 | reverse complement strand
ATGATATCCAGGGTACACCCGTTCCCATCTCGAACACGGTAGTTAAGCTGGATGATGCCGAAAATACTTGGCTGGAAGCGGCCTGGGAAGATAGGGAAATGCCAACTTTTTTTATGCCTTTTTTTAGTTTATTAAAAAAAATTATCCACATTTCTTTACCATGTGGATTTATAAATTAAAGCTCCGAGTATATCGGAGCTATTTTTTTATACCATCGCTCTGCTTTCATCCATATTTTTCTTTAAAAATAGATATAAATTTAATGGTATAACTTCTTCAAAATCATCTTCAAAAAATGGAGGAGCAGAATTTAGACTATTTCTCACAAAATCTTCAATTTTAAAACTATCATCGATTCTTGTTCTAAAATTGTAAAGATCAAATGCAGGTGACCTACGAAGTTTCCCCAGTTCTGGTTTAGAAGAAACCGGCTTAAAAGCAGAATTTTCCTGATGAACTGTGCCTGCAAATACAGTCCCTGCACAAAAACTTAATCCTAAAATTGCTGATAAACTTAATGTAAAAACTTTCTTAATAATTTTCATATAACCCTCCGTGTTTAGTTCTACATTAAGATTAATATCACAATTTTCGAGTTTTGTATACAAAAAAATAATATTTCAGAGTTTCAACTTAAAAGGTTAAAATTATTAAAAAAAATTTAGTGAATTAATATGGTTTATTTTGAAAACCATAAAAAGAGTCTAAAATTGTCTATATTTGCAAAAAAATAGAAGCCAAGCTTTCTAAAGCTAAGCTTCTTTGATATTTCTAGTCTTCAGAATGTGAAGAATAGTATTCTTGTTCAGCAGAATTAACTAATGTTATAAGTTCATCCAAAAGGTTTCTTTCTTTTACCATATTATTTTTGCGGATGAAATCGTTCCAATAATTAACTTTTTCTTCAAACATATCATCATGGTAGCTAACAAGATTGATAAAATCCTCATACTCAGGTACAGCATAATATACTTCTCTACGATTACGAATATGAGCACAAATTTCTTCAAGTTTTCCACTTTTAAGTTCATCTAAAATTTGTTTTATTCTGTCCTCATAGTGAACATGTAAATAAAATGCGAAACCATATAATCCTGGGCACTTTTTAAGAGTCGAAACGTTAGCAACTTCAGGTTCTTCTTCAGTAATTTCTTCAGTAACTTCCTCAGTTAAATTATCGTTATCTTCGCTCATTTCTGTATACACAGGTGTATTAGCGTTTTCGTTGTCACTAGAAATAGCAAATGCAGAACCGCTGCAAATTACTCCTAAACTTAAAACTGATGCTAAAATTGCGTTTAGTTTGAATTTCATTATTAATTTTCCCCTCATAATTATAAAACTACATTTGTTTTTTTAATCTAAAACCCAAACATTTTTTTAAACTCCCTCTCGGGTTCTCTGGCTATCAAATAAATTTTAAACATAACAGCTGATATATCTTCTCTATGTTCATCTGAAAACCTTGTGATTTCTGATTTTAGATAATCCAAAAATATTTTTGATTTATAGCTAAATAATAATTTCGCAAAGTCCTCAACTGATTGTGGGAAACTTTCAACCAAATAAAGGCCTTCAAGTTTTTGTAATAATTCATCAAGAACTTTTTCGTGTTTAGTTAAAAATGCGTCGATATTTACTTTTCTTATAAAAGCAAGATCATCATCTTCTGATTCTTCAGAAGACAACTCAAAATTCTCTACTCCAGATTCATCCGAGCTTTCTTCTAAACCAAATATACGAGCATTTTGCCTTTGGAGTTGTGACGCGTTTCCCTTTGATTCTTTAAAAGGTAACTCAGGAGTCTTTGCTCCAGATTCATCCAAGCTTTCATCAAAATCAAATATAAGGGCATTTTGCCTTGTAAGTTCAGTATTAACACTATCCTCTTTGGGCAATTCAGGTGTGCTTACTTCTCCCGTAAAAGCAGATGCAGAACTACTGCAAGCTACTCCTAAACTTAAAATTGATGCCAAAATTGCGTTTAATTTAAACTTCTTCATTTTTACAACACCTCCTTCTCATGGAATAAGCCTACCCTCTTGAAAATAAGATCATATCCATTGCAATGTCTATGTTTTCATGCTCTACATTTTTAAGCACTTCATCCATTATGCTTTCAAAAATATTTTTTGAATAAAAATCATTTCCGAGGTTTACAATAAAATCTAAAATTTCGGCCTCATCATATCCGAGAGCATAAAACGCCGCAACAACAAATACAACTCTTAGGTTGCAACAAGGATTAAAAACTCTAATCGACCCATTAGGTGATTTAGTTATTTTGGTTTCGCCTAAAGATTTGTATGTAAAATCATTTTCATTTAATTTTTCACGATTTAACCCGCCCACAATATAGCTAACGTTACAATCTTTAAAGCGATATTCAATGAAATTCGGAAGCCCTCGAGAATTTAACATGCGTGAATCTCTATTGTTCCTAAGCGCAAAACCACTGTCAGCCAAACCCATAGGTGTGTAAAAACTCAAACCCAAAGCTACTACTTTTTTTAACAAGTTTTTCTTCATTTTTACACCTCCTCTTATTAACCTATTAGCCGATTTTATCATACACTCTTAATTTTGTCAATATGCATTTTTAATTTAACGGTTATTATCTTGTAATAGACTGGTCTACATACCACAGCATTGATATCGCAGTGTCTATGTCCTTAATAAACGCGGGGCCGCCTTTTTTCTCCAAAATTCTATAAAATTCTCTTACTTCGAAAAGGCTTTCAATAACGCCTTCAATATAGCACTGGAACTTAAAAAGCACATTAGTTTCGTCTGTGTGAACTAAATCATCCATATTTTTGATTCTGTCATTAAGCTTGCAGATTTTATCTCCCATCTCATACTCTCTCCACAATTTAAAGCGGTAAGTTTTCTTTTCGTTATTTCTTTTATTAAACTCCTGGAGCAAATACATAGTGTAAAAATAAACATTTACATTTAGCGGAACAAGTTTACTTCCGCTCCAATCCTGATCGTAAAGTGCTCTAACGCGATTTTTGAAAAAACTTAAATCGAAATCACATCTGCGCCCTCTAAAAGTAACCCCTGTCCAAAGTTTAACATCAAACACGTTTTTAAAAATTCTCTTTGTTTTATATGCATCTGCTTTATAAAGTTTATCTTCAAGTATCCTTATTTTATCGCAAATTTCATACCTGTTAATCGGCACAGGGACAACAACCTTCACCTTAATTTTGCTTGGCTCAAAATCCTCGATGGTCATTTCTTTTTCCCTGCTAGCTGCCAGTGCTTGACCTTCGCTTTTAACTCGCTCACTTAAAGGATATTGGTCAGAAAACACTCTCTTTTTAGTGTGACGCCCGCTTGCATAAACTGGGCATAAAGCTGAAGTAGAAAAAATCATTGACGACAAAGTCAATGAACAAATTTTTAAAATCTTATTATTTCTCATGAATAATTATCATCCTTTTTTTATCTTTAAATTTATTTCATTATAAAAATTGTATTTTTATTTTAACACTTTTATAACTGCAAAGCAATTTGAGCGAAAAAATTTGAGAGTATAAATAAAACTTTATACTCTCTTTTCAAAACAAATATGTTATTTGATAATATCTGTTCCCATATATTGCCTTAAAACCTCAGGGACTTCAACCGTGCCATCGCTTGTTTGGTAATTTTCAAGGATTGCTGCAACAGTTCTTCCAACTGCAAGGCCTGAGCCGTTTAAAGTGTGAGCAAATTGCGCTTTATCTTTAGGGCTGTCTTTAAACCTTGCTTGAAGTCTTCTCGCCTGGTAATCTTCGAAATTCGAGCAAGAAGAAATTTCAACATATCTTCCGTAAGAAGGCATCCAAACTTCGATGTCATAAGTTTTAGCAGAAGAAAATCCTAGGTCTCCCGTCGAGAGGCAAACCACTCTGTAAGGAATTTTCAAAAGTTGCAATAAACTTTCGGCATCAGCGGTCAATTTTTCGAGTTCATCGTAAGAATTTTCCGGCCTAACGAACTTAACAAGCTCAACTTTGTTAAACTGATGCTGGCGGATAAGGCCTCTTGTGTCTCTTCCCGCAGAGCCCGCTTCAGCTCTAAAGCAAGCGGTGTAAGCGCAGTATTTAATAGGCAATTTCGTGCCGTCGAGAATCTCGCTCCTGTGCATGTTCGTTACAGGCACTTCAGCCGTTGGAACAAGGTAATAATCGCCGTTTTCAAGCTTGAAGGCATCTTCTTTAAACTTAGGAAGTTGGCCCGTGCCAGTCATTGAATCTGAGTTAACAATAAACGGCGGTAAAATTTCGGTGTAGCCCTTTGAAGTGTGAGTGTTCAAAAAGAAATTTATAACCGAGCGTTCGAGCCTTGCGCCCATTCCTTTGTAAACATGGAACCTCGTTCCGGTGATTTTCGCTGCGGTTTCAGGGTCTAATATGCCAAGCTTCTTGCCAATTTCCCAGTGCGGCAGGACCTGATCTTTCCTTGGCTCGCCCCATCTTCTAATCTCAACGTTTTCTGAGTCGTCTTTCCCCACAGGAACAGATTCATGCGGAACATTCGGGATTGAAAGCAAAATTTGCCTTTGTTTTTCTTCAAGCTCAGAAATTTTAGTTCTCAGGGAAGAAATTTTCTCAGAAAGAGCTTTCATTTCTTTCATTATTTCAGCTGTATCTTTGCCCTCTTTTTTCATTTGAGGGATCTTCTTGCTAACGTCGTTCTGGCGGGCTTTTTCGCTCTCCATTTCGCCCATCAAATTTCTTCTTTCGGCGTCTATTTCAATAACTTCGTCCACCATGCTATCGAGGTCAGCATTGCGGTTTTTCATTGCTTTTTTTACTAAGTCGGGATTACTTCTTATGAACTTAATATCCAGCATTATCATCACTCCCAATTAATTTTCAAAATTAAAACAAGCTGATTTTAACACAATCTAAAGTGCAGCGGAAGAGATTTTAGAATTTTTTCTAGGGTATTTTTTTGGCGTCTCGGATTTTTTCCTAATGACCACAATACTCCTTTTGCCTTTTCCTAAAGGAAGCTCGCAGTGAAACTCTGCCTCCAAAGCCCCGCCAAGAATCGAAATTGCACGGCTTGCAGCCTTAACTTCTTCAGAAATTTCGGGCCCTTTAAGCGCAATTAGGCATCCACCGGTTTTGACGTATCCAAGGCAATATTCCGCCAAAACATTAAGCGGCGCAACCGCCCTTGAAACCGCAAAATCATATTTTTCACGGTAATTTTCATTGTGCGCGAGCTCTTCGGCTCTGGCGTGAATTATATCCGCGCTGATTTCAATTTTAGAAGCCAAATTTTTAAGGAAAGTAACCCTTTTGTTAAGGCTGTCAACCAGAGTGAGGTTTACGCCAGGGTTTAAAATTTTCAAAGGAACACCTGGGAATCCTGCGCCCGTTCCAACGTCTATCACTTTTGCGTTTTCATTTATCTTCATGAACTTGCAAATTATTATACTGTCTAAAAAGTGCTTTATTGCAACGTCATCGGGCTCTTTGATTGATGTCAGATTAGTGTGAGAGTTGTATTCAAGCAAATAATCTTTGTAAATTTCAAACTGCTCGAGCTGGCGCTCGCTCAAATTTAAACCAAATTTTTCAGCTTCGGTTTTTAAAAGATTCAAGAGTTTTCCACCTCTTTCGAAGAATTTGTTGAAAGCCAAATCATTATAACCGAAATGTCAGCCGGACTAACGCCTGAAATCCTGGAAGCTTGGCCAATATTAAGAGGTTTGATTTTGCTTAATTTTTCAATAGCTTCAAGCCTAAGGCCCCTTATTGATTTGTAATCCGTTTCGGGCGAAAGTAGCTTGTTTTCTAGCCTTCTCATCTCGCTGACTTGGCGAAGCTGCCTTTTGATGTAGCCTTCGTATTTAATTTCAACCGAAACTTTTTCGAAAATGCTATCGTCAATTTCCGGCCTTGAAGGGTCGAATTCGGCTAAATCATCATAAGTTATTTGCGGGCGTTTTAAAAGATCAATCATTTTAATTCCCGTCGTGAGAGGTGCCGTGCCTTTCGCAGTCATTATCTCGCTTAACCTTTCAGATGGAGAAATAACAACCGTTTTGATCCTTTCAATTTCTGCTTCTTTAAGGCGCTTCCTTTCAAGGAAGTCTTCCCATTGCTTGTCACTTATAAGCCCGATTTTCCTTCCAATCGGCGTCAAACGTTCATCGGCATTATCCTGCCTTAAAACAAGCCTGTATTCCGAGCGCGAAGTCATCATTCTGTAAGGGTCGTTAACGCCTTTCGTTACAAGGTCGTCGACTAAAGTTCCAATGTATGAGCTTCCGCGGTCGAGAATCATTGGCGGCTCACCTTTAATTTTAAGCGCAGCGTTGATTCCCGCGACCAAACCCTGGGCCGCAGCCTCTTCGTAGCCCGAACTTCCGTTGAACTGGCCCGCGCCATAAAGACCGGGCAGCTTTTTGAACTCAAGCGTGCTGTAAAGTTCAGTCGGGTCAACAATATCATATTCAATCGCATAAGCCGGACGCATTATTTTAACATTTTCAAGACCCTTAATCGTGCGGTACATCTCGATTTGAACTTCTTCAGGAAGCGAAGTTGACATACCTTGAAGGTACATTTCCTCCGTGCCAAGGCCACAAGGCTCGATGAAAAGCTGGTGCCTTTCTTTTTCAGAAAATCTCACGATTTTGTCTTCGATGCTCGGGCAGTAACGAGGCCCAACGCCTTCGATTTTTCCACTATACATCGGAGCTCTGTGCAAATTCTTGAGGATAACTTCTTTTGTTTTTTCGTTAGTCCAAGAAATGTAGCAGTCAACTTTATTTTCGAGATTTTCTTCAGTCCTATAAGAAAATGGCACTATTTTGCTGTCTCCGGGCTGCTTTTCAAGGCCTTCGAAATTAATGCTCGATTTCAAAACTCTTGCGGGCGTTCCGGTTTTAAATCTTTTAAGGTTAACGCCCATTTCGCGCAAGCTGTTGCTAAGAGTCCTCGCCGGGAAGACTCCGTCAGGTCCGCTTTCATAAGAAACATCGCCAATGAAAACCTTGCCCTTAAGGAATGTTCCCGTTGCAATTACCACAGCTTTGCACAAATAAAAAATTTCATTCCTGGTTTTTAAAGCCCATTTCTCGCCCGCTCTTTCAATAGAAACGATTTCAGCTTGTTTCAAAACCAAATTCTTTTGCATTTCAAGCTTGTGCTTCATGGTTTCTTTGTATCTGTTTCTGTCAATCTGCGCGCGAAGCGAATGAACCGCCGGACCTTTGCCCAAATTAAGCATCCTGCTTTGAAGCATGCACTCGTCGGCAGTTTTGCCCATTTCGCCGCCAAGGGCGTCAATTTCTCTAACGAGATGGCCCTTAGCCGTTCCGCCGATTGAAGGATTGCACGGGCAGTTGCCCACTGAATCCAAATTTATTGCAAAACCCGCCGTTTTGCATCCAAGCCTTGCGCTTGCAAGGCCAGCCTCTATTCCTGCGTGGCCACCGCCAATGACCGCAACTTCAAATTCTTCTGTATATTCCAATTTTTCACCCTTCTTTTAAAATTTTAAATTTCATACAAATGACAAAAATCAACATAAGCTTCGAAATCCAAAGCATAGCAATGGTACATCCTGCAAGCTTCCATGCATATGTAAGCCATTTCGTCGCTGTCTAAATTGTCAATCAAGTCTGCACCGATTTTAAGCAGGCAGTCGTTATAAACTGGGAGAATCTTATTTTTAATTGAAAAAATCAAACTTTCAACATTGTCTGCACTGTCCATCATGCTTTGCTTTTCGTTGATAATAAAATAACTCGCCTTCCTTTTAAACATATCCCAGGCAATGTTCCGCGCTATGTTTACATAGTGGTCACCACCAAAAATAAAAACCTTAAAATTCCCATTAATGCTCCAATATTCTTTGAAAGCGCACCTAATTCTTTCGGTGTCTTTTATGTACCGATAAAGAACGCACGAAACATAAAACTTCCCTTTTCTTTTAGACAAAGTTTTCAAAAACACCTCGCATTTAACAACTTTGCGAAAATCTTCATTCGTCACGTATGACGCAGCATACGCGGCGTTAATATCTGAAAAACCGGTAAAAACCGAAAACATAATCAAAACTGATAATATTAATTTTTTCATGAGCTTTTTCAATTCTGTTATCATTGGAAATCCCACCTTTTTAAATTCAATTATTTTCCAACGCAAAATTTAGAAAAAATCTTATTAACGGTTTCGATATTGACGTTTTCGCCCGTGAGGCTCATTAATTCTGAAACGGCATTTTGAATAAGCACAGTAACAGCATCAAGAGTTATGCCGCTTTTCAAATCTTCGGCCGCACTATCCACCATTTCAAAAGCCCTTTTCATAGCCGTGAACTGGCGTTCGTTTGAAATAAGTGCCTCCGAAGGCTCAACTTCAGAAACCGCAACGACTTTTTGAAGCATTGCTCTAAACTCTTCTTCGCCTTCATAATTAAGCGCCGACATTTCAACAATTCTTCCTGAAAAACTTGAAAGATCTCCCGGGTTTATCTTCATTCCAAGGTCTATCTTGTTAAGAACCACTATCGTCTTAGAGGCGTCGCAAAGCTTCATTATTTCTAAATCTTCAGCCGTCAGCGGCTGTGAAGCGTCTAAGATTAATATATTCAAGTCGGAATCATTAATTGATTTTTTGGCTCTTCCAACACCTATTTTTTCAACAACGTCATCAGTTTCCCTGATTCCTGCAGTGTCAACCAGCAAAAGCGTGATATCTCCAACCATAACGGTTTCTTCAACCATGTCTCTCGTTGTTCCGGCAATGTCGGTAACAATTGACTTTTCAACACCAGAAATCAAATTCATAAGAGTGGATTTGCCAACGTTCGGTCTTCCGACTATCACTGTTTTTACTCCGTCGGTTAGAACTTTATCGTAATTTTTAATAAGCTTTGATATTTCGCTTTTAGCTTCTTTTAAATCTCCCGCAAGCTTTTCAGAGTCAACTTCAGGGATGTCTTCTTCAGGGAAGTCAGCCCAAACCGAAAGCGAAGCGGAAATTTCAAGGAGCTTTTCTTTGATAGCATTTATTTTTTTGCTCAAAACGCCATCTCTTTGGCTCTGCGCAATTCTGTTTGCGCGTTTGCCTCTAGCAGAGATTATATCCATCACAGACTCTGCCTGCGAAAGGTCAACCTTGCCGTTTAAAAACGCTCTTTTCGTGAACTCACCCGGGCCTGCAAGAACGGCGCCTTCATCCAAAACCGCTCTTAAAACCTCCCTAGTAACAAAAAGCCCACCGTGGCAAGATATCTCGGCAACATCTTCTCCGGTGTAACTATAAGGAGCGCGGAAAATCAGCAAAACGGCTTCATCGATGACTTCTCCGTTTTTGGTGACTTTCCCGTATTTTGCGGTGTAGCCCTTCATATCCATGACCTTGGTGGAATTATTAAACGGAACAAAAACCTTGCTTGCAATCTTTATTGCATCATCTCCTGAAATTCTTATAACGCCTATTCCTCCAATGCCTTTCGCGGTTGAAATAGCGGCAATAGTACTCATAATTCCTCCATATTTTAAAATTAGCCCTAAAAAAGGCTAATTTTTTTAAACATTTATTTTTTCTTCTTTAACGCTAATGACCTTAGCTTCTTTTGCTTCAAGCATTGAAATCCTAGCAGCTTCGGACTTAGCATTTATCGTGTGTATATTCCAGTATTTCCCTATAATTACATTTATAACTGAACCAATCACACCATTTACAAACCAATAAAATCCAACAGCGGCAGGCATCGTGTAAGTAACATATGTTGTGAAAAGCACCGCACCATACGGCATGAACTTTGCGCAACCTTGGGCTTGGTTTTCCATTCCATTAATTTTTTGAGAAATGAATATTCCCGCGGCAGAGCTGGCAAAGCAAAGCAAAGGAATAATCCAAAGCATTTCTTTGAAGTCCGAGCCGCTCGGATTACCAAGAAGATTAATTCCGCAGAAGTTAAATCCTGTGCTGTATTCTTCAACATCAGCAAATTCTTCTTTGCTAAGTTTTTCACCAAGGAAGCCTTTAAGATTTTCAAAATGCCTTACGATTTGAAGCTCTTCGTAAGGAGGTTTGATTTTTCCTTCTTCTTTCAAAGTGGAAACAATCGAGGTAACCTTATCTTGAGGTATATGAAGTGTATTGTGAAGAGGCCTTGCAATTGCGCCGAAAACTCCGCCCCAAATCAAAAGCGGAAGAATCATCGTCGTGAAACAGCCCGCCATTGGGTCAACGCCCTCTTTTTCATAAAGAAGAGCTCTTTCTTCGTTATATTTCCTGGGGTTTTTCTCATATTTCTTCCTAAGTTCTGCGTCTTTTGCGCTAAGCCTTGAAGTCAGAGCCATGTTTTTCTGCCTTTTAATGGTAAAAGGAAGCATGACCAAGTTTATAACCAGCGCAAAAAGGGTTATCGCAACTGCGTAGTTGCTAACTGCATCAAAGAAAAACCACAAAAGATAGCCGGATATATTTCCAAAAAAATCAAATATAAATCCCAAAATAAATTCTCCTTTAAAACAAAAATTAAAGCTTCACTTCCGAGGAACCGGGTCGTAACCGCCTTTGCAAAAAGGGTTACACCTTAAAATACGGCAAAATGCCATAAAACCTCCCCGAAAAGCGCCAAAACGATCAACCGCTTCAAGCGCATATTCCGAGCATGTGGGAACAAACCTACAGCACGGCTTTTTGAGGGGAGATATAAATTTCATGTAAAAACGTATTAAACTCATCATCAAAAATTTCATTTAATTAAACCTAACTTTTTAAGGTGATGAGCCATTTCTTTCGAAGCATCATAGCTTTTGGCAAGAGGTGTGCCCTTTCTTGCAACGAAAACTATGTCAAAATTCCCGGCCAAATTTTCGTTTAAACCGGCAAAAGAGGCTCTTAAAATTCTTCTTGCGCGATTTCTTTTAACGGCGTTCCCTATTTTTTTGCTCGTTGTTATTCCCACGCGGTTAAAACCGCATCTGTTTTTCAAAATGTATGTAACAAGAAGTGGCGAGGACGCATACTTTCCTTTGCAATACACCCGCCTAAAATCTTGATTTCTATTTAGAGACACCGTTTTTTCCATAACAAGCTTCCTTTTTGAGATTAAACTTTAAAGCAAAACCTCCGAACCTCAAAAAACGAGAGCAAAGCTCCCGAGCGCCAACTGCGCGAAAAAATTAGTAAGAAAGTCTTTTTCTTCTCTTAGCTCTTCTTCTTGCAAGAACTTTAATTCCGTTGCGTGTTGACATTCTTTTTCTGAAGCCGTGTTCTTTTTTTCTGTGGATTTTCTTAGGTTGATATGTTCTTTTCATTGAATTTTTCCTCCCGGATTATTTATTATCTTTATTCACAATTTAAATTTCATGACCCTAAAAAGGCATAAAAATTTTGTGTCGTCAAAAATAAGTATATAACTTAAAGGTCCTCCTGTCAACTAGTTTTTGAGTAAATTTAACTTTAAACATACTATGTTGAAAACTTTCGTAAAATCTGGTATAATTACTATTATTATCATAAAATGGCGGAAATTTTGCTTCAAGGCAAAAATTCCAAGAAAAAATTTTAAAAGTTCGGAGGATATAATTTTTTATGAACTCTTTCAATGAAGCATGGGACCTTATATGCGAGTTCTGCAAAACCAAAATAACCGGCGTCGCATACAAGACATGGATTGATAGAATAGAGCCCGTTGAACTCGACTTTGAAAAAGGCAAAGCAGTTTTAATGGCGCCAAACGAATTCCACAGGCAAACGCTGACTAAATGCTACCTTGGGCTTATCAACAGTGCATTTTCGGAAATTTTTGGTTCGGGAATAGACATTTGTTTTATAATCCCCGAAGAACTCAAAGACCCAAACAAAAAAAGCGACCAAAACCTGGCAATAGACTCAAGATATGAGTTTACTTTCGACACATACATAGTTGGCTCTTCAAACAAATTTGCTCACGCTGCAGCTTTGGCAGTTGCCGCAAACCCAGCAGGAGCCTACAACCCGCTTTTCATTTATGGAAACTCAGGTCTTGGCAAAACACATCTTCTTTATGCAATTGCGAATGATGTTAAAAAATCAAATTCAAGTAAAGTGTGCCTTTACATCAAAGGCGACGACTTCACAAATCAGCTGATTGATTCAATCAGGAATAACTCCATGACTGAATTTCATCAAAAATATAGAGAAGCCGACGTCCTTTTAGTCGACGATATTCAGTTCATCGCAGGAAAAGACTCCACTCAGGAAGAATTTTTCCACACTTTCAACTCGCTTTATGAAGCTAAAAAACAAATAGTTTTAACGTCGGACAGGCCCCCGAAAGAAATCCAAACCCTTGAAGACAGGCTCAGAACCCGCTTTGAATGGGGCTTGATAGCTGATATTCAGCCACCTGATTTCGAAACAAGAATCGCAATAATCAAGCGCAAAGCAGAGCTTCTTCAAATAAAACTACCAAACGAAGTTTGCGAATACATAGCTAAAAAGCTCAAAACTAACATTCGCCAACTCGAAGGAGCAGTTAAAAAAATTAAAGCTCATCACCTTCTCGGCGGAGAACCAATGGGTATTCAAACGGCTCAAATGGCCATTTCAGATATACTTAATAACGATCAGCCACCTCCGATAACCATCGAAAAAATAATAAACGAAGTCGCAAGAACGCTCGGAGTTTCACCGCAAGATATCAAATCTTCAAAAAGGTCAGCTTCAATCTCAAATGCACGCCAAATTTCAATGTATATCGTAAGAGAAATCACCCAGCTTCCGCTCGTTACTATCGGCGATCATTTCGGCGGAAGAGACCACTCGACAATCGTTTATGCTCTTCAGCAAGTTGAGAAAAACCTCACAAAAGACCAAAAAACAAAGGCTATGGTTGAAGACATAATAAAAAATATAAGAGACAGCTGATAAAAGGAGCTTAACCCCCCTTGCCAAACTTAGGATTTTTGCAGTTAAAATTTTCTCAACAACTTTTCAACATTCAACACAAAGTTTTCAACAATTTTGTGGAAATGAAAAAGTTGTCCACATTTTCTCACAAACTGTCAACAATATTTCAACACGAGAAATTAACACCTAAAACAAGCTGTATTCGGCATATTTAACTAAGTTCAACTTTTCCACAGCCCCTACTACTACTACTAAATAAATATATTATGTAGAAAACTCGGGCTGAAAAACTTTCAAAAAAGGATTGATTCAATGAAATTTAAATGTGGAAAACTTCAACTTGCGAATTCACTCACTAGTGTTCAAAAAGCTGTTGCACAAAGGTCAACCATTGCAGCACTTGAAGGAGTTCTAATAACCTGCAAAGAAGGAACTATAAAACTTTGTGGATACAACACTGAAATGGGAATCACAACTTCTTTGCAAGCTACCACAGAAAAAGAAGGCCAAATTGTGATTAGCGGTCACATTTTAACTGAAATTATAAAAAAACTCCCTTCAGACATGGTTGAAATTGAAGTAAGCGAAAACTTGCTTGTAAAAATTTCAGGCGGGCAAAGCCATTTTGAACTAATAGGAATAGACGCAAAAGAATTCCCCACCCTACCGGAAATATCAGGTAAAGAAAGCCTGAGAATACCAATAAATACCTTAAGAAGCATGATAAAACAAACAATTTTCGCAGTAGCAGACACTGATTCCAAACCAGTTCACACCGGAACATTATTTGATGTTAAGGGCAAAATCTTAACTTTAGTTTCAGTGGATGGCTACAGGTTAGCAATAAGAAAAGAGCCTATCGACTCAGACTTAGAATTCAAATTCGTAGTTCCAGGGAAAACGCTTAAAGAAATTTTAAGGCTTCTTCCACAAAGCGCCGAAGACAGCGAAACCATAGAAATATCAACTGGAATGAGGCATATTGCCTTTTACATTGGCGAGTACACCATTATTTCAAGGCTCCTTGAGGGAGAATTCCTTGATTACAAAGCCGCTGTTCCGCAAACTGCGAGCTCTAAAATAAAGATCTCAACAATAGATTTAGTCGACAGCATTGAAAGAGTTTCGCTCCTCATAACTGACAGACTAAAAAGCCCTGTGAGATGCACTTTTTCAAAGAATTCAACTCATCTTTCTTGCACAACCTTAGTCGGCAAATCAAGCGATGAAATCGCCTGCACAAGCGACATTTCTGAGGATATAGAAACGGCATTTAATAACAAATATATGCTCGATGCACTTAAAAATACGGATTGTGACGAAATAGAAATTCAAGTAAGCGGACCTTTAAGTCCAATAAAAATCGTCCCTCAGCAAGGAAACTCATTTTTATTCCTAGTGCTGCCGGTAAGGGTTAAATCGGAATAATCAGCCATGTGCAAAAACAGAAACAAATGTGATATAATAAACACGGTGACGCTTTAATGAAAATTTCGAAGTTAAACATCAAAAATTACAGGAATTTAAGCGAAAATTCTTTTGATTTCGACGATAAAGTGAACTACATCTATGGCCAAAACGCCCAAGGCAAAACCAACCTTCTTGAGGCAATTTGGATGTTCACCGGGGCAAGGTCATTCAGGAAAACAAAAGATGCCGACCTTATAAAATTCGGTGAAACCAGCGCTAAGCTTGACGGCAGTTTTTTTCTTGAAAAAAGGGAGCAAAAAATTTCCGTAAATTTTGCCGAAGGTAAAAGAAAAATCTTTTTAAACGGGATTGCTAAAAAATATCCTACCGAGATGATTGGCAAATTCAGGACGGTTCTTTTCACGCCGCTTCATCTTTCGCTTATAAAAGATGGCCCTGATAACCGAAGAAAATTCCTTGATGCTGCAATTTGCCAGCTGGAACCTTCTTTCACGAAGCTGATGATAGGTTATAACCAAAGCCTCAAACAAAGAAACGCACTTTTAAGGCTGATGATTAAAAAGCAGATTTTCAGCGAGCCTTCACTCGAAATTTGGGATTCAAAACTCGCTTCCTTTGGAGCGAAAATAATCAAAATGAGAATAAACTATCTTTCGAAGCTTAAAATCGAGGCTGAAAATTCTTATTTTGAAATCTCAAAAGGCAAGGAAACCCTAGGGTTAGACTACGTTTCAACGGTTTGCAAGAATGAAGCTTTGCTTGCTGATGAAAAAACCTTGGAAGAAAGTTTTTTAACTCGGCTTAAAGATTCAAAAAACTCAGATTTAAAGCAAGGTTTCACAACTGCTGGCCCGCACAAAGATGACCTTGAAATTCTGCTTGGTGGCAAAAGCATTAAGCACTTCGGGTCGCAAGGGCAGCAGCGTTCTGCGGTTTTGGCTCTTAAAATAGCCGAAGCTTCGGTACTTGAAGAAAGCATCTGTGAGCCGCCTGTGATTTTGCTTGATGATGTTATGAGTGAACTTGATGAATACCGCCAAAAATATATTATGAGCAGGCTCGGAAACGGCCAAACGTTCATAACTGGGTGCGACAAAGATTTGATTAAATATTTCGGTAGTGCAAGCGTTTTTCACATCAAAAATGGAGGGCTTGAAAATGGCTAAAAACGGCAAGAATTCTTACCTTCACATTGGCGGAGATGCGGTTGTGAGCGAAAACGAAATCGTGGGGATATTCGACGTTGACAAGATAACCGTTTTCAAAGTTAACAGGGACTATTTGTCAAATGCTGAGAA
>SAMEA104315424__coassemble_944_pt1 | contig 15669 bp, 13 predicted proteins | sample SAMEA104315424__metabat2_high_PE_004 | metagenome-assembled genome bin SAMEA104315424 (sample SAMEA104315424) | gut metagenome | biome: Monkey gut; feature: monkey-associated habitat; material: faeces | place: China | collected 2013 | reverse complement strand
TTTATTGAGAAATATCTTGAGACTAAAACGAAGATCTTCGAAGTAAGCGAAATAAGAAAAGTGACGGAGTTTAAAGAAACCGCTAAAAATTCAAGCAAAGAGAAATTCCGTGCGTTTCTTAAAATTGAAGATGGCTGCGATAGATTTTGCTCTTACTGCATTATTCCTTACGCAAGGGGCAGAGTGAGGTCAAAGCCGCTTGACGAAATCGAAAGAGACGTGAAAAACCTTTGCGAAAAAGGCTATGAAGAAATCGTTTTAACCGGAATAAATCTTTCTTCTTATGGAAAGGATTTAAATTGTAGCCTTGAAGATGCCACGCAGAGAATTTGCAGCATAGAAGGAGTTAAAAGGCTTCGCCTAGGTTCGCTTGAACCCGACCTTGTGACTGAAAAGCTCATTGACAGTCTAGCAAAAGAAAAGAAGTTTTGCCCGCAGTTTCATCTTTCTTTGCAAAGCGGTAGCGATAAAATCCTTGAAAAAATGAGAAGAAAATACACCAGGCAGCAATACCTGGATGTTGTTAAATTGATTAAAAACAAAATTCCTTTGGCAACTTTCACCACTGACATTATGGTTGGGTTTGCCGGCGAAACGGAAGAGGACTTTAACGAGTCGCTTGACATCATTGCTCAGGTTGGATTCCTTAAGGTTCATGTCTTCCCTTATTCCATCAGGCCGGGCACTCTGGCTGCGAATTTTGATGGCCAAATAAGCAGGGCTACGAAAACAAAGAGAGTTCAAAAAATGATTGACACTTCGCAGAAAATAAGTAGAATTGTTATCGAGAGTTTTCTTGACCTTAAGCTTGAAGTTTTGTATGAAAGTAGTGCGGGAGAAGGCCTTTACAGAGGCTACACGAAGAATTACATTCCCGTTAAAACCAAAAGCGCCGAGAACATTTGCGGCAAGATTTTGGAAACCTCTCTTATTTCAATTAATGAAGATTTTTGCGAAGGAAAATTAATTTAAAGGAGAGATGTTAAAATGGAAAAAAATTTGCTTGAAGTAACAAACCCGGAATCAGAAATTGAAAGTTCAGAAATGCCGGTTTTAGCTGATTTTTTCGCAACTTGGTGCGGACCATGCAAGATGATTGCTCCTATAATTGAAAGCATTAGCAAAAAATACGAAGGTGAAATTAAAGTAATTAAAATCGACGTTGATAAACACAAAGACCTAGCGAAAAAATACGAGATTATGTCCATTCCATCGATTCTTTTCTTTTCAAATGGCAAGCTCGTTAGAAAAGAAGTTGGGTTTAAACCCGAAAGAGAGATTTGCGACATAATAAATTCGGAGCTTATTTTAAAAAAATAGCAAAGGAAGAAAAATTGTGACAGACTTAGTAATAATAGGCGGCGGCCCTGCAGGCCTTACGGCTGCGATTTATGCTTCAAGGGCAGGGCTCAGTGTAACAGTTTGCGAAAAAAATATTTATGGCGGGCAAACTTCGATAATCGATAAGATTGAAAATTACCCAGGGTTTAAAAAAATAAACGGCATGGAACTTGCGAGCGAAATGTATGCTCAGGCGGAGGATCTGGGCGTGAACTTTATTTTCGATGAAGTGGTTAAAGCCGAGCTTGAAGGAAGCGAGAAGACCATAACTCTTAAAAGCGGCGAAGAGATTAAGTGTAAAACCGTTATAATTGCAAACGGACTTAAAAGGAGAACGCTTGGCTGCAAAGGCGAAAGTGAGTTTTTGGGCAAAGGCGTTTCATATTGCGCCACTTGCGACGGCTCGTTTTTTAAATCGAAAAAAGTTTTTATAGTCGGCGGGGGTAACACCGCTCTTCAAGACGCCCTTTACCTTTCGAACATTTGCTCGCAGGTTTATGTGATTGTTAGGAAAAACAAATTAAGAGGTCAGGATTTCCTTTTCAAAGCTATTCAAAAACGCCCGAATATTGAAATTAAATTTGAAAGCAAAGTTAAAGAAATCAAAGGCGAGAAGTTTGTTACCAGCGCAGTGATTGAAAGTAAAGAAAACGGCGAATACGAAATGCCCGTTGACGGAGTTTTCATTGCAATTGGCTACGACCCGGATTGCGAAATTTACAAGGGCCAGATTGAAATGGACGAAAACGGCTATTTCAAAGCTACGGAGAATTGCGAAACGAACCTTGATGGAGTTTTCGTTGCGGGCGACTGCAGGAATAAGCCTTTAAGGCAGATTGTTACTGCTACGGCAGATGGAGCGGTTTGCGGAAATAAAGCGGCCGAGTATTTGCTCAGCAGATGAATTTTTGAGGAAGGATGCTAATGGAAGACGAAACTAAATGGTATGAAAAAGAATATATCCCTTTAATTTGCTTTGCTTCGGTTGTTTTTATTCCCGCTGGAGCGGTTTTGCTCTGGAAATTTGGCAAGCAAAGCACCAAGGTCAAGTCTTTCGTGGTGGCTGTTTCGCTCGTTTCTTTTGCTGCTTTTTCTTTTTTGGTTTATGAGAATTTTTCGCCCAAACCTGAGCCTGCGGTTAAAACCGTGGTGGAGCTCCCGGAGGCAAAGCCTTCTTTAAAAAATGAAAGCAAGAAGGAAGAGAGTAAAACCGAAAGCAAAAAAGCAGAAAAAACTGAAAAAGATAAACCCAAAGTAGTTTACATAACCAAAAGCGGCAAGAAATATCATTATTCTAAATCTTGCGGGAAGGGAAACTACAAAGCCGTGAGCCTCAGTGAAGCTGTGAAAAAAGGCTACGAACCCTGCAAGAGATGCGCAAAATAAAAAATTAAATGTTCTAAAAGATTGGAGTAATTTTATGATAAATATACCCGAAGTATTTGGCAGCATGGTGTTCAATGATGACGTGATGAAAAAAAGGCTTCCTCCAAATATTTATGAAAGCCTCAGGAAGTCTATCGACGAAAATTCCTCTGTGGATGAAGCAGCCGGCGAAATAGTCGCGCAAGTTATGAAAGATTGGGCACTCGAAAAAGGCGCCACTCACTTCACGCACTGGTTCCAGCCTCTTACCGAAATAACAGCTGAAAAGCACAACAGCTTCTTGGATTTCACGCCTGACGGAAGCGTTAAAATGAACTTTTCGGTAAAAGAACTCATCAAAGGCGAATCAGACGCTTCGAGCTTCCCTTCGGGCGGCCTTAGAGCCACTTTCGAAGCAAGGGGCTACACCTCTTGGGACCCAACTTCTTATGCTTTCGTTAAAAATGGCTCGCTTTATATTCCAACATTCTTTTGCTCTTACAGCGGAGAGGTCCTTGACGAAAAGACCCCTCTTTTGAAGTCAATCTATGCGCTTAACAAACAGTCTCTTAGAATTCTTAGAATCCTTGGAAACGACAAGATCAAAAAAGTTATTCCAACCATGGGCGCAGAGCAGGAATACTTCCTTATTGACAGAGAAATTTACAACAAAAGAAAAGACATGATCTTCTGCGGCAGGACTCTTTTCGGTGCTCCTCCGGTTAAGGCGCAAGATCTTTCTGACCATTACTTTGCTGCTTTGAAGCCAAGGGTTATGTATTTCATGCAAGACCTCGACAGGGAACTTTGGAAGCTTGGCATTCCTTCGAAAACCAAACACAACGAAGTGGCTCCGGCTCAGCATGAAGTTGCTCAAATTCATTCCTATTCAAACCTCGCAACGGACCAAAACCACCTTATAATGGAAATGCTCAAAGTTATTGCTGAGCGCCATAATCTTGTTTGTCTGCTGCATGAAAAACCTTTCAAAGGAGTAAACGGTAGCGGTAAGCACAACAACTGGTCGCTTTCTTCTGATACAGGTATTAACCTTCTCGAGCCAGGCAACTCCCCGCAAGATAACGTTCAGTTCTTGATTTTCCTTTGCGCGATGATTAAAGCGGTTGACGAATATTCCGATTTGCTCAGGATTTCAATTTCTTCTTACAGCAACGACTTCAGGCTCGGCGGAGCGGAAGCACCTCCGGCGATAGTTTCGATCTATCTTGGTCAGGAAATTATGTCTATTTTGGAAGCAATTGAGCGCGGCGAAATTTACACAAGGCAAAGAAGAAACTTCGAAATTGGGCTCAATGTTATTCCTTCCTTCCCGTGCGACACTTCTGACCGCAACAGGACTTCGCCTTTTGCATTCACCGGAAATAAATTCGAATTCAGAATGGTTGGTTCGAGCCAGTCTATTGCTTCGCCAAACATGATTCTAAACACCATTGCGGCTCAAGCTTTGAAAGAATTTGCCGATGAACTCGAAAACTTTGCCGAACCTTCAAAACATTTGAACGAGCTTCTTGTGAAGACGATTAAAAAGCACAAAAAGGTTATCTTCAACGGTAACAGCTACTCGGACGACTGGGTTAAAGAAGCTGAAAAAAGAGGCCTTTATAACTTCAAAACTTCGGTTGATGCCCTTGAACATTCGCTCGATGAGAAAAACGTTAGGCTCTTCGAAACTCATGGCGTTCTCTCAAGAAGAGAGCTTAGCTCCAGGTATGAAATTCATTTGGAAAATTACTGCAAAATGGTTCACATTGAAGCAAAAACTCTTGCGAGCATGGTTAAAAACGAAATTTTGCCCGCAACGAGTAAGTACACGAAGATTCTGTGCGACACAGTAATTAGCAAGCAAAATCTTTCTTGCGAGTGCTTTGCTGAAAAAGAAACTTTGAAATATCTTTCTGAACTTTCTGATAAGCTTTACAAAGACCTCAATACTTTAATCACAGTTAACGACGAAGCCAACAAAACGCAGGATGCCGTCAAGCGTGCTCATAAATTCAAAGAAGAAGTCCTCTTGGCAATGGATGAAGTAAGGGAAAGCATTGATAAAATCGAAGAAAATATCCCGAAAGAATACTGGCCATACCCGACTTACGAAGATATTCTCTTCAGCGTTTAGCTTAATTTTAGCTTGACATTGTTTTGCCTAAGTTAATATAATTAAACCATAGCAAATATGAAAATTTGGAGTGATATAAATGTCTAAACAGGTAATCTTAACCGAAGAAGGCCTTAGAAACCTTGAAAGCGAACTTGAAAATTTGAAAACCGTTAAAAGAAAAGAAGTAGCGGAAAAAATAAAGGTTGCACTTTCGTTTGGTGACCTTTCTGAAAACAGTGAATACGACGAAGCGAAAAACGAGCAAGCAATCATCGAAGCAAGGATTTTGGAAATAGAATCAATGCTTAAAGACGTTAAAATCATTGATGAGCATGAACTCAGCACTGAGCTCGTTAACGTTGGTTCGAAAGTTAAAGTTGAAGATATGGAATACAGCGAAATTATCGATTATAAAATCGTTGGACCAAGCGAAGCAGACCCAAGAGAAGGCAAAATTTCAGACGAATCTCCTGTTGGAGCGGCTTTAATCGGCCACGAAGCTGGGGAAATCGTTAAAGTTGAAACTCCTGGTGGAATTTGCACATATAAAATAATTGAAATTTACAAGTAATTTTTTAAAAGGGATGATAAAATGAGCGAAGATATAAACGTTCAAAACGAAAATAATGAAGAATCCGGCAGCGAAGTTTTTAAGATAAGAAGAGAAAAATTTAAAACTTTGAAAGAAAGCGGCAGAAATCCTTTTGACAAAACCACTTTCGCTTGCGACGCTCTTTCGAAAGATATTATAGAAAATTTTGAGAATTTTGACGGCAAAGACGTTTGCATCGCTGGAAGAATCATGAGCCACAGAGACATGGGCAAGGCTTCTTTCATGGATATTGCCGACGGTAGCGGTAAAATCCAGATTTACTTTAATATTAACGGTCTTGGCGAAGAAAAATACAAGGAAATTATTTCCCTTTGGGATATTGGCGACATCGTTGGAATCAAAGGATATGTTTTCAAAACTAGAAGGGGCGAAATTTCGATTCATGTTACTGACATGGAGCTTCTTTCGAAATCTTTCTTGCCGCTTCCTGAAAAATTCCACGGCCTTAAAGACACCGACACTAGATATCGCCAAAGATATCTTGATTTGATTTCTTCCCCGGAAGTTAAAGAAACTTTCGTGAATCGCAGCCTTATCATCAGGGCTATAAGGAATCTTTTGGATTCCAAGGGCTTTATCGAAGTTGAAACCCCGGTTTTAAACGTTATTCCGGGCGGGGCAGCTGCGAAACCTTTCATAACTCACCACAACGCTCTTGACATGGACCTTTACCTTAGAATTGCTCCTGAGCTTTACCTTAAAAGGCTCATCGTTGGCGGCATGAACAAGGTTTATGAAATTGGCAGACTTTTCAGAAATGAAGGAATTTCAACCAAACACAACCCGGAATTCACAACCATTGAGCTTTATGAAGCCTATTCTGACTATAAAGACATGATGGATTTGGCCGAAGAGATGATTAGAGACTGCGCAAGAGCTATTGGCAAGACTGAAGCAATTGAATACCAAGGCGAAAAGATTGACATTTTCAAACCTTTCGAAAGATTGACAATGATCGAGGCAGTTAAAAAATACACTGGCAAAGATTTCGGCGAATTTGCTTGCGACACTGAAAAGGCAAAAGAAGTGGCTAAAGAGCTTGAAGTTGAAATCAAAGAAGGTGACTCATGGGGCGACATTTTAAATAAAGTTTTTGAAGAAAAAGTCGAAGAAAACTTGCTTCAGCCAACATTTATTTATGATTACCCTGTTGAGGTTTCACCGCTTACGAAGAGAAAGAAAGAAACTCCATATTTGGTTGAGCGCTTTGAGCTTTTCATAACAAGAAGAGAACTTGCAAACGCTTACTCGGAGCTTAATGACCCGATTGACCAAAGGGAAAGATTTGTTCGCCAGATGGAACTTCGTGAGAAAGGCGACGAAGAAGCCAACATGATTGACGAAGATTTCATAACTTCGCTTGAATATGCAATGGCTCCTACAGGCGGCCTTGGAATGGGAATTGACAGGCTTGTTATGCTTTTGACCGACAGCCCTTCAATAAGAGACGTAATTATCTTCCCAACAATGAAGAAATTACCTGTAGATAAAGATTAATTTTTGGCTACATATGGCTGTATCGTAATTGATATGGCCTTTTTCTGTATGAAAATTCGAAATTAAGGAGAAACAATCATGAAAAACATAACTGTGATGGGCGGGGGCGTCCTTGGAACTCAAATAGCCTTTCAGGCGGCTTACGCCGGCTTTAACGTTAAAATTTGGCTCAGAAGCGAAAGCAGTATTCAAAGGACTAAACCTAAATTGGACGCTGTTAAAAAATCTTATGAAGATGCCATAAAATTAATGGCGACTGACGAGGGCAAAAGCGCAGGAAATTGGTGCTTTGGAATTGCAAATTACGATGAATTCGATGAAAATAAGTGCCTGGAAAAAGTAAATAATGCTTATGAAAACATCGTTTTGGAGCTCGACATTAAAAAAGCAACCGAAGATGCCGATTTGGTGATCGAATCCATGACGGAAGACTTCAAAGCGAAAAAAGACCTTTATTTGCGCTTGGCGCCGATTTTGCCTGAAAAAACAATTTTGGTTACTAACTCTTCGACGATGCTTCCGAGCAAGCTTGCTAAATTCACCGGAAGACCCCAGAAATTTTTAGCGCTTCATTTTGCAAATTCAATATGGAAAAACAACACAGCTGAAGTTATGAAGCATTCAAAAACCAGCGATAAGGCTTTTGAAGAGGTCATGAAATTTGCCGAGGAAATAAAAATGATTCCTCTTCCGCTTAAAAAAGAAAAATCAGGTTATTTGCTCAATTCCATGCTCATTCCGCTTTTGTTTTCGGGGCTTGATTTGCTTGTTAACGGAGTTTCGGACTGCGAAAGTATCGATAAAGCCTGGGTTTTGGGAACGGGTTCACCGAAAGGACCTTTCCAAATTCTCGACACAGTTGGGCTTAAAACCGCTTATGAAATAGTTAATATGTATGTTAAAATTCCTTCGTTTTTAGCGCCTTACAACTTCAAAGGCATGGCCAAACTTTTGAAAAAATATATTGATGAAGGCAAGCTTGGGAAATCAACTGGTGAAGGATTTTATAAGTACTAAAATTTAGTGTGAGTTGTGCTATAATCTTGGTTAGAAATATTTTCTGAAAGGTGTAGGAAATATAATGAGTAGAGAATATAAATTTTTGCAACATGTTCAAAATTTATGCGATAAGGATATACCTGAATTGCAGCAGTGGCTCAAAAGCAACGATGTAAATAAGCCTCTTGAAAATTGCGGAAACACCTTGCTTGAGTGCGCTGTTATGAGTGGCTCGGTTGAGGTTGCCAGCTTTTTAATAAAGAGTGGCGCTGATATTTATCTTTGCACGAGCGAAGACCGGAATTCTTTGATTGAGCTTGCGGCTTTGAGCGGGAATTTGAATATAATAAAATTTTTTCTCGAAAACGGATTTGATAGAAATGTCTTTTTGAAAGATGGGAGTTTGATGTCCGCTGCGGTTAATAACTACACAGAAATTGCCAAATATCTGATAGACCAAGGCAAAGATGTTAACATGCACGATAGTTCCAGTTCAATGACGGCGCTTCGTATGGCTGCGCAAATGCATAGTGCAGAGTGCGCCGAGTTGCTTTGCGATATGGGGGCTGACACTGAAGCCGAAAGCGACTATGGGACTGCGCTTTTCGGAGCTGTTTCGTCAGGGGATTTGGAAATTGCGAAAATACTCGTAAATCATGGCGCGAATGTGAATTATGTAAAGAGTGACGGCTCAACGCCTTATGAAATGGCTGTTTACAAAGGATACGAAGACATTGCAGAGTATTTGCTTCAGTGCGGGGCTGACCCGAGCCTTTCGTTTATCAAAAGAGGGGGCAAATTGCCATCGATTTGGTATGCTTGGGAAAGCAAAAATAATGCTTATGAAGCAGCTAAAGATGAAAGTTTTAGTGGTGAGGCAGCATTGTGCGATGATGAACATTGCGGAGAAGAACCGCACCATAAAGAAAATATTTCAAGAGAGGATGTCCCTGGAATTTTCGAGTGGCTTGAAGATAATGGCATTCCTTTCCCGGATGAAGATGATAAATTGACTTGGCCGGAATATGCGGTTTGGAATAATTCGCTTGAAATGATTAAATTTTTAATAAAGTCCGGGGCGAATCTTTATTCTTCTTCGAGCTATGACTGGAATACTTTGATTGAGTTGGCTGCAGTTTATGGTAGGCTGGATATTATAAAATATCTTCTTGAAAACGGCTATGATAAAGAAATATTTTTGAAAGATAACAGTTTGGTTTTTGCTGCGAGCAATGATTTTACCGAAATTATAAAATATTTAATTGAAAACGGGAAAGATATTGACCAACCTTTCGATAATATAAAAGGCTACACTGCGCTTCGCGAAGCGGCCCAGGTGAATAGCGTGGAGAGTGCAACGCTGCTGTGCAGTCTTGGCGCGAATGTTAATGCCGAAGGCCTAGATACACCGCTTTACATCGCTGCTGCTGAGGGCAATTTTGAAATTGTGAAATTGCTTGTGGATAACGGCGCAGATGTCAATTATTCTAATAAATTTGGCACCACTCCTTATAAAATAGCAAAATGTTTTGATCAAAATGAAATTGCTGATTATTTGCTCGAGCACGGCGCTAACCCTAATGCGTGAAATTACAAATATATTACGGGAATGAAGTTCTCCCGAGGAATTTCCTAAACTGCATTTGCTGATGACTTCTACGGTATGAGTAGGGTCATTGGCATTTTAATTTTTTTGAGGTGATAATTTATGGTTAATTTTTTGCTTGTTGGTTTTGGCGGGTTTATAGGCTCTGTGGCGAGGTATTTGTTTAGTCAGATTCCCATTTTTGAAGGCCTGGCATTTCCTGTTTCTACTTTGATTGTGAATTTTATTGGTTCTTTAATCATAGGAATGATAAGCTCTTTGGCGCCTGGTTTTAAGTTTAATTTATTTTTCAAGATTGGTTTGTGCGGCGGTTTGACGACTTTTTCTGCCTTTTCGCTTGAAACCTTTAGTATGATTGAATCTGGGAAAATATTGCTGGCGGTAGCTTATTGCTTTGCAAGTGTTGCGCTTAGTTTGGCGGGTGTGTTTTTAGGGTCTAAAATGCTAGCAAATTTTTAATTGTTATTTTTAGTTTAAAAATTTAATAGAAAATAATTAATAATATATTGACAAAACCTTACAAAATTGTTATAATTAAGATAACAAAGGGGGATGTTATTAATGAAAAAATTCGTTGCAGCTTTTCTTTCGGTGTTAATGTCATTTTCTGCCGTAAGCGCATTGCCTGAAACTAACGCTAGCTCCGCCCAGAATGTTTCCTACAAAATAGTGGACGGAAAAGATGCTGTTTTGACTGAACTAAAATTTTCGGAGCAAAAAAAGCTAAAAGGCCCGATTGAAGGCCGCTATAATATTATTGAAATTGCGGATAATGCCAGCAAAGTTAAAGTTGTTCCGGAATATTATAGTCGTGCCGATGTGGTTTCGTTTTGGTTGTTAGCCGCGGGACTTATGTGCTCTCCCTTATTTATGTTTGCTGGTTTTTTGTTTGACAACCCTAACAACGTCCCGAAAATGGGTAAAATCAAAGGTAATAAATATGTTTATTCCGCAATAACTTCTGTGGATCTTCCTTATTGCAAGAAAGTTGGAAAAAATGCTTTCCTTAATTGCAAAAGTCTTAAAACGGTGAATTTGCCTAAGTGCACTGTTTTGGCAAAAGAAAGTTTAGCATGCTGCCACAATGTCACAAAGCTTGACATCCCTGAGTGCTTGGTTTTAGATAATCCTTTTGGAATTAACACAAGCGACCATATAATCTACGAAGCATATGAAAAGCTCAAAGAATTAAATGCTCCAAAGTGCACAAGAGTAGAAAGCAGATGTTTTGGTGGTTTCGTGAACCTTGAAAAAGCTAATTTGCAGGGTGCTACTTCCATTGGGTGTGAAAGCTTTGCGCTGTGCAAATCTTTGAAAACGATTTCTCTTAACTCTTGCACTGAAATTCAAGAAAGCGCTTTTAAAAAATGCCGCTCTTTGAGGAATATAGATCTTCCTAACTGCAAAAAAATTGGTCGTGGCGCTTTTGAAGGTTGCGCTAAGGTCAAAAAACTAAGTGCACCGAAAGTGACCGAAATCGGCGCAGAGGCCTTTGGCGGATTTAAACACCAAGAAGGCGGAAAAGTTTGGTTTTTCCCGAGCGATTTAGGAGAAGTTTATGTTCCAAGCTGCACCTACATTGGCGAGAACGCTTTTGACGGTTGCAAAAAATTGAAGAAAATAACTGTTTCGCGCGATTGCAAATTCGCAAAAAATGCACTGCCTGATGAAAGAGTTCAAAATAATAAATTAGAAATAGTTAGGGTTTAAACATAGAAAATTTAATTTTTAAAGTCTCATCTGCCAAATAACCGGCAGGTGAGATAATTATTTTTCGCGGTTTTAGCCTATTTGTTGGCAGCGTTTTTGATCAAGTGCAATTTTTAGTTGTGGACTTTAACATGTAAAAATGGTATAATAAGACTGCTTTTGTATATAAAAACACAGGTAATATAATTAAACTGGCTTATTGGAAAATTGGCTGAAACCGAGGAGGACCATATATGAAAGATAAATTAAACGCAATTCTTTGCGACGGAAAAGAAAAAATTGAAAAAACAAAAACATTAGATGAACTGCAAAATGTAAAGGCATATTTTATCGGGAAGCAGGGAGTTTTAACAGATATTTTAAAGTCTATTCCGCTTCTTGAAGTTTCCAAACGTGCTGAGGCTGGGCGCCTTTGCAATGAGATCAAAAAATCTATATCAGACATGATTGAAGCTCAAAAAGAAAAAATTTATATGAAGGAATCCGCAATATCGGAGGATTTCGATGTTACAGTGCCCGGAATTTTGCCGCCAGCGGGAACTTTGCACCCTATCACGCAGATGTGCTATGACCTTAATGATATTTTTCGTTCGATGGGTTTTGAAATATTCGAGGAATCAGATATAACTAGCGAACTTTATGCATTTGATAATTTGAATTTCCCTAAAAACCATCCTGCGCGCGAAAGCATGGATACATATTGGCTTAAATCAAACGGTGAATCCGGTAGCAGCAAACTTTGCTTGAGGCCGCATTTAACGGGCGCAAGCGTTAGATACATGCAAACGCACGAGCCACCTTTTAGGTTCGTTTACCCCGGCAGAGTGTACCGCAATGAATCGACGGACGCTAGGCATGAAAGAGCGTTTTTCCAATATGAGGCACTAATTGTTGACCGCAATTTTACTTTTTCTTCAGGTAAATTACTTATAAAAAGCATTCTTTCGAAAGTGTTTGGCTGCGATGTTGATGTTAGAATGCGCGCAGGGTTCTTCCCGTTCGTTGAACCGGGCTTTGAAATAGACATGAAATGCCTTGTTTGCGGCGGAAAAGGCTGCAGCGTGTGCAAACACGTTGGCTGGATAGAAATTATGCCTGGCGGAACACCTCACCCGAACGTGCTTCGTTCTGCGGGGTTAAACCCGGATGAATTTACCGGTTTTTATGTAAATATAGGGTTGGATCGTTTGGTTATGATGCGTTACGGCGTGGATGATGTGAGATTATTCCATAGCGCAGATTTAAGGTTTTTGAAACAATTCAGTTAGGAGATGGCACGATTATGAAAGTATCGTTAAATTGGGTAAAAGACTATGTAGTGCTCCCGCAAGATATGGACATGGCTAAACTTGCGTATGATTTGACTATGTCGACAGTTGAAGTGGAAGACGTAAAGGACTTAAGCAAAAATTTTGAAAATATAGTGCTGGGGGTTATAAAGGAAGTATTGCCGCACCCAAATGCAGACAAACTGAGAGTTTGCAAGGTTGATATTGGCGGCGAAAATTACTATGATATAGTTTGCGGCGGAACCAACTTAAGCCTAGAAATGAAAGTTGCAGTGGCTGTTCCTGGCGCGAGAGTCAAGTGGCACGGCGAAGGAGAACCCGTAAAAATTAAGAAAGCAAAATTGCGCGGTGTTGAAAGCTATGGCATGATTTGCGCGTCATCTGAAATTGGTTTGAGTGATTTATTTCCGGAAAAGAGCCAAGGGGAAATAGTTGATTTATCAGACTTTAATGCCCCTGCAGGAACTAACCTTGCCGAGGTTTTGGGGCTTAATGATGTGATATTGGAAATAGACAACAAATCGCTCACCAACAGGCCTGACCTTTGGGGCCACTATGGAATAGCGCGCGAAATAGCAGCTCTTTACGACCTTCCACTCAAAGAGTTTGCGCCGTTTGTGCCTCCTAAGGTGAAAAATTTGGAAGTAGACGTGAAAGAAACTTCGCGCTGCTTTAGATATATTGGAATGAAAATTGAAGGAGTTACTTTAAAGCCATCTCCTTTTGAAATCAAAAAACGCATTTGGTGCGCAGGTTTGAAACCAGCAAATGCCATCGTGGATATAACCAATTATGTGATGCTCGCAGTTGGCCAGCCGGCTTATGCTTTCGACGCAGAAAACGTGAGTGGCGCTATAACAGTCCGCTGCGCTAAAAATTCAGAAAAAATTATGCTTCCGGGCGAGAAAGAGTTATCCTTATCGGAAAATGATTTGGTTGTTTCCGATGATAACGGCCCGATTTCTCTTGCAGGAATTATGGGAGGCAAAAAAGACGCCATTACCCCTAGTACGGGCAAATTTATTTTGGAAATAGCAAGCTATGAACCCTCGGGCATAAGGCGCACCGAAATGCAATATGAATCAAGAACAGAATCTGCTACAAGATTTGAAAAAGGAATCGACCCGCAACGTTGCGACATGGCATTATCGCTTGTTTCTAAGGTTTTTGGCGAGGTTTTCGGTTCCATGCCGATAACGGAGTATAGCGACGTTTACAGCACGCACCTCCCGAAAAAAGAAATAGACGTGTCTCTTTCTTGGCTGGGAAGCCGCATGGGCAAACACATTGGAACCGACTACATAACCCGCAAACTCGAAAAGCTTGGATTTGAAGTTGAATTTAATGAAGATATTATGCATCTTACGGTTCCTTCATGGAGGGCTACCGGCGATGTTTCCATAAAAAATGACATCATGGAAGAAGTCGCAAGAATGTATGGCTTTGAAAATTTCGAGCCACTGCCGATCACAACTTCATTTAAAGGCGCAATAAACCAGCCCAAAATGGATTTAGACAGAAAAATAAGGGAATATTTGGCATTTAGATGCGGAATGAACGAAATATTTACGTATCCATGGGTTAATAACAAATATGCTAATGCATTGTGCCTTGACACAGCTGAAATGTTATCGATAAACACTCCTCCGTCGCCTGATGAATGCTACATTCGTTCTTCGCTTTTGCCGAACCTTTGCAAATCAGTTTCTGAAAATTTGAGAAATTTCAGTGAATTCGATATTTTCGAGTCTGCTCAGGTGTTTTCAAACAAAAAATTTGAAAGCAAATATAATCCTCTTGAAATTTTGCCTGTTCAAAGGAAAAACATTGCAGGAGCCTGCGTTGGCGATGCCAAGGATTTAAATTTCCTTTTCCGCAAAGCAAAAGGAATAGTGGAATCTATGCCCAGGTATGTTCACATGGAGCCATTGACATTTAAAAAGGCGGAAAAACCCGTTTGGGCAGATGACACAGTGTGGCTTAACATTGTTCAAGGGGAAGAAATAGTAGGAAATTTAGCTCTTTTATCAAAAAAATCCGCACTAGGTTGCGGCGTGAAAAAGAGCATTGTGATGCTTTTTGAGCTTGATATAGATTCGTTAAAACCATACATGTCAAGAACGAATAAATTCAAACATTTGCCGGAATATCCAATGGTAGAGTATGATTTATCGTTGATGTTTGATGCTTCAGTTAAATGGGAAAACATTTTTAACACTATCAAGAAAAATAGCAATGATTTGATCCATGGAATATATTTCGTGGATGAATACACAGGAAAACAAATTCCAGAAAATAAAAAATCAGTCACATTTAGAATGATTATTGGCTCTTTCGAGAAAACTTTGACATCAAAGGAAATAAAAGACTGCGCAGACACTGTAATTAAGCAGTTGAAAAAATCATTGGGCGCTGCATATCGTGATTAAAATATAAAAAAATTAAACACCGGCCATTTTCAGCCGATGTTTTTTATTTTGCTAATTTCCATTCCAATATTTTACCTGTAGATTTTTCAATGTGAATTTCGGGTCCTCCACCGCCAAGAGTATGCGTTGAGCGCTCTATAGATTCCCCTTCTGGAAGTGAAGCATGGTCAGATATAGCACATTTTTTAGGAGGTACCCTATAGTATACTATATATGTGTCCCCTTCATCGGATACTTTGGGTATTTCTTCATATTTATCAAAATTCACCAGGCTGGTTCCATCATACAACTGATGAGCTACAAATTCTCCTACTTCTAGCGCTTTTTCTTTGGATTCCACGGGTTTAGCGAAAATCCAATTATAAGTTTGCACCCAAAAAACTGTTGTTGAGTAATCTATCATTTGAAAAAACATGAATTTATACTCCTTTATTTTTCTATTTTCATGACTATTTCACAGCAAAGCCCTGCTTCTGAGTTTTAATCTTAATTTCATTATTTTTATATATTTTATTAATATTATATTATAAATTTAACGCTTTGTCAAATCGTTTACCAGAATTTCCGGTTTTTATGATTGAATAAAAAATGCCTCGGTCAATTTGCCGGCTTAATCTAAAGCATGATTGCTGCAAACAATTGTGTTTCCATGATTGAATTTAAACAGAGCAAAAAGCAACTATCTTTAAAACAGACAGCTG
>SAMEA104315424__coassemble_787_pt1 | contig 18582 bp, 13 predicted proteins | sample SAMEA104315424__metabat2_high_PE_004 | metagenome-assembled genome bin SAMEA104315424 (sample SAMEA104315424) | gut metagenome | biome: Monkey gut; feature: monkey-associated habitat; material: faeces | place: China | collected 2013 | reverse complement strand
CCGCCACCGCAAACGTTTTGTAAATCATTTTCATTTATTAATTCCATCATTCAAAGCCTCCGTTTTTTAGTTGTTTATATAGTTATAACGTGCGCAACTTCGTAAATTTGTCTATCGTCAACTTCAGGATATTTTTCTAGTTCGCGATTGATTTTTTTAATGTCCTTTACCAAGAGCACAGAGCTTGCTACGAACAGGCCGCACATAGTGCAAGCAAAACCTGCAAATGCTATAGTATCTCTAACGCTTTTTCCACCAGAAACATTTTCCAAATTGTTTTCATTAACTAACGTCATGGCTCAAATTCCTCCTGCTTTATTCATTTCTTGTGTTTATTATAACTTATTTTTCTTGTTTTGTCAACATATTTTTAACATTATCTATAATAAAAAACCGCCGAATCAAACCGGCGGAATTATTTATTTTTTTAATAAATTCTTTGATTTAGCGTAAGAAATAAGTTTTTTAGCTCCTGCAGTGACTCCCACCGCTATTAAAGCCGAAACAGCAATTTTGGAAACACCGCCGGAAACGATCTCAACTCTTTCTGGACCGTTTACGTTTGAGCTGCAAAAGTTATCAACTGATTTACCGAATCCTGTGATTGGGCTGCACATTCCTTTTGTGAAAGAACTTGCATATCCGCCGCCTGAAACTTCTGCTAAAGCTTCATCTTTTAAAAGTTTTAAACTCATAAATAAAACCTCACTGTAAAAGATATTATGGATTTTTACCCACAACACTTTTATATATAAACAGGTAGCAGATGTCAACTAATATTGGAAAATACTATCAAAATTTAAGTCTAATAGTATGTGCCTTGAACATTTTTTTATTAGGCACTAACCTTTTTGAACATTTTTTTGCCTTTTTTTATCACAATTCCTTTTTTCAAATCTTCAATTTTGATTGAAAAGTTTTCGTCAGTTATTTTAGTGCCGTCGATCGTTATTCCGCCTTGCTTAATAAGCCTGCGGGCGTCGCTTTTCGAGCTGGAAATAGAAGAAAGGGTTAAAAGCGAAAGAACCGAAATTTCGTCTCCTTGAATCATGTCTTTTGAAAGCTTAAATTGCGGCATATCTGCGCTTTCAGAGCCTTGAGAAAACAGTGCGCGCGCTGCGTTCATTGCTTTCGTGGCTTCTTCTTCGCCGTGAACGAGCTTTGTTATTTCGAAAGCCAAAATTTCTTTTGCTTTGTTGATTTCGCTTCCTTCAAGGTTTTCGAATTTCTTTATTTCTTCAGTCGGCATGAATGTTAGCATGTTAAAGCAGTTTATCACGTCGCTGTCGTTAACGTTTCTCCAATATTGATAGAATTCATAAGGCGAGGTCTTTTCAGGGTTGAGCCAAAGTGCGCCTTTTTCAGTTTTGCCCATTTTTTTGCCTTCGCTTGTTGTTAAAAGCTTGAAAGTCAAGCCGAAAACTTCTTTTTGGTCCATTCTCCTTGTCAGTTCTACGCCGCCGATGATGTTGCTCCATTGGTCATCGCCGCCAAGCTCCAAAAGGCAGTTGTATTTTCTGTTTAAGGTCAAAAAGTCGTAGCTTTGCATGAGCATGTAGTTAAGCTCGAAGAAAGTAAGGCCTTTTTCGAGGCGTTGTTTGTAGCATTCTGCGGCGAGCATGCGGTTAACCGAAAAATGAACCCCAACTTCTCTTATGAAATCAATGTATTTAAGGCCGCTTAACCAGTCAGCATTGTTAACGATAATAGCCTTGCCTGGGGTTAAATCAAGGAACTTCGAAGCCTGAACTTTAAAGCATTCGATATTGTGGTTAATTTCTTCTTTCGTGAGCATTTTGCGCATGTCGGTTTTGCCGGAAGGGTCGCCTACGAGGCCTGTTCCGCCGCCAAAGAGGATAATCGGAATATGCCCAGCGCGCTGGAGACGAGCCATGATCATTATTTGAACGAAATGGCCAACGTGGAGGCTGTCAGCAGTGGGTTCGAAACCTATGTAAAAATGAACGCCTTTGCCTTTAAGCAAATTTTCGATTTTTTCTTCGTTCGTAGCTTGCGCTACCAAACCGCGCTCTTTTAGTTCTTCGTATATATTTTTCATCTCGGGAAATCACCTTTCTGGAATTTTTTTTAATTTGAATTTGCACTTGACAAGTTTTTAATAGTATGGTATCATACTACACTACGTTGTCATTTAATTTAACAAATAAATTTCATACATTTTAACATTAATTTTGATGTAAATCAAGCAAATTAAAGTTTTTAAATGATGAATTTTTATGACTATTTTGAGAAGGGGTGAAGTTGAGGAAAGATTTTTTATTTCTTGGGCTTCCCTAACTTTTTTTGGTTAAAGAAAAATTTAGAGTATCAATACTGAAAGATTATGAATGGAGTGTTTTAAATCTATGGTAAATGTGAGACCTGTAAAGCTTGGCAAAACTACCAGAATGAGTTTTTCTAAGATTGATGAGGTAATAAAGGTTCCTAATCTTGTAGAAATTCAGCAGAATTCTTATAAGTGGTTCTTGGGTGAGGGTTTGCAGGAGGTTTTTAAAAGTGTCTCGGGCATAACTGATCACACAGGAAATTTGGTACTTGATTTTGTAGATTACACAATGGATGTAAACCACCCCACGTATGACATTAATGAATGTAAAGAGCGTGACACTACATACGCCGCTGCGCTTAGAGTAACGGCTAGACTCCTTAACAAAGAAACCGGCCAAATCAAAGAGTCTGAAGTGTTTATGGGTGATTTCCCGCTTATGACCGAAAGCGGAACTTTCATAATAAACGGTGCTGAACGTGTTGTTATTTCGCAGCTTGTTCGTTCACCGGGTGTATACTTCAAAATGGAGTATGACAAAACAGGTAAAGAGCTTCACAGCGCCACGATTATTCCTAACAGAGGTGCTTGGCTCGAATATGAAACAGATTCAAACGACATAATGTATGTTAGAATCGACAAAAACCGTAAAATTCCTATAACCGCATTTATAAGGGTTATGGGTCTTAGCACTGATGCCGAAATTCTTGAGTATTTTGGCGAAGATGAACGCCTTAAAGCAACCCTTGAAAAAGACCCTTGCAAAACCAGCGAAGAAGCTTTCTTTGAAGTTTACAGGAAACTTCGCCCAGGTGAACCTCCAACACTTGAAAACTCGCAAGCTCACATTAACTCACTCTTGTTCGACGCAAGAAGATATGATCTTTCAAGAGTTGGCCGCTACAAATACAATAAGAAACTCGGCATTGCTTCACGCCTTAAAGGCCAAAAGCTTACTCGCCCGATTGCTAACCCGCTCACCGGCGAAATAATGGCAGATATCGACGAAGTAATCACAGAAACAAAGGCAAAAGAAATCGAAAATGCAGGCGTTTGCATGGCTTATGTTTCAGTTGAAAAAGATAAAGAACTCAAAATTATTTCCAACGGAATGGTTGACATCAATCTTTATGTTAACTTTGACGCTAAAAAAGAATGCGGAATTCAAGAAAAAGTTAGATTCGACGTTCTTTCCGATATTTTATCTTCTGCTTCAAATGAGCAAGAAATCAAAGAAGCTATCATAACTCGCGCGGATGAACTCGTTCCGAAGCACATTATTATAGACGATATTTTCGCTTCGATTAACTACATGAACTGCCTTACTTTCGGCATTGGAACACCTGACGACATCGACCATTTGGCAAACAGAAGAATCCGCTCAGTTGGCGAACTTCTTCAAAACCAAATGAGAATCGGTTTTGCACGTCTTGAAAGAGTTATTAAAGAAAGAATGACTCTTCAGTCTCAAGACCTCGATGTTATAACTCCGAATGCTCTTATCAACATAAGGCCGATCGTTGCTGCAATTAAAGAATTTTTCGGTTCTTCGCCGCTTTCACAGTTCATGGATCAGAACAACCCTCTTTCAGAGCTCACTCACAAACGTCGTCTTTCAGCTTTAGGGCCAGGAGGACTTTCAAGAGATAGAGCGGGATTCGAAGTTCGTGACGTTCACTACAGCCACTATGGCCGTATGTGCCCGATTGAAACTCCTGAAGGCCCGAACATCGGACTTATCTCATATCTTTCAACTTTCGCTAAAGTTAATGAATATGGCTTTATCGAAGCTCCTTTCAGAAAAATTGATAAAACAACAGGCCAGGTAACTTCCGAGGTTGTTTATCTTTCTGCTGATGAAGAAGACGATTACATCGTAGTTCAAGGAAGTGAACCGCTCGATGAAAACAATCGTTTCGTTAATGCTAAAGTTAACGGCCGTTTCAGAGATCAGTTCATTGAAGTTGAACGTGAAAAAGCAGATTTCATGGACGTTTCGCCAAGAATGATGGTTTCAGTTGCAACTGCTATGATTCCTTTCTTAGGAAACGACGACGCAAACCGTGCGCTCATGGGTGCAAACATGCAGAAGCAAGCTGTTCCGCTTCTCCGTTCTGAAGCTCCTATAGTTGCAACCGGAATGGAATACCAAGCCGGCGTTGACTCGGGCGTTTGCGTTTTGGCTAAAGAAGATGGCGTTGTTAAGAAAGTAAGCGCTGACAGAATTGAAGTTAAATACAATTCAGGAAAAGAAGAAACTTTCGAGCTTATTAAGTTTATGCGTTCGAACCAGAGCACTTGCGTTAACCAAGTTCCGATCGTTTCGCCTGGCCAGGAATTTAAAGCTGGGGAAGTTCTTGCTGACGGCCCTGCAACATGCGGCGGTGAAATAAGCCTTGGTAAAAACGCTCTCATCGGCTTCATGAACTGGGAAGGTTACAACTACGAAGACGCAGTTTTGCTTAGTGAAAAAATCGTTAGGGAAGACGTTTACACCTCAATTCATATCGAAGAATATGAAATTGAATCAAGAGACACCAAGCTCGGACCGGAAGAAATTACAAGAGATATTCCGAACGTAAACGAAGATTTGCTCAAAGACCTTGATGAAGACGGTATCATCAGAATTGGTGCTGAAGTTCGCGCAGGCGATATCTTGGTTGGAAAAGTAACTCCAAAAGGTGAAACCGAACTTACCGCTGAAGAGCGCCTTTTAAGAGCTATTTTCGGCGAAAAAGCAAGAGAAGTAAGGGATACTTCCTTGAGAGTTCCTCACGGTGAATACGGAATCGTTGTTGACGTTAAAGTCTTTACCCGCGAAAACAGCAAAAATGAGCTCCAACCTGGCGTTAACAAGATTGTTAGATGCTATATTGCTCAAAAACGTAAGATTTCAGTTGGAGACAAAATGGCAGGTCGCCACGGAAACAAGGGTGTTGTTTCAAGGATTTTACCTGTTGAAGATATGCCTTTCTTGCCGGATGGAACTCCGCTTGACATAGTTCTTAACCCGCTGGGTGTTCCTTCTCGAATGAACATCGGTCAGGTTTTGGAAGTGCATTTAGGTTATGCGGCAAAAGCTCTTGGCTGGAAGGTTGCAACTCCTGTTTTTGATGGTGCACGCGAAAGCGACATTTTTGCTTGCCTTAAAGATGCAGGCTACGATGAAAGCGGTAAAGTTTGGCTCAAAGACGGCAGAACAGGCGAATATTTCGATAATCCTGTAACAGTTGGTTATATGTATTACCTCAAGCTTCACCACTTAGTTGACGATAAAATTCATGCTCGTTCAACCGGCCCTTACTCGCTCGTTACTCAGCAGCCTCTTGGAGGTAAAGCTCAGTTCGGCGGCCAGAGATTCGGAGAAATGGAAGTTTGGGCACTTGAAGCTTACGGCGCAGCTTACACGCTTCAAGAAATCCTCACGGTTAAGTCCGACGACGTTGTTGGTAGGGTGAAAACTTACGAAGCAATCGTTAAAGGCCAAAATGTTCCAAACCCAGGCATCCCAGAATCTTTCAAAGTTCTCATAAAAGAGCTTCAATCAATCGGTCTTGATTTGTCAGTTTTAGACATCAATAATAACGAAATTGATTTGAAACAAGATTTCGAAGAAGAAAACGAAATTGGCCTTTCAATTCAAAAAGATGTTTTAGGACCTGATGTTATGACTGACGACGATGATGAAGGCTATGAAATAGGGGACATTGACTCTGAAGATGACGGAATGCTTGACGATGACGAAGATGAATTTTCAGAACCTGAAGACGATAATTCGGCTGATGACGGCGACGATTATCTGTTTGAATAATTGTTTAAAGATAAAACGCGTGTAATGCCCGAAGGTGCTTCGCTTGCGCCTTCTGGGTGGTGCACTTTTCATAATAATTACTAAGGGGTTGTGGTATGGACTTCAATATTTTTCAATCAATAAAAATAGGTTTGGCATCTCCTGAAAAAATACGCAGTTGGTCGTATGGAGAGGTTAAAAAACCTGAAACTATAAATTACAGAACTTTAAAACCCGAAACAGACGGACTTTTCTGCGAGCGTATTTTTGGACCTCAAAAGGACTGGGAATGCCACTGCGGAAAATACAAAAGAATTAGATATAAAGGCAAAGTTTGCGACCGCTGCGGAGTAGAGGTTACTAAATCTAAAGTTAGGCGCGAAAGAATGGGCCACATTGAGCTTGCGGCTCCTGTTTCGCACATTTGGTATTTCAAAGGAATCCCTTCAAGAATGGGCCTTTTGCTTGATATTTCTCCTCGCATGCTCGAAAAAATTCTTTATTTCTCGGCTTATGTTGTCATTGATTCCGGCGATGTTCCTGAGCTTGCTCATCAGCAATTCTTGAGCGAAAAAGAATATCAAGATATGCGCGAAAAATATGAAGATGATTTTGAAGCAGGAATGGGCGCAGAGGCTATCAAAAAGCTTCTCCAAAAAATTGATCTTGAAAAACTTTCAAGAGAGCTCAAAGACGAGCTTACTTTAGCTGTTGGCCAAAAAAGAGTAAGGCTTTTGAAACGTTTAGAAGCAGTTGAAGCCTTCAGAACTTCAGGAAACAGACCAGAATGGATGATCCTTGATGTTCTTCCGGTAATTCCTCCGGATTTAAGGCCTATGGTTCAGCTCGACGGTGGACGTTTTGCAACTTCAGACTTAAATGATTTATACAGAAGAGTTATCAACAGAAATAACCGTCTTAAAAGATTGATGGATCTTGGCGCACCTGATATTATTATCAGAAACGAAAAGAGAATGCTTCAAGAATCTGTTGACGCTTTGATCGACAACGGAAGACGCGGCAGACCTGTAACCGGACCGAATAACAGATCGCTTAAATCTCTTTCTGAAATGCTCAAAGGTAAGCACGGAAGATTCCGCCAGAACTTGCTCGGAAAACGTGTAGACTATTCAGGAAGATCGGTTATCGTTGTTGGCCCTGAACTCAAGATTTACCAGTGCGGTTTGCCGAAAGAAATGGCTCTTGAGCTTTTCAAACCTTTTGTTATGAAAAGGCTCGTTGAAGTTGGCGCTGTTAACAACATCAAAGCTGCAAGAAAAGCAGTTGACAGATCCCGCCCTGAAGTTTGGGACGCACTTGAAATCGTCATCAAGAACCACCCAGTTCTTTTAAACCGTGCGCCTACGCTTCACCGCCTTGGAATCCAAGCTTTTGAGCCTGTTTTGGTTGAAGGAAGAGCTCTTAAACTTCATCCGCTTGTTTGTTCTGCATTTAACGCTGACTTCGACGGTGACCAGATGGCTGTTCACGTTCCTCTTTCGGCGGAAGCTCAAGCAGAAGCAATGTTCCTCATGCTTTCTTCGGGCAACCTTCTTAAACCTTCGGACGGAAAACCTGTTACGGTTCCTTCGCAGGATATGGTTCTCGGTTCTTACTATTTAACAATGGAAAAAGACGGCGAAATCGGCGAAGGAAAAGTGTTCAGAGATTTCGATGAAGCTCTCATGGCTTACGCTTGCCATTACATTAGCCTTCACGCGAAAATCAGAGTTCGCCATAAAAACCCGAAAGGCGAAACAAAGCTCATAAGCACAACTGTTGGAAGAATTATTTTCAACAACCCGATTCCTCAAGATTTAGGTTTCGTTGACAGAAACGACCCTGAAAAATCAGCAGATTTGGAAATTAATTTCTTGGTTGGCAAAAAGCAACTCGGTTTAATCGTTGATGCTTGCATTAAAAATCACGGAACTAAGAAAACTTCTGAAGTTCTTGACGATATCAAAGCATTAGGATTCAAATATTCAACAAGGGGCGCAATCACAGTTGCTGTTGGCGACGCTGTTATTCCGCCGGCTAAAAAAGAAATTGTTGCCAAAGCAGAAACAGAAATCGATGCTATTTTGAAACAATATAAACGCGGCCTTTTCTCAGATTCAGAAAGAAGAAACCACACTCTTAAAATTTGGGAAAAAGCAACTAATGATGTTTCCAAAGCGCTTCAAGATAACCTTGATAAATTCAACCCAATTTTCATGATGGCGGATTCCGGTGCTCGTGGTTCTATGAGCCAGATTCGTCAGCTCGCAGGTATGCGTGGACTTATCGCTAACACATCGGGTGCTGCAATTGAAATTCCGATTCGTGCAAACTATCGTGAAGGTCTTAACGTTCTTGAATACTTTATTTCTTCGCGTGGTGCGAGAAAAGGTTCTGCAGATACCGCGCTTCGTACGGCTGACTCGGGTTACCTTACTCGTAGGTTAGTTGACGTTTCTCAAGACGTAATTATAAGGGAAGATGATTGTGGTTCAGACCACGGCATTACCGTTTTCGAAATTAAAGACGGCAAAGAGTGCATCGAAAAACTCGAAGAACGTTTGGTTGGAAGATATCTTTGCAAAGATTTCGTTGATGAAAAAACCGGTGAAGTTCTTATTTCTAAAGATAAACTCATGGACGACAACGATGCCAAACTCATTAAGAGCAAGGGCATTGAACGCATTGAGATTAGGTCTATTCTTAACTGTAAGTCTAAACACGGTGTTTGCAGAAAATGCTACGGTGCTAACCTTGCAAATGGCTTGCCTGCTGCTGTTGGCGAAGCTGTTGGAACAATCGCAGCTCAGTCAATCGGTGAACCTGGTACACAGCTTACAATGAGAACGTTCCACACGGGCGGTATCGCAGGTTCTGCGGATATTACCCAAGGTTTGCCGCGTGTTGAGGAACTTTTCGAAGGACGTAAACCTAAACGTTTGGCAATCATCAGTGAAATTGACGGCGTGATTAGATTCGAAGAAGTAAGGAAGAGCAGAAACGTTGTTGTTTACAACGAGAAGAATGGCGAAGAAAGAACCTACCTTATTCCTTACGGCTCGAGACTTTGCGTTGAAGAAGGCCAACATATCGAAGCTGGCGGAATGATCACCGAAGGTTCGGTTAACCCGCATGATATCCTCGCAATCAAAGGCGAAGCTGCTGTTGAATCTTACCTTATTCAAGAGGTTCAAAGAGTTTACCGTTTGCAGGGCGTTGATATCAACGATAAGCATATCGAAGTTATTATCAGGCAAATGATGCGTAAAGTTCGCGTTAGCGACCCAGGAAATACAGGCCTCATTCAAAATTCGCTTGTTGATAAATCTGAAATCATCAGAGAAAATGAAATCATTAAAGCCAAAAAAGCAAACGGCGAAACTGGCCTCGAGGAAGCTTCTTACACTCCTGTTCTTTTGGGTATTACAAAGGCTTCCCTCGCAACGGATTCATTCCTTGCTGCGGCATCATTCCAGGAAACCACAAGAGTTCTCACCGATGCAGCTATTAAAGGTAAAGTCGATCCGCTCATCGGCCTTAAAGAAAACGTTATTATCGGTAAGCTTCTGCCTGCCGGAACTGGCGTTGACTGCTACAACAGAGTTGAAGTCAAAAAGGCTGAAGAAGAAAATTTTAATGCAATCCCAGAACAAAAAATACAGAAAATTCGCGACGCATTTGATTTTGAATAAAATAATTACCCTCGGCTTTTGGCCGAGGGCTCTTTTTATTTTTAAAGTTTTATTGTTACTTTTTTATTAGAAAAAAGTGAGGAACAATCATAAATTAATTTTAAACCTGAATCATTTTTAGGAACCTCAAAAACAACAGCTCCTTCTGCAGTTCCGCCTGGTGCAAGCTTAGAATATTCAAAGTGATCGTCAGATGAATATGTGGCAGTTGAATCTGATTTGATTAATCCTTTGCTGTCTTGAATTTTAAAGTACCATGAATTGATGCTTATTTCTTTTTCGGATGTATTTACTATTTTTATGTAAACTTTCACGAATTCATTACCTGATTTGGGAGATAAAAATTCATTTCCTGTACTATAATTTCTCTTCACGTTTTTAACAGTAATTCTTCTTCCATCTAGTTCAATTGTATCGCCAACTTTGTATTCATCTTTCTCTTCTGTTTTAGAATCATCTTTAGTGTTGTCAGAATTGGTTTTATTTTCAGTGGAACTACTTGTATCTGTTGAAGACTCTACTTTTTTTGAATTTGAAGAAGTTTTTGAACTTCCCGCAGCGGTAACTATTAACAGTGAAAATAAGCTAGCAATAATTCCGAAAATAGGTTTTTTGACCGAAAATTTATGTTTAATTGCTTTAAAAAGTGATAAAACACCCAGAAGCACTCCTGCTAGTACAAGGGGTCTTAAAATAATTCCTGGTAAAGAGAAACAGTCCGCTATAGAAGCTAGTATTGGTGCAATCATAGCGCCTAATGCATAACCTTCTGTTTCGAGTTGTTCTTTTGGCTTTTCAGTGCCATTTTCCATTTGTATTATTACCTCCAATAGTATTTTTTAGCGTCTAAAAAGCACTTACTTAAACGCGTATATTTATAATTATAAACAAAAAAATAAATTTGTCAAGTATAAACATCATAATGATAATGAAATATCTTAATGATAATTTTAAAATCGAATTGAGGAGGAATTATGATATCAGAAAAATTAAAAGAATTAAGAAAAAATCAAAATTTAACTCAATCCGATATAGCCAAAAAATTGGGCATAACCCGCTCGAGCGTTAACGCATGGGAGCTTGGAATTTCGATTCCTTCAACGAGATACGTCGTTGAGCTTTCGGAACTTTTTGGTGTTTCTGCTGATTATCTTTTGGGCATTCCAGGAACCTCCACGGTAAATGTTGACGGACTTTCTGAAAAAGAAGTGGGCGTAATAAAAGAAATAATCGAGTGCCTTAAAAATAAGAAAGATTAAACATTTTTTTATTGTATTTTTTTGAAGTAAATGATATTATTTAGTAGATTTATTTTCAAAAAAATATTTTTTAAGGATGTTGAAAAATGAACAAAAGTCTCAGCAGATTTATTAACACTTTGGTTTGGGTTAGCCTTATATTGTGTGGAATTTCATTTTTGATATTTCATGTTTTTAGGGTTTATGAGAAAAGAAACACAAACCATGAAGGAATCCCTATCGCTATGGCCCTTGACGACGGTTACACCTACCCGACAATTGTGGCAATGACCTCGATTCTTGAAAATGCATCAAAAGAAACGAAGTATGATTTTTACATTATGCACCCAGGTGAATTTAGCGAGGAAAACAAAGGAAAGCTTAAAAGTTTAAGCAAAAAATACCGTAATAAATGTAGCGTTAATCTTATAAATATGGAAAATAAATACAAAAACGCTAATGATAAAGGCCATATTACAACGCCTACGTATTACAGGCTTTCTTTGTCGGAGCTACTTCCTGACCTTGATAAAATAATTTGGCTTGACGGCGACACGATTACGTATACGGACCTTAAAGAAATGTATGATATAGACATGGAAGGCTATTATTACAAGGGCTTTTTGGATGATAACGTTGCTGCGGTTGATAGTTTTACAACTGAAAATGACCACTGCATTTGCGCTGGCGTTATGCTGATAAACCTCAAAGAACTCAGGCAAGATGACATGGTTAATAAATTTTCAGATTTTATTGAGAAAAATAATGAAAAGTTGGTTCAGCATGACCAAACCACGATAAACGCTATGTGTTACAAAAAAATTGGAATTTTACCACCGAAATTTGGCGTTTATAATTATTCATCTGTGGAAGAAGCTAAAAGTCAAGCCGGAAAATATCGTTTGAAAAATGGCTACACCGAAGCTGATTTGGAACAAGCCTATAACAACCCCGCTGTTTTGCACTGCATTTCTAAACCTTGGAAGAACATTAATGTTCGCGGCGGAAGAGCATGGTGGGAGTATGCTAGAACGACGGATTTTTACAGTGAAATCCAAGAAAAATATGGCGCAACGATTCTAGCGGGAAATTAAAAGATTTTTATTAAAATATTTGATTTAGCTATTGACTTTTTTTAGAAAGTAAGGTAGACTTTAAGTTAGAAAGTAAAAGAGGAGCAAATTTGTTCTCACCTACGTAATTTTGTTTACGATGGTCAATAGCTAGGTCTTTTAAGTAAATAAGACGTATAGAGATTGTATGAGCAGATTTGTGCCCATACAATTAATTTTTTAGTTTAAGAAACTTTTTTAAACATTTTTGGAGGTGCTTGAATATTAGCAGCAAAGACATTCAAATTAATCAGTATATTAAAGATAAAGAGGTTCTACTTATTGGTTCAAGAGGAGAAAAGCTCGGTACAGTTCCTATTGAAAAAGCTTTAAAGCTTGCGGAAGCTGAGAATTTGGATCTTGTAAAAGTGGCCAGCAAGGCAGTTCCTCCAGTTTGCAAAATTTTGGATTATGGCAAATACAGGTTTGAGATGTCAAAGAAAGAAAAAGAATCTAAGAAAAATCAGCGCACAGTTGAAATAAAAGAAGTAAGGCTTTCAGTTAATATTGACACTCATGATTTCAACACGAAAGTGGCTCATGCTCAAAGGTTCGTTAAAAGCGGCAATAAAGTTAAAGTTTCAATTCGTTTTAGAGGCCGTGAAATGGGGCATCCTGAAATTGGTTTTGACATAATGAAAAAGTTTGCAGAATCTTGCAGCGAATTCGCAAATGTTGAACGTCCTGCTAAATTGGATGGAAAGTGTATGCTTATGTTCTTAGCCCCGAATCCGAATTCAAGTTCAAATTCAAAAGCTAAATAATTAATTAACCCAAAAAGCAAAGATGAAATTTTTTAAAGAAAGGTTGTGAAATGGGTAGGGGCTGATGCCTTATCCCAGAGCAGTATGTACAAGATTAAAACACACAGTGGAGCAAAAAAACGTTTCAAGTTTACGGCAACCGGAAAAATAGTAAGAGGTCATGCAAATAAAAGCCATATCTTGAACAAAAAATCAAGAAAAAGAAAAAGAGTTTTGAGAACAACAACAACCCTTGACAGAACAAATATGCTTCAAATCAGAACTCTTATGAACCACAAATAAATTAAAAATATAAACGGAGGTAAACGTAATGGCACGTATAAAATATGCAAAAACAACCAGAAGTAGAAGAAAAAGAGTTTTAAAATTAGCAAAAGGATACTGGGGTGCAAAAAGTAAGCACTTTAAAATGGCTAAACAAGCCGTGATGAAATCAGGGAACTATGCTTACATAGGCAGAAAACAGAAAAAACGTGATTTCAGAAGATTATGGATCACAAGAATTTCTGCAGCTTGCCGCATGAATGGCATCACATATTCCGCTTTTATGGATAAACTTAAAAAATCAGGAATCGAACTTAACAGAAAAATGCTTTCTGAAATTGCAATTTCAGATCCTGCAGGTTTTGCTGGTCTTGTTGAAAAAGTAAAGTAATTAAATTATGCGCTTAGGGTTTAATCCTTGAGCGTAAATTTTTTGGTTATATGCAGAATTTTTTGAAATTTTTTCGTTTATAATTAAAAAATTTGTCGTTTTTAGAGTAAAAATAAATTAAAAGGAAGAAAAACACATGAAAATAGAAATATCAAGTAAGAACAATGAAACAGTAAAAAACGTTAGAAAATTATTAAATTCTGCTAAATTCAGAAATAGCCAAAAAGAATTTGTTATTGAAGGAACCAGACTTTGCGAAGAAGCTGTCAAAAGTAATGTTGAAGTAACTCAGGTTTTTTATACTCAGAAGTGTTTCCAAAAATTCTCAGATTTAATTGGCAAAATATCTAAAAAAAATAATGTGCGTGAATTTTTAGTTAGTGAAGCTGTCATGCAGTCGATGAGCGACACCGAAGGTCCTCAAGGAATCATTTGTGTTTGTAAATTTGTTGACAAATTTGTAAATATGTCTAAAATAAAAGAATACTCTAATATTATTTTGCTCGAAAATCTTCAAAATCCTTCAAATTTAGGAAGTATACTTAGAAGCCTTAATGCTTTCAACATTGATTTTGTTGGCATTAGTTTTGACAGCTGCGACATTTATAACCCTAAAGCTCTTAGAGGCAGCATGGGCGCAATTTTTAAGCTAAATATCATGAAAATCAGTGATTTTTCTGGATTTATTTCATTGCTTAAAGCTGAAAATGTGACCGTTTGTGCAACAGTGCCTGATGAAAACGCAGAAAATATTACAGCTCTTAACGATTTGGGTAAGAAAGCCGTAATTCTTGGAAATGAAGGTAATGGTATTAGCGATGAAACACTTGATTTGTGCGACAAAAAGATGACTATACCTATGAATCCTTTATGTGAATCGCTAAGCGTTGCGGTGGCTGCGGGAATAGTGGCCTGGGAAATGAGCGGAAAGGGGAAATAAAGTGGACAAGCAGGTGTATGAAATTTGGCTTCAGCAGGCGCTAGGGTATGGGAATTACCAGATAAAAATAATTTTGGACCTTTACAAAAGCGCGAAAGAATTTTATGATTCAGGTGAATATGGTTGGAGACTTTGCGGATGCTTTACGAGCAAGCAAATTGACAAAATCGGGAGCACCTCTATTGATGATGCATATAATATTTTTAGAAAATGCAAGGATTTAAACTATAAAATTCTTAGCATTTTTGATGAAGAATATCCAAGATTGCTCAAAGAAATAAGCGATCCTCCTGCGGTGATTTATGTGATGGGAGATGAAACTTGTTTCAAAAATGAAATCTCCATTGCGTTCGTTGGCGCGAGGGAAGCAACCCCTTACGGAATGAATCTTTCTAAAAGCATGGCTTACAAGGCGGCTTTGAGCGGCGCAAACGTTGTAAGCGGCGGTGCGCTTGGGATTGATGCTGCGGCGCATGAGGGAGCAATCGAAGCTGGAGGAAACACGATTGCCGTGCTTGGCTGTGGGATTAACACGAATTATCTTATATCCAACAGCTTTCTTAGAAGCAAAATAGCCAAGTCGGGCGTTTTAATTTCGGAATATCCTCCTGATTACCCCGCTTTTGCGTGCAATTTCCCGAAAAGAAACAGGATAATTTCTGGCCTTTCGGATGCGACTGTGGTGGTTGAAGCCGGCAAAAAGAGTGGTTCGCTTATTACTGCGAACTTAGCAAATAATCAGAACAGGGATGTTTTCGTTGCGCCAATTGACCTTAGAAGCCCGCTTAGCGAAGGCATTATTTCGCTTATAAACGACGGGGTGAAAGTGATTGTTGATATGGAAGATTTGGTGAAAAGCTATGAACACAAGCTTAAAAATAACTTCCCGAGCATTAGCATAAAAAGGCCTGCTTTTAGTTCCTCGCATGAAGAAAAGCCGAAACCTAAAGAAAATGTTTCGCCGGAAGTGCCCGAAAATATTTCAGAAAATGCGAAAAAAGTTTATGATATTTTGGGTGAGGGCGCAATGAACGCTGACTTGATATGCAAAAAATCTGGCATGAAAATAGAAATTGTTCTTTCATCTTTGACAGAACTTGAGATTTATGGTCTAATTAAAAATAATACAGGAAAAGAGTATGAAAAAATTTAAAATATTTTTGTTTGGATGGGTTAGCTATGAGTAATTTAGTAATTGTGGAATCGCCTGCAAAGGCAAAAACTATAAAAAAATATTTGGGCAAAAATTACGACGTAACCTCTTCGATGGGGCACATTAGAGATTTGCCGCCTAAAAGACTTAGCGTTGACGTTAAGAAAAATTTCGAGCCTAAATATCAAGTTATAAAAGGAAAAGAAGAAATCGTTAAAGAGCTTAAAGAAAAGGCCAAAAAAGCCGATAAAGTAATTTTAGCAACGGACCCTGACCGCGAAGGGGAAGCTATTTCTTGGCATCTTGCTAATTTGCTTGGCCTTGACCTTAACGATAAAAACAGGGTTACCTTCAATGAAATAACCAAAAATGGTGTTGAAACCGGAATAAAATCTCCAAGGAAAGTTGACCTCGATTTGGTTGGTGCTCAGCAAACCAGAAGAGTTCTTGACAGGCTTGTTGGATATAAGGTTAGCCCATTTCTTTCGCAAAAGATTTATAAAGGTCTTTCAGCCGGAAGGGTTCAGTCGGTTGCTCTTCGCATGATTGTTGACAGAGAAGACGAAATTAGAAAATTTGTTCCGAAAGAATACTGGAGCATTGACGCGCAGTTTATCCCAAAGGGCATGAGGAAGTCGTTCCCGGCTGCATTTTACGGCGACGAAAAAGGGAAAATTGAAATAGACAATGAAAAAAAGGCAAATGAAATTCTCACGGATCTTGACGGGTCGAATTTCGAAATTGGCAAGCTTAAAAAAGGAAAAAGGAAAAGAAATCCTGCGCCGCCTTTCATAACTTCAACTTTGCAGCAAGAAGCTTCAAGGAAGCTCGGCTTCACGGCCAAACGCACGATGCTTGCGGCCCAGCAGCTTTATGAAGGAATAGAGCTCGAAGGCAAAGGCCTCATGGGACTTATAACCTACATGAGAACGGACTCTTTAAGGGTTTCGAAAGAGGCTTTGGACGGCGCACGAAGCTACATTTTAGATGTTTGGGGCAAGAAATATTTGCCTGAAGAAGCGAGAGTTTTCAAGACGAAAGCTAATGCTCAGGACGGCCACGAGGCTATCAGACCGACCGACCCGAGCCTTGCGCCTGACGCTGTGAAAGCAAGCTTGAGCAATGACCAATTTAAGATTTACAAGCTTGTTTGGGAGCGCTTCGTTGCAAGCCAGATGGCAAATTGCCTTCAAAACACAACAAAAGTTGAGGTCTATGCATCTAAAGAAAATTCCGAAAAGAAATATATTTTCAAAGCTTCGACTTACACCATTGCGTTTGATGGTTTCATGGCTTTGTATGTTGAAGGCAAAGACATTGCCGAAGAAAAGGCCAAAGCCTTCCCGGAACTTGCTGAAGGAATGCCGGTTAAAGCCAAATCTATAGTGCCGAACCAGCACTTCACCGAGCCTCCGCCAAGATACACCGAGGCTTCGCTTATTAAATCCCTCGAAGAAGAAGGAATCGGAAGGCCTTCGACATATGCTTCGATAATTTCAACGATTACCGCAAGAGAATATGTTAAAAAAGAAGCGAAAATTTTAAGACCAACCGAACTTGGCGAAGTTGTTAACAAACTCATGAAAGAGCGCTTTTCGAGCATTGTTAACCTTAAATTCACGGCGCAAATGGAAAATAATCTCGACGAAGTCGCTGAAGGAAAAATAACTTGGACCGAACCGCTTAGCAAATTTTATGAAGATCTTATGAAAATGCTTGAAAAAGCCAAGAAAGAAATGGAAGGTGTGAAGATCTTCCTTGAAGAAGATAAGATCGACAAAACTTGCGAGCTTTGCGGCAAACCCATGGTTATTAAAAGAGGAAGATACGGCAAATTCATCGGTTGCTCGGGTTACCCTGAATGCAAAAATATTCAAAAATTAGTTGAAGAAATCGGCGTTACTTGCCCGAAATGCGGCGGAAATGTTATCAAGCGCCAGACCAAACGCAAACGCGATTTTTACGGCTGCAGTAACTTCCCGAATTGCCATTTTATTTCGTGGGATGAACCTTTAAACGAAAAATGCCCGAAATGCGGGGAAATTCTTTTCAAGAAAAACGGCAAGAAAATAAAAATTTATTGCAAACGCGAAGGCTGCGGCTACGAAAGGACATCAGAAAATGAATAAAACCATAAACGTGATAGGCGCAGGCTTGGCGGGGTGTGAAGCGGCTTGGCAGATTGCAAAAAGAGGAATAAAAGTTAACCTTTATGAAATGAAACCGAAAAAATTTTCTCCGGCGCACAGTAGCAAAAATCTTTGCGAGCTTGTTTGTTCGAATTCTTTTAAGGCCGACAGGCTCGAGAGCGCAGCAGGACTTTTGAAAGAAGAAATGAGAGTTTTCGATTCTTTGATTCTTTCTTGCGCTGATGCATGCAGGGTTCCCGCCGGAGGAGCCCTTGCGGTTGACAGGGAAAAATTTTCTTCCATGGTGACTGAAAAAATTAAATCGAACGATTTTATTAATTTCATTTCGCAGGAAATTACTGAAATTCCAAAAGATGGAATAAACATAATTGCGACGGGGCCTTTGACTTCCGAGGCTTTTTCTGAAAATATTAAAAATTTCTGCGGCGGGTGCCTTAGCTTTTTCGATGCTGCTGCTCCGATCGTTACTTTTGAAAGCATCGATATGAACAGTGCGTTTTTCGCTTCAAGATATGATAAAGGCGACGGGGATGACTATTTAAATTGCCCTCTTTCGAAAGAAGAATATGAAGTTTTTTACAATGAGCTTATAAATGCTGAGCGTGCGCCGCTGCATGATGTTGACAAAGTGAATGTTTATGAAGGCTGCATGCCTGTTGAAATCATGGCTAAACGGGGCTTTGATACTCTTCGCTTTGGCCCGATGAAACCCGTTGGGCTTAGAGACCCAAAAACTGGCGAGAGGCCTTTTGCTGTGGTTCAGCTCAGGAAAGAACCTGTTTCGGGCGAACTTTTTAACAT
>SAMEA104315424__coassemble_660_pt1 | contig 22387 bp, 22 predicted proteins | sample SAMEA104315424__metabat2_high_PE_004 | metagenome-assembled genome bin SAMEA104315424 (sample SAMEA104315424) | gut metagenome | biome: Monkey gut; feature: monkey-associated habitat; material: faeces | place: China | collected 2013 | reverse complement strand
AATTCTTGCGAAGAAATTGATAAGGCTATAACCCTTGCGAAGAGCTCAGATTTGCCAACGATGATAATTCTTCACACCGTTAAAGGCCACGGAATAAGCTTTGCAGAAAATGCCGGAGTGAAAAACCACAGCATGACCGTGAGCAAAGAAATGTTTGAGCAGGGCTTGAAAGAATTGGAGGAAAAAACTAGTGGAAATGCGTGAACTGATTTCAAAAGAACTTGAAAATGAAATGAGAAAAAATGAAAATATAGTTGTGCTTAATGCCGATTTAGCCAAACCAAACGGCTTTGGTAATTTAAGCGAAATCTTCCCTGAAAGATGCATAAACGTTGGTATTGCTGAGCAAAACATGGCTTCAATCGCCGCGGGAATGAGCAGCTACGGAATGATGCCTTTCATCTGCACGTTTACTCCGTTTGCAACCCGCAGAATCTGCGACCAAATTGCTATTTCGATTTGTTATGCAAACCAAAACGTTAAAATCATAGGAACCGACCCGGGAATAAGCGCGGAATACAACGGCGGAACTCACATGAGCGTTGAAGATATCGGCGTGCTCAGGAGCATTCCGAATATAGTTATCTTCGAGCCGGCGGACAATGCCCAGCTTAAGTATTTGTTCCCGCAAATTCTTGCCTACAAAGGCCCGCTTTACATCAGAATGTTCCGCAAGAGCACTCCTGATGTTTTCAGCGAAGATGAAACATTTGATCTTTTTAAAGCCAAAACTATCAAAGAGGGCAAAGACATAAGTATTTTCTGCTCAGGAATAATGGTTGAAGAAACTTTGAAAGCGAACGAAATCCTTGAAAAAGAAGGCATTAATGCTGAAATAATAAATATTCACACGATTAAACCAATCGACAGGGAAGCCGTTATAAACTCAGTTTCGAAAACAGGCGCAGCTCTTGTCGCTGAGAATCATAACGTAATAGGCGGCCTTGGTTCTGCGGTTGCGGAGGTTCTTTGCCAAAGCATTCCTGCTCCTGCCGAGTTTGTTGGAATCAAAGACGTTTTCGGCCAGGTTGGGAAAATGCCGTACCTTAAAGAAACCTACGAAATGACAGCGGCAGACATCGCCAAACAAGCCAAAAAATGCATCCAAAGAAAAAAATAACAAAATTTTGCTCATAGCCACAAAGGCTATGAGCTTTTTGCGTTTATGATTGATTATTTAAAAAGAAAATTTAGAACCAGCATTGTTCCTATCCCTGGCAGGCCGAAAATCGCTGAAACCCCTGCCGTTACTAAATTTAAAGGCAGCGAGAAACCTGTCAGTGCTGAAAGGCTTTCGAGTATTACCAGCGAGATTACGCCGCTTGCCGTGCTGAAAATTGATTTTATTACTGGATGTTTGGATTTCAAAATTATATTAATTAATAAAAGTATAATCACGGGAATCGCAGCTAAAAAAACTTTATTCATTTTAATTCTCCTTATTTAAGCTTGGCTCCAAAAGCTTCATTTTGCTTATCAGGTGCCGGTATCTTGCGTTTAAAACTTCGCGCTGCAAAATGCACGCTTCAATTAAGTCGCTTTCAACTTCGGTTTGAAACCATATGTTTGTTTTTTCAAGTTCAGTGCAAATTTCAGTTATTTCATCTTTAATTTTCTGGGTGTTTGAGTTTGTTTTAGGGCTTGTTTTTTTGAAAATTTTAATCATTTGTGTTCACGTTCCTTTTTAAATACCTATGCCGAGCATTTTGAATTTATGATTAATACATTTTATTCATAGTTCACGTAATGTCAAGGATTTTTTGGCTTAAAAAATGCAAAACAGAAAAATGTTAGCATAGGTTTACTTTTTTAAAAAAATAAAGTATAATATTCTTATCTATGAAATTATATTTTGTTTAAATGAAAATTAAAGGATGTGTTATAAAAATGAAAAGCTTAGGCGATATGTCTTGCGGGGAAGAGGGGATTATCAAAAAAGTTGGAAGTAGTGGTTCGCTCCGCCGCAGGATGATTGACATGGGCATGACTCCAGGCGCTAAGGTGAAGCTTATTAAATATGCTCCTGCAGGCGACCCAATTGAAATAAAACTTCATGATTACAAACTGAGCATAAGAAAATCTGAAGCAAAAGAGATTGAAATTTGCCAAAGTAGCGAAGAAGCCGAAAAGTTAAGCGCTAAACTGGAAGAAAGAAAATTTGGCTTGAAAGAGCACGCTTTGACTGCTCCTATAATAAAAAGCGACGAGGATTATTCCCGCACTTACAAGGTTGCTTTGGTGGGTAACCCGAATAGCGGAAAAACGACGCTTTTTAATAAATTAACCGGGAGTTACCAATACGTTGGCAACTGGCCCGGCGTGACAGTTGAAAGAAAAGAAGGAAAAATAAAGGGAATCGGCGATGATATTAGCCTCGTTGATTTGCCGGGTGTTTACTCGCTTTCACCGTATTCGCCCGAAGAGGTTGTTACAAGGAACTACATTATAAATGAATCACCCGATGTTATAATAAACATTCTGGATTCGACCAACCTGGAAAGAAACCTTTATTTAACCACCCAGCTTTTGGAGCTTGACTGCAAAATGATTTTGGTTCTTAACATGACCGATTTGCTCAAAAATAAAAGAATTGATTACAAAGAACTTGAAAAGCGCTTGGGAGTGCCTGTCGTTGCGGTTTCTGCTGGCAAGAATAAGGGGATTGAAAAACTTCTCGAATGCCTTTCACTTTCGGTTAAGCGTGGCAGTTTCGTTCGTGGAAGCAGCAGTATTTATTCCGAAAAAGTTGAAAATTCACTTGAAAAAATCGACAAAATCTTAAATGAAGGCAATGCTTACGTTTTCAGCAGCAGGTTTAAAACCGTTAAGGCTTTTGAAGGCGACTGCATTGTGCTTGAAAGCTACAAACTTTCGAAAGATAAACTTGATGAAATAGAAAAAATTAGGAATGACGTGAGCAATTCTCTCAGGAAGGAAAAAGACACTATAATTCCTGAAGAAAGATATACATATATTTACGACCTTTGCCAAAGAGCTATAAAAAATTTGAAACTCGAAAGCACTATGACGTTTTCGGAAAGAATTGATAAATTTTTAACAGGCAAATTCACTGCATTTCCGTGCTTTTTGTTTTTGATTCTTTCGATTTTTTACCTCACTTTCGGCCCGCTTGGGGTTACGCTTAAAAACATTTGCGAAGATTTCATCAATACGCAAACTCAAGGCATGGTTCTTAGCATTTTGAATTATATAGGTGTTTCGCCGTGGCTAAAAAGTTTGGTTGTGGATTCCATTATAAAAGGTGTTGGAGCGGTTATTTCGTTTTTGCCGCAAATTGTGCTGCTTTTCACGCTTCTTTCGCTCCTCGAAGATTGCGGATACATGGCAAGGGCTGCGTTTATTATGGATAGACCAATGAGGAAAATCGGCCTTTCAGGCAAGGCGTTTGTGCCGATGATAATGGGCTTTGGGTGCACTGTTCCTGCGGTTTTGGGCAGCAAAATTCTTGAGAGCAAGAAAGATAAAAACCTGGTTATATTTTTAATTCCGTTTATGTCTTGCAGCGCGAAGATGCCGCTTTACTTGCTTTTTGCTTCAACTTTTTTCCCGAATCATCAAACTTTGGTTGTATTTTCCCTTTATGGTTTTGGTGTTGTTTGCGCCTGCCTTACTGCGCTTCTTTTCAAAGACACCGTTTTCAAGGGCGAGGAGTCCCCTTTCATAATGGAAGTGCCAGATTACAAATGGCCATCGTTTAAAAATGTTAGGCTCAGCGTTTGGGACAGAACCAAAGACTTCGTTGAAAGAGCCGGAACTGTTATTTTGATTGCAACTGTTGTTGTTTGGTTTTTGCAATATTTCGGCCCTGATTTCAGAGCTGTTTCGGATAATTCCCAAAGTATTCTTGCGAAAATCGGCCAGGTGATTGCTCCTGCGTTTGAAATTTGCGGCTTTGGCAACTGGGAAGTCAGCGTTTCGCTTGTTACCGGGCTTATGGCCAAGGAATCTATCGTTAGCACGCTTTCAGTTCTTTACGCCGGAAGCGGCGAGCTAAGCGAAGTTTTGAGCCACAGCTTTAGCCTTGCAAGTGCAATTTCGTTTTTGGTTTTTGCGCTTTTGTATACTCCGTGCGTTGCTGCAGTTTCAGCGATTTACAAAGAATACGAAGACAAAAAATTGGCTATTTTTTCGGTTCTTTACCAGCTTTTGGTGGCTTACTTCATGTCCGCGCTTGTTTACCAGTTTTTAACTCTTTTTAGAGTAGCTTAAAAAAGAGAGGTTATTAAATTGAAGTATGATTGCGTTATTTTTGATTTAGACGGCACGCTCATTGATAATTCCGCTGGGATTTGCAGTTCTATTGTGAATTTTTTACCGAAGTTTGGCGTCTCAGGCGTTAGCGAAGAGGAAATTCGCCCGATGTTTAAAGATTGCACCAGGAGCATTTTGAAAAATCATTTTGATTTCGAGGGCGAGAAGCTTGAAAATGCAATGAAAATTCACAGGAATTACATGAGAACCGAGGGGCTTTTTAAAGTTAAGCTTTACGATGGTGTTACCGAGCTTCTTGAATTTCTTAAATCTCGCGGCGTTATAATCGCATTAGCAACTTTGAAAAACGAATTCGTTGCAAATGAGATTTTGAAAAATTTGAATATTTTGCATTTCTTCAGCGCCGTTTTTGGTCAAGATGATGCCGAGAGCTTTGAAAAAGCCGAGATGATTGAAAAGATAAAAGATATATTTAACCCGAAAAGAGCTATTTTGATTGGTGACTCTTGGGTTGACGGCGAAGCAGCAAAGAAATCCGGGGTTGATTTTGGCGCTGTTATGTACGGAATGTGTTTTAAAAACAAAAGTGAAGCCGAGGCTTTTGGCCCTGTGTTTTCGTGCGAAAATGTTTATGAAATAAAAGATAATCTTAAATAAAAAATATTAAAGAAAGGATTTTTAAAGTGAATTTAGTAGATATTTTAGTAATTTTATTTTTAGTTGGTTTGTTTGCAGCTTGGATGATTTTCAAACGCAAAAAAGCCAAAGAAAACCCGCCTTCGAGATGCGCGGGCTGCGCAAATTTTGGCCTTTGCAGCAAAAAGAAAGACAATAGCAAAAGTAAGCGTTAAAGGAGGGCTTTTTATGGAAAAGTGCCTTACCGGTTCTTTGGAGGATTATTTAGAAGTTGTTTATATAATCGAGCAAAGCGGCAAGGAAGCAAGGCTGACCGACATTGCGAACTTTCTTTCTTTTTCAAAGGCGAGCGTCAGCCGAGCTATTAGCACTCTCAAAGCTGAAAATATGGTTTTGCAAGAAAAATACGGCAAGATTGTTCTCACCGAAAAAGGCAGGAAAATCGCCGCAAATGTTTATGACAGGCACAAAATTTTAACAAAATTTTTCACGGATATTTTAAAAGTAAGCCCTGAAATTGCCGAAACTGACGCTTGCAGAGCCGAACATATTTTGAGCAAAGAGACTCTTTTGAGCATAGAAAAGTTTTTAAAACCAGGAGGAAATAATATTGAATAACCAGAAGAAATTTTCTAAGAAAAAATCTGAAAATGAATATATAGTAGGCAGGAATGCAGTCAAAGAAGCGCTGAAATCCGGCAGGATAATAGACTGCATCATGATTAGCGAAAATGCAAGAGCCGTTTCTGAAATAATAAATTTGGCAAAAAGCAAAAACATAACGGTGAAAAAAGTTAATAAATCCGTTTTGGATTCTTTCGGGAATTTTAACCACCAAGGAATAGCAGCGCTGGTTGGCGCAAAGGCTTCTTCGAGCATTAACGAAATCTTGGCCCTTGCTGAGAAAAGAAACGAAAAGCCTTTCGTTATAATCGCCGATGGAATCGAAGACCCGCATAATCTCGGCGCTATAATAAGAACTGCGGAGTGCGTTGGCGCCCACGGTGTTATAGTCCCGAAAAGAAGAGCCTCCGGCCTTACCCTTGCGGTTGAAAAATCTTCTGCTGGCGCTTTGGAGCATATGCTCGTTGCCAAAGTTAATAATATTTCTTCTGCTATTGACGAGCTTAAAGATAAAGGCCTGTGGATTTACGGCGCTGACATGCTGGGCAAAAGCTGGACGAGCGAAGATTTAACCGGAGCGGTTGGAATCGTTATTGGCTCGGAGGGAAGAGGAATAAGCGAGAATGTTAGAAAAAAATGCGATTTTATTCTTTCTCTTCCAATGAAAGGCAAGGTTAACTCGCTTAACGCTTCGGTTGCCGCTGGAGTTTTAATGTATGAAGTTTGCAGGCAAAGGCTTTAATCAGTAAAGTTTTAGCATGTAAACTATAAGCCCATAAATCATAGACGAAATTGTTCCATAAACGATTACAGGTCCGGCCATTATGAACATTTTTGCGCCTATTCCAAAAACGTGACCTTCGCTTTTGAACTCAATTGCCGGAGCGGTTATTGAGTTTGAAAAACCTGTGATCGGAACGATTGTTCCGGCGCCTGCGTGCTTTGCGATTGTGCCATACCAGTTTATGGCTGTTAGAAACGACGCCACGGCTATCAAAGTGATTGAAGTCCAGGTGCTGGCGTCTTTTTTGCTAAGGCTGAAGTCCATCATGTAAATATTGGTTAGTGCTTGGCCCACCGCGCAAATGAAGCCTCCTGAAATAAACGCCATGAAAAGGTCTTTCCAGATCGGGCTTGCCGGCGAGCTTTTTCCGGTCATTTGACTGTACTGTTTTTTTGAAACTTTCATTTAAATATCACATCCTTCTTTTTTATTATTTCCTGCGGTTTTTCTACATATACATTTTGATATTCAAAGGGGAAAATTTAATGCAAGAAACTCTCTACAAAGCGCTGCTTGACTACAAAAGCTTGGGCAGGTCTTCGTTTCACACACCCGGGCATAAAAATAATTTTTATAGTAAAATTGACCTTCTAGGCCTTGATTACACTGAGCTCCCGATGACTGACAGCCTTTATGAAGCAAACGGAGCGATTAAAGCCTCCGAAGAGAAAGTGAGCAAACTTTACGGCAGCAAGGCGTCGTTTTTTTCTTCGGGCGGGAATACTCTTTGCATGCAAGCTATGATAAGGCTCTGCGCAGGAAGAGGCGAGAAAATCCTTTGCGATAGGCTGGTTCACCGCTCGGCGGTTTCGGCCATGGCTCTTTTGGGGATAGAGCCCATTTGGGTTAAAAGAAACTTCAAAAACGGCATTGCGTGGGATATTGACATCAAAGACCTTGAAAGCAAACTGGCGAAGAACAAAGACGCCAAGGCTTTTTATCTAACAAGCCCGAATTATTTTGGCGTTATGCAAGATATTTCTTTGATTTCGAAGGTTTGCGGCCAGTTTGGCATTCCTGTGATAGTTGATAACGCTCACGGTGCGCACCTTAAATTTTTGGGGCTTCACCCGCTTGATTTCGGCGCAGCAATGACTGCGGATTCTGCTCACAAAACGCTCCCAGTTTTGACTGCCGGTGCGTGGCTTCATGTAAACGAAGAAAAATTCAAGAATAAAGCCAAGTCCGCTATGGCGCTTTTCGGTTCAACCAGCCCTTCTTACCCGATCATGGCCTCGCTTGACATTGCAAGATGCTGGCTTGAAAAAAACGGCGAAAAGCAATACAAAGCCTTGGCGAAAAAAGTGAGTGATTTAAAAAAGCTTTCTAACGTGAAAGATATGTTTTTAAACGGCATTGACCCCGCGAGAATAACGATCAACGCGGGCGCTTTGGGCTTTAGCGGTTATGAGCTAAGGGATGAACTTTATAAATACAAAATAGAGCCTGAAATGTGCGGTAAGTATCATGTTGTGCTTATTCCCACGCCTTTTAATTCCGAAGAAGACTGGCGCCGCCTTGAAAATTTCGTGAAAGAAATAAAGCCTAAAGATAAAAAAATCATTTTACCAGAAGCTTTTGAGATGAATATTCCGAAAAAAGTTTGCTCGCTGACTGATGGCGTCATGAGCGATTTTGAAACAGTTCCTTTAAATGCTTGCCTCGGCAAAGTTGCTGCGGAGATAGTCTGCCCGTGCCCGCCTGGTGTGCCGGTTGTTATGCCCGGCGAAGAAATAGGCGCTTTTGAGAAAGAATCTCTTTTCGAGTATGGCATTACAGAAATAAATGTGGTAAAATAAAAAAATAAATTTTGAATTTGCGGAGGTATTTATGAAATTAGTTATGGCAATCATGAGCAAAAATGATTCTTCAATCGTTATGGATGCTCTCACCGAAGAAAATTTTCAAGTTACCAGAATGGCTTCAACAGGCGGCTTTTTGAAGTCAGGCAACACCACGCTCATCATTGGGGTTGAGGATAATAAAACTAATAAAGTAATTGAAATTATTTCTAAATACAGCAGCAAGAGAAAGCAGCTTGCCATGGATACAAGCCCGATTTACCCCGACTTGGTTTCTACTCCTCCTTTTGAAATAACCACAGGCGGAGCTATAATATTCGTTTTAGACGTTGACAGGTTCGAAAAGGTTTAAAGCATGAGTAAATTCAGTTTTGAAAAGATTTGTGAAAATCCTCCTCATGCGATAATTTTGGAATCTTTAAATGCCGAGAAAGCAAGCGAAGAAGCCTTAAAAATTGCGAAAAGTATTCTTTGCCTTTCGGGCGATAAAAAGCCTTGCGGGCAGTGCGGCTCGTGCGTTAAAGTGGCGAAGGGTTTCCACCCGGATTTAAAAATTATTTCGCTTGAAAAGGACGCTAAATCAATAAAAATCGAAGAGGTAAGAAACGTCCGGCAGGATGCTTATATCCTCCCGAATGAAGGGGCTTACAAGGTTTATGTTTTCACTCCCGCCGAGGCTTTGACTGTTCAGGCGCAAAATGCTTTCATAAAAATCCTCGAAGAACCGCCAAAAAACGTGGTGTTTATTCTAGTTTGCAAGTCAAGCGATTTGCTTTTAAGCACGGTTCTTTCGCGTTGCGAGATTTTTAATCTAAACGAAAGCGAAGACGGAACTTTCGGCCCTGAGCTTGAAGATAAATGCAGCGAAGTTTTGAGCCTTAGTTTTGAGGGCAAGCCCTCAGAGGTTTTGAAAATCCTGGCAACATTGCCTGCTGACAGAGCTTTTCTTAAAGATTTTGTTTTGTGCCTTATGAAGGGTCTAATAGGTCTTGTTAAAAATCCTGGGAGCGGCGTTTCTCTTGAGCGCGCGGACAAAATGCTTGAAAGCTTAAAGTTTTGCTTCGAGCTTATAAACAAAAATGTTAATGTTAATTTGATAATAAGTATGGTCAGCATGGCCTTATAAAAAGGAGGGTAACTGTTTGAGTTTGGTCGTTGGTGCAAGGTTCAAAGAAATAGGGAAGATCCGGTATTTTATTTACCCACAAAATGACATTTCCGAGGGCGAGCTTATTATTGCTCAAACCAAAAGAGGAGTTGAGTGCGGGAAGGTTGTTTCGGTTAAAAGGGAGCTTTCTGAAAGCAGAAAAATCTTCCCTGATGAAAAAATAATCCGAAAAGCAAATGAAAAGGATTTGAAATCACTTGAGCTTAAAGAGCAGGAAGAGAAAAAAGCTTGGGAAATTTGCAAGAAAAAAATTGCTGAGCACAAATTAAAAATGAAAATAATCGACGTTGAATATATGTTCGACAGAAGCAAGCTCATTTTTTACTTTATTTCTGAGTCGCGCGTTGATTTCAGGAGTCTTGTTAAAGATCTTGCTTATACTTTCAAAGTTAGAATCGAGCTTCGCCAGGTTGGAATAAGAGATGAAGCAAGAATCCTCGGTGGTTTGGGAATTTGCGGCAAGCCCCTTTGCTGCTCAACCTTTTTGAGTGATTTTCAGTCCATTTCAGTTAAAATGGCAAAAGATCAAGGTATTTCGCTTAACCCGGTTAAGCTTTCTGGGATTTGCGGCAGGCTTAAATGCTGCCTTAAATACGAGCAGGAAACTTACCTTGATTTAATCAGCAAAATGCCAGCCATGGGCGAAACAGTGGGGACTAGCGAGGGCGTTGGAACTGTTACTGCAAGGTCTCCGATAACTGGGCTTATTAAAGTGCAGATTCAAGACGGCACGGATAATCACAAGGTGGTTGCTTTTAGCGTTAGCGATATTTGGCCGCTTTCAGACGCTAAGCAATAGTGGCTTGATTTTTGGCTAAAAACGAGGTATAATTATATTGTTAAAATGAATTTTGAAGAGCTATCAATCCTCGAGGAAGTTATACATTTATGAATTTGTAGTGCGGACTTATTTTTTGGTGCTCTCGGTATGGTGGTGCTTATAAATTGTCAGATAAAATTTCCCAAGAATTTAGGGAATTAAAGAGAACTTTTTTGAAAAAGAAATTTTCAAATCTTAACGAAACACAGCTCGAAGCGGTTTTTAATGTTAAAGGCCCGATGGTTGTTATTGCAGGCGCAGGAAGCGGAAAAACAACGGCGGTTATAAGCCGAATTGTGAATATGGTCACTTACGGCGATGCTTACCTGAGCGACAGTGTGCCCAAAAATTTAAATGAAGATATGATAAATGTGCTTAAAGCAGCTTGCGAAAACCCCGAAGATAGCCATGAAGCGGATGAACTCATTAGGGTGAATCCCGTTAACCCTTGGAACATTTTGGCTATAACCTTCACTAACAAAGCTGCAAATGAACTCAAAAACAGGCTCAGTGCTGCACTTGGCGAAAAGTCAAAAGACATTTGCGCTTCGACCTTCCACAGCCTTTGCTCAAGAATCCTTAGAATTCATGCTGCGAAAATAGGATACACGAGCCATTTCACTATTTATGATGATGAAGACAGCATAAAGGTTATTAAAGAATGCCTTAAAACTTTGAAACTTGACGACAAGGTCGTTTCGGCGAGAAGCATTAAGAATATAATTTCCCGCCAAAAGGATAAACTTATTACTCCTGAAGAATATAAAGAAGTTCAAAACGAAGGCTATAAATTCAGCGGAGTTCCTTATGAAGTTTATGAATATTATCAAAGAAAGCTCAAAGAAGCCAACGCAATGGACTTTGACGATCTTATTTTTAATACTGTTAAACTTTTCAAAGAGCACACTGAAGTGCTTGAAAGCTACAGGCGCGAATTTGAATATATTCTCGTTGATGAATATCAAGACACGAACTATTCTCAAAGCGTTTTGATAAAAAGCCTAGCTGAAAAAAGCAAAAATATTTGCGTTGTGGGCGATGACGACCAAAGTATTTATAAGTTCAGAGGCGCTTCGATTAAAAACATTATTGAATTCGATAAAGACTTTGAAAATGCTAAGCTTGTTAGGTTTGAGCAGAGCTACAGGTCGACTAAGAATATAATCGATGCTGCTAATGCGGTTATTAAAAACAACGCTTACAGAAAAGGCAAAACATTGTGGACCGAAAACCCTCCAGGGGAATTAATAAGGGTTCACACGGCTTACAACGAGCACGACGAAGCTAATTTCATTGCAGAAGCAATTCAAGACAGAGTTGCAAGGGGCGAAAAATATTCTGATTGCGCGGTTTTATACCGCAGGAACTCTCAATCGAACGTTCTTGAAAAGGTACTTATGAGAAGGGGCGTGCCTTACCGCATTTATGGTGGCCACAGGTTCTATGACAGAAAAGAAATCCGCGATATGATTGCCTATTTGAGCGTTATTAACAATCCGCGCGATGAAATCAGGCTCAGAAGAATCATCAATCAGCCTAGGCGCTCGATTGGCGAAAGAACGATTTCTCAGGCTTCTGAAATTTCAAAAGAAACAGGCAAAGATTTGCTCAGCGTTATGAGGGAATGCGATAGATTCGATAGCCTTCAAAGAGTGGCAGTTAAATTAAAAACTTTTGCTAATTTGATTGATGAACTTATTTACACTTATAAATCCGGCAGGATCTTGCTTTCGGAGCTTTATGAAATGCTTCTTGACAGAACGGAATATATTAGCTTTCTTAAATCTGAAAGAGACAGCAGCGAAGCCAGAATCGAAAATGTGAAGGAATTGCTTAGCAGTATTAAGAGCTATGAACATGAAAATGGCAAAAATGCTACTTTGGCAGGATTTTTGGAAGAAATTTCGCTTTTCTCTGATGTGGATAATTACGATGCAGATTCTGACGCCGTTGTTCTTATGACGCTGCACGCTTCGAAGGGCCTTGAGTTCCCGAACGTGTTTATTCCGGGCCTTGAAGAAGGAATCTTCCCTGGAATTCAGGCTATGGAAGACATGAGCGGAATGGAAATGGAAGAAGAAAGAAGGCTTGCCTACGTTGGCATAACCAGATGCAAAAAGAGCCTTTATTTGCTTGATTCCGACAGCAGAATGTATTCCGGCAGCACCTCGCACAATAAAGCTTCAAGGTTTTTGGGTGAAATTCCTGAAGAACTCATTTTCAAAACGAAATCTCGTGATTGGAAACAACCTGAAGCGGGCCAGACGATTCCAAAATCTGCCCAGGAGCAAAGAGCTCAGTCAGTTATGGCAGCCCATAATTTTGGCGGCATTGGCGGCGGAAGAAGCTATTGCCACAGCTCAAAAGAAACGCTCTTTAATGTTGGAGACAAAGTTTACCACGCTTCTTTCGGCGAGGGAGTTATTGAGTCTATTGTTCCAATTGCTAACGACAGCATGATGTCTATAAACTTTGGCGGAGTTACCAAAAAACTTATGTCTAATTATGCTAAACTTGAAAAAAGATAACAGGTAACAAATTTTAAATTACCTCCATAATATGATTATTGGAAACCCAAATTTTTGGGGATTGTCAGTAAGAAATAGTAATTTTTAAAGAAAAATATTTATCAACTATTTTTGACAGCCATTAATATTATGGAGGGATTTTTATATGACAGAGAATTTTTCTACATTTTCTTGCCGTGAAAATAATCAATTCAAAGAGCCTGTTTGCATCGATGCTTACAGAGTTTACGATTCTTGCGCAGACAGAAGCTGCCTCGAAAATTTAAGAGTGAATTTTACTGAATCTGGTCAGCATATTATCGACCAAGCAACAAGCGTAAGGGTTAAAGATGTTAGTGTTATAACCACTTTCATCGATATGGAACCTGTTCCTTTCCGCAGAGGATATTACTCGATAGATATGACCTACTTTTTCGAAGTTGACATTGAAGCTTTCATGGCTCCTTCGGTCATGCCGGCAACCGTTTCAGGGCTTTGCGTTTTCAGCAAAAGGGCCATTCTTTATGGAAGCGAAGGCGGCGTGAGAGTGTTTAGTTCCGAGTTTTCTTCGGGCGAAACCGATGTTCAAAATGCTTCACTCAGGAATTTGCCGCGTGCTGTGGTTCAAGTTGCTGACCCTGTGGCGCTTTCGGCCAAACTTTGCACTGTGAGCGAGTGCGCTTGCCAGGCTCAAACTAGGGTCCCGGAATCAATTTGCAGGCGTTTTGGCGGCGAGTTTATAAGGTCAAATGCGGTCAATAGAGCCGTTGCGGTCACGCTTGGAATTTTCACTATAGTTCAGATTGAAAGAAATGTTCAAATGCTTATTCCGGCTTATGATTTCTGTGTTCCGACGAAAGAGTGCACCTCTTCAAGCGATAATCCTTGCGATCTTTTCAGCAGGATTGAGTTCCCTACAGCCGAATTTTTCCCACCAAAAATTAAGAATGAATCTTCCGGCGGATGCGGTGGCTGCGGAGGTTGCTCAGGTTCAAGCCCAGCCCAAACAACAGAACAAAACTAACAAAAATAAAGTCTCTCCTTTGACTTCGGGAGAGACTTTTGCTTTTATAATGTAACAAATAGTTGACATTTTTGGTTTCCAATTATATAGTAGTAACAGGAGCTAAACCATTTGAAAAGCGGTCAGCCTCCAAGGTGATTTTTTAATAAAAACCGGACTTTGGTGGAGTGGCGGTTTTTATTTTTTTATCAATCTGACTTATAATATTGAAAAGAAAATGTTGACTTTTTGAAATTAAGTGCATATAATAAAAGCAGTAGGAGCTAAACCGTTTGAAAAGCGGTCAGCCTCCAAAGTTTAGTTTAATAAAAACCGTACTTGTGGTAAGATGGCGGTTTTTATTTTTTTATGTTTTTATCTAAGTAATCAATAGCGCTTAACAGCACTAAAAAATAAATTACAAGAGGACTTATAAATAAAATAAACCCGAACATAATTTCTACCTCCTGACCGGAGGCAGATTAACCGCCAATCGTAGGCTAAACTCCTACTGCTAAGAAATATTTTATATTAAAACCCGGCGTGATACAACAAAATTTTACATTATTTTCAGTTATTACCAAAAAAGAAAACATTGACTTTTCAAAATGAAGCGCATATAATAAAAGCAATAGGAGCTAAACCGTTTGAAAAGCGGCTAGCCCCCAAAAGTGATTAAGTTAATGGAATAACCGTTCAACTTTGGTAGAGGGAAACGGTTATTTCATTTTTTTATATGCAGAATCCAAAATAAGATAAATTACTAAGAAAAGGGTTGAAAAAAATCCACTTAACACTAATAATTTTAGCATATCATCCACCCCTTTCTCAGGGGCAGATTAACCGTTTTCCATAGGCTAAACTCCTACTGCTAAGAAATATTTTATATTAAAACTCGGCGTGACACAAAAAAATTTTACATTATTTTCAGTTATTACCAAAAAAGGAATCACAAAAGAATTTTATTAAGTAAAACCCTGGAAAGAGCTTGCTGACTTGATTTAGCAGGCTTTAATTTTTTATGGAAATTTGCAATTTTGAAAATTTTATTGTAAATAGTTAATTATTTTAAAAATATACTTGAAATTTTTAGTGTATAGTTATATAATTGCTCTTAAGTACTGGGTTTTGATATCTAGTTACTAAAAAATAATGTATGTAAAGGAGTTGTTTTAATGGATGTGAACAAAACATTTAAAGGAGCTTGTTCGGTATGTTTAGCGGCGTTTTTGGCATTTCCGATGTCATCGCTTCCTTCCGTGCTTGCTGGCATAAGCGATTCGGGTGATTGCAGTTCTGTTAGCACTGGTAGTTCAACAAATAGCGTTTCATGGGAAGTTGATTCAGAAACGCTCAAAATTACAGGAACTGGCGAAATGGAAGATTTTGTTAATTCGAGTAGCGCTCCTTGGTATGACAATGCATCAACTATAACTTCAATTGTAATAGAAGAAGGAGTTACATCGATTGGCAACTATGCTTTCTGCGGGCTTACTAATGCTCAGTCGGCAACGATTCCGTCTTCTGTGAAAAGAATCGGCGTTGATGCATTTAAAGATGCAAAATGCGAAACTGAAGAGGATGGACTTCGTTATGTTGGAAATTGGTTGACGGGCTTTGGCTCAAGCTTGGCAAGCGAAATAGAAGTTAGAAGCGGGACTGTGGGAATAGCGGACTTCGCAAGTGCAGATGCAACCGTAATCAACATTATTTTGCCGGATAGTATTAATTACGAGTACATAGGTAAGAATTTCTTAAATGGTAGCAACCTTGAAAATGTCTATATTGACGGAACGATTGAAAATTCAATCAGACTTGGCAGAGAAGTTGTCGATATAATCTCAAATGAAAATGTTGGAGTTCATTTTATGGTTATTTCCAATGGAGACCTTTCAATAGAAGGTTTGAATGAAACTTCTGTGTATCATGTGGGCGATAGGCCAACATTTAATGCAACACTAGTTGACAATGCGGCTAGGAGTGCGCCAAGATGCACCATAGAAGAAAAATGGGTAAGCACCGACGGAACAAAAGAAATAACGGCTAAAAATTCGAGCAAATTTGAAAAAGGCGTTGTTTACAAATATATTATTGTTGTAAACCCAGCTGATAAATTTAGCTTTGACCAAAGCAACTCTATTGTGGTTAATGACGTGACCCTTTCCAAAGGAATTTTGACTTTCAGGCAGAATTTCGAGGCATTAATTAGCATAGACTCAGCTTCATTGTCGGAAAGCAAAAACTTTGATGTTTCTTGCAATCAAGTGGGAACTCAACCTAAATTTATTGAAAAAGTTGGCACTGATGCTAACTACAGCATGACTTACCAATTGTGGGAAAAGATTGATTCTTCAGGCAAGGTTGAAAAGCGCGTTGTTTCAGGGCAGTATACTCCAGCTGACTCCGGAGTAGGCGCACTGGGAAACTTCGAAGAAAATGGCGTGTATAAATACACTGTTTGCTTGAAACCAAACGAAAAATATTATTTCAACCCTAAGTTCACTGCTACATTGGGCGGAAAAACTGCAAAAGTGACCCTTAAAGAAGATGGCTCGGTTGTTTTAACGCTTGAAAACCTTGGAACAAGCCATTCTTTCCCTCTTACTAAAACTGACAAAGTGGACCCGACCTGCACCACTGCGGGCAACAAAGAATATTATAAATGCCCGAAATGCAGCAAAACCTTTGCGGATGAAAATGCTAATGAAGCTTTGACGGATATTGAGTTGCCTGCGAAGGGCCATACGTTCACAAAAGTTGAAGCAGTGGAGCCAACTTGCACGAAGAAAGGCAACATCGAATATTTCAAATGCGCGGAGTGCGGCACATACTTCGAGAGTAAAGATGGCCAGCCGGGCGAAGAAATAAAAGATAAAGCAAGCGTTGAACTCGGCATGCTCCCTCACAATTTCGATGAAAGCGTTTTCATAATTGACGGCGAAAAAGGCCACTATCACAAATGCAAAGTTTGCGATGCTCATTCAGAAACCGTGGCTCATACCTTTGACAAGAAAGTTGAAGACGAAAAATACCTCAAAGAAGGCTTAACTTGCGGCGACGTTATATCTTATTATAAATCTTGCGAATGCGGCGAGAGCAGCAAAGGCACCTCAAGCGAAGAAACCTTCGAAAATGAAAAAGGCAAGAAAGTTGAGCATGAATTCGGCAAAGACGGCGTTTGCACAATTTGCAAAGCTACAGACTATAAATTAAGCGCAGTTGACGGAAACACTTATACTGAAACCGAAAATGGTTCGCTTATTTTCCGTGCAAACGGAAGTTTAGACAAGCTTTCGAGCGTTAAAGTTGATGGCACTGTTTTAACGAAAGACAAAGACTACACTGTTAAATCCGGCTCAACTATTGTTGAACTCAAAAATGACTATCTAAAAACTCTTGGTTTATGAAGACGGCGAGTGCGAGACTAAATTTGATGTTAAAGCTGCGGATTCAAAGACAGGCGATGATGAATCTAAAACTGACGATGGCAACGGCTCGAAAGGTAATGTTATTAGTGATATTATTTACAAAACGGGCGACAATGTAGGTTTAATCTCTTTGGTTTCAACTATGTTAACAAGTGGCTTAGCCAGTATTTGGTTTGCTAAAAAAAGAAGAAAAAATAGATAAACGGATCTATGCGGCGGTTAGCTTGGGTTAGCCGCTGCTTTTTATTTGCCTGAAGGCGTAAAAACGCACTATAAACACGCATAAATGCTTGAAAATTTAGTTTTATTAGTCAAAAATACACTATGAAAAATGTAAATAAATGCCTTTTTTTGTAATAAACATAAAATATAAAGAAATAAATTATGATTTTGTGTCTAAATTCTTCATTTTTATTTAAAATCAAATTATTTTATGAAAAATAGTTATTTTTTTAATAAAAAATGCTTGACTTATGTATATTTCTATATATAATGTTGTTTAGGTGGTCGAATAAGACTGTTTGACTTCCGGAAAATATTAAAATAAAGGAGTTGTTTCAAATGAACAACAAATTCACAAAGGTTTTACCATTATGCGTAGCAGCATTTTTAGCTTTACCTTTTGTTACTGAGCATGCTTATGCAGCAGAGAAAGACATCAAAGTTGACACACCTGTTTCAGAAACACAAGCAAATGTTTTTGCTGAAGGAGTAGGTGGTAACACTGATGGCACCGTAATAAAAGACTATGAGTCTGCAAGCAAAAATGGCTTAACAAAAGAGCAAAAAGAGAAAATCGAATATGTTAAAGTAGGCGAGAAAGTTAAAACAATTGGTAAGTATGCACTTGCTGGAATGGAAGCTCTTAAAGAAGTAGATTTACCGAAATCTCTTGAACAAGTAAAAGACCATGCTTTCGAAGATTGTGACAAATTAAGCAAAGTTACATATGAAGGAACTGAAAAACAATGGGAAGCAGTAGAAATCGGCCATCAAGGAAATGGACCTCTCAAAAATGCTAAAGTTGAAGCATTATCAATCGGAACTGAAGAAGTTGATATTTCAACAGAAAGACCAGTTATTGGCGTTGACCCTGAAGGACATTTATCATCTTCTGTTAAAGGTTCAAAATTCACTGTTGAAGAAAAATGGAAAAATGAAAAAGGTGAAGTAAAAGCATCTTCAGTAAGATGGAATGGAGAACTTAAAGGAAAAGGCGAAACTCTCTTTGATGAATTCGAAGATGGCGTTGAATACGGACGCAGCTTCCGTTTAACAATTCCAAAAGCTCTTGCAGACAAGGGATATAAATTTGATCAAGAAGCATTTATTCCGGATGCAAAAATTAAAGTTGATGGACGTAGTGTAAAAATCGAAAGTACCCCTGAGTTTAGTGACGAATTTACAGTTGTTACATTCGATGGACTTCTTGAAGGCATTCTTGCAAAAACTGCAAGCGAAGACACAACTGGTGAAGGAAAAGATCCTAAACCTGCAGAAGCTAAAAAAGAAGAAGCTAAAAAAGCACAAGCAGCTAAGAAAGAAGCTTCAAACAGCGAATTCTACAAAACTGGAGACGCTAGCGTTCTTCCTTTAATTTCAACAATGCTTACAAGTGGTCTTGCAGCATTTGCTAGCAGAAAGAAAAAAGACTAATACATAATTATTAGTGGTAGGCGGCTGGGTTGTTGTCAGCCTCCTACTTTTTTTATATTTTCCCTTGCATATAAAATAAAAGTGTGATATACTGAACTAAGTTTTAGCGGGTGTGGCGGAATTGGTAGACGCGCTAGGTTTAGGTCCTAGTAGTTCACACTGTGCAGGTTCAAGTCCTGTCACCCGTACCAAAATAACTGTCAGGTTTTGTACTGTTTATATGCGTATAAATTGAACTTAGTAGGCTAAGCTAAATAAGAAATAGTTTTGTTAGGCATTGTAAAATTTTTTGTGTTGTTTGTTTTTTTAAATAGGTAAATTTATCAAATCGTGTAATTATATTTTATAATCTAAGGAGATATTATTATGGGAAATGGTGATTTAAATACAGCAAAAGCCAACAAAGAAATATTTGATAAGCTAGTTAAAAATACGGAAAAAGAATTCAGATTTGCGTTTAAACCCAGTACTGTAGATAAAATATGCGATAAATTTGTTACTAATTCAGAGCTCTTAATTCAACCAATCGAGCTAAGCTATGACAAACATAAAAAAGAGATTGAAGAAGCAAAACGCATAGTTAAAGAAATTACTCCTATAGAAAATATCTTGGAAGACGTCACAAAGAGGCGCGACGATTTAGTTCGCAGACTTCGCAGATGGTCTTCGAAGGAAAATCTGGTGTATTGCAGGCTTTTTGACCGTGAACTGCAAAAATTAATCGACAACAAAGATTATTCTTTGAAGGGCGTCGATTCGCTTTGGAGTATATATAACAAGCATGGCAAGGAAATGAAAAAAGAATTAGAAAATGACAAAACCGATTTTGGAAAGTATTTGCAACGTAAATTGTTAAAAGAATACGGGCTTAGAGTCAGAAAAGAACAAGGCAATCAATTGTTTGAGGAGAAAGTTCAACGTTTGCACAATTATTTATTCAAATAAAAATAATAGTGCTAGTTTTATTTTTAGAAAGTTGCTCTTTTAGAGCAGCTTTTTGTTATGTTTTAAAATACACATACTGTGCGAAATTCAAATAAAAAACACCTTTTAAGTTTAATTGTGAAATTTAAATCATCAAAGCAAAATGCCGGCATTGCATGTGAAAAATAGGATGTCATATTTGATTTTATAGCAGCAATTTAGCCCAGTATATACTGGGCTATTTTTAACTGCAATAATCTTCTAAAAGGACGTTTAGCTCTTCTTCCGAAGCGGCTTTTATGCCTGTTTTTAGCATGTCTCTGTCAGTTTTCGGCAGGTCATTCACGGCGATTGAAGTCGTTTTAAGTGGTGCTTTCGTTCCGGTTTTAAAAATGGCTATCGTTCCTTCATATTCTTTTAGTTCGTAGTTTTCTTCTTTGTTTATGACGCAGTGGCTTGGTTCAAATTTTGCTTCTTGAGTGGCTGGCTGCTTTTTGACTTCTCCGGTTGAAATGCTCACTTTTGGCGAGTCGCTAACCTCCATGAAATAGGCTGTTCCAACGCAAAGCGCCAAGAAAAATGCCACACATAACATAAATTTTTTCATATTTAAGACTTCCTTTGAAAGTAATTTTTTCTTTGATTTTAGTTTTGGCAATGTTTATTAATTTATACAGGTGTATATCTTTTTTAGCCGATAATTGATAATCACGACATTTTTTGATATAATTTTTTTCATACTTTTTGCAGCAAAAATTATAAGGAGAAATAAAATGAAAGTTGAATTAATAGCGCACACCCCAAACCCTGAAAAATCGGTTGCTTGTGCGGCGAAACTTTGCTATTCTGCTTGTTCGATAGATGAGATTTCGGATTCGCTTGAAGCGGAAAAAGCGGCTTCTTTCGTTGAAATGCTCATGAAACTTGGGCACGAAAGCCCGCTTGAACACATAACCTTCACTTTCGCCATAGAAGGTGTTTCGCGGACGCTTCTTGCTCAGCTCACACGGCACAGAATAGCTTCCTACAGTGTTCAAAGCCAAAGATACGTTAAAAGCGCGGGAGCCGAGTATGTGATTCCTCCTGAAATTGAAAAAATCCCTGAGGCAAAGGCTGAGTTTGAAAGAATGATGCTTGAAGCTAAAAAAAGCTATGATAATTTGACGGAAATCCTCACTAAACATTACGGCAGCGACGACAAAAAAACAGAGAAAAAAGCAATTGAAGATGCAAGATACGTTTTGCCAAATGCGTGGAGCACTAAATTGATTTGCACTTTTAATGCGAGGAGTTTGCTTAACTTTTTTTCTCACAGGTGCTGCAACCGTGCTCAGTGGGAGATAAGGAACCTTGCAAACGAAATGTTCAAGCTTGTTTATGAAGTTGCTCCCAGTGTTTTCGAAAATGCCGGGCCTTCTTGCCTCAGGGGCGCTTGCAGCGAAGGCAAAATGACTTGCGGCGAAGCGGGCAAAATCAAAAAAATATTTAGAGATATGAAAAACAATTAGGTGGTTTATTTAATATGAAAGGCAAATTGATAGTTTTAGAAGGCCTTGACGGCTGCGGGAAAAACACTCAAACGAGGCTTTTGACCGAGCGGTTCAAAAAAGAAAATTTAGATGTTAAATACATTACTTTCCCGAATTATGAATATGCTTCATCAAGCCTTGTGAAAATGTATTTGAATTCCGAGTTCGGTAGCTCGCCAGATGATGTCAACGCCTATGCTGCGGCTTCTTTTTACGCAGTTGACAGATATGCAAGCTTCAAAAAATATTGGCAAAAATTTTATGAAAACGGCGGAGTTATCCTCTGCGATAGATACACAACTTCGAATGCTATTTACCAGATGTGCAAGCTTGAAAAAAAATTTTGGAATGAATATTTAACTTGGCTTTATGATTATGAATATGATAAATTAGGGCTCCCGAGGCCTGACAGCGTTATTTATTTGCGCGGGGATATAGAAGTTTCGCAGAAGCTCATGGCGGGCAGATACGAAGGCGACGAAAGCAAAAAAGATTTGCATGAATCTAACATCAAATTTTTGAAAAAATGCTCTGAAGCAGCTTCGTATGTTGCGAAAAAAGACGGCTGGAAAATAATTGACTGCTGCAAAAATGGAGAAATGAGAGGCAAGAATGAAATTCATGAGGAGATAATAAAAATTATATAGGGCGGTGCATAATGAGTCTTAGTTTTAGAAGGCCGCGTCTTGAAGACAGGCAGGAAGTTAAGAAAATACTTGAAAAATCGGGTAATATAGATTCAGCTTCTGCATTTGGCACTCTTTACTTATGGGCTGAAGGTTATGACATTAATATTTGTGTGCACGATGGTGTGCTTTTAAAAAAATCTGGTAAAAGCTATGGCTTCCCGAGGGGCGCCGAAAGCGACGCTAAGCTTAAAGCTTGCTTGGAAGCTTTGAAACAAAATTGCTTAAACAGTGAAAAATTTATTTTAGATGATTTGCTTGAAAACGACGTAAGAGAGCTCGATAGAATCTTGCCGGGAAAATTTTCTTTTTCCAAAAACCGAGATAATGCGGAATACATTTATGATATAAAAAATCTTGCGCAGCTTTCGGGCAAAAAATACCACCAAAAAAGGAATCATATTTCAAAATTCAGCAAATTGTATAACTGGAAATATATTCCATGTATAAAAAATGTTGAGTGTATGGATTTTTTCGAAAAATGGTTTAAAATATATTCAAAAGACGAAGAAAAGTTTAATAAGCAGGAATATTTGGCGATTAAAAAAGCTTTGGAAAACTTCCAGGCTTTGAAGCTTTCGGGCGGG
>SAMEA104315424__coassemble_589_pt1 | contig 25999 bp, 26 predicted proteins | sample SAMEA104315424__metabat2_high_PE_004 | metagenome-assembled genome bin SAMEA104315424 (sample SAMEA104315424) | gut metagenome | biome: Monkey gut; feature: monkey-associated habitat; material: faeces | place: China | collected 2013 | reverse complement strand
AGGAGCTGAAAAAACTTTGGAAAAAAGTTGTTTTGAAACCATTGCAAATAAATTAGCTGAGGAAATTAAAGAAGCAGAAATCAAAAAATTAAACGAAGACACCTTTGAAGTGAAAACTCCTCAAAAAACCTGCGAAATAAAAGCGGACAGAAACAAAAAAGTGATTATTTTGGAAGCTGTTTCAGAAGATTCAAGAAAAATTCTTTCCACATGGATGTTTGACGAAGAAAACATTTCTCAAAAAGATTTGAAATTAATAATCTCAGATTTCAGCGGAATTATTTCTCAAAAACCAAAAAAAGAATTCAAACAAACCAAGAAAAAAAGTTCAAAAGGCGAAAACGGCATGACGGGCCTTTTCTTCGCCAACAGGATGGTTAATATCTTCCCGGAAATAAAAGATGACATCAAAGAAGAAAAAGAAAATTACAGCGAATTTAGGGCCGTTAAATTCACAAAGGAAATTATCCTGCCGAAAATAAACGAACTCCTTGCCACCAAAAAAAGCGGTTCACCGGAAGTTAAAAAACTCGGCAAACTTCTAAGCGATCTTTATTCAAGCGCTGGGATTGATGTTAGAAGCATTATCACAATGGCTATACTTAACAACGTTGAAAATGAAGAATGCCTTAGAAATAACCTCAGCGAAGAGCTAAAAACCGCTTGGAACTTCGCAAAAAAATATAAAGGCAAAAAAGTTAAACCTGAAAAAGAAAAGAAAAAATCATGGATGTCTAAAGCGCTTGAATACCAAAACGAAATGGAAAATCAAAAATAAATTTGAAAAAGCCCTCCTTTTTTGGAGGGTTTTTAGTTTAGTCTGTGAAGCATTCGATAATATAATTAGCGTAAACGGCAGGAAATTTGCCAAGGTAATCTGCTATTTCATTCATGATATTTTTAACTTTTTCATCCTGAATTTTCGCAGAGCGCCTAATAACTTTGATTTTGCAGTCTGCAGCAGCCGAAATAGACTTCCTAAGGGAGCTATTGCTTTTGCTAAATTTTTTCATGTTTTCTTGGCAGATTTTCTTGCTTTCAGCAGGCTCTAGCCTTTCCAAGTCGCGGCAAAATAGCTTTGCATCACTTGAAATTTTCTTCAAATAAATATTCGATATGCTCAAAAGCCCGCCTTCAGAAAAAGATTTCGTAAACTTAGCGCACACGCTGCCAAGCTCCTTAACCGCTATTTTAAGCCTAGAAATGCACTCATCCATCACTGAAAACTTATCGGTAAAATTGCTTTTCTTTTCAACAAATGTTTTGTAATAGTCAAGATTTATATTATCATATTCGCCAAGTTTGGTTTCTTTAAACTTCTTTAAAACTTTTTCTAAAGCACTCGCAAATTCTTCTGATTTTTTTCCAGATTTTTGATATGTATCTTCGGTAGTGTTCATTTAACATCAGCTCCTTGTAATTATATGCAAGTTTTACATAATTTCATATTACACTACCGGATTTTTATTTGTCAAGTAAAAAATCACCTGTTTAAACAAACAGGTGAAAATTTATTTATCTATCTTCGATTACTTCCAAAGCCGGGAGTGGTTTTCCTTCAAGGAATGTAAGGGATGCGCCGCCGCCGGTTGAAATGTGTGTCATTTTGCTTGCAAAGCCAAGCTTATAAATAGCTGCTGCAGAATCTCCGCCCCCAATGATTGAAATTGCGCCGCTTTCAGCAATAGCTTTAGCAACTGCGAATGTTCCGCTTGCGAAATTTTCCCATTCAGAAACGCCCATAGGTCCGTTCCAAACAACCGTTCCAGCGCCTGCAATTGCTTCTGAGAACAATTTTGCAGTTTTTGGTCCGATGTCAAGTCCCATCCAGCCGTCAGGGATTTTATCAAAAGAAACTACTTTGTATTCAGCGTTAGGATCATATTCTTTTGCAACTTTAACATCGATAGGTAAAAGAAGTTTAACTCCTTTTTCTTTAGCTTTTGCCATCATGTCTTTTGCAAGGCCGAGTTTTTCGGTTTCGCAAAGCGAAGTTCCAACTGAATATCCAAGAGCGTTAGCGAATGTATAAGACATTCCTCCGCCGATTATAAGAACATCAACTTTATCGAGCAAGCTGTTAATTACGCCGATTTTATCTGAGATTTTTGCTCCACCTAAAATTGAAACAAAAGGTCTTTTAGGATTGTTAAGAATTCTTGACATAGTTGAAATTTCTTTTTCAATCAAGAAGCCATATCCTGCTGGCAAAAGTTTTGCAACTCCTGCAGTTGAAGCGTGAGCTCTGTGCGAAGCACCGAAAGCATCATTAATGCAAACGTCAGCCAAACTTGCGAGCTTTTTAGCAAACTCAGGGCTGTTGCTTCTTTCGCCATCTTCGAAACGGATGTTTTCAAGCATGCAAATTTCGCCTGGTTTCAAGCTGTTTACTATTCTCTTTGTGTCTTCCCCAGCAACGTCTTTAGCAAGTTTGACATCTCTGCCCAAAACTTCTTTTAAGTACTTTGCAACAGGTTTCAAAGATAATTTATCTTCAAAGCCGTTTTTCGGTCTTCCCAAATGAGAGCAAAGAATTAACTTAGCATCATTGTCGATGAGATATTTTATTGTTTTCAAAGATTCATCTATGCGTTTAGTGTCAGTGATGTTTCCTTTTTCATCGAAGGGAACATTAAAGTCGCAACGCAAAAATACCCTTTTGCCTTTAACGTCAATGTCTCTTACAGTTTTTTTATTTAAGTAATCCAAATTCAGACATCCTTTCTATATTATCGTTAATTTTGAAACTGTATTTTTTAATTATACAGTGGTTTTAATAATTTTTCAAGTGTTACTTAAACAAAGCTTTATTTGGCTTGCTTAATAACCTCATTCATGCAGTTTTCGCAAACATTTTTGCCCTTAAATGTTCTCATAGCCTCAGAGTTGGAGCAAAAAATGCACTGAGGTTCATATTTTCTAAGAATTATCCTATCTCCATCAGTGAAAATTTCAAGAGAATCCCTGGGCTCTATATCAAGAATTTTTCTGAGCTCCATAGGAAGAACCACCCTCCCAAGCTCATCTACTCTTCTGACAATTCCAATTGATTTCATACCCATCTTTTAATACACTACCCTTTTAAATTAAAATTTAAGAAATCCCATAATTTCTCCGGGCACCCAGCCCTATCTAGAATTCTACTATTTTTTTTGGCTTTTGTCGAGATATGTTTTTCACCATAATAATCTAGGTTTTTTAGTAAAAAATAGTAGAGTTTTAACATCATTAGTAATATTCTCAAACCCGCACTACTATTTATTTTAGAAGGTATTAAATTTGGAAAAACGCAGTGGAAGGTGCAAAAAAATATGATGAATTATATTTGGGGTTTCTTTTTAATTTCAAGCGTAATTTGCGCACTTTTAACAGGAAGAACCGCAGAGCTTTCAAACTCAGTTATGGCGGGGGCTTCGGACGCTGTGGGGCTTGTGATTTCAATTCTTGGAATGATGGTACTTTGGACGGGGCTTATGAAAATAGCCGAAAAATCAGGTTTAACTTCGATTCTAGCCCGGGTTTTTTCGCCTATAATAAGGTTTTTATTCCCTGACTTCCCGCCTGACAGCCCTGCCGGGAGAGCCGTTTGCATGAATATAACCGCTAATTTGCTCGGGCTTGGCAACGCCGCGACGCCCTTCGGGATAACCGCAATGAACGAAATGCAAAAACTAAACAAAAACAAATCCACCGCAACGAAAAGCATGATTATGTTCGTGGTAATAAACACAGCTTCGCTGCAGCTCTTTCCAACGCTTCTTTGCACCATACGGCAAAAATACGGTTCACAAAACACACTGGATATCCTGCCTTGTTTGTGGATTTCTTCGCTTGTGGCGTTAGTCATTGGGGTAATTTTAACAAAACTTTTTGAAAAAACGGAGAAAATTAAATGAGCAATTTGGGATTTTATGTAATACCGCTGATGATATTGACAATAATAACATTAGGTTTTTTAAAGAAAATAAATGTTTTTGACGCCTTTCTTTCAGGGGCTGGCGAAGGGGCAAAATCCTGCATGGGGCTTATCCCCTCGCTCGTTGGCTTAATAGTAGCTGTTAGCATGCTTAAAAGCTCGGGCGCATTTGATATATTCACTCACGCCGTTTCGCCCATTTTCAAATTTCTAGGCCTCCCTGCAGAGGTTGTCCCGATGGCGCTTTTAAGGCCTGTTTCAGGCAGTGGCTCGATAGCAATTTTGGATAACATCCTAAAAACGCACGGGCCTGACAGCTTCATAGGCCGGCTTGCCTCGATAATGTCCGGCTCGACGGAAACAACTTTTTACACCCTTGCGGTTTATTTCGGAGCGGTTAAAATAAAGGATTCAAAATACGCAGTGCCCTGCGCTATTATGGCCGATGTGGCGTCAGTTATAATGTCTTTAATTACCTTAAAATACTTTTTTTCATAAAAATCATGGAGGTTTAAAATGAAGCTCGAAAACGAACTTGACTTTGTCATCGGAGGAGCGAAAATCGACAAAACTACTCAAGGTAAATTCAAAAGGACATTTAATTCTCAAATGTGCAACTGCGGACTTTTTGAATCATCTTTCACGAAATGCAGCGTGAACATTTGCGACAACTGCCTTTGGTCAAGAGCGCCCGAAGAAAACACCACTGTAACTTACTGCACCAAACAAAAAACCACCTGAAAATCAGGTGGCATTTTTTATTTAACAAATTTTTCTAAAACTTTTCTGTTCTTTGAAAAAAACTTTGTTCCAGCTTTTATTTGGCTTTTATTTTTCGAGCAAACTGCAACCAAACACATGAAAATAATTTTATATGCGTCGATAACCAAATCTCTTCCGGCTACAACTTCACCTGACTGCGCAGTTTTTAATCTATCTCTTTTGTCTTTTCCCACCCAAGATAGATACCTCGAAGCTAATTTTCCGCTCTTTTCAACGAAAGAATTATATTTCTTTACATAATCTTGTTGTGCTTTTATTGAAGTAGCATTAATTTTATCTTCGCTTACTTTTTCCGCCATTTTAAGCACTTTATTTATTAACCTTTTAGCTCCATCATTTCCTTTAAGGTTCTTAAGTTCTTCTTTTAATTTTTTCTCTGCCTCTTTCATTTTATTTCTTTCCACCACGATGTTACCAGCATTACTAATATATTGCATACCAGCTGCTGAAATTCCCACGGCACCTCCTATTGCAGCTCCGCCACCTAAAATACCAAGGCCTACAGGCGGTAAAACTACACAAGCCATCATAGCTGGCAATAAAGCAAATAATGCGCCAGTAAGAGCTCCTGCACCTCCAAAGGCTACAGCTATACCCAAAGATAACGTTGTTAAATGGGCCAAATATTTAAAAAAGTGATCATAAATTTCATTATATTTATCGGAGCCATCATTATTTTTCAATTTTACTATCTCGTCTACTAATCTTTTAAGTTCTTTAGCGTCTTCTTCACTAAAATTTTTAATATCAACTGTTCCACTTTCCAGAGCCAATACTGCAGCTTCTACTTTTAAACTTCTGTAATCTTTAAGAATTTTTTCGCAATATTTTCTGTAGGTGCTTTTTGCTTTTTTGCCTCCAGGGCCTTCGTTTTCAAGACGGTAAATCATCATAAGCCCGCCTTTAGTCCCATAAATTCTTCTCAAATCTTTGATCGGCATATATTCATTTTTGGCTTTATATTTTGTTGCCATTTCACCAATAAAATTGTTAATATCATTGAACGACCCGAATTTCGATTTAATATAACTTTTTACTTTTGCCGCATCTTTTATAATCTCTTTGACGTCTTGTTCGCCGCTGCTTTCGCTCGCAGGGCTTTCTTTTGGTGATGCAGGCGCTGGAGCAGGCTCAGGTTCCGGGGCAGGCGCGGGCATAGATTTCCTTATGGATTTTCTTTCTACTTTTGTTTTCGCTTTGGTCTTTCCCAAGCCTAATTTTTTGTTAATTGAAGCCAAATCGGCTATCATTTGTTTTTCCAAAAAAGATATTTTCTTTTTTGCATTTTCTATGCTTTTCTCGTCATTATAGTCGGAGCTTTCAACAATGCTGTTGAATCTTTTGGTGTACTTCTCCCCTGTTTTTTCGTCTTTACTATAAATCTCAGTTAAAACTCCGTCCCAAACCTTTTTCCTAAGTTCATCATATTCTTGTTGCGTTTTTTCTAATTCAGCCATAAATTCACTCTCCAAACCACATTTATTTTGTCTAAAAAGACATTCTTATACATCATTATAAATATATATTTATTATTGTCAAGTGAAAAAATTATATACTTTTACATAAAAAGAGCCACCTGAAAAATCAGGAGGCCACTTTTTGGTCAACAAATTTCTTTAAAAATGGTTCATTTAAATCAAACCACTGTAACCCTTGTTTTATATATGCTTCGTTTTTTGAGCAAACAGCAACCAAGCACATTAAAGCAACTTTGCATGTGTCCATAGAAAGATTTCTTTCAAAATGAGTCTTCCAATTTTGTTTGCTTAATCTCAAAAATCTATTGATCTTAGCTTTTCCTTCAGTTTTCAAATAAACTGCAGCTAATTTGCCACTTTTTTCAATAAAAGCATTATATTTTTTCAAATATTTTTGCCTTTCAAGAACCGCATCGCTATTAAGCGAGCTGCTTTCAATACCTCTAATTTCCTTCACAACTTTATCAATCAACTTTTTGCGGTCTTTGTTTCTTTCTCCCTTAGTGTCTTTAAGGCGCATGATTTGGCTCCTTGTGCTCAAAATGAATTTCCTCAAATCAAATCCATCTTCCTTTGGGTTGGCTAGTTTGAACTTCTCATCAGCAAAGGGTTTTGCATATTTTTTCAAACCTTTTTCTTTATATTCAAGTTTATTGAGTTCATTTAAAAGTTCATTGAGCTTTTCGGCGTCTTCTTGGCCGAAATTTTCAGCATTAGCGCCAATATCTTCGCTTTGCAAAGCCGCTATAGCAGCCTCAACCTTCAAAGACCTGTATTCTTTAAGAATTTGGTCGCAGAACCTTCTGTAAGTGCTAAAATATTTTATTTTCTTTAATTTGCCAAAGCCTTTTTTAACGCTTCCGTCTTCAAGGCGGCACATCATCATTAAAGCACCTTTCGTGCCGTAAATTTCTCTCATGTCTTCAAGCGGCATGAATTCGTCTTTGCCTTTGTATTCTTGCGAATATTCCGCTATTTTTGATTTAAAGTAGCTTGAGTTGCCTATTTTAGATTTAATATATGTTCTTATTTTTTCTTCTGCTGCTTTTACTTCATCTTCAGGGTCGGCATCGTTGGCCTCTTCCTGCAGAACTTTGAAGCCTTTTATGCCAGCACCAAGGCTTTTTATCTTGCCTTCCACAACTTCTTTCAAATATTTCATTTTTTTCGTTGCGTCTTTTACTTTGCCTTTTTCATAGAGTTTCTCGATTTTTTCAAATTCCTTAGTGTATTTATCATGATATTTTTTATCTCGTTGTTCCAAAAATCCTAATCCTTCTTGTTCGTTGCCTCGCACGCTTTCTTTTAATTTTTCATATTCTTCGTTTAATTCTGCCATAAAATCATCCTCCTATTTTGAATTTTTTATACAATTCAGGGTATATATACATTGTATACATTCATTTTGATTTGTCAAGTGGAATTTTTATTTATTTTATATATTTTTTAAAAATAAAAATCCACCCGAATTTCTTCAGGTGGGATATTTTCAATTTATAATTCACAAGAACAGTGGTCATCATGGCATTCTTCGAGTTTACCCACGATTGGTTCAGGGTCTATACCCTTTTTGGTGTAATAATCCGCCAAAGCAGCTTTTATAGCCTGCTCAGCCAAAACCGAACAGTGAACCTTAACCGGCGGTAGGCCATCAAGGGCTTCCATAACCGCTTTGTTGGTCACTTTCAAAGCGTCTTCAATGCTTTTGCCCTTAACGAGTTCCGTCGCCATGGAGCTCGTTGCAATCGCCGCGCCGCAACCAAAAGTTTTGAATTTAACATCAACGATAATTCCGTCTTTTATTTTCAAATACATTTTCATTATGTCGCCACATTTTGGGTTTCCAACCTCACCGATGCCGTCAGCATCCGGGATTTCGCCCACATTCCTAGGGTTTGCAAAATGGTCCATAACTTTTTCACTATAGTTCAATTTTTAATCCTCCGTTTCGTTTTTAATAATTCTTTCCCATAAAGGAGACATGCTCCTCAAACGCTCCACGACTTTTTTAACTTCCGAAACTGTGTATTCAAGCTCTTCCATGGTGGTTGATTCATCAAGCGAAAGCCTGAGCGAGCCGTGAGCAACTTCGTGCACAAGCCCGATTGCAAGCAAAACATGGCTCGGGTCGAGCGAACCCGAAGTGCAAGCCGAGCCAGAAGAAGCGCATATTCCAGCGGCGTCAAGCAAAAGCAAAAGCGATTCGCCCTCAATTCCTTCGAAAGAAATGTTAACGTTCCCTGGCAATCTTTGAATCCTGTCGCCGTTTAACCTCGAGCGCTTAATTTTCAAAAGCTCATTTATTAAAAAGTCGCGTTTCTTCTCGAGATCTTTGTTCTTTTCCTGCCTGTTTTGCATCGAAATTTCAAGAGCTTTTGCAAGGCCGACTATCCCCGCAACGTTTTCAGTTCCAGGCCTTTTGTTGGATTCCTGAGCGCCGCCTTGCATTAAATTAAGGATTCTAACGCCTTTTTTAACATAAAGCGCGCCAACACCCTTCGGCCCGTGGAATTTATGCCCCGAAAGCGAAAGCAAATCAATGTTTTGCTCTTTAACGTTTATCTCCAAATGGCCAACTGCCTGAACGGCATCAGTGTGGAAGATAACGCCTTTTTCATGGCAAACTTTGCCTATTTCGCTTATTTTTTGAATGGTTCCTATCTCGTTGTTGGCATACATCACGGTGACTAACGCCGTTTTTTCGGTTATTGCAGCTTTAACGTCTTCGGGGCTTACAAAACCGTTTTTATCAACATCAAGGTAAGTTGCTTCAAAGCCTTCTTTTTCAAGCTCTTTCACGGTGTGAAGCACTGCATGATGCTCGATTTTCGAGGTTATTATGTGATTTTTGCCTTTTCTAAACTGAGCAAAAGCCACGCCCCTTATCGCCCAGTTGTCAGATTCCGTTCCACCAGAAGTGAAAAATATTTCACTCGGGTTAGCACCCAAAATTTCAGCAACAGTCTGCCTGGATTTTTCAACTTCTTTTCGTGCATTTCTTCCAATGCTGTAAATGCTCGAAGGGTTACCGTAATTTTCTTTCAAAATAGGCATCATTTCTTCCAAAACTTCACTTTTAAGGCTCGTTGTGGCAGCATTATCTAAATAAATTTTTTTCATAAAACTTGAAAAGCTAAAAGCTTTTCTTTTCACCACCCTTAAAATTCAATTTTCTTTGAAATGTAATCTTTTAGTAATTCAATTTTGATTCTTTCTTGTTTCATTGTGTCTCTGTCTCTCACGGTTACGCAGCCGTCTTCTTCGCTTTCGAAATCATAAGTTATGCAAATTGGCGTTCCGATTTCGTCTTGCCTGCGGTATCTTTTGCCGATTGATCCAGCTTCATCATAATCCACCATAAAGCACTTCGAAAGTTCTTTTTTAACTTCTTTTGCTTTTTCCGAAAGTTTCTTCGAAAGCGGCAAAACGCATGCTTTGAAAGGCGCAAGAGCAGGGTGCAGTTTCATCACAGTTCTTTTTTCGCCTTCGATTTCTTCTTCGGTGTAAGCATCGCACAAGAAAGCAAGCGCGACTCTGTCCGCTCCGAGCGAAGGCTCTATTACATAAGGAATGTATCTTTCGTTTGTTTCAGGGTCAAAGTAATCAACCGTCTTGCCCGAGAATTTCTGGTGCTGTTTTAAGTCAAAGTCGGTTCTGTCCGCAATGCCCCAAAGCTCGCCCCAACCAAACGGGAACAAATATTCAATGTCTGAAGTGGCGCTTGAATAGTGGCAAAGTTCTTCTTTTTCGTGGTCTCTTATTCTGATGTTTTCTTTGTTCATGCCAAGGCTAAGAAGCCAATTTTCGCAGAAGTTTTTCCAGAATTCAAACCACTCGGCATCCGTGCCAGGTTTGCAGAAAAATTCAAGTTCCATTTGCTCGAATTCTCTTGTTCTGAAGGTGAAGTTTCCTGGAGTGATTTCATTCCTGAAAGATTTGCCAATTTGAGCAATTCCGAAAGGAACTTTCTTCCTCATGCTTCTTTGAACATTGCTGAAATTAATGAAAATTCCTTGAGCGGTTTCCGGGCGCAGGAAAATTTCGGATTTTTTATCTTCCGTAACTCCTTGGAAGGTTTTGAACATAAGGTTGAATTTTCTAATTCCCGTGAAGTTTTTGGCCTTGCAATTCGGGCAAGAAATTTCTTTTTCTTTGATAAACTCTTCCATCTGCTCGGAGGTCATCCCGTTAGGGTTAAAGCCCGCATCTTCGATTAATTTATCAGCTCTGTAGCGAGTTTTGCACTCTTTGCAATCCATAAGAGGGTCCGAAAAACCGCTAACATGGCCCGAAGCCTCCCAAACTCTTGGGTTCATAAGAATTGCGCAGTCAAGCCCAACGTTTGTCTCTGATTCTTGAACGAATTTTTTCATCCAAAGTTTTTTTATGTTATTTTTAAATTCAACTCCAAGCGGGCCGTAATCCCACGTGTTTGAAAGGCCACCGTATATCTCAGAGCCCGGAAATATGAATCCTCTGCCCTTGCAAAGCGCAACTATGCTATCCATACTCTTCATAATAAGTATCCTTCTTTCTAAAAAATTTATTCTAAATGAAGTTATAAATCTAAATTTCAAACCCAAATGGTTCAAAATGCCAAAAATCAGCTGAGCTTTTTAGCATGCTGATTTTCTGAACTAAGACTCACACCCAATACTTTATCATATTTCGAAACCGAATTGGGAACAAATCTTCCATATTTAATTATAATATTTTTGAATTTCTTTAATTCTTTGATTTCATCAGGGTAATAGCCCGTGTAAATCACGAAATCATCGTCGCAGCCGTGGCTTCTGAAATAAGCAATAAGGCTCACAACCTCGCCAAACTGCAAAAGAGGCTCAAGGCCGCCAAGAATGACAGCCTGAGTGATGGGGTTTAAAATGTATCTTTCGAAAATGCTTTTAACCGAAACTGTTTTATTCGGGAGCTTCGAAATCTTCATGTTTTGGCAGATGCCTATGTCCATCCCGAGCTCTTTCAAGCATTTAAAATCGCATGAAACCGAAGAAATAAGCATTGCCGGCTTTTTATAATCCTGGAAATTTTCGTCAACTATTTCCTTAACCCTCATTGTGCAAGAAAGCTCATTAAAACGGGTGTTCATTTAAATCGAACCACTTTCTTTTTTCAAACTCTTTTTTGCGTTCTCTGCTGTATGCCGAAACAGGAACTAAAAATCCAACTATTCTCGAGTAAGTGTCAGCCGGTTCTTCGCCGCATTTTGGGCAAACTTTCGAGAAAAACGCATGCTCGTCTTTGCAAACTGAAATTTTACAGTTATAAGCAAAGTAGATTACTCCAGATTTTGCAATGTGGTTGAGCAGCTCCCAAGCTTGCTCTTCGTTTGCGAATTTTCCTGCCAAATTAATGTGCGAAATCTGGCCGCCGCCGCATTCTTTATCGAGTTTTGCACCAAGCTTGATTTTTTCGTTGAGAGTGCATTTTTCCATCAAAGGAATCCACTGGTTCGAATAGATGAAATATTGCTCTTTTTCAGGGTAAAGCTCAGCGTCTTTGCCGCTTAAAACAACGTTAGCTCTTTCAGCCGGAACTGCTTCAACATTGATGCTGTAGTCAAATCCATAGGATTCTTTTTGCTCATTTATTACGCTTAAAATCTCAGAAGCGAACTCAAGGCCTTCTGGTGAATAAGATTTATTTTCAAATTCGTCTGTGTCAATTAAACCGAATTCATAAAGCGCTTCATACATAGCGGTTATGCCGATTGTGTTATATTGTTTCGAAAGCTCAATCAAGCCTGAAGTGTAGTTCGGCAAAAGGCCTTCTTTGATATTTTGCTTGATGATATCTCTAACAACGTCAAGAACTTTAACGCAAATGTCGATTCTGTTTTTCAAAATTTCAATGAATTTTTCTTTGCTTCCTTCAGCTTCAATCGCGATTCTTCTGAGGTTTATGGTGTTAACTTGAACGCTACCAACTGATAAAGAAGTTCCTCCAACGGAATTGATAAATGCATTTAATTTCGAGGTGTTGGAAATAAGCCTGCAGCAGTTAGAAAGGCTTGAAACGTCGCTTCCAACGTAGAAATTGCTGTCATACCATTTCATATTGTGTTTGTTGCACCATCTTGCAAATTCTTCGTCAACGAATTTGCCGTCTTGGAATAAAAGCGAGTAAGTTAAAACCGGGAAGGTCATCATGGTTTCTTCACGAATTTCAGAAACAACTTCCATGAAAACTTTTTGGTGCTCAATAATTTGTTCAATGTGATCCATAACCAAATCGCCATTCGGGAACTGTCTTCCACCGAAGAGCTCGATTAAATAGTTTCTATCCATAACGGTTATATTAGAAAATGCGCATTCAGTAACTCTTAAATACGGCTGGTTAAGGTCATAGATGAATTTCTGGAAGCATTGTCTTCTGTAATATTCAGGGTCTTTGAGGAAGAAATTGTTTTTAACGTCGTTGTACCAGAAATAATAAGAATAAAGCAAATAGCTCGGTAGACCAACAGCGCCGCTGCTGCGGTTAGCAGTCCAGCTTATGAACTCTAAAACATGGTCGTTAAAAGTTGTTAAATGCTGGCAAGGAGCTGTTTTGAATTTATTAATGAAGAAAAGGCCGTTTTCAACAAGTTTATCAAGGTCATAGGCATAGCAGTAAGGAATGAAAGAAGCGGTTGAAGAATTGTGAAGATAAAACTGGCCATTCCATTCGCCTTCAAGCCATTTTTCAGCGACTTCCGAGCCGTATTTTGCAGAAAGCTCACCGAAGATTTTATTATACGACAAAAGCTTAGTGTGCGGCTTAACCATGTCTGAAAGAAGCGTGCGCACGTCAAGCGTGGTGCTGTTTGCGTTTGCGTCTATAGTTGTGTCTGCAACGCTGCTTGATTTTATAAAATTATCGATAAAATCGGTGAAATTAAGGTTTGAATTAGAAAACCCATTCATAAGCGAAAATTTTTCACCGTATTTTTTAACCATTTTGTTAATGCAATCGGCAAAGCCCTTGTGCAAGTTTAAATTAATGTTCATTTTCATTACCCCTATCATTTATCCATTTAAAAGCATCTGCAAAATTCATGAATTTGTCGCCAACTTTCAAAACAGGATAGCTCTTGAAACCCAATTTCTCCAAAAGTTCGGCGTCTTCACTTTCAGTGAAATTCAAATTCTCTTTTTCAAGTTTAATTTTCAAAACTTTGCATTTTGGGCAACCGTTGCCGTAAAGTACCATCTCTTCCACCTAACTACAACTCCTCTTCAAAATTTTTCCTGAGAAATGGTTTTAAACGGCAGGATTACTTCTAACCATTTAAAACCAACAAAAAAATCAGTTATAAAAAAATATTATGTACATGAAACATCAAAAAGGGCAATCTTAAAACCCCATATATGGTGAATACTCAGTTATTATAACACCGTATATGGGGGTCTGTCAATGAAAAATATATTATAAATCGTTTACTAATACTGTTCAATTTTTATCTTATTTTTACCGTGAACTTAATCAGCCCTTGCTCACAACTATATAAACCTCAGCGCCATAGTCAAGCACGTCGCCGGCTTTGTGGTCTTGGTAGCCTATGACCGTTCCTTCGGCAAAGTCTTGGCTACTTTGGTTAACTTCAATGGGTTTAAATTTTTCATTAGTCAAAATTAAAGCAGCCTCAGAAAGTTTTTTGCCTTCAATGTTAGGCAGTTTGCGTTTCGAGGGGCCTTTACTTACGGTAACCGCAATTATTGAACCAGAATACATTTTTTCACCGTAATTAGGCGTTTGCGAGATGATATTTCCTTCGGGGGTCGTGTCGTGGAATTCTTCTGACAAAACAACTATAGAATAATTATTAGCCGAAGCTGCGGTGCTTTTCGCAGCGCTGAGGCTCTTGCCAACGAGCTGCGGGACGTCGATTTTTTCTTCTTCGTTGCCGGCTTCTTCAGTTTCTTCTTTGGTTTCGGTAACCGTAGTTTCAGCTGTTTTTGGCGCCGTTTCGGAATTCATCTTTTTGTCTTTCACCCAGAACCAATAAACACCAAAGCAAACCGCTAAAATCACTAAAGAAAGCACGCAAGAAACCACCCCTAGAACCCTTACCGAATTACCAGAAGATTTAGTTTCATTCCTTGAAAATTCAAACTCTTCAGGTTCATCATAAATATTTTTAACCTGCAAAACAGGCGAGTTCGAAATCTCAAGCCTGAAAACTTCAAAAGAAATCGTCCTGTTGTTTGGGTGCACTCTCAGAGCATTCGCAATGGCCGAAATAACCGTGTCAGGCAGCTCCTTCATTATGTTAGAAGGCATCAAAAGGCGGTCTTTCTTCCTTCTTTCAAGCGCCGCAAGCGGGTATTCACCCGTTAAAGCAAAGAAAAGCGTTGCCGCAAAACCGTAAACATCGGTGCTTTCAGAAATCTCAGAGCCCGCAATATATTGCTCCAAAGCGCTGCACCCTTCGAAAAGCTCGCTACTTTCAAGGTCGTTGTCAGTCCTTAAATTAGCAGTCGCAAAACCAACTAATTTAATCTTATTTTCGCTTGTTATCATCATGTTGCAAGGCGCCAAGCCCAAATGGTGTATTCCCGCTGAGCTCATTTTCGTGAGCGGCGAAATAAGCGGCATGAAAAGGCTTCGGGCTTGCTTCCAGCTCATTGCTTCGCCATGCGATGAAAGATATTCATCAAGGCTCGTCCCTTCAACCCATTCAAGGATTATATAAGAAGTGCCGTTTTGCTCAAGAATATCGTAAACCGAAGCAACGCACGAAAGGTTCCTAAACCTTGCAATTCCTCTGAAATATTTGAGGAATTCTTCGTTTAAAGCTTTAAATTTATTTTTAAAACCGGGCTTGTCTTGAGCTTTAACTTCACAGTCCGCTGAGCGGTAACAAGTTTCAGAAGGGAAAAATTCCCTGATGTAAACCTTCGAATTTTTAATGAAGTCATACCCAATGTAGCTAAGCCCCTCGGGGTCCTGTTTGATTCCGTTGCCGATTATATATCTTTCGCCCAAAATTTTCTTTTTAGGCAAAAATGGCTGGGGCTGCTCGGCATCCCTTGGCTCCTGGCAATGCGGGCAAATATCTTCGTGGTTTTCAAGGCGGCTCATACAGTTCATACATAAATCAAGCATAATTAAAGTCCTCCTCAAATTCAATTTATTTTAATGTTTATTTTTTTCGAAATTTTCAATAATATTTCTAGCTTTATTTTCACTTTTTGAATAAAATTTGTCAATATCAAATTTATTTAAAAAGTCCGTGCCTTTTAGAGTAATTTCGCCCAAAAGCTCCCCGCCCAAAATTTTAATAATTGGGTTTATTTGAGCTAAAATAACGGGCAAATAGTCAATTTTTCCCGAACCGGCAGTGAGAAGAAGAACAAATTTTTTGCTAGTATGGTTTCTTTTGAAATAATAAGGCTGGAAGCGGTCAAAAATTGCCTTGAGCGGTGCAGGAAACGAAGCATTGTAAACCGGGCTTGCAACCACTATAACATCGCTGGAATTGACCAAAGAATTAATCTTTTCCATGTCGTTAAAAACGCATTTTCCGGTTTTGCAATTTTCGCACCCAATGCAAGGCTGCACCGCTTCATCATAGCTATTAACCACAGTAACTTCGCAATTTTTATCTAAAAACGCAAGAAAAAAGTCAAGGAGCCCTCGAGTGAAACCCTTTTCATGAGGCGAACCAAACAAAACGAGAATTTTCATTTTCATTCCTCCTCAAAGTCAAGAATCGGCGCTGTTTTATTGCTGTTAAGGTAAACATTTTGGGCAATTCCTATCCCAAAATAAAGGCACGAAGCCGAAGAACCCCCAACGCTGAAAAACGGCAGCGTAACGCCCATCACGGGCAGCAAACTAAGGCACATTCCAAGGTTAAAAATCGTTTGAGAAACGATTATCCCGATTATCCCGAAGCAAATCAAAGCGCCCGTTTCATCGCCGCAATTTTTCGCAATAAACCCAAGCCGAAAAATCAAAAAAGCAAGCAAAACTAAAATGAGCAAACACCCAAAAAAGCCAAGTTCCTCGCCTGCCGCCGCAAAAATAAAATCGCTTTCTTGCACGGGCACAACGCCGTTTGCAACCCTCGGACCGTTAAAAAGCCCCCGCCCAAAAAGCCCACCGGAACCTATCGAAAGCATGCCCTGAATTTGCTGGTAACCCATGTTAAGAGGGTCGGCTTCAGGGTTCATTTGCGTTAAAATTCTTCTTTTTTGATAATCTGCCAAAACGAAATTCCATAAAACAGGCGCGCAAAGCGCAGCAAAAACGAAAAGCACAACGAAATACCTGAAAGGAACGCCCGCAATGAAAGCCATTGTTAACGCCGTGAACATGAAAATAATCGCGGCGCCGTCGTCACCCTGCAAATGAGTCAGCAAAACCGGCACAAACGCATGAAGCGCAATGAGAAATACATCTTTAAAATTTTTGAAATTATTTTCTTTTTTAACTTTCGCCAAGTGGTGCGCAAACGTCACGGTGAAAAATATTTTAACAAGCTCTGAAGGCTGGAAGGTTATCCCGCCAGGGAGCCTCAGCCAGGCTTTGGCGTTTATTCCCATGGAGCCCTCAACTTTAACGCCTGCAAAAAGCGTGCACCCGATCAAAAAAATCCCGAAAGCCGCACGCCATTTCCAAAATTTAGCCAGGGTTTTGTAATCAAAAGCTTGCAGAAAAAACGCGCCCAAAAGCCCGATTAAAACCGACAAAAGCTGGACGCTGAAATAATTAAAAGTTTCCCTCGAAATGCTTTTCACAAGCAAAAGACTGTAAACGGAAATAAAGCCTATCAGAAGCCAAATAAGCTTGTTGCTATATTTCGCAGAATTCAAAAAAGTTTTGTAAAAGTCCATAAACGCCAACCTACCCCAGTTATTTTCAGCGAAATTTTCTTACAAAATAACTCACAAAGAATATCATCGCAGAAACCAAAACTATGGTCGAGCCCGCTGATGTACCGATATAATATGAAATGAGCAAGCCCGATATTCCTGAAATAAACGAAAAACCAACCGACATTAAATGATAGCTTTTCATGTTCCTGGCAAGGTTCCTCGCAGAAGCCGCTGGGAGAACCAAAAGCGAATTTATCATCAGCATTCCAACCCATTTAAGAGATATCGTTACTATTATGGCTATTAAAACAGAAAATAAATTCTTGTAAAATCTGACATTTATCTGCTTGCTCGCTGCCATTTCGCTGTTAAGCCCCGCCAAAAGAAGCTTGTTAAACGAAACAACCCAAACCGAAATAACAACCACGAGCGTCACGGCAAGCATTATGATTTCGTTTTTAGTGATTGAAAGGATATCCCCCACGAGATAAGAAGAATACTTCCCGAGCCCGCCGCTAAGCGAAAGAATGAATATTCCAAGCGCAATCCCGGCTGAAGAAAAAACTCCGATTATAGTATCCGAAGAAGAAGCCTCGGACTGCATTATAACCGAGATTCCAAGCGCAAACAAAACCGAAAAGCAAAGCATCGCAAAAGAATAATTGCTAACGCCCAAAACAACCCCGATTGCAATTCCGGTCAGGGCGCAATGCCCGAGGGCATCTGAAAAAAACGACATTTTGTTATTAACAATCATCGTTCCCACAAGTCCGAAAAGCGGCGTTATGAGCAAAATTGCCAAGAAGGCATTTTTCATGAAAGTAAAACTCACCCAAGAAAAAGGCAGCAGACTTTCCATAATCGAGTAAATTACTTCCATATGTCTTTTCCTCCATCCAAATCAAAACCAAAGGTTTCTCTCACTTTTGTGCTCTGTGAAAGCTCTTTTGCACTGCCAATTTCTTCAACAGTGTGGTTAATAAGCGCATAAGAGCTTGCATATTTCGCCACGTGGCCAAGGTCGTGCGAAACCAAAATCACTGGCATATGATAGTCATTTCGCATCGAATTTATAATGCTATAAAAATTGCTTATTCCCTTTCTGTCAACTGCCGAAACAGGCTCATCGAGAATCAAAATGTCAGGCCTCGGGTCAAGCGCAAATGCAAGCAAAACCCTTTGAAGCTCGCCGCCTGAAAGCCTGCCGATTGGGCTGTTAACGTGAGTATGCACACCAACTTTTTCAAGCAGCTCAAGCGCTCTTTTTTTCTTGCCGTGGCCGAGCCAAACCGGAAGCTTCGAAGAATTTGCGCAAAATAGGTCCATAACTGTAATTGGCGTACTTGAATCAAAGCTAAGCCTCTGCGGAACATAGCCTATTTTCGGGTTTGATATTTTATTGCCGTTTGAATCGAAAAACTCGATTTTCCCGCTGTAAGGCACACTGTGAAGGATGGCTTTAAGCAAGGTTGTCTTCCCGGCGCCATTTTTGCCGATGAGCGCAAGGGTTTCGCCGTGATTAGCCGTTAAAGTAACGTTATGAAGAATCGTGTGGCCGCCTTTTTTAACATATAAATTCTTGATTTTTACACTGCAGTGGCACTCTTTCATTTTTCAAAATTCCTTTTTTCAAATTATCTTAGCGCTTTTTCAAGCACCTCTAAATTCTTTTCCATTGCGTTTAAATAAGAGTCTGCTGAGCCGTCACCCGTAACCGCAGGGTCAAGCGCATAAACGCTAACGCCCGTTTCGGATGCAATCGTTTTTGCGGTGTTTTCAGGGTATTGAGGCTCGGTGAAAATGCATTTCACGTTTTTGGTTTTAATGAGATCAATTGTGTCTTTAATCTCTTTCACCGTTGGTTCTTCGCCGGGTTCGTGGTTTATAACTCCAACGATGTTAAGCCCGAATTCCTTGGCAAAATACGGGAAAGCTTCGTGGAAAGTTATGATATTTTTATCTGTGATATTTTCAAGCCCTGCGTTTATTTTATTTTTCAAAGAGCTTAATTTTTCGGTGTAAATTTTTGCGTTTTTTTCGTAAAGTTCGGCATGGCCCGAATCAAGCTTTGCAAGGCCACTACTGATGTTTTCCACTTGCTTCATGCAGTTGCTCACCGACATCCAAATGTGCGGGTTTTCTTCGTGGTGGCAGTGTTCATGCTCGCTTTCTTCTTCATCTTCGTGATGATGGTGGCACTCGTCTTTCAAAAGCTCGATGCCCGTGCTGGAATCAACGATTTTAACCTTCGGCAACTCGCTTGTGATTTTATCAACGAAAAGTTCCATCCCGCCGCCGTTTATCACGAAAGCCGAGGATTTTTCAATCTTTTTAAGATCGTCCGATCTAAGCTGGAAATTATGCAGGCAGCCTGTGTTATTTTCGCACATATTCACGACTTCAACGCCAGGAATATCCTTGACGACGTTGAGCGTCATAACATAAACAGGGTAGCATGAAGTCACGATTTTAAAATCGGCTCCTTCGCTTTTTTTGCACCCTGAAAAAATAGAAAGAATAAATATAATGGCTAATATAAAAGAAAACTTTTTCAAATTTAAAACCTCACAAATAGTACTTGTATAACTATAATAAGGTTTTTTCGCAAGGAAGTAAAGCTAAACGCAAATATTATTCTTTATATCTTCGAAAACCTTCTTGCCTATTCCCTTCACGTTCATTATTTCTTCTTTGTTTGCAAAGCCGCCGTGAGTTTCGCGGTAATCAATTATTCTTTTAGCCATGGTTTTTCCAACACCGCTAAGTTTTTCAAGTTCCTCCGAGGTCGCCGTGTTTATGTTCACAGCTTCTGCGTTTTTCGTTTCGCTGTTTTCTTCCAAGGTTTCGGATACCACTAGATTTTCGGTGATTTCAACTGCAGTTTTGCTGAAAAAGGCATTGTAACCAACGAGCCCTGCAGCCATGAAAAGCGCGATGGCAATTAAAATCCTTGCGCTTAAATTTTTATTTTCAGTTTCTTTTTCCGGAAAATCATTCATACTTTGTCCCTCCGCCTCATAGATATTAAAACAACAAACAAAAAAAGATGTAAAAATTTAAGGAGCAATTATGACACACGCTATAATAAACGCCAAAACACTACTGCAAAAATACGACATTATAAAAATTTTGAAAACCCGAAAAACGATAATCTTCCTGTTTTTGTGCTTGATAATCAGCATGATCGTGGGCTCGATTTCGGTTTCTTCGCTCAATATGGATTACATTTACAAACTGAATTTTCTGTTCCTGAGCGACTTCAAAGAAAAGCTTTCTCAGTCGAATCTGCAGGTCTTTTCTTCTTCGCTTGCGATGCTCGGCTCTTTTGCAATTCTTTTGGAGCTTTCTGCATTTTCATGCCTCGGGACTTTTTTCATCCCGCTTATTATCTCCTTCAAAGGCTTCAGCCTCGGCCTCACGGCAGGATACCTTTACCTAATCTATGGCCTAAAAGGCATTGCTTTTTACATTCTCATTCTTCTTCCCGGGATTTTCGTTTCCTCCGTTGCGGTCACTTTTTTCGCGGCAAACTGCATGAAATTTTCCTTCAAACTGGCCAAAACCGTCCTTGCAAAAGGAACCGAAGAAAGCATTAAAGAAAGCCTTAAAAAGCACCTTCGAAAATCAGGCTATTGCCTCATTTTGCTGGTTATGTCATCTGGGCTCGATGTCTGCTTCATGATGATGTTTTCAAGATTTTTCAATTTTTAACTTTTCGTAAAAATCTTTAATGAACCAAATTTTTTCTTCAGGCAAAGTTATTCTTTTGCCGTTTAAATACCCGAGGTTCCCGGCATTTTTTTCGAAATTAAATTCTATTTTGAAAGAGCATAGTGCTTGATATTTATACCCCAAAGCTTTGTTAACCACATTTTTGCCGTATTTGCCGTCTCCAAGAATCGGGTGGCCAATAGATGCCAGATGAGCGCGAATTTGGTGCGTTCTGCCGGTTAAAAGAGCCACTTTTAAAAGCGAAAAATCTTTGCTGCTTGAAATAACATCGTATTTAGTGAGAATCGTTTTGAAATCCTCCGATTCCCGCCGGCTGCTTATGTAAACCTTATTTTCGGCTTCATTTTTAAAAAGAAAGCCTTTTAAAAGTTCCGATTTTTTGCTCATTTTTCCAAGAACTATGCAAACGTAGGATTTATTTATTTCTCTTTCTTTCATTTTTTCGTTCAAAACCGCAAGCGAGGCGGCATTTTTTGCTGCAATAACAAGCCCTGAGGTGTTTCTGTCAATCCTGTTCACAAGCGAAGGAGCAAAGCAGTTTTCACTTTCAGGGTTATATTCGCATTTTTTGAAAAGGTAATTTTTAATCCTATTTATGAGGTTGTCGCCCGCGTGCTCTTTGTCAGGGTGGACAACCATCCCCGCGGGTTTATTCACGATTATTATGTTCTCGTCTTCATAAATAACATCAAGGTTAAAACTGCTGTTTTTAAACTCCCATTTAAAAGATTTATCTTCGAAAAATTCATCATTTATATAAAGCTCTATTAAATCTCCGGCCTTTAACCTGTAGGATTCCTTCCCGCGCTTGCCGTTGACTTTGACCCTTTTCTTTCTTATGTATTTATAAATAAGGCTCATCGGCATGCCGTAAATAAATTTTTGCAAAAAGGAATCTAATCGTTTATTTTCGTCGTTTTTATTAACCGTAACTTTTTTCATTTAAATAAATTTTGCCACCTCTTGATTTTAAATTCTTATTTAAATTATAAATCAAATCCCATGGCGTGTAAATTCAAATATTCAAAAACCGAGCTATTTTTAAAAGAATATTAACAATTCATACAGTATTTATTGACAAATTAATATTTAAGTAATATAATAGTAACATAAAATATTTTTTAAAGGAGTAGGTTTTTTAATGAAATTAATTAATTCTAAAAGAGTTTTATCAACAACACTTGCACTTTTAACAGCATTTTCAAGCCTTAGTGGATTAAATCAAGCTAAAGTTAGCGCTGCCCCTTCAACAAAATCTAATACCTTTATTTCTGAAAACATGTTCACAATGAAAAATTTAAACGCATTGGTAGACTACAACCCTGACGTAGACTTTGAGCAAAAACAAGATGAAATTAAAAAAGATATTTCTAAATGCAAACATTTAATGAAAGCAGACTCAAGCAAAGAAGCTTGGTACCGCGCAATTGTTACATTTTCAAAGATTCTGTTTGCACAGCTCAAAAACATCAACGGATGCCGCGGCTTTAGTAAATCAGACATGCAAATACTCTCAGCATTATGCGGGCTGGACAACCTCTCTATTTTCGAACAAATCAATTCAATCAGAGAAATATTGTTAAATAAAGGCTTAGAAGAAATGCAATCTAAACTTTGCTATGAAATCGTTTTAGACTTCATGAATTCTAACGGCCTCATTTAAGTAAACATTTTGAAACCTATTGACCAATTAATAGTTTTTTAATATATTAAAAATGTGAATTAATTTCTAAAAGGTAGGTTTTACAATGAAATCAAATATCAAAAAGACTTTGTCTGCTTCAATGGCATCTTTAACGGTTTTTTCAAGCCTTGGCGGATTAAGCTCAGTTAAAATTAACGCTTCCCCAGTGGAAAATGCACCGGGAATTAACACTCCGAAAGAGGTTGAAATTGAATTTACATTCGGAGACATGATAGACGCCGCAGATTACGATGGCGATGGAGAAATAGACCTGAAAAGAATGGTTGATTATACCCCTAATTTTTTCAATCTACTGAAAATCGACAGGAACGTAAAAATCTGGGGAGATGCTATGTGTGTCTTTCTCGAAACTTTTGCAGAAATCATATGTGGTGAGCAAGCAGAAAATTTTAGCATAACAGATTTAGACGGCCTTATGGGCAGATATTTGCTAGTTGGAAATACAATTAACGAAATCAGAGAATATTTAATAAATGACCCTCCTAAAAAATCACAAAAAATCAAAGAAGCAGTCTTAAAATTCATGAAAAACCAGCTTGGAATGACAAGCGATTTCACGGAAAAGCCATACAAAAAGTTTAAAAAAGTTTTAAAAGCAAGAAGCATGCTTAATTCCGTCATTGAAGTGTTCCCAAAACTGCACACCAGCATGCAAACCAGAAATGTAAGAGAACAAATAATTAACTCAGAAAAAATACGCTCGGAAATGCAAGACCCTACTGTCAAAAAAATGGTAGACGCAACTTTGGAAATTTTAAAAGCTAAAGAAGAACTGCAGATAGCCGAATATGATGAACTTCAAGCAAGGAATTCCGGCATAGCAGAAATTCAAAAAGAAGCTAAAAATATCACAAACGCTAAAAGAGAAGCTTTTTCAGAGGCAAAATACAATTTTGAATCCGTGGTATCTAGGGCGCCAGCAAGAATACTGATGAAAAAATTAAGAACCTTTGATAAAAAAGGAATCGAAAAAAACGAAATCAAAAAAGCGCTTATAACTAGGTCCAAAAGTTTCGATGAAAATGAATATTTTGAAAACCAAGCAAAAAGGCAAGAAGAAAAAAAGCAAGAAATAAAAGACGCCAAAAGAATAAAAGATGAATTAGTAAAAGCTATAAAATCTTCAAGCGAAGACAGCCCCGAACAAGTGGAAAAAATCGTAAATGAAATGAACGAAAAGGTTAATGACCCAGAATTAAGAAAAGAAATAAAAAATGCCTTGGATAAAGCGCTAAAAGAAGAAGACGAAAGAATATTAAATGAAATGCACGCAGCTTTTTCAGGAATGCTGGGAGAACTAAAAGAAGCAAGAGAAAAGAAAAGCGAGCTCAAGGCACTAAAAGAAAAAAATAAACCGGCACAAGCAACAGCAAAGACCAACCAAGAAAAAGAAGAAAAGGTTTTCACGTTCAGAGATTTAAGCGATTGGATGGAAAATGAAAAATCACAAGAAAAATTCGAATTAAAAATGGCTGAAGTATGTGATTTCATTGATACCCCTACAAATAGAGACTGCTGGTATGTGTGCTTGGACCAATTCGAAAAATGTTATGAAAAATTGACCGAAGATTTCACATATCAAGAAAAATCAGTAATATGCAAAAAAATCTTTGAATCACCTATCGCCGGTATACTGGGCAAATTATGGCAACTCATCACGGATAAGCAGCCAGAAGAAGAATATTTAAAAGCAGTTGCTGAGTTCTTGGGCGTACCAGTGAAAATTAAACCCGAAGAAGCCAAAGAAGGAATCATCAAAATTGAGCAAGCAAACCTAGAAGCTCCTACTGAAAACGCCAAGGAAGTAAAAGAAGAGCCGCAAAAACCGGCCGAAGCTAAACCTGAAGAAGCACAAAAAGAAGCAAATGAACCTAAACAAGCAAAACCAGAGGCTCCTTCTGAAAACGCCAAGGAAGTAAAAGAAGAACCGCAAAAACCGGCCGAAATTAAACCTGAAATGGCCGCTAAACAAGAAAATGCTGCTAACTACAATAAGCCGGCAAAAACTCAAAAGGCTGAAAAACTAGAAGCAGCTGCTAAAAACCAGCCAAAAGAGAATTTCAAACCAATAGTAGCTTTCACTAAAAAAGAAAAAATCAACAATGAAAAAACAGAAAAGAAAAAATCTTTCTGGTCGTTTATTTTAGATTTACTCGAAAAATTACCCCTCATTGGCAAACTCATCCACTTTTTGCGCAAATAATAATGCAATTTCACCTGCTAAAATGGCAGGTGATTTTTATTTCTGATTTAAACATCAAGCTAAAAAACTATTATGAAATCTTCTTAAATTTCATTGACAAATTAATAATTTATTAATATAATAAGAACATAAACTAATTTTTTAAAGGCAGGTTTTATGATGAAGTCACTTAGTTTAAAAAAAATAACCTCATCTTCAATAGCATTCTTAACGGCAGTTTCAAGTTTAATCGTGTTAAATTCGGTTAAAGTAGCTGCTATGCCTGGAGCATTTGAGCACCAAATCAGAATTCCTTCAGGAGTAAGAGAGAACGTTATATTCACGATCGAAGACATGAACAACTTGATAGAAAATATTGATCGCTTTCCAAGAGCAACAGCCATAGCAAGAACACCTAACTTTAAAAACCTTGCAAAAGTCGACCAAAACGTGAACCACTGGCTTGGCGCCATACAAGTATATTTAGACATCACTGAAGAAATAATTGATGAAAACCTCGATGAAAATTTAACAGAAGAAGAAATAGAAGAAATTGGCAACATCGGTGTTTTAGCCATCGGAAACACACTGAACGAGATAAGAAAAGTGCGTATTGACAAGACTATTTCGCAAGAAATCAAAAAACAAAAATATTTGGAAATAGTCAAAAGATTTTTAAATTCAAAATCCGAAATAATAAAATTTGCTAAAAAAAGATTGCAAGGAAAATTAGAAAAAATCAACACTGCAAAAAACAATTTAATGAAAATGCTTGAAATGACCGCGGACTTAAACTTTGACAAAAAAATAGAAGATTTAGAAAAAATTATAGATTCCGCAGAAGAACCTGAAATAAAAACCATGGCGCAAATAACCCTAAACATCTTCAAGGCGAAAAAGAACCTCGCTTCAATTAAAAATAACAAAGATTCAATAAAAAAAGAAAAAATTAGGGCTAAAGAAAAAATAGAAAAGTTTAAAATCCAAGTCGCGAAAAACGAGAAACCAAGTCCGGCTGAAAAGAAAGAATATTTAGAAGTTATGGATAGATATGAAGACTTAATAAAAGCCCAAATTCAATCGACGAAAAATGAAAAAGCCGCAACCGAAGCGGTGATCGAAGCAATAGATAAGCTTGATATAATCGCAAGAATCCCGCAAAAAATGCTAATCGAAGAAATAAAAACATTAGGCTAAAATCGCCTGCCTTTTGGCAGGTGCACTACCCTATTTTAACTAATTATCGGAAGTGAAAATTTACAGCAATGAACGAAAAATCGAAAAAAGCGCCAAACTTGCACGAAAACCACCGGCAAAGGGTAAAAAGTAAATATAAATTACACGGGATAGATATATTCGACAAACATGAAGTGCTAGAGATGG
>SAMEA104315424__coassemble_538_pt1 | contig 28095 bp, 30 predicted proteins | sample SAMEA104315424__metabat2_high_PE_004 | metagenome-assembled genome bin SAMEA104315424 (sample SAMEA104315424) | gut metagenome | biome: Monkey gut; feature: monkey-associated habitat; material: faeces | place: China | collected 2013 | reverse complement strand
TCAAGAAAATTTATGTTTTTTGGGATGTTAAAACGGACTCAAAAGGCAGGCTAATAATGCCCATAATGCCGCAATTCATGAAAGAAAGCGTTTTGAAATTTGGGCTCACTTCAGGTGAAGTCCGCTCGAATATTGAGATAAATATTTCTGGCAAAGAAAATTCCGGCCAGGCTATTTATGTGGATGCGAGCTTCAGAAAAATGAGGAAAAGAAAGGCTGAGGTGTAGTTTTTATGGCAATTTCAGTTACTGCTTCGGCGCAGTGCATTTGTTCTTTCGGGACTGCGCCCTCGGCGCTCATGGTGCTGCCTGAAGCCATGGCGATGGCCCAGCAAAAGCCAATGGCCACGATAATGGATAACAAGCCAATGGTCAACATAATGCCTTTTGCAATGTGCACTTCGATGTCTAACCCTCAGGTTTCGGCGGCGACCGCTGCTGCTGCAGGAGTTTTGACGCCAATGCCGTGCGTCCCTGTTACGAACGCTCCGTGGACGCCTGGCTCGACCACAGTTATGATTAAAGGCAAACCCGCGCTTAACAACACGTGCAAGCTCATGTGCAACTGGGGCGGGGTCATCAGCATAACAAACCCCGGAGCAACCACTGTTATGATTCCTTAATTTGCTAATTGAAAGTGTGGTATCGAAGTTTGGAAATACCTATTTTTAAGAACAATTTTGAATATCTCTCAAGCGAATTTAAATGCATCGAAAATTTTGTTAAAAAATATCTTGAGTGCAAAGAAAAGGGTAGTATTGAATCTTGCAGGGAAAAAGCACTGAGCGATTTTAGAGCCGAGGAGCTTTTGCTTGAAATGCGCCTTGAAGAGGGCAAAGAAAAGGTTTTTTCGGTGGCTTTGTATGTCAGGAGGAAATGCAGGCTGAGCAAACTTGACTGGTTTGCACTGATGCTTGCGGCGATGATCGAGTTTGACGAAAGCTACAAAGAACTTATTTTAAAAGTTGAAAATGCTAGTAGCCTCACTTACAATGCGATTTTAAAGCTTTATTTCTTCACTGAAAATATCTCTGAAATCGAAAACAGCTGCGATGTTTTGGCAATTTGCAAGGGAAAAATGAATTATTTTTGCTTCGTGGATGGCGTGCCAAAAATTGACCCGAGGCTTTATGATAATCTTATAAATAATTTGCAAAGTAAAATAAAAATTCCCGGCGTGAGCCTTTGCCCGGTAAGCGGTCATTTTAAAAAGCCGCTTACCATAAGGGAAGAAACAGCGGCCAAAGTGAGCGATTTTTTAAGCGAAGCTGAGAATGGGGGCCCGGTTTGCCTTTGTTTTTACGGCGAAGAGGGAATAGGCAAGAAGACGCTTGTAAACAGGATTTGTGGCCTAAAAGATAAAGATTTGATTTACATTAACATTGATAAAGTGAAAGGCGAAAATTTCAGCAAAAATGTGATAAGCGCTTGCAGAGAAGCCTTTTTTATCAAAGGTTGGGTTTGCTTTTATGGCGGCGAAAATCTTGAAAGCGGAAGGCAGGGCCTTTTGAACCTTGCGGCCGAAATTGCTTTTAAATTTTGCAGGGTTATGTTCGTTCTTTCGAAGGAAAAAGTGGGAATGATAGGAAACCCTGATGAAATTGACTTCGTAAGCACGGAGCTGCCAGAACTTACGATCGACGAAAGATTTAAACTTTGGAAGGAAGAATTAAGTGGCAAAAAAGTGAGCAAAAAGCTCGATATTTCGGAGCTTTCGGGTAAGTTCACCTTAACGCCGAAGCAAATTAAAATAAGCGTTTTAGACGCTGCTGTAAGAGCGGAGATGGAGAAAAAACCGCTGATTGACAGCCAGATGATCTCGAGCTGCGTTTACAATCAAATGACGGAAAACCTCTCTGAAAAAGCGACTCTCATCAAAAAGAAGCACACTTGGGATGAACTAATTTTAAACCCCGATGAAAAAGCGATTATCAAAAGAGCATGCGACCAACTGAGGTACAGGCGAGTGGTTTATGACAAATGGAAAATGGGCAACAGGATTCTTTATGGAACAGGCCTTAGCATGCTTTTCGCTGGCCCTTCAGGGACAGGTAAAACAATGGCTGCGCAGGTCGTTGCGCATGAGCTCGGGCTTGAGATTTACAAAGTTGACCTTTCAAGGGTTATTTCGAAATACATTGGTGAATCTGAAAAAAACCTGGGCGAGATTTTCGACAGCGCTAAAAAAAGCAACGTTATTTTGCTTTTCGATGAAACTGATTCTATTTTCGCAAAGCGCACCGAGGTTAAAGACTCCCACGACAGAAACGCGAACCTTGAAACTTCTTATCTTCTTCAAAAAATGGAAGAACACACCGGGATAACCATTTTAACAACGAACTTCCTTGAAAATATTGATAAAGCGTTTTTCAGAAGAATAAATTACGTGGTTCACTTTGCTTTCCCGAATGCCGCTGCAAGAAAAGAAATTTGGCAGAAAATGTTCACGAAAGAAGTGCCTATTGCGAAAGATGTTGACTTTAATTTCATTGCCAGGCAGTTCGAGCTTTCAGGCGGAAGCATCAAAAATGCTTGCTTGACGGCTGCTTTCATGGCGGCTTCTGAAAATTCTGAAATAACCATGAAGCACATGATTAAATCAATTGAATATGAAATAAAAAAGCAGGGCAAAATGGTTTCTAAATCTGATTTTGCGGAATATGGTTACTTGCTTTGATAAAAAATGCCTCCTTTGGCTTATATTTTTAATAAATCGTGAAAACGAGCATAAAATATAAACTATGGGAGGTATTGACATGTTAAAAACACTTATAGTAAATTTAGTAATAAGCCTGGGAGTTGGCGGGCTTTCTTCAATTTTAACAAGAGATTCAATGGACATTTACAGCACGATTGCTTTGCCGCCTTTTGCGCCGCCTTCATCTTTATTCCCGATTATATGGACTATTCTTTATATCTTAATGGCGATTTCGGCAACGATTATTTATAGGAAATCCCCCACAGTAAAAGGTTTGGTAATTTACGCAGTTCAGCTTCTTGTTAACTTCATTTGGCCGCTTATTTTCTTTGACGGAAGAATGTTTTTCGCTTCGTTTTTATGGCTTATGCTCCTTTGGGTTTTAGTTTTGTGGATGATAGTGGAATTCTACAAAGTGGACCACATCGCAGCGTATATTCAGATACCTTACGTCCTTTGGCTCACGTTTGCTGCTGTTTTGAATTGGAGCGTTTTTGCGCTTAACTCCGGGAATATATGATTTTTAGGAGATGTTTTTTAAGTGATATTTAAAAGCCAAACTATGAACATTAATTTCAAAGATGCTGTTTCTTACCTTACTTTTAAGGAATTTGAAAAATATAGCTTTTTCAAACACGCTTACTCTACCAGAATAGGTGGGGTAAGCGAAAATGAATTTAAATCTTTAAACCTTGGTTTTGCGACCAAAGACAGCAGCGAGAAAGTCAAAAAGAATTTCAGCATTTTTTGCGCTGCTTTTGGCGTTTCTGAAGGTAAACTTGCGATAACTTCGCAAATTCACGAAGACGAAATCAAAGAAGTTAAAAACATTAGTAAGTTCACGGTTTTCAATGGTGTTGACGGCCTTGTGACGAATGAGCCGGAAGTAACTCTGGCAACTTTTCATGCTGATTGCTTAGCTGTTTATATGATTGACCCTGAGAAAAAAGCGATTGGACTTGCCCATGCAGGGTGGAGAGGGACCGTTAAAAACATAGCCGGGAAACTGGCGCGCAAACTCGAAAGTACATACGGCTGCAAAAAAGAAAATTTAATTTGCGCTCTAGGCCCAAGCATTGGGAGCTGCTGCTTTGAGGTTTCAAGTGATGTTACCGAAATTTTTCGCTCGCTGGATATTCCTGAAACTTATTTAAAAGATGGAAACAAAATTGACCTCCCGGAAGTAAACCGTAGGCTTCTTCTTAAGGAAGGTCTTAAAGATGAAAATATTATTAAATCGGACGTTTGCACGATGTGCTTCAAGGATTTGCTTTTTTCGCACAGGGCAACGGGCGGCAAACGCGGCACGAATGCTGCTTTTATTTCGCTTGTTTAGCTTTCTCTTAGGGAGTTAAACGTTCCCATGAGGTTCAAAGTGCCGTAGCCCCACTGAACGTTCGGGTATTCCCGCCGGTCTTCTCTTGTGCAGCCTCTTATTAAAATTGAGCGAAGCCTATTGCCGGTTGTGGCAGGTGCGTTACCTTGAACTATGGCCCACTGCATAACTAGCGCTGCTGCGCCTGAAGTTATGGCTGCTGCTGCGCTTGTGCCCGTCATTGTGCTGAGGCCGTAGGGGTAGTAGCCTTTTATGTTTACTCCCGGAGCAGCAAAGTCAGGGACCATTTTTGAAGTTAATGCCGGACCCCACGAACTGTTGATGTAAAGGCTGTTTTCAATGTCGTTGTAAGCCGCGACGGCAATGGCTCCAATCGCCGTTGAAGGGATTACTGTAGTGTAATTTGGCACAGGTGAAACGAATTCAACATCAGGGCTTACAAAACCCGTCATTGGCAGCCAGGCGTTGAATCTGCCGTTTATTATCATGTCTCCGTGAAGCGTTATTCCCCAAATTCCAGGGACAGCATCTTCAATTTGAAAGAATGCGAATCTGTTGCCGTCTTGATGATAAAAAATTCTAACTAAAGATTTTTCAAAAATAAGCCTTTTTTCGTAGCGTGTTCCCACGAAAAAGGGTATTCTGTTTATTACCTCTCCTGTTGGGGATTTTAAAGAAAACGAAATTTTATCAAGGTCTTCATACCAAACATATACGCTGAAGTCTTTCGCCATTTCTCCTGCTCTTACTTCAATCGTTGCGGTGTCGCCCGTTTTTTCAACTGTGCCGCTTGTGTGGTGCCTTGCGTTGCTTTCGTTTCCAACGGCTGTGCAAACCGCTATGCCTATGTTGCTCGAAAGGGAAGTAATGTAGCTTTCGAGCCTGTTTTGGCCGTTGTGCCCGCCGAAATTCGTCCCGAGGCCTATGCAGCTGACCGATGGGTTGCCTAAAGTTTCTGCTCTTTCTACGCCGAAGGTTATGCCAAGCATTATGTCGATTGATTCATAAGCGTTTTTTTGATTTTCCGGGACGAAAAATTTGTTCCTGTAATACTGGCTTGCACCTTTTAGTTTTATTACGATTATGTCGGCTTCCGGGGCAGCCCCGATGAAGTTTTCAATGCGCCTTCCAGCGGCCACCGAGGCAAGAAAAGTCCCGTGGCCGTCTTCGTCTCTGTGCGGGACGATGCTGTAAGGGTCGTCGCTTCTCAAGGCCTCGTTTATCTTTTCTCTCGTGTAAACCGTGCCGAAAATCACGCCGTCAGTGGGTTCGCTCGAATTAATCGTTTGGTCCCAAATGTAGCTTATTCTCGTGGTGCCGTCTTCATATTGAAAAGTGGGGTTTGTGTAGTCAATTCCCGTGTCGACGAAAATAAGCGAAACGCCACTTCCAAGAAGATTCAAATAAGGCCTTTCTTGAACTCTTAAAATGCCTGCAGCCTCGAGCGAAGCCTCGCTTGTAAGGCCGTAAATTTCAGGGTAAACGTTAATAACGTCATACCCAAGCTGCGCTAGAATTCCGTCCATGTAGCTTTCATCTGTGTAAAGAATCGCAACGCCATTTTTCAAAACTTTGCCTAATTTTATGTAGGGCCTTTCTGCCAGGTAATTTTGAAATGAAATTGTGTACCAGTAATAAAAACTCACAGTTGTGGGCAAATTTATGAACTCATGAAGGGGCATGTTTGCTATTTCTTCTGCTGATAATGTTGCCAAAATTTTTCACCTTGCTTTAAGTTGTTCTGCCGAAGTTTCTCAGCTGCGAGAGCGTGTTTGCGAGGCACAGCGTGCCGTACCCCCAGGAGTTGTTAGGGTAATTGATGCCCGGTTTGCGTTTTGCACCGCTTTTTAAGTAAGCTTTTATTCTTTCGCCGTATAAATATGGGTCGTTTGACTGAACGATGCCCCACTGCATTAAAAGCGAAGCGCAGCCCGTCACGAAAGGCGCAGCCATGCTTGTTCCCGTGAAAACGCCGTAGCCGCCGTTTGTTTTCGTCGTTAAAATATCAACCGCTGGGGCGACTAAATCGGGCTTCACGTAGATAAAATTAAGCGTGTAGCCTCTTCCTGAAAAGCTTGCGATGATGTCTCTCGTTGAGTCGTAACCTCCGACGGTTATAACGTTTTGAGCGGTTGAGGGGAGAGTTAGCGTGTGGTCGATTGACGGCAGCGTGAAGGTTGTTTCTTCCGAGACTTCTTCGGTTGTGGGCAGATAGATGTTATACCGGCCGTAAACTATCTGCGCAGCTCTTATCCTTAGCGTGAAAATTCCCACAGGGTTTGATTTCGTGTTTGAATTTATTTGAAAAAATATTTCTTGAAAAGCGTTGTAAAATTGCGGTTGGCCGTAGTTAATTATCACCGAAATGTCAGCAAAGCGGTAGCTTTTTATTCTGTCGTAATAAAGAATTTCTCCGGTTGATTGCCCATTTGGAAGGATCATCTCAACGGTGAAGGAATCAACGAAGTTCTTCCAAAGTGCGATGTAAAAAGAGGGCGATTTGCCGGAATAAAAAAACGAAATTTCCTGCATTTGCCCGGAGCTTATTTCGCCCATGTAATGGTGCCCGGCGCTGCCTTCGTTCCCGGAGGCAACTATTATCGAGGTTTTCCATCTTTCTGACATATCGTTTATGAAAAGTTCAAAAAGCGATTGCCCATTGTGCGGGCCGTCGTTCGTGCCGTAGCTTATGTTTATCGCAACAGGCATTTGGAGCATTAAAGCCTTTTCAATCACGTATTTAAGCGCACGCATGAACTCAGTTGTTCTTGCAAAAGATGGGAAGCCTTTTTCGCCGAGCTTAACGACAATAAGCGAAGCTTTTGGTGCCACGCCTTCGTTTTCGCCGTTTGAGCTTCTGCCGTTTCCTGCTGCAATTCCTGCAACGGCGGTCCCGTGGCCCAGACTGTCGGTTTCGGGGACTATTTCAAGAGGGTTTTGGCTTTGAAGAGCACGGTTGATATCTTCGTTTGAATATTCCGCGCCGTGGTTAAAGCCTTCGGGAGGAGTGCCGTTTAAAGTTTGGTCCCACATATAAAAGATCCTGCTTGTGCCATCTTCGTTTATGAAATCCGGGTGGGTGTAGTCAATCCCGGAATCAATTATTCCAATTATAGTTCCTTCGCCGGTGAGGTCGTAGTTTTGAGAGGTCTTGACGCTGCTGATGCACGACCGGCTGATTTCTTCTTTTAAATTAAGCGTTAAGATTCTTGGAAGTTCTGTATATTCAATTTGAGAGTAATTTGAAAGCAGCGGAACTTTGTCGTATGAAAGCGTCATGATCGCGTAGTTTTGGTTCAAAATTTCAATTTCAGCGCCTATTTCGTTTGCTACGGTTGAGATGTCGCCGTTATATTTTATAATAACTTCCCAGGTGTTGCTTTCAGGCGTGTAGCCCGTTTCAAACTCCGTGCCTTCAAACTCAAAAAGAACATTTTCGCTCGGTAATCTGCTCAAAAATGGCATGTTTTTCAAAACCTCCTTGATAATGTATATGAAATCACTGCGTTTAATATAAGTTATTAGGTTTCGCAGAGAAGTTATGCTAAATTTTTGTTGAATTTAAAATATTTTACCGCTAAATACAAAATACTACTGGTAATTCATGTGAATAATTAGTATAATATGGAGTATAAGTTGGAGAGGTGAATTTTGTTTGGATAAATCATGTTGTGTGATACTTGCAGCAGGCGAAGGCAAAAGGATGAAATCAAGCATCCCGAAGGTTCTTTCACCTGTTTTGTTCGAGCCTATGGTTGGCTGGGTTATTAATTCTGTTATTAATTCAAAAATAAATGATATTTGCGTTGTAACTGGCTACCGCCATGAGCTCGTTGAAGAGTATGTTAGTAAGCTTAGTTACAATCTTGAGACAGTTATACAAAAAGAAAGAAAAGGCACCGGCCATGCGGTGATGACGGCTTTGTCGTTTTTGGAAAAGCATGCAGGCGGGGATGCCTTAATTTTAGGTGGAGATGCGCCTTTTGTTGACAAAAAAACAATCACAAAGGCCTACAAAGCTCATAAAAATTCGAATAATTCCGCTACTATTATTTCTTCAAGGCTTGAAAACCCTGTGGGCTACGGAAGAATAGTAAGAGATTCCGACGACTATAACGTTAAAGCTATAGTCGAAGAGAGTGATGCCAGTTTTGGCCAGCGCTCAATAAAAGAAATAAATTCAGGTGCTTATTGGTTCAAAGTTGACGACCTTATTAAGTATCTGTCTTTAATAACTAATGATACTTTCCAAGGGGAGTACTATTTAACTTCAATAATAAAACTAATGATAGATGCCGGGCTGAGAGTGGACGCATTTGAAACGTCTTCATGCAACGTTGCACTTGGTGCAAACGATGTGTGTCAGCTTCAGCATCTAAATGATATCGCCAGGAATAAAGTCATTGACGGAATGATGGAAAATGGCGTCAAAATTCCTTGCCGTGACGGAGTTATAATTGGCAAGTGGGTTGAAGTTGGTTCAGGAACAACCATTTTGCCTGGAACAATTCTTTCAGGTAAAACTACTATCGGTAAAGAATGCATAATCGGGCCTAACAGCCAAATTGTTGATTCCATCGTTGGAGACAGCGCAGTTGTGAACCAAAGTTACTGCAAAAAAGTGAATATAAAAAGTGGCGAAGAAATAGGGCCTTTTGCCTCTTTGAAAAGTTAAAGTAATCAAGAATTTTAAAGCTAAGGAGAAGAAGTCATGCAAGAACAAGGCAGAAAATTAAAGATTTTTATGGCAAATTCAAACCCCAAGCTGGCAAAAGACATAGCGCGAGAATTAAACTGCGAGCTTGGAGAATCTGAAATCACCAGATTTAGCGATGGCGAAACTTCGGTTTCAATTCATGAATCCGTGAGAGGTGCTGACTGCTTTATAATTCAGTCGACGAGCTACCCGGTGAATGAAAACCTGATGGAACTTTTAATCATGATTGACGCTATGAAAAGGGCTTCTGCTGCGAGAATCACGGTTGTTATGCCGTATTTTGGTTATGCTCGCCAAGACAGAAAAGCAAGGCCCAGAAGCCCAATTTCTGCGAAGCTTGTGGCAGATTTAATCACAACTGCCGGCGCAGATAGAATTTTAACCATGGAGCTTCATGCGCTGCAAATTCAAGGGTTTTTCAATATCCCTGTTGACCATATAATATCTGCTCCTCTTTTTACTTCTCACATTAAAGCTCAGCCTGAATTTGACCCCGAAAAATTCACTGTTTTAGCTCCTGACTTCGGCTCGGTTTCAAGGGCTCGCCAGTTTGCAACTAGGCTTGGATGCCCTGTGGCTATAATTGACAAAAGAAGGCCAAAGCCAAACGTAAGCGAAGTTATGAACATCATCGGTGATGTTAGAGATAAACACATAATAGTAGTTGACGACATCATCGACACCGCAGGGACCATCTGCAATGCTGCAAAAGCTGTTATTGAAAAAGCAGGCGCAAGAGACGTTTACGTTTATGCTTCGCATGCTGTTCTTTCAGGCCCTGCGATTGAAAATCTTCAAAACGGCCCGATTAAAAAAGCAACTTTCTTAAATACCATAAATGTTCCTGAAGAAAAAATGATAGATAAATTCACAGTTTTAAACGTTGCGCCTGTTATTTCTGAAGCGATAAACAGGATTCATAAAGACACTCCCGTTTCAACAATGATTTTGGAGTAAAATTTGAGCGCTATAGATTTTATTATTGTTGGGCTTGGGAACCCAGGAAAAGAGTATGAGAAAACTCGGCATAACGTCGGGTTTCTCGCTCTTGATTTTTTAGCAAAGCATTTTAACTGTGATTTTAATTTAAAAAAGTTTAATTCCAAAGTAGGAAGTTGCCAAATTTCAGGCAAAAAAATCTTGTTTTTGAAACCTCAAACTTACATGAACCTTAGCGGTGAGGCCGTTGTGAGCGCTATGAATTTTTATAAAATTCCGCCTGAAAAAGTTTTGCTCATTTTCGATGATATTTCTTTTGAAGTGGGCAAAATAAGAATCAAAAAGAAAGGTTCTCACGGCGGGCAAAATGGGGTTAAAAATATAATTGCTCTTTCAGGCAGCGATATGTTCCCGAGGGTTAAAATTGGCATAGGCAACAAGCCAAATCCGGGATGGGACCTTGCTGACTGGGTTCTTTCTAAGTTTTCATCCAGCGACCTTAAAACACTGGAAGAATCTTTTGAAAAGGTTGTTTCGATTGCTGAGCTCATCGTTAGTGGCCAAATCGAAAACGCCATGAGCACTTACAATTAAAAACATGATGGAAATAAAAAAAGAACGTTTAGACGTTTTGCTCGTTAAGCTTGGTGTTGCCTCAAGCCGAGAAAAAGCGAAAAATTTAATTTTAGAAGGCAGCGTTTGCGTGAATGGCGCATTGGCTTGCAAGCCTTCGGCTCTTTTTGATGAAGATGCTAAGATTAAAATCGATGAGAAAAAAACTCATTATGTCAGCCGCGGTGGGTTTAAGCTTGAAAAGGCTATTAATTCTTTCAAAATTTCGGTAAGTGGCCTTTGCTGCATGGATATAGGCGCTTCAACAGGCGGGTTTACCGATGTTTTGCTTAAAAATGGTGCGGCTTTTGTTTATGCGGTTGATGTTGGCTTCGGCCAGCTTGACGAAAGCCTCAGGAGGAATAAAAAGGTTGAAAACCTTGAAAAAACTAACATAAGAAACCTCGAAAAAAGCCGGCTTAACCATGAAATAGACTTCTTCACCGCGGATGTTTCGTTTATTTCGCTTAGCTTGGTTTTACCGGAAATTAAAAGGCTTGTTTCTGAAAGTGCCGAGGGTGTTTGCCTTATTAAACCGCAGTTTGAAGCTGGCAGGGGCGCTGTTGGCAAGCGCGGGGTTGTGAAAGATGTTAAAATCCACGAAAAGGTCATTAATTCCGTGTGTGGTTTTTGCATTTCGAATGGTTTTAGCGTTTTGAATCTTGATTTTTCGCCCGTTAAGGGCCCGGAGGGAAATATTGAATATCTTGCGCATCTGAAAGTTTCTGAGAACCCGGTGATGAACCCGAATTTGAACATTAAAAAGCTAGTTGATTTATCGCACAAGAATTTTAAAAATAAAGCTGTTTAGGTGATTTTGCTTGAAATTAGGTTTAGTTTTTAACGAAAAAAATAAAATATCTAAAAATGAAATCGAAAAGATTTGCCAAATGCTTGATGCTGAATTTTTAATGTTTCAAGATTTTGGCAGTGTTTGTGGTGCTAAATCTGTTTCTAGTTTGGAGCAGTTGATAAAAAGCAGCGATATCATTCTGGCCTTTGGCGGCGACGGAACAATTTTGGAAACTGCTAAATCCGCCGCGATTTTCGAGAAGCCTGTTCTTGGCGTTAATGCTGGATATTTGGGGTTTCTTGCGTGCGTGGAGAGGTCTGAAATCAGCAAGCTTAAAAAAGTTTTAAACGGCGAATTTAAAGTTAGTTCACGCATAATGTTAGAGTGCAAATTTAAAGGAAAAAGTTTTTTAGCCTTAAATGATGTTGTTTTGAGCCGTGGTGCGGGTTACCGTGTGGCAGATTACAGCGTTTTTAAAGAAAATTTTGGCAAAACTTTTGAGTGCCTGGCAGATGGCATTATTGCGGCCACTCCAACGGGCTGCACGGCTTATTCTTTTTCCGCCGGTGGGCCTATTTTAGAGCCCGAGCTTGAAACACTGGTCGTTACGGCAATTTGCCCGCACTGTGCCGGGGTTAGAAGCTTGGTAATTGACGCAAAAAGCCCTTTGAAAATTAATTTTAAACCTAAAGAAAATTCTGAAGTTTGCATTTTTGCGGACGGAAATTTGCAGGCTTCGAGCTTCGAAGAGGGAACGGTCGAGATTAAAAAATCAAGTTTGAAAGCAAGGCTCGTTTATTTAAATGAAAGCAATTTTTTCCAGCAAATAAATAAAAAGTTGATTTAAAAAATCAGAGAGGATGGATTTTTAATGAACGTTATGGTTGAAGCTTCTGCGAGGCATGTGCATTTATCTGAAAGCGATGCTAAAGCTCTTTTCGGCAGGATTCCTGCAAAAGTGAGGGACCTTTCGCAGCCTGGGCAGTTTGTTTGCGATGAAAGAGTTACCATTGTTGGCCCTAAGTTTGAAATTAAAAACGTTGCGATTTTGGGCCCTTGCAGGAATAAAACTCAGGTTGAAATTTCAATGACTGATTCTTTGAAGCTTGGAATTAAAGCACCGATTCGCGAGTCAGGCCACCTTGACGGCAGTGCTGCTTGCAAGCTCGTTGGCCCTGAAGGCGAGGTTGATTTGAGCGAGGGCGTGATTATTGCTAAAAGGCACATTCACATGCCTTTGAGTGACTCGAAAAAAAGTGGAATCGCAAACGGAACGATAGTTAAAGTTTCAGTTAAAAGTGATGAAAGATCGCTTGTTTTTGATGATTTTGTAGTAAGAGTTAGCGAAAAATTTGCTCTTGCAATGCATATTGACACCGACGAAGCCAATGCTTGCGGTTTTAAGCCGGGCATTAAAGGCGAAATAATTATGTATTAATTTACTATATTTGTTATTGACTTTTAAAATATTTTATTAATAGCAATGAAAATTTGTAGTTTTACAAATTTTTGGTTGAATTAACATAAATATAGGTAGTATAATACAAATTGTGGCGAATTTTTGAGATTTTCTTAATGAAGGAAGATAATATTTGGATTTTAATCATAAAACAGTGCTTATTTCAGAAACGCTTCTGGCACTAGAAATAAAAGAAGACGGAGTTTATGTTGATGGTACTGCCGGAGGGGGAGGCCTTTCGAAGCAAATTGCTAAGAGGCTTTCGAGCAAAGGTAAGCTTGTTTGCATTGACAGAGACCCGGATGCTATTGAAGTTTGCAAAGAACGCCTTGGAAATTTTGAAAATGTACATATAGTTCACGGAAATTTTTCTGATATATATAGTATTGTTAAAAATTTGGGTATTAGCAAAATCAATGGTGTGGTTCTTGACTTGGGAGTTTCTTCGCATCAGCTGGATTTGGCTGAGAGGGGTTTTTCTTACAATCAAGATGCACCGCTTGACATGAGGATGAGCAAAGAAGGCAAATCTGCTTATGATGTTGTTAATTTCATGAGCTATGAAGAGATTAGGAATATTATAAGCATGTATGGCGAAGAAAGGTTTGCTCCTAAGATTGCAAGAGCGATAGTTAAAAAAAGAGAGAAAAGCTTGATTAAAACCACAAAAGAGCTTGCAGAATTAGTTAAAGAGTCGGTTCCTTTTTCAGCTAAGAGAGATTCCGGTCACCCTGCAAGAAAAACCTTTCAAGCGATTAGAATTTATGTAAATAATGAATTGAAAAATCTTGAAGTTGGATTGGATGAATCTTTGAAACTTCTTGAAAAAGATGGAATTATGGCAATTATAACCTTCCATTCATTGGAGGATAGAATAGTGAAGCAAAAAATGAACGGTTGGGCCAAAGGCTGCACTTGCCCTTCAGATTTCCCAGTTTGTGTTTGCGGGAAGAAGCCTGAGGTCAAGGTTTTAACTAAAAAACCGATTATTCCGTCGGATGAAGAAGTGGACGTAAATTTCAGGAGCCGCAGTGCGAAACTGCGAGTTTGCAGAAAGATTTAGAAAGTGATTTGGAGGGACGGGTTTAGGTGTACAATAACAATGCAGTTTACGACTTTAGTGTGTTCGAAGAACAAAAAAGGGCTAGAAAAGCTCAGGTTTTTGAGCTCCCAAGCGTAGAAACAAGAAGAAAAAATAAGCAATTTGAAAAGCTTAAGTTTTATGGAAAGTGTTTGTCTTTACTTTTAACTTCTGCAACCGTTATTAGTGGATTTTTGTTTGGACAAGCCAAATTGGTTGAATACAACTCAATTATTTCAAACAAATCCGCAGAGCTTGAAGAATTTAAAAGCAGAAATAAGCAACTTGAGATGAAATTAAACGAAGTAACTGCTCCAAAATCAATGTCAGACGACCAAACAAGCCAATTTGTTGAAACAGTTACAATATCATCAGGGGATAAAGCCCAAATAAGTTAATGTACATATTAAAAACTACCGAATTTTTAGTTCGGTAGTAATTTTTTTGTTTTTATTGAATCACAATCTTTGTACTTTTAGGGCAGTGGCAAAGTGAATAAGGGTTTAGCGCCACATGTTTTGGAATGCAAATTAGGTCCATATTGCTGATATTTTCAAAAGATTTTTCGGTTATAAAAGATGTCTTTTCAGGTACAATTAAGCATCCATAAAGGTCACTTTCTTTAATCGGAGGTTTAAGAAGGGCTTTTGCAACGTTTAAATTGAAAGCTCTTATTCCCATAGAAATCCTGAAAGTGCCTGACCGGCGGCTTAAGCTTAGTTCAGGAATACTGAAATAAACTTCTTCTTTAAAACCGTCTGAATGCACTAATAAAACAGTTATTATTCCGTTTCTTTCGATGCTAATTTTCGAAGTTTCAAAATCTATACTATATTTATTAAAAGAAATATAGTCTTTGAAGTCGGTTGGATTTGAAAAACTATAATTTCCAAGGTATTCCTTAATATAGCTTAATGTGGAAGATGTGCTGAAAGGATTTGTATTTGGTGCGCAAAGTGCATTAGGAGCCAGCGCCAATAAATTCAGTGCAGAAAGTGAACCGATAAATAATTTTTTTAAATTTTTGTTCATTTAGTAGCCTATTCTTTCTTTATTTTCACTTTATATTTTAACAGTATTCAATTAAAAAGTCAATTCGTTTTTAGTAATTTCCAAAATTAATTTTAACGAATTGACAATTAAATTATTGGGTGAATTTTTTATTCTTCTATGCTGTCTTCTATCACATCTGGCTCTTGGCTATTATCAATCGGGGTGTTTTTCTTGAGCTCGTAACGTGCACCTGCGAGGCAAAATCCTTTTCCATCTGGCTTAAATACAGGATGCACTATGTAAGTAGGCCTAGGCCCTAAAGGGTTTATATTTTTATATAGAGGTTTGATTGATTCTGGAATTTTAACCTTAGGAGGTTTTATTATTTTCGTAAATTGTTTTGATATGATTGGCAAGTTACTTTTTGTTAAAAATTCTGAATGTGAGTATTCTTTGCCTTTGTAAACTATTTTTAAATCCGGGTGGCAACCGTAAAAAGCAGAAGACTCAACTTCGATTAATTTATCACCTAAAATTACTCTTTTCAGATTCGTGCATTTACAAAAAGCTAAGGGCCCAATATGACGTATTTCCGGCAATTCAACTACTTCAAGATTTTCCTCAAATGCCAAAACAGAACTATCCAATATCTCGGCTTTAGGGGCTAAAAGGTAATTTTCATTTATGCATGGCGGGTATGTTGTATCATCTAAAATAAAGTCATCAACAATGATTTTTTGGTAGCGGTCTTTTTGTTGATTTTTTGCTGTTTTGGTTTCTTTTTTGGGCTTTTTTATTTCTTCGATTCTTGATTGATCCGGTTTTGCTTTTGGCGCGCAAAAACCTGAAGGCGCAACCCCAAAAGACGCAAGCATTAAAGCCATTATTGATAATGATTTTTTCATTTTACTCTTCCTTATTTTTAAGGTTTTTTACTAGCGGCCTATTTCGCTAAGAGCAATGGTTTCACTTGTATCAGAATCTTCTGCAACGGTGGTGTCGTTAACTTTTTCTCCCACAGGTTGAATGATCATGTTTATTTTGTCTGAACCGTAGTCTGTAAAAACTAAAGGCTGTAAAAAGCCGTAGTTTACCTCTACTTTTACATACGGTTTAATTACTTCCATGAAGTTGCTTGGGCGGTATGTTTGGCCTTTATAGATAATTTTTAAATCCTTTCTGCAGCCCAAAAATGCATCAGGAGCGAGTGAAGTTAATTGATCTGTGAAAACTATTGTTTCTAATTTTTCGCAGTTTTCGAAAGCACGAGAGCCAACATGAACGGCTTTTGGAAGATATATTTTTTCAAGATTTGGTTGATCTGAAAAAGCACCGTCATAAATGAAAGTGGCGTATGGAGCTTTAAGGTAGTTTTGAGTGAATTTGCATCCGAGGTATCCTTTTGAAATTATGCGGTTTGGAATAATAACTTTAGTTTTTGAGCTCTCTGTTTGAACGCGTTTTTTTGGTGCGTTTGTTATGTTGTTATTTTTTTTCGCGGAATTAGGGCATGCTTTTGGCGCGCAAAATGCTGAAGGTGCCGAAGCTAAAATTCCAAGTGAAGAAAGTGTAATTGCTGTAAGTTTTTTAAAATTTGATTTCATAAGTTGTGGTACTCCTTTTTATTTTTTAATAGTAAAATTGTTGTGGTGGGTTTATGCAATATTCAATAAATCCCTTTAATGTGAATTCATATCCTGCAAAATTTATTATCACATTCGGGTTGCAGCCTTGAAATGTTTTTGGGTATATGCATTTCAAACTTTCTGTTAAAAATATGGTTTCTAAAGATGTGCAGCCTTCAAAGGCGCGTTCTTCAATTACTTGAGCCCCAGGAAGAGAAATTGAAGTTAATTGTGATTGGTTTCTAAAAGCGCCCTTCATTACTGTGCCTGTGATGTAGGGCGCGATTAAATTCCCGTAAATTGGCGTTATATACCTACCAGGAAACAAATCGCCCTGATCCTGAACAACCACCGTGCGCTTAGGCATCTCTTTCATTGCAAATCTCTTAGGGTTCATTGGTTTGCTGCAAAATGCAGAAGGCGCTAGAGCTAAAATCTCAAGTGAAGAAAGTGCAATTACTGCAAATTTTTTAAAACTGTTTTTCATTGGGTGTTCTCCTTAGTTTCAATGATTCATCTTCTAGCGAAATTAAAAAAACTTAGTGTTTCTTCGTCGCTATTTACAGCATAATTGTAAGTAGTTGCATCTTCTTCTATGCTGGCAAACATGCTTAGAAATTGAGGAACTGTGTAAATAAAGCCGTGGTAAACTATCTTCAGATATGGATTACAATTTGCAAAGGCTCTTGGGCTAACTGATTCTATAGCTGGTGTTAAAAACAGCATATTTAACTTTTTGCAACCTTCAAACGCATATTCGTCTATTCTATTAACTGCTGGCAAAAAAAGCGTAGTCATGTCCACTTGGTTTAAAAATGCTCTTTCACACACTTTGGGCTGTGCTAAAGGCGCTGCTATTACTCCTCTAAGCCTTAGTTTCGCCCAGGAATATTTTAATTTGCCTATATTTTCGTCATCGTATATGACAAAGTTTGGTTCTAAGTAGTTATTTGTGATTGGATTTACATGATTTTTTTCAGTAACTTTCGCGTGAGAGTCAAAAGATAAAGGAGGCAAAGACCCTAAAGATTCCACGCTTGAAAATTTTAATTCATTATCGGTGTGAGCTGGTGCAGTTGCATCGTAACCTTTTTCAATGGAATTAATATGAGGCAGTAATACTTTAACTTTTGGGCTGCATAGTGCTGAGGGCGACGAAACTAAAATTCCGAGTGAAGATAGTGTAATTGTTGCAAATTTTTTAAATTTTCTCAAGGCATCCATCCTTTCTTAACGCTAACTATTTACAATTTTAATACAATTTATATAAGTTGTCAACAATAAAAATCAACCATCATAATCTGATGGCTGATTTATAGCTGATAAACGTTTAATATATGTTGAATATTTTTTGAATTTCGTGGGGGTCTTTTGTAGCTGTGAGCGCTAAAATAAGTAGGATTCTTGATTTTTGCGGATTTAAATTATTCGCGCAAATTCCTTGAGTTTCAATTTCTTCTTCATCGAAAGTCACAAGGCCGTTTCCGACCCTTGAGCTTCTAACCACGGGGAAGCCTTCTTTAAGAAGATTTTCAATAACCTTATTCATTTCCGAGTTTACTCCGCCGCAACCTGCGCCTGCAATTACTATTCCGTCGGAATTTTTAGCTGCGCACTTCAAAATTTTTGGGTCGGCGCCAGTGTAGAAATAAACGATTTCAACTTTTGGGAATTCTTTTTTGTTTTTCACGTCAAATTCCGTTTCGTGCGTGTGCTTTTTCACAGTGCTTGTGTAAAAAAACGGTTTGTCATACTGCATGTAGCCTAGGCATCCGAGGTCTTTTGCGCCGAAGGCCTGAGTTCTGAATGTATTAACTTTGCTTACGTCTCTTGCGCTGTAAATTGCGTCGTTGAAGCAAACTAAAACGCCTTTGTTTTTCGCTTCTTTGTTCGCAGCAAGCGCTATGGATTGATAAAGGTTCAGCGGTCCGTCGGCGCTTATTGCCGTGCCTGGCCTTATAGAACCCGTTAAAACGACGGGCTTTTTGGTTTTAACTGTTAAGTTAAGAAAATACGCTGTTTCTTCTAGCGTGTCCGTTCCGTGAGTTACCACTATTCCGTCGATGTCTTCTCTTTCTGCTGCTTCGTTTATGTGGTCGGCTAAATATTTGAGATTTTCTATCGTCAAATCGCAACTGTCAATGGTATACACATCTTCGCACTGAACATTTGCGATAGATTTTATATAAGGAATTTCTTCGATTAAATTGTTTATTTTAACCTGAGCGGATTTGTAATGCCCTGTGACGCCTTCTTCGCCTTTGCCGGCTATTGTCCCTCCTGTTCCCATGACTAAAATATTTTTCTTGGAATTCATTTTAACACCTCTTAAAGTAAAATTATTTTCACAGATTTTATATTACCACATAATTCAAAAAATATCACTAATATTTTTCTTGCAAATTCAACAATTAGTAAATTTCTATATATTTTATGTCAAGAGCGTTTTGTGCGTGCTTTTGAGCTAATATTATTGTGTATGGTCAAATTTGACAAACGAGCCATTTCATTATAGAATTAATGCGGAAAATTTGAAAAAAAGGAGGCTAATATATGAACAATCGACCGATTGGTGTTTTTGACTCCGGCATAGGAGGGCTCACGGCTTTAAAGGCGATACAAGATATTATGCCTCATGAAAATGTTATTTATTTTGGCGACACTGGCCGCATGCCTTACGGCGACAAAAGCAAAGAAACTATTATAAGCTACACGCATGAAATTGCGGGGTTTTTAAAAAGCTTTGGCGTGAAAGCAATTTTGGCCGCTTGCGGGACTGCTAGCTCTTATCTTCCGTGCGTTAGCGAAGAAATTTTTGGCGTTGTGAAGCCTGCTTGCGCTGCTGCGGTGAAAACGAGCAAGAACAAAAAAATAGGCATTTTGGCCACAAGTGCAGCGATAAAAAGTAAGTCGTATTTAAACGAGCTTAAAAAAATATGCAGCGATGCCCAGTATTTCCCGAAGGCTTGCCCGCTTCTTGCTCCGATGGTTGAGCATGGGAACATAGATTTTGAAAATGAACTTTTAAGAAAAACTCTGAGCGAATATATCTCGCCGCTTGAAAAAGAAGGGGTAGACACCTTGATTTTGGGCTGCACGCATTATCCGATTTTGCTGCCGGTTATTGAAAAAATGTTCGAAGGTAAATTTAACCTCATAGACCCCGGGAAGGAATCGGCAAAAACGCTTAAAAGCCACTTGGAATCAAACGAACTGAGCGCGGATGGAAGTCAAAATGGCTTTAAAAAATTTTTTGTTAGCGGCGATGAAACTGAATTTGCAAAGAGTGCGAAACTTTTTTTGAAAACGGATATCTCGGAAAATGTTAAAAAAGCAAATCTGGCCAAAGGAGGGGATTTAAATTAAAGAGGATTACAAAATAACAGTAAAATCATCTTCTTTAGACGAAGATATTGAAGCTGTTTACTTTGGAACTTACACCGTTAAAGACGGGAAGAAATACATAATATACAAGGAATACGAAGAGGGCAGCGCCCAAAATTACTCGCTTTGTATCATTAAAGTTGAAAATGATAATAAAGTCACTTTGACTAAAAACAAAAAGGGCCAAAGCAAAATAATTCTTGAAAAAGCTGTGCGCCATTACAGCCCTTATTACACTGACATCGGCTCGATAACCCTCAGCGTTTACACCCACGGCATTGAGGATAGTCTCTCGGAATTTGGCGGCGAGCTTGGCGTTAAATATTCAATCAGTGTGAATGGCTCGCTTGTTAATAACATTGAAATCACGGTGATGGCCGAGAAAATTGAAAAAAAGCAGGAGGAATAACAAAGTGTATATATTTGAAAAAGCAATAACGAACATAAAAAATGCAATAAAAAACGTTTTGAAAGATTATGATGTGAAGGATTTCGACGTTGAAATTCCTTCCGACGAAAAGCACGGGGACCTTTCTTCAAACGTTGCTTTGCTTTCGGCGAGGGTTCTTAAAATGGCGCCGATTAAAATAGCGCAGATGATAACTTCGAACATCGGCGAGGTTGAATATGTTGAAAAAATTGAAATTGCCGGCCCGGGATTTATAAATTTCTTTCTTTCGAAAAATTATTTCGCAGATGCTTTAAAAGAAATTGAAAAATACGGCAAAACTTACGGCAATAATTCAAGCGGCAAAAACAAAAAAATAATGATTGAGTTCGTTTCGGCTAACCCAACAGGCCCAATGCACATGGGCAATGCTCGCCTTGGCGCGCTTGGAGATTGCCTCGCTGAAGTGCTTAAAGCTTCGGGTTACGACGTTTTCAAAGAATTTTATGTTAATGATGCCGGAAACCAAATTGAAAAATTCGGCATGTCTTTGGATGTTCGTTACAGGCAGATTATTAAAGGTGAAAATGCAGTTCAAATGCCCGAAAATGGCTACCAGGGCGATGACATTAAAGAGCTTGCGCAAGAATTTTTTGAAATAAACGGCGATAAATACATTAATGCACAGGAATCTGAAAGAACCAAAGCGCTTGTTGATTATGCGCTCCCGAAGAATATAAAAAGAATGCAAGCCGACATGGAAAAATATAAAATCATTTATGATAACTGGTTTTATGAGAGCAAGCTTCACAGCGAAGGCAAAGTTGCGCAGGTCATTGATATAATGAAAGAAAAGGGCATCACTTATGAAAAAGACGGCTCTTTGTGGTATAAAGCAACTGATTTCGGAAGTGAAAAAGACGAAGTTTTAGTCCGTAAAAATGGCATTCCTACTTACTTTGCGGCTGATATTGCTTATCATTACAATAAGTTTGTTACAAGAGGTTTTGACATTTGCATTGACATCTGGGGTGCGGACCACCACGGCCACGTTGAACGCATGAAAGGTGCAATGGAAGCCCTTGGAATCGACAGGAATAGGCTTCACGTTATTTTAGTTCAGCTCGTAAGGCTCATTAAAGATGGTGAACCCGTTAGAATGAGTAAAAGAAGCGGCAAATCGGTTCAGCTTTCGGATTTACTTGACGAAGTTGGAACAGACTCCGCAAGATTTATTTTTAACACTCACGAGGCTTCTTCGGGGATGGACTTCGACCTTGACCTTGCAATTGCGAAGGATTTCCAGAACCCTGTTTATTATGTTCAATATGCTTACGCCCGAATTTGCAGCATTTTCAGGGGTGCAAAAGATAAGAATTTCGATCTTGAAACCGCTGATTTGAGCCTTCTTACTCATGAAACCGAAAGGAAACTCATTTCTTTCTTAACGACCTATCCTTCTGAGGTTTTAAGAGCTGCAAACAGCTACGATTCAACCAAAATAACAAGATTTGTTATAACTTTAGCAGGCCTTTTCCACAAATTTTACTCAGCTTGCAGAGTTGTTACCGAAGATGAAGATTTGAGCAAAGCAAGGCTTTATCTTTGCGATTGCGTAAGAATTATGATTAAAAATATACTCGATATGATGAAGGTTAGCGCGCCGGAATCAATGGAATAAAAAAAGCCACCGGGAATCCGGTGGTTATCTTTCTTTGCCCCAGAAGAAAAGCGCTATCGTGCCCGGGCCTGTGTGGCTTCCGATTGTCGGGCCGATGTTATTTATTAAAACTTTTCCGTCCAAGTTTTTGAATTTTTCTTCTATTAAATTTGCCAGCGTTTTTGCGTCTTCATAGCAGTCAGATTGCGAAATGAAGCACTTTCCGCTATAGTTTTCGCCGTTTTCAGCGCATTCAACCATTTTGTTTAAAAGTTCTATTATGGATTTTTGCTTTGTTCTGACTTTCGTAACAGCGTTCAGTTTGCCGTTTTTGTCAACGTTAAGCACGGGGCAAATCTTAAGTAATCCTCCGAAAAATCCTGCAGTTTTCGAAACTCTTCCGCCCTTGATGTAAAAAGTCAGGTCAGTTGAAGTGAACCAGTGCCAAACTTTCAGTTTGTTGTTTTCGGCAAAATCTTTGAGCTCATCAATGCTCATGCCACTGTTTTTTAAATCTGCGAGTTTGTCCATTAAAAGGCCGTAACCCGCCGAAGCAGCCAAAGAATCAATAACGTAAATTTTTCTTTCTGGGAATTTTTCTTCAAGCTCTTTTTTGGCAATCATTGCAGAGTTGTAAACCCCCGAAATTCCCGAAGACATGCTTACGTGCAAAATGTCTTTGCCTTGCTCTAAAAACGGCGTGAAATAGGCTGTGAATTCATCGCTGTTAACCTGCGAAGTTTTAACGTCCGCGCCAGCGCGCATTGCTTCATAGAGCCTTTCGGAAGGAAGCGTTTGACCTAAATCGTCGTAGTAATGAGTTTCGTTTATGAAAAAATGAAAAGGAATAAAGTTAATGTTTTTTTCGGTTAAATGCTCTTTTGTAAGATCGAGTGTCGAACAGCAACTTAAGATGTAATCAGGCATTGCATTCTCCTCCTAAAAAGTAATTTTTTAGTGCAGATTTTTCTTTCTTGCAGTATAATTATACTATGAATTGTTTTGAATTAAAATCACGGCACTTCTAACTTACGATTATACTATAAACTGAGAACTTCAGCAATTCAGAAATAATTAAATGTCATAATTCTAATTATGTTCAAAAGGTGGAATTTTATGGTTAAAATACTTGAAAAAGAAGTTTTAAACAGCGATGTTTCCCGGATGAAACTTCTTGCTCCTTTGATTTCGAAAAAGGCCCTCCCCGGGCAGTTTATAATTTTAAGAGTGGATGAAACTGGCGAAAGAATCCCGCTCACGATTTTTAAAAGCGATGAAAAATCAGGCACCATTGAGATTATATATCAAAAAATAGGTGTAACAACCATGAAACTTGATGAAAAAAACGCCGGAGATTTCATTGCGGATGTTGTTGGGCCGCTTGGCAAGCCTTCTGAAATTAAAGGATACAAAAAAGCTATTGTGGTTTTTGGCGGTGTTGGAAGTGCGATTGGCTGCCCGCTCGCTGCTGGGCTTAAAGAAAATGGCTGCAAAACCGAAATTGTGGCGGGCTTTAGAAGCAAGGACATAATAATTTTGGAAGATGAAATGAAAAGCATAGACCAAAACGTCGTTATTGTTACTGACGATGGCTCAAACGGCAAAAAGGCCTTGGTTACTGAGCCTTTGGAGGAAAAACTTTCAAACATAGGAGGTTATGACCTCGTGATTGCCGTGGGGCCTATTCCTATGATGAGAGCGGTTTGCAACGTAACTAAAAAATACGGCGTTAAAACGATAGTCAGCATGAATTCAATTATGATTGACGGCACGGGGATGTGCGGTGGATGCAGGCTAAAAGTTGACGGTAAAATTAAATTTGCATGTGTTGATGGCCCTGATTTTGACGGGCATTTGGTTGATTTTGCAGAAATTTCGGCAAGAAATAGAACATTTTCAGAAAAAGAAAATGAAGCAAAAAGAAAATACTGTAATTTATTTAAGGGTGTTTGAAATATGATTAATAGAAGCAAGTTTAAAGAAAAAATGCCGGTTTTGGAAATTCAAAAAAGAAAAACTAGTTTTTGCGAAGTTGAGCTTGGATTGCCGGAAAAAGAGGCTTTGAGCGAGGCTGCGAGGTGCCTTAACTGCAAAAATAGCCCCTGCCGAAGCGGCTGCCCCGTGGGGGTGGATATCCCCGGGTTTATTTCTTGCATTGCTGCGGGCGAGAATCAAAAAGCTTATGAAACCATTTTGAAAGATAACATTCTGCCTTCGATATGCGGCAGGGTTTGCCCGCAAGAAAAGCAGTGCGAGGCTAAGTGCATCAGGGCGAAAAACGGCGAACCAGTGGCGATTGGCCGCTTGGAAAGATACGCTGCGGATAACTCAAAAAGCATAAATAAAAATTCTGAAATTAAAAGTAATGGCAAAAAAGTCGCCGTGATTGGTTCTGGGCCATCGGGGCTCACTTGCGCGGGCGAGCTTTGCAAAAAAGGCTATGAAGCTCATATTTTCGAGGCTCTTCATGTCCCTGGCGGGGTGCTTTCTTACGGTATTCCTGCGTTTAGGCTGCCACGGAACATCCTTGAAAACCAGCTGGAAGATTTGAAAAACATGGGCGTTAAAATTCACACGAACACCGTTGTTGGTAAAACTCTTTTGCTTGATGACCTTTTTGAAATGGGTTTCAGCGCGGTTTACATTTCAACCGGTGCGGGCCTGCCCAAGTTCATGGGCTTGCCGGGCGAGGGTTTGCCGGGTGTGTGCTCTGCTAATGAGTTTTTGACACGAATTAACCTCATGAAAGCTAACAACCCTGATTACGACACACCGATTAACATCCCTAAGAGAATTGCCATAATTGGCGGCGGCAATGTTGCGATGGATGCCGCTAGGTGCGCTGTGAGAATTGGCTGCGAGAAGGTTTTCGTTATTTACCGCAGGACCGAAGACGAAATGCCCGCAAGAAAGGACGAAATCACCCATGCGAAAGAAGAAGGCGTTGAGTTTATTTTCCTTAAAACCCCTGTTGAGTTCACTGAAAACGGCGGCGTTTTGAGCGGAGTTAAATGCGCAAGCATGAAATATGCGGGCGTGGGCGATGACGGAAGAAAACTTTTTGAAAAATCGAGCGATGATATCTGCGAGATAGAGATAGATGCGGCGGTAATTGCAATTGGCAACGGCGCTAACAAAATTCTCACAGAAAGCGAAAAAGAAATTTCAACCAAAGAAAATGGATGCATAATCGCGGAAAAAGAAACCGCAAAAACTTCGAAAAAATTCGTTTACGCCGGCGGAGATGCCGTTATAGGCGCGGCAACGGTCATTCTGGCTATGGAGGCAGGCAAGCGCGCGGCAGCTCAAATTGACAAAGATTTAACTGATTAGAAGGTGGTTTTGACATATTAAAATCGCTTAAAAAACTTGGCATTAAAATTAAATTTGATTTTTATTTCGTTGCGTTTTTGGCGTTTATTTTTACCACGGAAAATTCTTACGTTCCGCTGCTTGGAATTTTATTTGCAATTCTTCACGAAATGGGCCATCTTGCGGCTATGACGCTAAGTAAAGAGCCCGTCAGGAGCATTTCTTTCGGGCTTGTTAACATTGGCATTGAAAGCGAAAACTGCGAAGAAAACCTCGAGAAAAATATTCTTATTTTTGCGAGCGGTCCGCTTGTGAATCTGGCTTTGGCGCTGTGTTTTTTCATTTTTTATAATCTTAGCGGTGCTTTCATTTTTGAAACTGCAGTTATGCAAAATCTTTTTTTGGCGGGGCTGAATCTTTTGCCAGTTTCTTCGCTTGACGGCGGCAAAATTCTTAAAATAATTCTTCTTAAAAAATTTGATTTCGCTTTGGCTGAAAAGATTTCAAGCGTAATTTCGGTTATTTTCCTAGTTCCGGTTTTTGTTTGCGGTTTTTTGGTGCTGTTTAGTTTTAAATATAATTTTTCACTTTTGATAATAGGCTGCTATTTAATTTCATATATTTTTTGCAGAGAAAGCAAAATATGAGCATTTTGGAGGAGTAACATGAGTTTTAAAGAATTAAACTTGAATGAAATTGAAAAAATTAACCCTTTTAATTTGATAGGGAATGACTGGATGCTGATAACTTCGGGCAACGAAGGAAATTTCAACACGATGACTGCAAGCTGGGGCGGGCTGGGCGTTCTTTGGAACAAAAAAGTTGCATTTAGTTTCGTTAGGCCGCAGCGCTATACTTTTGAATTTATGGAAGAAAACGAGCTTTTCACGCTTTCGTTTTTTGATGCTAAGCACAAAGATGCGCTCAGGCTTTGCGGCAGAAAGTCCGGCAGAGATTGCGACAAAATTAAAGAGGCAGGTTTAACGCCATTTTTCGAAGATAATGCGCCTTGTTTTGAAGAAGCTAAAATGATTTTGGTTTGCAAAAAAATTTATTCTCAGTTTATAAGCCCTGAGTGCATGATCGATAAATCTTTGGAGAAAAATTACGAAAACAAAGATTATCATAAAATGTTCGTAGGCGAAATTTTGAAATGTTTGGTGAGAGATTAAATTGAAAAAAACAGTAGTTATAACGGGCTCTTCGAGCGGAATAGGCGCGGCCATTGCCCGTGAATTTGCCGGGAATGAAAATAACATAGTGATTAACTATAAAAGCAATAAAACCGCGGCTTTGGAGCTTTTAAACGAGGTCAGGAGCAAAGGCTCGCAAGCAATTGCAATCGGCGCGGATGTTTCTGATTTTGAGCAGGCCGAAAATTTGATTAACTCTGCGATTGAGCAGTTTGGCAGGGTTGACATTTTGGTGAATAACGCAGGAATTTCCAGAAGAGAACTTTTCACTGATATTACCCCCGAAGCTTGGGAAGAAATCTTCAAAGTAAACGTTCACAGCGCGTTTTATTGCTCGAATTTAGCGGTTAAAGATATGCTCAAAAGGCACTCTGGGAAGATAATAAACATTTCTTCGGTTTGGGGCGTTACAGGGGCTTCTTGCGAGGTTCATTATTCCTCCACCAAAGCCGCTTTGATAGGTTTGACCAAAGCGCTCGCAAAAGAGCTTGGCCCTTCAAACATAACCGTGAATTGCGTGGCGCCGGGGGTTATTAAAACGAAAATGAACGAGTTTTTAAGCAAAGATGAGATTGACGACTTAAACGAAAGCACGCCTCTTGGGCGAATGGGCGAGCCATGTGAAGTTGCAAAACTTGTTAAATTTCTGGCTTCTCCCGAAGCCGATTTTATAACCGGGCAGGTTATTAGTCCGAATGGTGGATTTTTGATTTAAGGCTTATGAGCTTGATGAAATTGTAGTCCCTTGCCAGAAGATTGCAGATTTTTTTGGTTTCTTCGTCTGCGTTAATGTCAAGGCAGAAGATTTTAAGCCGGCATTTTGAAAAGTAAGAATTTTGGTTTGAAATAATGCTTCTTATCACATACTCGATGTTTTCCTGCCTGCCTTGCAAGGGCAGAACATAAACTTTTTCTTCCCTGTGGAAGCATTTTGCGGGAAGATAACTCCTTTTTGCGAGCGTTAACAGAATATCTACAATTCCTAAAAGCGCAAAAATGCCTAAAATAAAGTAATAAACTGAAAAAATCAATGTAATCACCTCAGTTTATAATATTATTTTTCTGAGTTTATTGTGTTTTTTCAAAAATTTAAGGCCATCATAAAAGATGGCCTTTGTGTTTTATTCGGTTTCGAAGCCTAGGAGCAAGCCGCCTCTTTCGGCGTAGTAGCTGCAAAGTGCTTTTGCAGGGCGGATGTCAACTTCAGCGTTCGGGTAAGTTTCCAAAATCGCTGCTTTAAGCTCATTTGCAAGAGAAATATTGTCAACGTGGGAAATATAAAATTTATTCCCAGAGCAATTTGCTTCTTTCATTTGCTTTAAAAATTCAGCGATGACTTTTCGGTTCCCGCGGCATTTTGCAAGCGGTTTTACAGTTCCTTCATCGGTTACGCCTGCCAAAATGCTTATTCCTAAAACTCCGATTGCTGCTGCAACGGCTTTGTTAATTCTGCCGTTTTGAGCGAAGTTTCTAAGAGATTTAAGAACATAAACGAGTCTGGTTTTGCTTATATATTCTTTGGTTAAATTTTCAATTTCTTCAAATTCCGCGCCTTTTTCAATGAGGTCGCAAACGTAATCAACAACCAAACGCTGGTGGGAACTCGTGCTAAGAGTATCGAGAATCATTATCTTCGCATTCGGGTGATTTTCTTTGTAAATTTTTGCGGCGGCTTGAGCTGAGTTGTAAGTTCCTGAAAGGCCGCTGGTCATCGTGATGACGTAGAGAGTTTCGGCTCCTTCGAAGGCTTCAAGCCAAGAATTTACGTCCGGGCAGGCAGTGTAGGAACGCCCTTTGTGCTTTTCCAGCGTGCTGAGCATGGTTTCTATGTTTGTTTTGCCGTTATCAATCCATTTTTCGGTGTCGGTTGAAATAGTTAGGGGAACAATATATAAATTTTTGCGTT
>SAMEA104315424__coassemble_506_pt1 | contig 30090 bp, 37 predicted proteins | sample SAMEA104315424__metabat2_high_PE_004 | metagenome-assembled genome bin SAMEA104315424 (sample SAMEA104315424) | gut metagenome | biome: Monkey gut; feature: monkey-associated habitat; material: faeces | place: China | collected 2013 | reverse complement strand
AAAAGAAAATTTGCCGTGAGCTTCCTTATGTTGAATCGGCAAAGGTTATAAAATCAATGCCAAATAGCGTTAAAATCGAAACTCAGATTGCAAAGCCTAGGGCTTCGCTTGTGAATAACGGCGAATATTTTTTGATAAATAAAGATTTTAAGATTCTTGAAAAGAAATTAGAGCAAACCCCGGAAATAATTGACGTTACAGGCGCTAAATTTTCAGTTTCTGAAGAAAATGAAATAATTTTTGAAGATAAAGAAGACAAGAAAATAATAGAGGAAGCTCTTAACTCCTTTGAAATTAACAGCCTTTATGACCTAAAACAGCTTGATATTTCCGACAAAAATAACATTACAGCAAATTACGCCGGAAGAGTTACCATAAATTTCGGAGGAAAAAGAGATTTTGATTACAAGGCGTTGACGGCCCATGAGCTTCTAACTAAAAAAATACGTGAAGAAGAAAACGGCACGCTTGACCTTAGCAAACTGGGCGAAAACAACCGTTCTTACTTTACCTTGGAATCAAATAAATAAAATAAAAGTGAGGTTTTTAATATTTTTAATTTTAGTGAAAAAACGCAGGAAATAGCTTCTCTAGCAATGGAAAAATGCAAAGAAAAATTCAGCGAAATTGAAAAAATAAAAGAAATAAATTCCCAAAAAGTTTTGAAAGCGTTTATTGAAAGTAAAATTAGCGAAAGCCATTTTATGCCAACCAGCGGCTATGGTTACAGCGACCGCGGAAGAGAAAAATTAAGCGAACTTTTTTCGAAGATTATTAAAACTGAAGATGCTCTGGTTGGTGCGGGCTTTGTCAGCGGCACGCATGCGCTTAGCACGGCTCTTTTTGGCGTTTTAAGGCCTGGGGATAAAATCCTTAGTGTTACGGGCAACCCTTACGACACGATGAAAGATGTTATCGAGGGCAAAAATTTCGGTTCACTTGCTGAATTTGGCATTACTTTTGATTACATAGAGCTTGACTGCGAAAATTACTATGAAAAGCTAAAAGAAAAGCTCGAAAGCGGCTTTAAAGCTATTTATATTCAGCGATCGAGGGGTTACAGCCTGAGGGATTCTCTTTTGTGCGAAGAAATTGGCAAGATAATTTCTTTTGCTAAGAATATTGATCCTGACATTATGGCAATCGTTGACAACTGCTACGGTGAGTTTGTTCAACCTCGCGAGCCGAGTGAATTCGGCGCGGACCTTATTATAGGTTCACTCATAAAAAACCCTGGAGGAGGAATTGCCACCTGCGGCGGCTACATCGCCGGCAGGCATGACCTTGTTGAGCTTTGCGGCTACAGGCTGACTGCTCCCGGAATAGGCCGTGAAATCGGGGCTAACCCTTACGGCCTTAAGGATATTTTCATGGGTGTTTATAACGCTCCCACGGTTGTTGGCGAAGCTTTAAAGACCGCAGTTTTTGCTTCCGCTGCTTTTGAAATCATGGGGTTTGAAGTCTTCCCGAAATGCACTGACCCTCGCGCTGACATCGTGCAGTCTGTGGTTCTTGGAAACGAAAAAAATCTGGTTTCATTTTGCAGGGGCATCCAGCAGGGTTCACCGGTTGATTCTTTCGTTTGCCCGGAACCTTGGGATATGCCGGGCTATGAAAATCAGGTTGTTATGGCTGCGGGAAATTTCATTTCGGGTTCATCAATCGAGCTTTCGGCCGATGGCCCGATTCGCGAGCCATTTGCAGTTTGGGTTCAGGGCGGAACTATTTTTGCTTGCGCTAAAATTGGCATAATGAACGCAATTGAAGAAATTTTTAATAAATAAGTGCTATTTTGAAAGGTTTGATTCATAAATATTTTTAAGTCTCTTAATTCTTTGGAGGTTGATAATTTTGAACACAGGCTCAAGAGAAGAAACGAAAAAATGCCCGAAACTGCCTCATAATTTAACGCTTGAAGGCAGAAAACAGCTTGTTATAAGCGGGGTTACGGCAGTGGATAATTTCGACGACAAAACAATTCAAGCAATGACGAGCATGGGCGAGCTAACCATAAAAGGCGAGAACCTTAACATTAAAAAGCTTTGCCTTGAAGATCTCGGGGACTTAGAAATCGAAGGGAAAATTTCATCTCTTTCTTACAGCGAAAAAGGGCAAGGCCCAGAAGGATTTTTTTCAAAATTATTTAAGTAAGGTTGATGTTTTTTGCAAGAATCTCTCACTTCACAAATTCTCATTTTTGTTTATTCTTTGGCTCTTGGAATGTTCCTAGGCTTTGCATATGATATTTTTAGAATCATCCGCATGGTTATAAATTCAAGGAACATAGCGATTTTTATTCAAGATGTTTTGTATTTTATTTTAAGCGGCGGCGTGACTTTCCTTTTCGTGCTGAGTGTTAACAGCGGCAACTCGCGGTTTTATATTCTGGCGGGCGAGGGCATTGGCTGGATAGCCTACCACATAACGCTTGGCGAGGTTATTTACAAATGTTCGAATAAAACGGTTAATTTCGTAAAATCTAAAATAGCGGCTTTGAAAAACAAACTTCTGAAGAAATTCTCTAAGAGTAATGATGATACTAAATAATTTTATCTGATGAAAATACATTAATTAATAAGTTTTGCACAAAAATAAAAAAAGACTTGAATTTTTACATTTTTAACTGCATAATTAAAGTAATAGCTTTAAAAGGTCGGTGTTAATTACAGATTTGCTTGTAGGGAAGTTAGAATATGAAGTTTAAACTCAGAACCAAGAAAAATTTGCTTTTTAAGGTTGGTTTGGTATTGTTTGTTTTATACATAATTTTTTTGCTTGTGAGCCTTTTTATGAAATTGCAAGGTAAAAAAGCGGAAGTGAGTGAAATAGACGGGCAAATCGCGGTCGAAAAAAGCAGAAACGAGGAGATTTCAGGCAAATTAGCCGAAGAAAGCTCCGGTGAAAATTCAGAGTCTCAAAATGAAGTGCCGCAGGGCAATGTGAGAGTTTATGAGAATGTTGTAAGATAATAATTTAAGGAGGAAATAGTTTTTTATGCAACTCGAAGTGGGAGCTATAGCGAGTGGGAAGGTTTCGCGAATTACTAAGTTTGGGGCGTTTGTTGAGCTTGAAAACGGCAAAACGGGCCTTGTGCACATTTCAGAAATATCAAATGGATTTGTCAAGCAAGTTGAAGACCATTTGAAAGAAGGCCAGGAAGTTAAGGTTAAAATCGTTGGAATAGGCGAGAACGGCAAGATTGAACTTTCGATCAAACGCCTTTCGGAAGAGGGCGAAAGAAGGCAAGCTCAGCGCGAAGAAATGAGGAAGAAAGCCTCTGAAACTAAGTTTGAAGATATGATGAATAAGTTCAAAAGATTAAGCGACGATAAGCTTTTGGATTTCAAAAAGAAGTCAGAGCCGAGAAAGGGCCGCGTTAATCATAAAAATGGAATATAGTACTAAAATTATTTGAAATAAGCTCTTATCAAGGGCATCATGTATAAATGCATGGTGCTCTGATTATTTTTGTTGTAAATAAGTTGCAAAGAGTGTAAAATTAAAGGGTATATATAAATTTTACGGAGGCATGAAATGAAAATTAAATTTACTAAGATGCATGGTTGCGGAAATGATTATGTCTACATAGATTGTATGGAGAAATTGCTTGAAAACCCGGCAAGACTCAGCACGATTCTTTCTGACAGGAGAAAGAGCATCGGCGGTGACGGAATCATTTTGATTGAGCCTTCAGACTGTGCAGAAGCTAAAATGAGAATTTTTAATAAAGATGGCAGCGAAGGAAAAATGTGCGGGAATGGCATTAGATGCGTTGCTAAGTATCTTTTTGATAAAGGCCTTTGCAAAGACCCAAAAAGCATAAAAATCGAGACTTTGAGCGGCGTTAAAACGCTTGAAATAACCGAAAATAACGGCAATGAAGCAAATGTTAAGGTTAACATGGGCAAACCGAGCTTCAAGCCTTCTGAGATTCCTGTTGTTGCAAACAAAGAAAAGCTCGTGAGCGAGCCCATAACTATTGACGGGAATAAATATGAAATAACTTGCGTTTCAGTCGGTAATCCTCACTGCGTTATATTTCTTGATGAAGTTTATTCCGTGAATGTTAGAGAAATCGGCTCGCAACTTTCAGCGAATACTATGTTCCCTGAAGGGGTTAACGTTGAATTTGCAAGCGTTGTGGATAAAAACAACATCACGATGAGAGTTTGGGAACGCGGCAGCGGCGAAACACTTGCCTGCGGCAGCGGCGCATGCGCTACGGTTATTGCGGCGGTTGAAAACGGTTTTTGCGAAAAAGGAACCGATGTCACCGTTCATTTAAGAGGCGGAAAGCTCAAAGTAAATTACGGCGAAGAAGTATTTTTAATAGGAAATGCAACGAAAGTTTTTGAGGGGGAAATTGAAATATGATAAAAAAATATATATTTGTAACAGGTGGCGTTGTTTCAGGGCTTGGAAAGGGCATCACGGCTGCATCGCTCGGAAGACTTCTTAAATCAAGGGGCCTTAAGGTTACAGCTCAAAAGCTCGACCCTTACATTAACGTTGACCCGGGCACAATGAGCCCTTATCAGCACGGCGAAGTTTTCGTTACTGAAGATGGCGCTGAAACTGACCTTGACCTTGGCCACTACGAGAGATTTATCGATGAAAATTTGAACAAATATTCGAACCTCACAACCGGTAAGGTTTACTGGAATGTTCTTAACAAAGAAAGAAGAGGCGAATATTTGGGCGAAACGATTCAGGTTATTCCGCACATAACCAACGAAATCAAGAAATTTATATATTCAGTAGGCGAAAAATCTGGTGCAGACGTTGTTATCACTGAAATTGGTGGAACAATCGGAGACATCGAAAGCCAGCCGTTCGTTGAGGCTATTCGCCAAATTTCAATTGAAGTTGGATTAGAAAATTGCCTTTTCATTCATGTTACTTTGATTCCTTACATTTCAGGCTCGAACGAATATAAATCAAAGCCAACCCAGCACTCCGTGAAAGAACTTCGTTCGCTTGGAATTAACCCCGACATTTTGGTTGCAAGATGCAGCGCTCCGCTTAGCAAGAGCATCAGGGAAAAAATTTCGCTTTTCTGCAATATTAAACCTGATTGCGTTATCGAAAATTCGGACGCTCCTTCACTTTATTTTGTTCCTTCGATGCTTGAAAAGAGCAATTTTTCGGATATTGTTTGCCGCGAGCTCGATATCCACGCTGAAAAATCTGACATGACCGAGTGGAACGAAATGATTGAAAGAATCAAAAAAAGAAGCAAGGAAGTTACAATTGCCCTTGTTGGGAAATATGTTCAGCTGCATGACGCCTACCTTTCAGTTGCCGAGGCTCTTCAGCATGGTGGCTTTGAAACCGAAACTAAAGTTAACATAAAATGGGTTGATTCTGAGCTCGTTACTGAATATACAGTTGCTAATTTGCTCGGAGATTGCCAGGGAATTTTAGTTCCAGGAGGCTTTGGCTCAAGAGGCGTTGAAGGCAAAATTGCAGCGATAAAATACGCCAGGGAAAATAATATTCCTTTCTTGGGAATTTGCCTTGGAATGCAGGCTGCGGTTATTGAATTTGCGAGAAATGTTCTTAAATTCGAAGATGCTCATTCAAGCGAATTTGCAGAAACCGAGCACCCTGTGATCAGTATAATGGACGACCAAAAAGACCAAACTAAAAAAGGCGGCACAATGCGTTTGGGCGCTTACCCATGCGAAGTTAAAGAGGGCTCTATGCTTGAAAAAAGCTACGGCGCAAGCGAGGTTTTCGAGCGTCATCGTCATAGATATGAGTTTAACAATAAATATCGTCAACTTTTCGAAGAAAATGGCATGTCAATCAGCGGTGTTTCGCCGAACGGCGTTCTCGTTGAAGCGGTTGAAATTCCTGCAAATGATTTCTTCGTGGGCGTTCAGTATCACCCTGAATTCAAGAGCAGGCCGAACCATGCGCACCCTCTTTTCAGAGAGTTCGTTAGAGCAGCTGGCAGTTATGCGGCTTCTTCGGAGGTAAAATCGGATGATTAAGCTAAACCCTAATCTTAAAAACCTTAAAAAGAATTATCTTTTCGTTGATATTCAAAAGAAAACAGATAAATTTATTTCTGAAAACCCTGACGCTGAAATTATCAAAATGGGTATCGGCGACGTTACGCTTCCTCTCTGCGAAACCGTTGTTCAGGCTATGAAAAAGGCCGCTGAAGAAATGGGCAATAAAGAGACTTTCCGCGGTTATGGCCCTTATGAAGGTTATGAATTTTTGAAGGAAGCTATCAGCGAAAAATACAAAAGCTTTGGAGCTGAAATTGAGCCCAGCGAGGTTTACGTTTCGGATGGCTCCAAAAATGACGTTGCTAATATTTTGGATATATTCGCAAAGGGCTCTGAAGTGCTCATAACCGACCCGGTTTACCCTGTTTACCTTGATTCGAACGTTATGGCTGGCAACAGCGTGAAGTACGCCGAGGCTACGAAAGATAATAATTTCTTGCCGATGCCTTCGGAAAAATCGGATATTATTTATCTTTGTTCGCCGAATAACCCAACCGGCGCGGTTTACACCAAGGAGCAGCTCAAAAAATGGGTCGATTTTGCAATCGAAAACAGCAGCTTGATTATTTTTGACACAGCCTATGAAGCTTTCATTGAAGATGAAAATTTGCCGCACAGCATTTTTGAAATTGAGGGCGCAGAAAAGTGCGCTGTTGAGCTTTCTTCATTCTCGAAAGCTGCAGGTTTCACGGGAGTTAGGTGTGCTTACATGATTATTCCAAGCGAGCTTGAAATTTCGGGCGAAAAACTTGGCGACGTTTGGCTTAGGCGCCAATCAATTAAATTCAACGGCGTTTCTTATGTTACTCAGGCGGCTGCTTTCGCTTCGCTTAGCGAAAAAGGCAAGGAAGAAACTGCAAAAGCCGTTAAATACTACAAAGAAAACGCGAAAATCATTGCAGAAGTTATGACTGAGCTCGGGCTTTACAACATTGGCTCAGAAAATTCGCCTTATATATGGGTTAAAGCTCCAAACGATATGACTTCTTGGGAATTTTTCGATTATCTTTTAAAAGAAGCAAACATTGTCTGCACGCCGGGTTCAGGCTTTGGGCCGAGCGGTGAAGGTTTCGTTAGAATTTCATCGTTTAACTCGCGTGAAAACACTTTGATTGCCGCAGGAAGACTCAAAAAATTAAAGTTTTAAAAAATTTAGGAGGATAAAATGGCATTTGATAAAAGCAAAGCGCTTGAAACAGCACTTGGGCAAATTGAAAAACAATTCGGAAAAGGCGCTGTAATGAGACTTGGAAAGAACGAAGCAATGCACGTTGACGCTATTCCAACGGGCTCGCTTTCACTTGATATAGCTCTTGGAATCGGCGGACTCCCGAGAGGAAGAATAGTTGAAATTTACGGCCCTGAATCTTCGGGTAAAACGACCCTTGCGCTCCACTGCATTGCAGAAGGCCAGAAAAATGGCGGATGTGCTGCGTTTATTGATGTTGAGCATGCGCTTGACCCAGTTTACGCCAGCGCTCTTGGCGTTGATGTTGATTCGCTTTTGGTTTCTCAGCCTGACACCGGCGAGCAAGCCTTGGAAATAACCGAATCTTTGGTTCGTTCCGGCGCAATTGACGTTATAGTCGTTGACTCTGTTGCTGCGCTTGTTCCTAGAGCTGAAATCGAAGGCGAAATGGGCGATTCGCACGTAGGCCTCCAAGCAAGGCTTATGTCCCAGGCTTTGAGGAAGCTCGCAGGAGCTATTTCGAAATCTAATTGCGTTGCAATTTTCATTAATCAGCTCCGCGAAAAAGTTGGAATAGTCTACGGTAACCCTGAAGTTACGCCGGGAGGCCGCGCTCTTAAGTTCTATTCTTCGGTTAGAATGGACATCAGAAGAATAGAAACCTTGAAGTCAAACGGCGAAATTATTGGTTCAAGAACCAGAGCAAAAGTAGTTAAAAACAAGATGGCACCGCCATTCAAAGAAGCTGAATTTGACATAATGTACGGCCACGGAATTTCAAGGGAAGGCGAGCTCCTTGACTTGGCAGTTAAGCTTGGCGTCGTTGACAAAGCCGGTTCGTGGTTCTCTTACAACGACCAGAAACTCGCTCAAGGAAGAGACAGGGTAAAAGAATATTTCAGAATGAATCCAAGTATAATGGAAGAGATTGAAAAGAAAACTTTGGAAAAATACGACGAAATGTTCTCGAGGAATTCTGTTTCTTCGAATCTTGAAAGTCCTGTGGTTGATCCTCAGACTGATGAAGAAGAATGATTATAACCGACATAAAACCGGGCAGAAAAGGTAATATTTTAGTTTATGCTGATGGAAAATATCTTTTAAGCGTCCCGCGGGAAGTTTTTTTGAAGTCGAGCATAAATCGCGGCAGCGAAATAACCGAAAAAGAAATCGAAAATATTACTTTTGAAATTAATTCTTACAAAGCGAAATCAAGGGCTCTGAATCTTCTTTCTTACAGAGCCCATTCCAAAAAAGAGCTGGAAGATAAGCTAAAGCGCAAACTCGGCGAAGAAAGCGCTAAAATTGCAACTGAAAAAATGGAAAAAATCGGCCTTTTGAACGACGAAAATTACGCAAGGGAATTTGCAAATCATCTTCAGAAAAATAAAATGTATGCCAAGAAAAGAATTGCATATGAGCTTTCTAAAAAAGGCATTAATGACGAGGTTATTTCAGATGTTTTAAACAATTTAGAAATGGACGAAGATGAAACACTAGAGAAGATAGTGAGCAAAAAAACGATAGAAAACGAAAAAGACAAACGAAGACTAATCGCCCATTTGATGAGGCTTGGTTACTCTTGGAGTCAGATAAACCGGTTTTTGAAATCGGAAGATTATTAAGGAGGCGATAAAATCAACACGCCTAATAAATTAACGATTTTAAGGATTATGCTTGTTCCTTTGATTATTTTTTTGTTGTCGTCAACTTGGTTTGAATACAAATTTTTGTGTTCGGGTATAGTGTTTTTAATAGCTTCCTACACTGATTTTCTTGATGGAAATTTGGCTAGAAAGAACAATATTATAACTGATTTTGGGCAAATAATGGACCCTATGGCAGATAAAATTTTAGTTTCTGCTATTCTTATTTTTTTCGTGGGGCTTGGGTTTGTCCCTGCGCTGGCTGCGGCGGTGATAATTCTTCGCGAATTCATTATCACTTCGGTTAGGTTCCTTGTTTTTCAAACCAGCCGCCGTGTGGTTTCTGCAAATATTTTGGGGAAACTAAAAACAGTTAGCCAAATGGCAGCAATAATAACCATTTTTTCAGTGCAATCATGCTTAGAAATTAGCAAAACTTCATGTAATTTCATAACGCAAAATTTGATGTTTTTTGAAGTTTTGCAATTAGCGCTCATATGGATTGCGGCACTTTTGTCGCTCATTTCTGGTTTGGTTTACATTTATCTAAACAGAAAATCAATAATTTCAAGCTTTTGAAGTTTAGGGGGAAATATATGATAAAAATTTATAACACACTAACGAGAACAAAAGAAATTTTTAAGCCTCTTAACCCCGGCAAAGTTATGATTTATGCTTGCGGACCAACGGTTTATAATTACATTCATTTGGGAAATGCCAGGCCGATTTGCACTTTCGATGTGCTTAGGAGATTTTTTGAATACGTTGGTTATGAAGTGACGTTTGTCCAGAATTTCACGGATGTAGACGACAAAATAATCAAAAAAGCAAACGAAGAAAAGATAAATTTCATGGAAGTTTCCGCAAAATACATAGAGGAATATAAAAAAGATGCCAAAGGCTTGAACGTTAAGCAGGCTACGTTTACTCCGAAAGCGACTGAAAATATTGCCGGAATTATTAGGTATATTGAAGAAATAATTGAAAAGGGTTTTGGCTATGAAGCTGAGAACGGGGACGTTTACTTCAGGGCTAGAAGGTTCAAAAATTATGGCAAATTTTCGCATCAAACTCTTGATGACCTTCAATCAGGCGCGAGGATTAAAGTCGATGAAATAAAGGAAGATCCTCTTGATTTTGCTCTTTGGAAGGCTGCGAAACCTGGTGAACCTTACTGGGAAAGCCCTTGGGGCAAAGGCAGGCCGGGCTGGCATATTGAGTGCTCGGTTATGTCTCAGAAATATCTTGGAAAGACGATTGACATTCATTGCGGCGGGCAAGACCTTATTTTCCCGCACCATGAAAATGAAATTGCGCAAAGCGAATGCTTGACGAATGTTCCGCTTGCGAACTATTGGATGCACAATGGATATATAAATATTGATAACCAAAAAATGTCGAAATCGCTTAATAATTTCTTCACTGTAAGGCAAATTGCTGAGAAATTTGGCTATGAACCGATTAGATATTTAATGCTTTCGTCGCATTACAGAAGCCCGATTAATTTCAGCGAAGATGTGATTAAGCAGTGCAAGGCTGCGATTGAAAGGCTTTATACTTTCAGGGAAAATTTGAAATTCGCTCTTGAAAAAGCTGAGCTCGAAGGCGAAGAGCCGTGCATTGACCTTAAAGTTTATAAAGAAAGATTTATTCAAAAATTAAGCGATGACCTCAACACTGCTGACGCTTTAGGGGTTGTTTTTGAGCTTGTTAAAGAAGTTAACACCAGCGTTTTGGCGGAAGCTAAATTCAAAAAGAAAAGCATAAAATTGATAATTGATTTATTCGATGAATTTATGGATGTTCTTGGAATTTTATATGAGAAAAATTCATCGTTTCAAAACAAAAATAAGTGTGAAATTGAAAGCTTGATTACTTTAAGGGAGCAAGCGCGCCTGAAAAAGGACTGGAAACTTGCCGACGAAATAAGAGATAAGCTGAAATCGAAAGGAGTGGTGATTGAAGACACTCCTCAGGGCACTAAATTCACTTTTAAATAGAGGGGTGAGATGAGCACGGCCGTGCGAGCTGTGCTCTTTAGATTATGGAATCATCATTGATTAGACTTGACAAAATCAGTGTATCATTCGGCGGAGACGTGATACTCAAAGATTTGAGTTTAAATATTAAAGAAGGGGAGTTCGTTACTCTCCTGGGGCCTTCAGGTTGCGGCAAAACCACAACTTTGAGGATAATTGCCGGGTTTTTGAAGCCCGACAGCGGCAATTTGTTTTTTAAAGGAAAAAACATTAATAATGTTCCCGCGCACAAACGCGAAGTGAACACGATTTTCCAAAAATATGCGCTTTTCCCGCATCTTAACGTTTATGAAAACGTGGCTTTCGGGCTGAGAATTCAAAAAAAGCCTGAGGAAGAAATCAGGGAAAAGGTTAAAGAAATGCTCCGGATGGTTAACCTTGAAGCTTACATAAATCGCGACGTTGATTTCCTTTCTGGCGGGCAGCAGCAAAGGGTTGCAATAGCCAGGGCGCTTGCGAATAATCCAAAGGTCCTTTTGCTCGATGAGCCTTTGGGTGCACTTGACCTTAAGCTTAGAAAGGACATGCAGGCTGAGCTTAAAAGCATTCATCAAAAAACGGGAATTACCTTCGTTTTGGTAACGCATGACCAAGAAGAAGCGCTTTCGATGTCTGACAGCGTTGTGGTTATGGACAAAGGAACGATTCAGCAAATTGGTACGCCGAAAGACATTTACAACGAACCGCAAAACGCTTTTGTTGCGGATTTCATCGGTGAAAGCAATATTGTTCCTGGCGTTATGATTGAAGATTTTAAGGTTAAATTTTCAGGCAAAGAGTTCAAATGCATCGACAAAGGCTTTGAAAAAATGAGCAACGTTGACGTGGTTATTCGCCCGGAAGATATCAAAGTTGTTTCGCCGGAAAACGGCGATATTTCGGGCACGGTCACTTCGGTTACTTTCAAAGGTGTTCACAATGAGATTATAGTTGACGTAAAAGGGTTTAAATGGATGATTCAAACGACCGAAAACCAGGAAACCGGCGACGAAATTGGACTTATTATTGAGCCTGACGACATTCACATTATGAAAACTTCGCTTTATTCTTCTGAAGTTGGCGACTACAGCGCGTTTAGTGATGAATTTTATGAAGAGCAGCACCATGCCGCTCCCGCAGAGGAGGAGTGAAATTGAAAAATAAATGGTGTCTTTTCCCTTACCTGCTTTGGATGATAATTTTCACGGTTGTTCCTTTGATTTTGGTCATTGTTTTCTCTTTCACGGATTCAAGCGGTAGCTTCACTTTCGCGAATCTGATTGAAGCGACGAAATACTCGGGTGTATTTTTGAGGTCTATTTGGATTGGCGCAGTTTCGACTGTGATTTGCTTGGTGATTGGTTATCCTGCGGCTTATTTTATTTCTAAAATAAAAAAGCACCATCAAAATATATTCATAATGCTTCTTATGATACCTATGTGGACGAGCTTTTTGCTAAGAACCTACGCGTGGATGACCCTTCTTGAATACAACGGCCTTATAAACAGGTTTCTTTCGATTTTTGGCATTTCGAAGCTTCAAATGATAAACACTCCCGGCGCGGTGATGCTCGGGATGGTTTACAACTTTTTGCCGTATATGATTCTTCCTATTTACACCGTTCTCACGAAGATAGACAAAAAAGTCATTGAAGCCGCTGAAGACCTCGGGGCGGATAAACTCAAGGTTTTCACTAAAGTTATTTTCCCGCTTAGCACGCCGGGGATTGTTTCGGGGTTTACGATGGTTTTTGTTCCGTCGGTTAGCACGTTTATAATTTCAAAAATGCTTGGCGGAGGCTCTATTTTAGTCATCGGTGACCTTATCGAAATGCAGTTTTTAGGCAATACATATAATCCTTACTTGGGTTCGTGCATTTCGCTTATTTTAATGGTTATCATCATGCTGTGCATGGGAATTATGAAATGCATTGACAGCAGCGACGAAAAAGAAAGAACGGTTTTTTAAGGGAGGGGGTAAAACATTGAAAATACTGAGTAAAATTTATGTATATTTAGTGCTTACTTTTTTATATTTGCCTATTTTTGTTTTAATGATTTTTTCTTTTAATAATTCCAAAAGCAGGGTCATTTGGTCTGGGTTTACTTTCAAGTGGTATTTCAGGCTTTTTGAAAATCAGGAAATTCTCAGTGCTTTTTACAACACTTTGATCATTGCCGGGGTTTCTTCTTTGCTTGCGACTGTTCTTGGTTTGGTGGCTTCTATCGGAATTGTTAGAAGCAAAAAAATCACTCGCAGCGCGGTTATGAGCCTGACGAATATTCCTCTTATAAACCCTGAAATCGTCACGGGCATTTCGCTTATGCTCATGTTTGTTTTTCTTCATAATAATCTTGGAATTTTCAAGCCCGGGCTTTTCACTCTGATTTGTGCTCACACAACTTTTTGCTTGCCTTACACCATTCTTTCGATTATGCCCAAGCTTCGCCAGATGGATTCAAATATCTACGAAGCCGCTCAAGATTTAGGCTGCAATTCGGCTCAGGCTTTTTTTAAGGTTGTTTTGCCGCAAATAATTCCGGGGGTTATAACCGGCCTTATTATTTCTTTCACAATGTCGATTGACGATTTTGTTATAAGTTATTTTACTGGCGGAACCACTCAAACTCTTCCTATAACCGTTTATTCAATGACGAGGAAAATCGTCAGCCCAGAAATAAATGCACTTTCGAGTTTGCTGTTTTTAGTGGTGTTTGCGTTGCTCTTGATAATTAATTTGAGAAAAGAAAAAGATAAATCTTTGAAACCTCGAAAAATTTAGGATTAGGAGAATAAGAAATCTGTGAAAAAGTATTTTTTTGCAATTTTTTCGTTGATTATATTGTCCGCCGTAATGATTTTTCACTTCAGCAGTAGCAAAAAAAATGAGGAATGCATAAATGTTTACAGCTGGGGTGAGTTCATTTCAAACGGAGTTGACGGAAACATTGACGTTAATAAAAAATTCACTGAAGAAACCGGAATTAAAGTTAACTACAAAACTTTTCAGAACAACGAAGAGCTTTTTGCGAAGCTTTACAGCGGCGGTTCGGACTATGATGTTATAATTCCTTCGGATTATATGGTTTCCAAGCTCATCGAAAACGGTATGCTTGAAAAGCTGGATTTTTCGAATATTCCGAATTACAATCTCATAAACGAAGATTTTAAATCGCTTAATTTCGACCCTAAAAATGAATATTCTGTTCCTTACATGTGGGGTATGGTTGGGATTTTTTACGATAAAAATGAAATCAAACCTGAAGAAGTGACCTGGGATATTCTTTGGAATGAAAAATTTAAAAATAGAATTCTCATGTTCGACAACGCCAGAGATAGCTTTGCGATTTCGCTTTTGAGGCTTGGTTATTCGGTTAACACCAAAAACCTCGATGAATTAAAGCAGGCTGCAAATGAGCTCATTGCTCAGAAGCCTTTGGTTCAGGCTTATGTTATGGACCAAATCTTCAATAAAATCGAAAATCACGAAGCCGTTTTGGCGCCTTACTATGCCGGCGACGCCGCAACGATTATAAAAAATAGTTCCGACATAGGCTTCGTTATTCCAAAAAGCGGCAGCACAAGGTTCGTTGACAGCCTTTGCATCCCGAAAAATTCGAAACATAAAGCCTTGGCTGAAAAATACATAAACTTCATGTGCAGGACTGACATTGCGCTTTCGAATGTTAAGCACACGGGCTATTCAACCCCTCAAAAAGAGGCTTTTAATCTTCTTGATGAGCAAACGAAAAATAACAAGATTTTTTACCCCGAAAAAGAAGTTTTGGATAAATCCCAAATTTTCGTGAACCTTCCTGCAGATGTGAACGAATGCATGGATAAACTTTGGGTCGAAGTCAAGGCTGGCGGTGTTTCTTCGGAACCATGGGTGCTTGGGTTGATTCTAGCTCTTTTCTCGGCGGCTTATTTGGTGAGCTGGATGATTCAAAAGCGAGGAAAAAAGAAAAGTTGAAGTTGAAATTTTTCATTTTAGTGATATAATTTGTTTGTAATAATATTAGTTTTTATTAGGTTCTAGACATTTGGCTAGAATCTAAATTTATATTCAGAATAATTAAACAAGGCAGGAGATAAACATGATTTGCATTGCAATTGATGGCCCGGCAGGCTCCGGGAAAAGCAGCGTTTCGAAATTGGTGGCTAAAAACCTCGGCTTCACGAGCATCGACACAGGTGCGCTTTACAGAGCGGTGGCTTATTATTTTAAATCAAATGAAATTTCAGAAGAAAATATTAAAAGCGCCCTTAAAAATATTGATCTGAAAGCTAAAAACATAGACGGGAAATTCAACGTTTTTTTAAATGGCGAGAACGTGACTGACAAAATAAGGGCCGAAGAAATTTCCAAAATGACTTCTAAAATTTCGAAGTGCCCTGAGGTTAGAGACTTTCTTCTTGAGCTGCAAAGAAATCTTGCGAGAAGCGAAAATTGCGTGATGGACGGGAGAGACATCGGTACGGTTGTTATGCCGAATGCTGAGATCAAAATTTTCTTAACTGCGGCGCCTGAAACCCGCGCGATGAGAAGGTTCGATCAGCTTGGAAGGTCAGTGCCGTTTGAAAATATTTTGGAAGACTTGAAAAAAAGAGATTATCAAGACACTCACAGAGAGATCGCGCCGCTTAAAATGGCGAGCGATGCAATTTTGATTGATAATTCAGATATTTCTTTGGAGCAAACCGTTGAAAAAATTTGTGATATTGCGAGGAATTTTCAATGAACGAAAAACTTTATAAAATCTGCGTTTCGGCAATAAAACCGTTTATTAAATTCTTTTTCCCTTATGAGGTGAGCGGAACCGAAAACATAAAAAAACTTTCGGGTGGGTATGTGGTTTGTTCGAATCATCTTTCGAATGTGGACCCGATATATTTGGCTTTGACGCACCCTGCCCCGATCCAATTCATGGCTAAGCAAGAGCTTTTCAAAAGCAAAATTTTCAGCAAATTTCTTCGTGCGGTGGGCGTTTTCCCTGTTAAAAGGGGCAAAGGCGACAAAGAAGCGCTGAATTATGCGCTTGAGATTCCTAAATCTGGTGGGGTTTTGGGCATTTTCGTTGAAGGAACTCGCTCAAAAACAGGCGAATTTTTGAGGCCTCGTTCTGGAGCAACTTTGATAGCTTCTCAGTCGGGCTCAGCGGTTTTGCCCGTTTGCATAACTGGCGGCGGGGAAAATAATCGTGTTAAACTTTTCAAGAAAACCAAAATTTGCTATGGCGAGGCTATAAATTTGGCAGATTTAACTATTGAAACTCGGCAAGACCTTAAAAAATCGACTAATTTGATAATGGATAATATTAAAAAATTGAGGGAAGATAAAATTGAAAATATCAGTTGCTAAAAATGCGGGATTTTGTTTTGGCGTGAAGAGGGCTGTTTCTTTGGCCGAGAAAATGCTTGAAGAAAAAAATCACATTTGCATCATGGGGAATATAATTAACAATCCCAGGATTGTGCTTGAGTTTGAAAAAAAGGGAGCGAGGACTGTTTCCTCGCTTTCTGAGGTTTGTTCCGGCGAGACTTTGGTTATCAGGTCGCACGGGGTTAAAAAAGAAATTTTGGAAGAAGCCCAATCTCGCGGCATTGAATGCATTGATGCCACATGCCATTTCGTGAAAAAAATTCATAAAATAGTAAGCGGAAATGACGCTGCAAATGAATTTTTGCTAATTGCTGGGAGCGTTAATCATCCTGAAGTGATGGGTATTCGCAGTTATTTTTCGAAAAAAAGCTATGTTTTTGAAAATTTTGAGGAACTTAAAAAAATCTTGAATGATGAAAAATTAATTAATCAAAAAGGATTTATGGTATCTCAGACTACTTTTTCCTCTGTAGAATGGAAAAAATGTGTAGAATTTGTTCAAAAAAGCTTTACAAACATAGAAATATATGATACTATTTGCAATGTAACTAGTTTAAGACAACAAGAAGCAGAAAATTTATCAAAAACAAACGATTTAGTAATAGTAGTTGGCGGACATGCCAGCTCAAACACTTGCAAGCTCCGGGAAGTTTGTTTTAAAAATTCAAACGTTATTCATATTGAAAATGTGAGCGAGCTTGCTGAATATAACATCACTAATTTTGAAAATATTGCAATAACCGCAGGCGCTTCAACTCCAAGCGAGGCCTTGGAAGAAGTCAAAATTTATTTGAAAAATTCTGCGGAATAGTTTTAAAGGAGTGAAACTTAATAGATTTGATGGGCACGATTTTTTGAAACTAGTTACAAATATAAATCAAGGAGGATTAAAATGAGCGAAAAAGAAATAAAAAAGATTGATGAGAGAAATGAGGGAAAAATTTCGGGCGGAGCTAACACGGGAGCACCGGTCAAGGTTAAGGAAGTTGTGAAAGACGTGCTTGCAGCGAGATTAGTGTCGGCCATGACGTATGGAGCGATAGGGCCGTACACCCCTCATAGCAAGAAATTTTTGAAAGAGAAAAAATTAGCTCAAAATTCGAAAGAAGCATTAACTAATCCTCAGCCGCAAAGCGAAGAGGAAAGGAGAGATGGAAAATGAGCAAAGAGGAAATCAAAGAAGGAATGGAAAACGTTGCAGGGGGTTCGGGCAAAGAACCTAAAAAGCACCCGAAAATAATAATAAGGGCCCCTAAGTACGGCGGACCAAGAATAGACCGCCCGATGCTTCTTTATGGCGGGCCGGGCCTTAGACCTATAAAACCTAGTGAAACTGATAAACCAGTAATTACACCCGAGCAACCGGTTCAACCGTTAGTTCCCCCAAGCCCCGTTGAACCTGAAAATCCTGAAAATAAAGAAAAATCGAAATAAAAAAGGAGGCACTTAAAATGAGCAAAGAAGAAATCAAAGAAGGATTAGAAAGCATTGCAGGTGGGTCAGATAAAGAACCTAAAAAATATCCAGAAATAATAGTAAGGTCTGTTAAGTACGGTGGGCCACACATTAAACCCCCGAAAATGCCTATCAAACCGCTAAAACCCTTTAAAAAACCGGAACTTCCAGTTAAGCCGTTTGCTCCTGCAGAAGAAGAAAACAAATAAATAATTGGGAAGGTGAAAATTTAAATGAGTAAAGATGGAATTGAGGAGATAAAACCAGAATGTGAAAAAAAGATATCCGGCGGAGTGAAAGCCACGGGAAAGATTTCTGAGGAATTCAAAGAAAAAATAATAGACACTTTAATGAAACGCCCTTCACTTTTTAAGGCGTATGGTGGGCCACGAATTAGGATTAAAAAGGCTGATGAGAAAGTGTTTTTACCAAAAAATCCTAAATAATAAATGATTTTGGGAGTGAGAAATTCAAAATGAACGAAAAAGAAATAAAAAAACTCGACGAAAAAGGCGAAGAAAAAATTTCTGGCGGAGCGGACCCGAAAGAAGAATCGAAAAAATTTTTAAAAGACCCCAGGCATGCTATTTTAGCTTATGGTGCACCGCTTGTTAGGCCAGAAGAAATACTTAAAAAATTAAAAGAAATCAAAACTAAAGAAGAAAAATAAAATTTAAACTCGATTTGGCATATTTAGAAGGTCTGTAGCAAACCTTTTGTTTTTAAAATCTTACGGGAGGATTAAAACTATGGAAGCGATGAATAGCAAAGTCAAAAAGTTAACGGATGAAACCTTGATGGATGTTGCGGGCGGCCTTGAAAACACAAGACCACTTAACACAGCTGTTTTAACTGATGAAACCATTGAAGAAGAAATTAAATCCGAAAAAAAGGAAAATCATGAAATTGAAGCATAAAAAACAAAAGTAACCGCTTTGGCCTGGAAGCCAAGTCTTAGTGGTTACTTTATATTTTAATTTTCAAGGGAGGAAAATGAAAAAATGACTTACCCGATTACTTGCGTTTGGGAAATAACAATGGCTTGCAACATGAGATGCAAACACTGTGGTTCAATATGCGAAAATGCTCTTCCAGGAGAGCTCACAACCGAGGAAGCGCTTAAATTCGTTGATAGCTGCGCTGAAATAGGAATGCAGTGGATAAGCATTTCTGGCGGCGAGCCGTTCATGAGGAAGGACTTAGTGCAGATTATAAAATATGCCATAGAAAAAGGCCTGGGAATAAACATAATTACGAATGGCTGGTTTATTAACGAAGAAATCGCAAAAGAGCTCGGGAGCCTTGGCGGCGGAGTAAGAGTCATGATAAGCCTTGAAGGCCCGGAATACATACACGATTTCGTCAGGAAACAAGGCTCATTCCAGCGCTCGAAAAAATCTTTTGAAACTTTGAATAAATATGGCGTTGAAACAGGAAGCATCACAACCATTACAAAGCAAAACATTGATCATCTTGATGAGCTTAAATACTTTCTCATTGAAAATGGCGTGAAATGCTGGCAGGTTCAAATTGGTTTGCCGATGGGTTCGCTTGGCAAACGCCCTGACTGGGTTTTGGACCCTAAGCAAATGAACGATATCATCGATTATTGCTACAAAGTTTCAAAAGAAGGCAAGATTGATATCTTCCCGGCGGATTGCATTGGTTACTATAACAGCAAGCAAGACGAAGTTTACAAGAGGTCTTACCACTGCGATGAAAATGAAAAAATCCCCGAGTGGGAAGGATGCACCGCGGGAATTTACAGCTTTGGAATCCTTCACAACGGAGATATAATCGGCTGCACTTCAATAAGAGACAAAGAATATATTGAAGGTAACATCAAAGAAAAAAGCCTCAGAGAAATCTGGGAAAACCCAGATAATTTTTCTTGGAGGAGGAAGTTCACGAAAGAAAACCTTAAAGGCGACTGCTTAAAATGCAGCTATGCCGAGAGGTGCCTTGGCGGCTGCCCAAACACAAGGAGATGCATGAACGGAACGATTAATTCCGAGAACCTTTATTGCACGCAGAATTTGCTTTTAAAAGAAAACCGCGTGTAATTTACCTTATGAGGTAAATGCTTTCTTGGCGCTCGCAAAGCGTTTTACCTCCGTTTTCAGTCACTAAAACCATTTCTTCTATAGAACCCCCGTTTTCGGTTTGAATTCTCGGCTCGATGGTGTAAACGCCGTTTTTTTGCAGGTTAAGCCCTGAGCGTTTGTGGCCTTTTGGCGAAAGACTCGTGCCGGGATTATGCGCAAATTCCCCGATAGGATGCCCTGTTGCATGATTGTAATTAGGGTATCCATTTTTTGTTATTTCGTTTCGCACGATTTCATCAATCTCGTAGCCTTTAACGCCGGGTTTTGCATTTTTTATTCCAAGGCTCACGGCATCATGAAGGCAACTAAAAATATCCAAAATCTCCTTTGGAGGATTTTTTTCGCCTCTTTTTAAAACATATCCCATTCTTTGCAAATCGCTTGAATATGCTTTGCCGTTTTTAAGGTGAATCTTCACGCCGAAATCCATATAAACAGTGTAGCCAGGCTTTAAAACTTCGCCGCTTGAAGCGGTATGCCCACCTTTGGCGATATTCGGCCCAACGAGAACAATCGGGCAAAGCTCTTTTTCCCATGAAAATTCCTCGGCTACTATTCCGTGCTGTTTGAAGTAATTTGGTTTAAATTTAAAAATCTCATGAACCAAATTCACGATCCCTTTTTCAGTCATGCCGGGTTTGATGCGGTTAAAAGCCGTTTTCAAAATTTCATTTCCTCTTCGAGCGGCAATTTTAAGGTAAAAAATGTCTTCCTCGCTTTTGGTGTCAAGAAGATAGTAAATAAATTCATCGCTTGAAATAAACCTCGGAGCGGTGCGGCCACTTAGTTTATAAAAAGCTAGAATATTATCAGTTAAAAACCTGTATGTTCCATAGCCGAGAACGTCTGTTTGGCTATCCATTTTGTCGGAATAATTAAGATAAATATTCTGCGGGAAGTTAAGCTCTGCAAGGGTGTTTTTCATGTTTTCAAGAAGTGAATTTTCGCCTTCATACATCAAAACTTTACCGCTAAAGTCTTTTAAGTTCTCGTGTTCCAAGCTGTGAGCGATTAAAACTTTTTCGCGGTTGCTTAAAATGCAAAGAGCGGGTACAATTGTTTTGTCAGTAATAAATTTAGTGAAAAACGGGTCGCAATTTTCGGAATTATACATAATCCATGCTGAGTTTTCAGGTACTAGATTTTTCATTGTTAGTTCTCTCCCATAATGATTTTTGAAATAGGTGATTTTATAAAAAAACTTCATTTAATGACCAAAAGCGCGCTGATGGTCTGCCTTAGTTTAATTTTAAAGCAAATTAAATTGTTTTCAATGCCTTTTGGCGGTTCGGTTACTTTTGGCAGCCTTGCTCCGCTGATTATTCTTTCAAATAAATATGGCGTTAAAACCGGTGTTTTTGCTTCATTTGTTTGCTTTGTGGTTCATTTTATCATGTCGTTTAAGGTTCCTCCTGCAAAGAGTTTTTCAGCAATTGTTTTGATAATTTTTCTTGATTATGTTTTGCAGTATTTGCTAGTTGGCCTTAGCGGTTTTTTTGGCAGGGTTTTTAGCTTTGGCCGCTTTAATAAAATGTATACTGGTGTGGCGGTTTCGTTTATTCTTAAAATTTTGTTCTCGGCGGTTTCTGGCACGGTTTTTTGGGGTGAATATGCTCCTGGATTTTTAAGCATCCCGCTTTATAGCCTTGCTTATTCCTGCGCTTATTTAATCCCGGAATTCATTATAACGGTTATTGTTATCAAAAAAACAGAAAAATTTATTTAAAACCACTTTTCACCGTTTTCGGTTTTTCATCATAAACTGAAAGGGTAAGGGAGTGGTATTTTTGGCGATAAAAATATTTATAGACCAAGGGCATAATCCCAGAAACGTAAACGCTGGAGCAGAGGGCTTCGGGCTTCGTGAGCAAGATATTACTTATAACGTGGGAAGATACCTGGCAGACCTGCTTAATAAAGACTCTAGGTTCGAAGCGAGGACTTCAAGGAATACTCCTGAAGAAATTTTGGGAACAAACAATTCTACGAGCCTTGCAAGAAGGGTGGAGCTTGCTAACTCTTGGCCGGCGAATTATTTTTTAAGCATTCACACAAACGCTAACACTAACCCAAGCGTAAACGGCTCGGAGGTTTATGTTTTCCAGGAATATAGCCAGTCATATTTCCTCGGTGAACACATTTTAGAAAGCATCGTAAGAAGGCTCGGAACTAAAAACAACGGCGTTAGAGTTAGACCGTCGCTTTATGTTTTGAGGAAAACCACTATGCCATCGGCTTTAATCGAGCTTGCATATATCACGAACCAAAGTGATGCCGAAAAATTAAGAGATGACCAATATCAATTTGCATATGCAATTTATGAGGGGCTTCTTAGCTATTTTGGTTTTGAAAATATTAATTATTGACAAACAAATTTTACTTTGATATAATAGTGCGCAGTGGAGTTAAACTGCGGCTTGCCCCTGTAGTTAAATGGATATAACAAACCCCTCCTAAGGGTTAGTTATCAGTTCGATTCTGGTCAGGGGTACCATAATTTTATATGTTTTTTGATAAAACAATTCAGCCTAGTAAATACTAGGCTGTTTTTTATTTTCTTATTTTTTTGTTGCTACATTATTGAATAATTCTTCTAGATCATAGATTATTTCTTCCTCTTCGGAATAATTGTCGCTTTCTAAGAGTTCTTTTTCACTATATACATCTGTAGAATATTCATATGCTAATGTTGCTCCACCTTTAATGCTGGGAAGAAATTTTTCAAATGCATCAGCGTATTTCATTCCGGAATTCAGTATGTCGCGCATTAATGCTCTTTCATGTTTTCCTCCGTCGTAAGAACGACAGCGACGTGGTTCGGATATCATCAATATTGCGCATAAAGCTGTAGCAGCCCCTTTTGCATCACCTATCTTTTTATTGTAATTATTAACAATTTCGCGCGCATTTTTTATTTTTTCTTTTTCTTCTTTGTCCTTTACCGTGCGTAAATCTTTTTTTATATCCAGGCCGGATGCTCTTATTTCTTTAACTTGTTCATTTAATTGCAATACTTCTTCACTAAAACACGATTTACTTTCTTCATCTATTACATCAAAAAATTTGCTTTGTTTAAATTTATATCCAATAACAGTCTTTTTTCTATAGTTCGTGTTTGCTTTCGTTTGAAGATATTCAAGGATTATGCCAGCAAGTTGCTTTCTACCTTCCTCGGTTAAAATTTCGTCAAGCGCTTTGGCTATTTCAGCATATTTGTTAATACCCGGTGATGATATAAATATATCTCCTTTTGCCATAATATTAAATTTTACATCTCCGAAAGGAGTGTTAAAAGTAAGTTCTTTATCCGAACCCGGGCTAGGTAGCTTAAAACATGTACACAATTGTTCAGCTAAATATTTATACTCTATTTTTTCTTCATTATTTTTTTCTCTTTTAAAAAATAACTTTATTTTTTGCCTGACTGTACAAGCTTTGGTAAGGGTAAAAATAGCGCTTACCCCGGTATTTAAAAAAATCATGTTTGCAACAATAAAAATATTTGCAATTTTTAGCAATTGTTTTTTCAAAATTATTCTCCTCTCAAATTAGATTATATAATCATATCAAAATATATACAATATGTCAATGAAATATTATTTTAAAGTTATTTTAAAATTGACAAAAATATAATTTCTTAATTTCAGGTATGACTATAAAAAAGAGGTAGCTAATATTTATCACCGCTAAGTTCGGGTGTGATTTCTTCTGAAGGTTTAATGTGGCGAAAAGCTTAGTTATTTTCGCGCACAAAAAAGCCGCTGAAATTAATCAGCAGCTTTATTTTTTTAGGTGTTACATTCCAACAGTCACTGCAGAAACGCCCATCATCATGAGGCCTGTTCCAGCTGTGAAGGCTATTGTGAATGCGGGGATAATCGGGTTTGCAATCATTACGATTCCAAGCAAGCAGTTAATAATTCCAAATGTTAAAACGTATCCCCAAATTGTGTAACTAAGTTTTTTGAGGTAAATTGATTTAACGCATTGGCAAATTCCTCTTGCTAAAACCCATGAACCGAAAATGTAAGGGAGCATAGCGGTTAAAACTATGTTTACCGGTGAGAACACAGCGAGTATGCCGAGAATAATGCTTAAAACTCCCGACATGATAATCCAGAATTTTTCCCATTTAGCTTCGGCATAATCGGCGTAATCGCAAATTTCGGTTATTCCTTGCGCCAAGATTACTATTCCAATCATGGTTGCAACAGAGTTGAGTGCTATTGCAGGATTGAAAATCAAGTAAACGCCTGAAAAAATCAAGAGTATTCCGCAAATTATCCACATTGCTCTTCTCATTTTTTATACCTCCTAAAAATATAGTGTGTTTATTATAATATATCGTCTAAAAATAGTCAACTAATATATATTATATCTAAAAAATTTAAATTTATTGAATTATTGAAATTGATCTAAAAAATAAGTAAGATATTAGTAGATTGTTTATTGGAGGAAATTTCAGTGAGGATAATTTTGGCTTCTAATTCAAGAACTCGCAAGAAAATTTTTGATATTCTTGGATTTAAATATGAAATCATAACCAGCAAATGCGAAGAACACAGCGAGCAGAAGGATTTTTCGAAATATGTTATGGAACTTTCGAAGGCTAAGGCAGAATCAGTCAAAGAGCAGCTCGGCGCCGAAAAAGCTTTGATAATTGCCGCTGATTCGATCATTACGATGGGCGATAAAAAGTTTGAAAAACCAAAAAGCAAGGAAGAAGCTTTTGAAAATATGCTTGCTCTTAGCGGTAAGGTTAATGAAGCCTTCACTGGCGTTACTATAATTGACCTTTACCAAAACAAAGAAGTTACTTTCTTTGATAAGGCAGAAATTTATTTGAAAAATATTGATGAAAATGATGCAAAATGGTATGTAGACAGCGACGCATATATACTCGAAAGAGCGGGCTATTCAATGTGTGATGGGCTTGCGTGCATTTTTGTGGATAAAATAATAGGGGATTTTTACACCGTTGCAGGAATGCCTGTAGGCAAGCTTTTTGAGAACTTAAAAGCCTTTGGCTATGAAATGAAAGATTTAACAGAATAAAAAATTATTTAGCGGTTCTTGCCGCTATTTTTTATGGCTAAAGTTATAAAATGTTTATTTTTGTTATATATTGCATAATACATTTGACAAATAGTATAATTTTATATATTATAAGTATGAAAAACAAATCTAGAAAAAGATTAACCTTGTCGCTTGGCCTTATTATTTCTTTGGGCGTTCTTTCGGTTGTTTATGCAATCGTGTCTTCGCAGCTAAATATTAAATCGGAAGATTCAAAGTTGGTTGGTAAGTATCAAGGTGCGGTTCAGTTTGTTTCTGATGGATCTTTTGATTATTCTGTAGGAAATACTGATTCTTCAAATGCTAGTAATGTATATCATAGGGGGCCTTTTTATTCTGCAAGCTCGAAAGTTGGTATTAATGAGTGTGATTTAACTAGTGAATCTTCGCCTTCGTATGTTTTCGCAAAAGCAGGAAAAGTTGATATAAGTAAAAAATCTAATACAAATGATACTGCAACCATAAGTGGCACAGAGCTTTTTGACAAAGGTTCGTATGTTACTTACAAATTGCAAGTTAAAAACATATCTAACTTGCCGATGAGATTATCAGATTATAATGCTGATACTTTAAAAAATAGTATAAAATCTGCTACAGAAGGTGTAGCGGATATTGTGGACATTAAAATCTATATTGAAAACCCGGGCGACTCTGAAAATGGAACAGAAATAAAAACACTTGATGCTGCTGCCACCGTAAAGAACAGTACCCCAAATTCTGCGAACTTTTTACAGCCAAATGGCGGAACTGCTGATTGGTACGTCAGAGTTTATTGCAAAAAAGATGCACAAACTTTTGCAGCAGGAACATTTAGATTTGAGGTTAACCCCAGTTGGTCACCTATTCCATTTGCACAATCGTAAATATTTTTTAGAAACAAAAATCCGACATCCGTTTTTGGATGCCGGGTTTATTTAATTATATCCTCATTGCTGATTTCAAATTTTCAAACGAAATGTTGTAAATTTCTTTCGCAATGGCTTTTAGGTTATTTTGCTTTATTTTATATTCCCTTGCGTTAAGCTGAGTTGCTTGCCTCATTATGTCTGTGAAATTTGATTTTTCATAAACGAATCCTGTCTTGTTGCTTGCGCGGTAGTTTTCGGCGAATTCTTTGTTTATAATCATCGGTTTTAAAAATCCGTAGGCAAGCTGGGCGCTCCCTGTCATACGCAATTTTTTGAAGGCATTGTCGTTTTCGTTTTCCGGGTCAAGGGTTATTATTACGTAATCTGAATTTTGAACTTCTTCATACATTTCTTTGTAAGGCAGCCCGTGTTTGAACACGAAGTTTTCTTTTAGGTTTTCCGGAATGTTTTTGGCCGTGAAGTCGCCGCTTCTTCCAACAACCACTATTTCAAAATTCTGGCCTTCTTTTTTCAGTGTTTTAGCAGCTTCGACTAAATATTCATATTTTCTTCCTGAAGTTGAAGTGATGAAAAACCTTGTTTTTTCGTTTTTGTTTTTCTGCTCAAATTCGCCGAAGTAATGAGGGTTTACTTGCAGGCCGTCTTCGAAGTTTCCAAGTGTTAAAACTCTGTTTTCGTCAATATATTTTTGCATTCCCATGCTTTTTATAAAGTCGATGTCATGCGCTATGAAAAGAGATTTTTCAGTGTCGTAAACTCCCAGGCTTTCATAAAGGTCTTTCTTGCCGGGGTCGGTTGTGTGGATCAAAATGTAATCGTATTTGTTGAATCTTTCTTTGATGTTTTTCGCGTTTGATTTAATTTGGTCAAGGTTATTATAAGTGAAAATTCTGAGGTTATATTGCGGCTTGAAAAATGCCATTGAATCTTGGTTGCCGTCTATTATTAAAGTGTCAACGTTATAACCAAGGTCAGTGAAATACTTCGTATACCCCGGGAGGCACTCGTGATGATAAGGGTTTGGCTCGAAAATAACCACTGATTTTTCTCTTACTTTGCAATATTTGAAGTCATATAAACTGTTGACTTCTGAGTTCCCTGTTTTGCATTCCACGGGCGAGGAACTGTGCTTTATTTTGGCTGCGATATCGCGGATTTGCCCCCTGAAAATATATCCTCCCATAGCTGACGCTAAAACTAAAACTCCAATTGTTCCTAAAACTATTTTCTTTTGCATTTTATTCTCCTAAATAATGTTTTTAACGATAGATTTAAAATGATTTCCTCTTTCTTCGAAATCTTTGTAAAGATCGAAGCTCGCGCACGCCGGCGAAAGAATGACGGTGCCCCCAGGCTTTGATTCTCTTTTCGCTGTTTCCACAGCTTCTTGCATGTCTTTTGCTTCGAAAATTTTAAGGTTTAGCCTTTCGTTTTCAGGCAATTTCATTATTTCATTTAAGATTTTTTCTTTTGTGTTTCCCATTAAAATCACAGCCGAAACTTTCTTTGCTATTTCTTTTGCGAAATTATCAAAAGGCACTTTTTTGTCGTATCCACCAGCTATTAAAATCACTTTTTGATCAAAAAGTGAAAGTGCACCGTTTATAGTTCTCGTTGGGGTTGATGCTATGGAATCATTGTAGTAAGAAACGCCTTTGTAGTTCCTCACGAATTCCATTCTGTGCGCTACTCCTGCGAATGTTTTAGCGGTCTTTTCAGTGGCATTTATCCCAGCTATTTCAAAAGTTGCCGCGATTGCCGCAAGGTAATTTTCCAGGTTGTGTTTCCCGGGGAGCTTAATCTCGTTTGCGTTTAAAACTTTTGTGTTTTTGCCGTTTTTGCTGAAGATGATTTCGTTTTCGCTGTTAACCCAAACGCCGGAATCGAGCTTTTCCTTCGTGCTGAAAAACAAGAGGTTTCCTCTAACGTCAGACGTCATTTTTCTTGTTCCTTCATTGTCGTAGTTTAGAATAGCCTTTGAAAATGCTGATTGATGAAAAATTATTTGCTTTTTCGCAGCGACGTATTCATCCATGTCTTTGTGGAAATCAAGGTGATTTGGCGAAATGTTTGTGACGACTGCTATTTGCGGGCTTTGCCTCATGGACATAAGCTGGAAGCTCGAAAGTTCTGCAATTGCTATGTCATCTTCTTTTATGTTTTTAATATTCGGCAGGAGCGGTTTGCCGATGTTTCCTCCAAGGTGGACGGTTTTGCCTGCGCTTTCAAGGATTTTTGAAATAACGGTAGTTGTGGTAGTTTTGCCGTCGCTTCCGGTTATTCCAATGATAGGGCAGGGGCAAAGCTCGAAAAATATCTCCATTTCGGAAGTAACAGCGCTGCCATTATTTTTTAATTTCTGAATTCTCTCAGAAAGGTAGCTTATCCCTGGAGTTCTTATAACAACGTCGAAAAACTCATCGAAAACGCTTTCGTCGGCAAGTCTTAGAGTGATGTTTTTGTTTGCCTTGAGGTTTTCAAGAATCTCTTTTGATATTTTTGCTTCAGTCTTAGCGTCGTAAACTGATATATCAACTGACTCTTCAGTGAGCATTTGCATGAAAGGAAGATTGCTCCTTCCGATCCCGCAAAACAAAACTTTTTTATTTTTTATTTTTTTAATGAAACTTTCATATGTGCGTAGCATGATTTTTTTATTACCCTCCTTAATTGTGATTTTATACTTAAATAGAAAATATGTCCACCTTTTTTGGTGGACACCTCTTTTAGATTTCTATGAATTTAGTTTGAATGTAGCCTATATTGCCGTTTTCACCAATGATATACCAGTCTTCCCATTGCCCCAGGACATTCACTTTTTCGCCTTTGTTTGTGCTTCCAACCACAGCTGAAATCAAGTTCGGGCGGCTTCTGATGCTTTCGTCTTCTTTTGCCATGCCTGTTTGCATTTCTTGGCAGGCAACGTAAGGCACGCCGAAAAACTCAGTCAATGACATTATAATTTGAGCGGCGACTTCTTCTGTGTTTTGCCTTATCCAAGTTAGGTTTTCTTCGGTTTGAGGGTTTTCAAAAACGATTGTAACCGAAGGCCCTTTGCCGCGAGGAGTGTTGCTTGGGATCATTTTTATGTTTGAAGGATTAAAATAAATCTTTTTCATGTTCTCGAGAACTATTTTTGCAAGCCTGCTCGATTCAGGGTCTCCGCTCGGGAAGATTATTTTCATCCCTGGTGTTTGGGTGCTTTTTAAATTTTCGGTTTTAAGTACTATTTCAGCAGCGTTTTCAGGCGCTTGCTCTTCGGTGCTAAAGCTTATTCCGTTCGCATTGAGGCATGCAGTTGTTTCATCCGCTATCAAATTAAGATAATAGTCAGCGGTGCTTCCTCCCGGCAAAAGGAAACCCTCTTCAGCCATTATTTTGAAATAAACATTTGCCATTAAAATCACTCCATTTAGTTAGTTTGTTTTTCGATGTTTGCAAAAAATGTTTCCGATGGGACTCCTTGCGGCCTTATGAATCTGTGAAGCCTGTAAAGCGAGTCAGGCGACCTTTTGATATAATTCATTTTGCTTTCGCAAAGGAAAGTTGCCTTGAAGCCAAGCGATTTTATTATGTCGTCGCTGCATTTGCTGCAAGCCCCGAAAGGATAGAAAAAAGCGGTCGGTTTAAAGCCTATGTTTTTTTCTATCAAATCCTGCGCTTTCGAAACATCGTTTGAGAGTTTTTCCCGGTAAATTTCTTTTGATTCCCCGGCATTTTTGGTGCAGCCTACGCGCGGGCTTTTGGTTTGGTGCATGTCGTAAGTGTGATTTTGAATTTCAACCAGGCCGCTTTTTTGCATTTCTGAAATGTGATTCCAGTTTGCATGAGCGTAAGAAGGGTTTTCGTCGTTTATCTTACTGTATTTTTCAGCTTCTTTAGCAATAGGCGAGAAAACGAACTTCATGCCGTATTTCTTTGCAAGCGGGAATGCATAAAGATAATTATTGAAAGCTCCGTCATCGAATGTTAGCAAAATCGGTTTTGCGGGCAGGTCTTTTTTGCCTTCTGTGAATTCAATCAAGTCATTAACCAAAATCGTTTCATAGCCGTTTTCTTTTATGTATTTGAGGTCTTGCTCGAAAGTTTCCTCCGAAACTATGAATTTGTTTTTGCATTTCGGGTTTTTAAGAACTAAATGATACATAAGAACCGGCAGCCTGACTTCTCCTTCGTGAGTTTTTTCTGGAGCGGTTTTGCTTTGAAGGTTAAGCGCCCAACACGTCAGCGAAACAAGCGAAAAAATTGCGCAAAGAGCGGTCAGCTTTAACCCGAGCTTTTTGCTGAAATAAAATTTAAATTTCATTGTTTTCATTCCTTAGTTTGTT
>SAMEA104315424__coassemble_422_pt1 | contig 41676 bp, 38 predicted proteins | sample SAMEA104315424__metabat2_high_PE_004 | metagenome-assembled genome bin SAMEA104315424 (sample SAMEA104315424) | gut metagenome | biome: Monkey gut; feature: monkey-associated habitat; material: faeces | place: China | collected 2013 | reverse complement strand
GTTTGTTATGCCTGTGAGTTCGGTCGTTTTTTCCGAAATTGTCATTTTAGGGTCAACAAAGAGCGAAAATTCATCGAGAATTTCCTTGTTTTTAACTCTAAATGCACCGATTTCAATTATTTTATCTTGCTTTGCGTTAAGGCCTGTGGTTTCAAGGTCGAAGCAGATGAATTCATCTTCGAAAATGCGCTCGTCTTTCCCTGTCACGATTGGAAGCATGTCATTGACGAAATAGGCTTCGGTTCCATAAAGAATTTTTATTTTATTTTCGCTTGATTTATTTATTTTGTTCGCGCAGTTCATCGCTTCTGGGTAAGCCTGAGCCACGCCGTGGTCGGTTATCGCAATGGCGCTGTGGCCCCAAGAATGCGCCCTTTCAATGAGTTCAGTTGCGCTGGTCATGCCATCCATTGAAGACATATTCGTGTGAAGGTGTAGCTCAACCCTTTTTTTCGGGGCGTTGTCAGCGATTTCATATTTGCTCACGACGTTTATGCTTCTTGGCCTTAAAATAATTTCTTTTTCGTAGGTGTCTTCCGAGAGGTCGCCTCTTACCAGGATTGTCATGCCGGGTTTTAACTTTTCGATGTAAGAAGCCTGGTTTTTGCTTTCAATGATTTTTAGTATTATCGAGCTTGTGTAATCGGTTATGTAAATTGAGCAAATTATTTTTTGGTTGTCTCTTGTTACTCGGCTGTCAATGAAAAAAACGTCTCCCCAAACTATCGCAGATTTCATCTGGGAATCTATTTCTCGAATTGGCGTGATTTGCCCCGAAATTTTGTTGCCGTAAATCACTTTTGCGGTTTCAAGGCAAACTTCGGGGGTGTATCCATCGCTTTTTCTTATTTCTATTTTTTTGGTTTCTATTTCAATTTTTTCTTCTTTTGGTTTTTCTTTTGGCGCTGGAGCATAGTCGGCTATGGCTTCTTTTGCCTTTTTATTTTCGGTTTCAATGAACTCAGTTTTAATTTCTTTCCCGAATTTTTTTGAAAGGCATTCCGAGATTTTTCTGTCAATTCCTTTGATTGTAAGCAAGGCTTTGCCTTTGCCACAAAGGGTGATTTTGGCAGTGCCACCAACTATTTCGGCGGAAAAGTTCTTAAGGGCCTTTAAAGCCGAAGGGAAGTCCTTTGCGCAATCTTCGATTAACTTTTGAAGGCTGGGGTCTTCGAGCTTTTCTTTCTTAATTTGATTTATGGTTATTTCTTTTAGCCCAAGCTGGGAATTAAGCAAGGTGCTTTCTGCTTTTTTCATGTTTTCAGGGAGCAATTCTTCAGGCGAAGATAGGTTAATGGTTAGTTGCAGTTTAAGCTTGTCCACCCTTAAAGATTCAACGGTGGAATCAAGGATGGACTTGTCTAAACCAATATGAATGTGCTTTTCAAAGAGCTTTTCAAATGTCGTTTTCAATTTAATACATTCCTTTTTGGGTTAATTGGTTTACTTCAAAGATTAGCTCGCTGAGCAAATCTTCTTCTTTAACGGTTTTAATAACCTTGCCTTTTTTGAATATAACTCCCATGCCGTCTGCTCCGGCAATTCCTATGTCGGCGTCTTTGGCCTCGCCTGGGCCGTTAACCACGCAGCCCATTATGGCAATTTTGAGGTTGCTTTTGTTATTTTCAAGGGCTTTTTCAGCCTCTTTTGCGAGTTTAATCAAGTTTATGCGGGTCCTTCCGCAAGTTGGGCAGGAAACAAAGTTTATTCCCTTCCTAAGCCCCAGTGATTTAAGAATGTCAATGCCGCATTTCACTTCTTCGGTCGGGTCTTCAGTGAGCGAAACCCTTATCGTGTCGCCTATTCCATCAAGCAGAAGCGAGCCAATTCCTATAGCGGACTTAATCGTGCCCATGTGTTTGGTGCCTGGTTCGGTTATGCCCAAATGAAGAGGATAATTGCACTTTTCAGCCATGATTCTGTAAGCATCCGTGCAGATTTTGATATCCGAAGACTTAAGCGAAACCACGATATCGTTAAAATCAAAGCTTTCCAGGATTTTTATGTTGTCCATGGCGCTTTTAACCATTGCTTCAGCGCGGTTTTCGTTTTTAACGAGGTATTTTTCGAGCGAACCCGCGTTAACGCCCACTCTGATGGGAATATTTCTTTCGCGGCAGGCTTTTGTGATTTCTTTCATGTGATCTTTTGGGATGTTCCCTGGGTTTATTCTTATTTTGTCAATTCCCGCATGGGCGGACTCAACGGCTAGCTTGTAATCAAAGTGAATATCAGCAACCAGCGGAATATCAACTTTTTCTTTGATTTCGCCGATTAATTTCACTGCATTTAAATCCGGAATTGCAATCCTCAAGACATCGCACCCTGCGGCTTTAAGGCGTTTAGCCTGCAGGATGCTTTCTTCGATGTTATATGATGGAATGCTAAGCATGGATTGCACGGCGATGGGGTTTTCGCCGCCGATTTTTATTTTCCCTATTTTTACTTCTTTTGATTTTCTTCTCATTTTCATCCTCATTTAAATATTCGTATTACATCGTGGAAGGTCACTAAACCTATAAAAATCATAAGCAATATAAGGCCTATTGTGTGGATCATTCCTTCGTATTTTTCGTTTATTTTTTTGCCCGTTAATTGTTCAAAAAACGCGAAAACAATTCTTCCGCCGTCAAGCGCAGGGAGCGGCAGCAGGTTCATTACTCCGAGGTTCAGCGCTATGAATCCAACAACTGAAAGCATGTTGTTAATTGCTGCTAAAAGGCTTACTTCAAGCCCTTTTGAGGTTGCAGAGCCTATCATTGAAACCATTCCCACAGGGCCAGTTAATTCTTTTAAACTAAACTTACCAGTAATCATTCCAAGGAAGCTTAAGAATGTTATTTGAACGGTTGAAACCATGTCTAAAAACGCTTCTTTAATCACTGTTAAAAAGTTTTTCTGGGTTTTGCCGAGTTTAAAATCAACTTTGAGTGCTTTGGTGCCGTCTTCTTTTTCCACTTTTTCAAATTCAATGTTTTTAACCTCTGTTTTTTCGCCATTTCTTCTAACTTTGAAGTCAAAAGAGTTTTTATCTGAGGTTAAAATCGCGAAGTTAATGTCCTTCGGGGTGAAAACGTGCGTACCGTTAACTTTAATGATTTCGTCGCCCGCTTGAAGGCCGCAAGTTTGCGAAACGGAGTTTTCTGCAAACCCCGAAATAGTGGTTGAAATGAAGCTGTTGTTTTGCGCTATTACGATGAGCGTGAAAATAAAGCCAACGATGATATTCATTGTTGCGCCCGCCGCAAGAACAATTATTCTTTTCCAGGGTTTAATGTTGTTAAACGCGCGGGGGTTGCTGCTTGTTTCGTCTTCGCCCTCCATGGCGCAAAAACCGCCGAAAGGCAATATCCTGATTGAAAAATTCGTCTCACCTTTTTGGACTGAAAAGATTTTAGGCCCCATTCCAAGCGCAAATTCATTGACTTTTACGCCGAAGGTTTTCGCCGTGATAAAATGGCCCCATTCGTGAGAAATTATTAAGATTTCGAAGAGTAAGATTCCTATTAACACTAAAAGTATGTTCATTTAAACTTGCCTCACTTTCTTAATTTTTCAGCATTTATTGCGGTTTGTGCTTTAATTTTTTTGTCAAGTGCTATGATTTCGCTTATTGTGGTAGGTTTTTCAGCGTTTTTGAATTCTTCAAGAGCTTCTTTTATGAGCTTTATTATGTCTAAAAATTTGATTTTTTCTTTCAAAAATAGCTCAACTGCTTTTTCGTTTGCAGCGTTTAAAATAACGCATAATTTTTCTTCAAAAGCCTTTTTGCAAAGGTTTATGGACTCAAAAGTTTCATAATCCGGCTCGAAGAAAGTTAATTCTTTGAATTTCGAAAGATTAAGACTTTCAACAGCGCAGGGCTCATGATGTGGAAAAGTAAGAGCGTATTGAATCGGGAGTTTCATGCTTGGAACAGCCATTTGCGCAATCACCGAGCCATCTTTGAGCTCGATCATTGAATGAACCACACTTTGCCTGTGAATAATCACGTCGATATTATCAGTGCTGACGTCAAAAAGGTGCGCAGCTTCGATTATTTCAAAGCCTTTGTTCATCATGGTTGCGGAATCAACGCTTATTTTCTTGCCCATGCTCCAGCTCGGGTGGTTAAGCGCCTGTTTAAGCGTGACTTTTTCGAGTTCATTTTTGGTTTTGCCAAAAAACGGCCCGCCCGAAGCAGTTAAAACAAGTTTTTTAAGGTCATTTTTGCTTTTCACGCCCTGCAAACACTGGAAAATCGCGCTGTGCTCGCTGTCCACCGGGAGCAAAGAAACGCCTTTTTCTTTCGCCATTTTTTTGATGATTTTCCCGCCGGTTACCAAAACTTCTTTGTTCGCAAGGGCTATGTTTTTGCCGGATTTAATAGCCTCGCTCGTTGGCACAAGGCCGGAAATTCCGCAAAGGGCCGCCACCACGGTTCCTGCATTTTTAGCAGTTGCTGCCTGGCAGATTCCCTCTTCCCCGGCTAGAATTTTAGTCGAGGTGTCTTTCACTTTTTCTTTGAGTATCTTGGCTTTTTCTTCGTTTGCAACTGCTGCAATTTCGGGCTTGAAAGTTCTGATTTGCTCTTCAAGCAAATCTATGTTTTCGTTTGCAGTTAACGCATGAACCTTTATTCCAAGCTCTTTGGCGACTTCCAAAGTTTGAGTTCCGATTGAACCCGTTGAACCCAAAACAGAAATATTTTTTTCCAATTTAATCACTCTTCTAACGTATTATAGGTATGAATTTCAAAAATAAATAAACATAAGGAACTACGAAAATCACGCTGTCGAATCTATCAAGGACTCCTCCGTGCCCGGGCATTAAGTTCCCGAAATCTTTAACCCCGCATTTCCTTTTAAAAACAGAAAAGCAAAGGTCACCAAGCGAGGAAATCAGCGAACCGCTAAGACCTAAAATAGTGACCAAAATGTAGTTGATATGCTGTTTTTGCGGGAAAACAAAGCTGTTAAAAGTTAAAGCTATTAAAATAACGCAAAATAGGCAGAATATAATTCCGCCGATGAAACCTTCGAGAGTCTTTTTAGGGCTTATTTCGGGGCAAAGTTTGCTTTTGCCGAAAAATTTGCCGCTAAAATACGCGCCAGTGTCAGACATCCACGCAATGCAAAGCGCTAAAAATACGTAAAAACTGCCGAATTCAAAGCTCGTGTTTCTAAGGTCCACTATTTTGAAAAGCGAGTAAGAAATTAGCAGCGCCATGCTGTAAACAGTGCAAACATCGCGAAGTTTGATGGATTTACTTAGAATCATCGAAGAAAACATCATTAGGTTGTAAAAATAAAAACTAAGTTCCCACACGGCCGAAAACCCGAAAAGCGGCAAAATAGTAACGAAAATGCTCGTTGGAATCGTTAAAAGGCGCAGCTTATCAGTGCCCGAAACTGCGAAGATTTCCCTTATTGCAAGGAAAGAAATGATTGCAGTCACCAGGTTGATAAGCCACAAACAGTTTTGATTAAAAAGCAAGATGACGAGCGTTAAAAACCCGCCAATCAAGCCGGAAGCTATTCTGGTTGCCAAAATTAAGCACCTCCAAAGCGTCTTGTTCGCCCGGAAAATTCTTTTAGGGCTTTTTCCAATTCCTTTTCATTAAAATCAGGCCATAAAACCGGCGTGAAATAAAGCTCGGCGTAGGCCGACTTCCATATCATAAAGTTCGAGGTTCTTTGCTCGTTTGCCGTTCTTATTATGAGGTCAACATCGGGCTGGCCGGCAGAGTAAAGCTTGGTTTCAAGGTACTTTTCGGTTATTTCTTCAGGGGTTATTTTGCCTTCTTTGACTTCTTGTGCCAAAATTTTAGCGGCGTTTGCTATTTCTTCCCTGCCGCCGTAATTCACGGCGATGTTTAAGTTAAGGCCGGTGTTTTGCGAGGATTTTTCTTCAGCTTCGGCTATTAATTTTCTTATTTTTTCGGGCAGTTTTGAAATAGCACCGATGAATTTGATTTTTATGTTTTCTTTGCCGAGCTTTTCGTTTATAACGTCTTTTAGATAACTCCCGAAAAGGCGCATGAGGTAAGAAACTTCCTCTTCGGAGCGTTTCCAATTTTCGGTTGAAAAAGCATAAACGGTCAAGTATTTAACCCCGATTTCATTGCAGTGAATGGCAATGTTTTTGAAGACTTCGGCACCTTTAGAGTGGCCTTGAAAAGTCGGCAGAAAGTGGTTTTTTGCCCACCTTCTGTTGCCGTCCATTATTATTCCTATGTGAACCGGAAGGGTGTTATTGGATTCCATTTTAAATTCCTCGAATTTTGACTAAATTTCCATTGTTTGAGTTGTTTTTGCGCTGCAAAGTTTTTCGATTTCTGCGCAAGAATCATCGGTGAAAGTTTGAACTTTCTTTTCGGCCTTTTTCATGTCATCTTCAGTGATTTCTGAGGTCTTTTTAAGGTTTTTGATTTTATCCATGCAGTCACGGCGGATGTTTCTGATTGAAATTTTTGCATCTTCGGCAATTTTTGAAATTTCTTTCACGATTTCTTTTCTTCTGTCTTCGGTGAGCTGCGGGAAAATGAGCCTGATGTTTTTGCCGTCGTTTTGCGGGTTAATGCCGATATCTGATTTTTGAATTGCTTTTTCAATTCCGCCGAGAATTGAAGCATCCCAAGGCTGAATTAAAATTACTCTTGCTTCGGTTACTGAAACTGCTGCAACTTGGTTTATCGGAGTTGGCGAACCGTAGTAATCAACCGTTACTTTGTCAAGAACTGCGGGGTTTGCTCTTCCTGCGCGAATTGCAGCGTATTCTTCTTTCAAATGCTCGACAGCTGCTTTCATTTTTGCTTTTGCGTTTTCAAGAATTGTGTTCATAATCAGTTACCTTTCTTTCTTAATATTTTATGGTGTGACCAAAGTGCCCATGGAAGGATTTTCAAGAATATTCACTATGTTTTCAAGCGGATTCATGTTGAAAATCAAGAAGGAAATTCCGTTATCCCTGCACATTGCAGCGGCGGAACCATCGATTACTTTGAGGTTTTTCGCAAGCATTTCGTCAAATGTAAGGGTTTCGTATCTTTTTGCGTTTGGGTTTTTGTTCGGGTCGCTGTCGTAAACGCCGTTTACATTTGCAGCTGCTTTCAAGATTACTTCCGCTTTGATTTCTGCGGCTCTTAGCGACGAAGCAGTGTCAGTTGAGAAAAACGCATTGCCTGTTCCGTAGCCGAAGATAACGATTTCGCCGTTTTTAAGGTGTTTGTCAGCTCTTTCGGGGCTGTAATGCTTGCCAACTTGCGGGAAAGGCACGGCCGAAAGAACGATGCTTTTTGCCCCAGCTTGGTTAATGCAGTCTGAAAGCGCTGTGGCGTTCATCATTGTTGCCATCATGCCTATGTGGTCGGCTTTGACTCTGTCCATCTCAGAATTGCTGCGGCCTCTCCAGAAGTTCCCTCCGCCAACGACTACTGAAACTTCTATTCCTTTCGAGGCAAGTTTTTTCAAGGTTTTCGCAATTTTCATGGTTTTTTCGAAGTCTATTCCAAAGCCTTTTTCGCCTGCAAGCGACTCACCGCTTAATTTTAAAAGTATTCTTTTGTAAGGTTTTTCCAAAACAAAATCACTCCCGAATTTACTGGATTTAAGTTGATAAAAACTAAACATAGCTTAAAAGATATTTTATCTTAATTAACGTTTTATGTAAATACCTAAAATACATTTCCTAAAAAATTTTAAGATTTTTTTGTTTAGTTATTGACTTTTTAAATATTTGTATCATAATGCTAATGTAAAAACTAAAAAAAGGAGGTTATGCCATGGAGGACATGATAGGCAAGATAATCGAGCTTGACAAGCAGACTCGTGAAAACGCAATTAAGGAAAAAGAATTGCGAATTGACCTTGAGCAGAAAATCAGCGACCTCAAAGAAAAAAGGCGGGCCGAGTACCTTAAGCGTGCCGAAGGAGACATAAAGGAAATTGAAAAAGACGAGAAGATAAAGGCATGCATAAAGCTTTCTGCCATTGAGGGCGTTAACAGAAAGAAAATTGAAAGAATAGAAGAAATTTATCGCAAAAATAAGGAAGCTTGGGCTGAAAGCATAGTAAAAAGAGTTATTGAAAAATAAACTTTTTTAAATAACTTTGAGAACGGTGGTGAAATGAAATGATAATTTCTTACGCTTCGAATGCTGTGCTTTCAAAGGCGCGCGCAATGTACGGGAAAAGGATTTCGAAGAAAAATTACGAGGAACTTCTTGCATGCAGGAACATCCCGGATTTGGCTTCTTACCTTAAAAAGAAAACTCCCTACGGCGAAGTGCTTAAAGACATAAACGAGAACAGCGTTCACAGGAGCGACCTTGAAGACAGGCTAAAACTCAAGCTTTTCATAGACTTTGAAACCCTTGGAAGGTATGACCTTTCGGTTGGAGAGCATTTTTGCGATTATTTTGTTTCAAGAGCTGAGATTGAGCAGTTCATGCATACGATAATGCTTATTTCAGCCGGGAAGCCTGGAGGTTACAGGTTTATAATCCCTGATTTTTTCTACGGTCACACGAAGGTTGATTTAAAATCTCTCCCTTCATGTGAAAGTTTCGATGACTTTTTGCGTTGCGTTAAAAATTCTCACTATTATGAGATTTTAGCTCCTTTTAAACCGAAAAAAGGCGGTAGGCTTGACGTCACGGGAATTGAAATTGCTCTTCACAGTTATCTTTATGAGGTTGTTTTCGGGATTATTGATAAATATGTGAGAAATCCTGCGAAAAAGCAGCTCAGAGATTTTTTCAGCCTTTATATCGACCTTAATAACCTCATTAAAATCACGAGGATGAAAAAGTTTTATAAGCTTTCGGATGAATATATTTTAAATTGCCTTATAAAAGGCGGAACGCTGAGCAAAGAAAAACTTCTGTCGTTCATTGAAACTCCAAGCAATAAGCAAATGATGATAGATATGAAAAACACCCCAATGGGCAAAAAATGGTTTTCAAAAAACCTTGACATAGTCGATAAAGTGCCGAAGAACATGAGGTTTAACTGGTGCAAACACAACATAAGGTTTTCGATTTCGCCGCAGATAGTTTTGATGTCGTATGTTTTTCTTGAAGAAACCGAAATCCTTAATTTGATCACGATTATTGAAGGAATTAAATACAGACTTTCTCCTGATGAAATCAGAAAAATGCTTATAGTATAAAGAAAGGCGGGATGCCAAAAATGGCTGTATGTAAAATGAATCTTGTAAGCATTATAGGCCCTGTTAAGAAGCTCGATGAGCTTGTTAACATCTGCGGTGAATCCGGGGTTTTTCAGCCTGATAATGTTTACTCTTTTTATTCAAGCACCGAGAATTTTTCTCCTATAACTGAGGAAAATCCTTTTTCAGCTCCTCTTGCAAAGCTCAAAAATGCCATATATTCATGTGGTGGAAAAGTTGAAAATGCCGATGTTTCGGGATTTCAAGTAAGCAGGAGTAAGATTGACAAATTTGTTAATTATTTTTCGGAGAAAGTTGAAGCACTGGTTGACAAAAAAAGAGAAATCCACACGAACATAACGAATCTCAACGATGAATTTGAGAAATTAAAGCACTTCCGCGGCCTTGACAAAACGATGGACGAGGTTTTATCTTGCGAATACATAAAAGCAAGATTCGGAAGAATCCCTGTTGAAAATTTCGCGCAGTTCGAAAAGATTTCTCAAGAAAGCAAATTAAGAGGCCTTGACCTCATGTTTTTCGAGTTTGATAACGACGGCGAAAACGTTTGGGGCATTTACTTTGCAAGGGTTGAGGATTTGGAAGAAATCGACAGGATATTTTCAAAGATGCAATTCAGAGAAGTCAAAATGCGCATGAGCGAAAAGACTCCACACGACAGGTCGAACGAAATAAAAATCCAGCTTAGCATCCTTGAGCGCAATTTGGAAGTAATTGAAGAAGAAATAGCAAAATTTTGGAGCGAGCAAAAAGCCAAATGCATGCAGTTTTACAAGAAAATTGAGAAGCTAAGCACCTATTTTGAAATAAAATCTTATGCCGCGAAATACGGCGACAGTTTCATTTTGGTTGGCTGGGTGCCGGAAGATGAAATAAAAGGCTTTAAAGAAAAAATAGGAACCATCAAAGAGCTTAAATGCTCGGTGGATAGCGGCGACGATTTACTCAAAAATTCGCCACCGGTTAAACTTAAAAATAATCGGCTTTTCAGGCCTTTTGAGTTTTTCGTGAGTACTTATGGCATGCCATGCTACAATGAAATTGACCCGACTGTTTTCGTTGCAATGACCTACCCCCTGCTTTTTGGAATAATGTTCGCGGATTTGGGCCAAGGCCTTCTGGTAGCGCTTGTTGGCTGGCTGATGTTTAAGTTTAAAAACATGAAGCTCGGCAAGGTAATGATTCCTTGCGGACTTGCCTCAGCATTTTTCGGGCTGATTTTCGGTTCGGTTTTCGGCTTTGAGCATGCGCTTGACCCCGTTTACCAAAAAGTTTTCGGCCTTAAAGAAAAACCGATTGACGTTATGGGCCCGTCTTCTTCCAACATGATTATTTACAGCGCTGTTGGGCTTGGAATCGTTCTTTTGATAATTTCGATGATTTTTGGAATTTGCTCAAATATCAAGAGAAAAAATATTGGCGAAGCGATTTTCGGTTCAAATGGAATTTGCGGCCTTACGTTTTATTCTTCGGTTATTTTCATGCTGCTTGACTCAATAGTGCTTCACACAGGCGTAGTTTCAGTGGTTTATGTTCTTGGGCTTATAATTCTGCCGCTGATTTTGATAATGTTTAAAGATGTTTTAGCGGACCTCGTGGAAGGCAAGAAAGACTGGCAGCCTGAGAGCTGGGTAGACTACATTTTGCAAAGCTTTTTCGAGCTTTTCGAAGTTCTTCTTAGCTATGCTGCAAACACAATGTCGTTTTTGAGAGTTGGCGCATTCGTTTTGGTTCATGCCGGAATGATGATGGTTGTGTTCACAGTTGCTGAGATGCTTGGCGGAGTTGGATATTTCATAGTTTTGATTTTAGGAAATATTCTCGTTGCCGCTTTGGAAGCTTTGCTTTCGGGAATACAGGTCTTAAGGCTTGAATTTTATGAAATGTTCAGCAAATTTTTCGAAGGTCAAGGCAGACCTTTTAGTCCTGTAGTGGCTGATCAATACACAAAATAAAAAATTAAAATTTAAAAATTATGGAGGATTAATCATGGAAATTTTATACTTTGTTTTACCTGCTTTATTCATTCTTTTAAGTTCATTTGTTGCTGTTAAATTCGTTAGAAGAGGAGCAAACAAGAAAAAAGCCGTTTTGCTTCAAGTTGCTTCTGTTGCATTCGTTATGGTAGTTTCTATTTTCAGCTGCGCCTCTGAAGTTTCTGCAGCTGACGTTAATAGTGGCGCTGCTTCTTCATCAGCAAGCGTTTCTGCAAGCGACGCAAAAAGCTCAAAAGCAACTGCTTACGGCGTTGGATTAATCGCAGCAGCACTCGTTACAGGCCTTTCAGGAATCGGCGGAGGAATCGCTGTTGCTTCAGCTGCTCCTGCTGCAATCGCTGCAACTTCAGAAGACCCGAAAGCCTTCGGTAAAGCTCTTATCTTCGTTGCACTTGGTGAAGGTATTGCTCTTTATGGACTTTTAGTTTCAATTTTGATTTTCGGAAAAATCGACAGCCTTATTGCTTAAAACCGGGAGGTAATTTATGAGATTTCGATTGATAAGTGATAATACCGACACCATAGTTGGAATGAGGCTTGCAGGAATTTCGGGAGTAATGGTTAAAACTAAAGAAGAAGCCGAAAAAGCCCTTTTGGAAGCCGTTAAAATCGAAGACGTTGCAATAGTTTTGATTACTGAAAAAGTGGCTGACTTATGCGAGCAGTTGGTGTATGAACTGAAGATGAAATGTCATAAACCGCTGATAGCCATAATCCCGGACAGTAAATCAGACGGAAGAAGAAAAGATTCCATAACCAAATACGTCCGGGATGCAATAGGCGTTAAAATTTAGTTTTAATTTAAACAGTAAAGGAGGTTTTAAGCATGAAAAAAAGCTACAAAGCCAGCAACTTCCTCGACACTCTTGATAAATACACAAAAAGAAAACGCAAAGACACAATCGAAGACATGAAAAAGCAAGAAGAAGCGGAACTTAAAAAAGCCGAGGAAGAAATAACAAAAGACGTAAACGCAATGATTAACAAAAAGCTCATTGCTATGAAAAATAGAGTTTTCATTGAGGTTTCCAGGAAGGAAATCGAAGAAAGAAAGAAATTCTTCCGCAAAAGAAAAGAAATCATGGAAGATATGTTCACAGATTGCAAGAAAAAGCTCATTGAATTCACTAAAAAAAGCGATTATGAAAATTCCCTCAAGCACTTTGCAAGCAGGATTGCAGAGGTTTTAAACAAAGACGACACTATTCTTTTCGTGAAGGAAGATGATTTTAAGCACGAGGACTTGATTCGAAAAGCTTTTGGCAAAAAGTGCGAAATCGTGAAAGCCAAAGACATTGAAATCGGCGGAATAAGAGGTTACAGCCGTGAGCAAGGCATCATGGTTGACGAAACTTTAGACACCAAGCTTTATGAACAAGAAGACTGGGCTATAGAAAATTTTGGAATTTTATTGGTTTAGGTATATAAATATTTTAAACTGGGAGGATAAGCGTTTAGTTATATGCTATACGCTTCTTTGATTAATATGAATGAAAAAAATGTGATATATGGAATAAACGGTCCTGTCGTCACGGTGAAGAACACAAAATCGTTTTCCATGATGGAAATGGTTTACGTTGGTTCCTGCCGGTTGATAGGTGAAGTTATCGGTATAACCGATGAGTTAACGACAATTCAGGTTTACGAAGAAACCACCGGCCTCAAACCCGGTGAAATAGTTGAAGGTACCGGCGGACCAATGAAAGTTTGCCTCGGGCCTGGGCTTCTTGACAATATTTTCGACGGAATAGAGCGCCCGCTCAAAGCAATCGAAGAGCAAAGCGGAGCCTTCATTTCAAGGGGAGCAAGCGTTGAACCGCTTGACACGGAAAAACTCTGGGAAACTGAAATTTTGGTTAAAAAAGGCGATATTTTAGCTCAAGGAACAGTTTATGCTTCGTGCACGGAAACTTCGATAATCGTTCACAAGTGCATGGTTCCTCCGGGGGTTTCGGGCGAAGTAATCGAAACCGTACCAAACGGGAAATATAAAGTGCATGACGTTATTGTTAAGCTTAAAGCGGATGACGGCACGATTCATGAGCTTTCGCTTTGCCAATATTGGCCGATAAGAATCCCGAGACCTATAAGAGAAAGGCTTTCTTCAACGATTCCTTTGATAACGGGCCAAAGAATAATCGACACCCTATTCCCCGTTGCAAAAGGCGGCGTTGCGGCAATTCCGGGAGGATTCGGAACAGGAAAAACAATGACTCAGCACCAGCTCGCAAAATGGTGCGATGCGGACATAATAGTTTACGTTGGATGCGGTGAACGCGGCAATGAAATGAGCCAGGTTGTTGATGAGTTTTCAAAGCTTATCGACCCGAAATCAGGCAAACCAATGACCGAAAGAACCATTTTGATTGCAAACACTTCGAACATGCCTGTTGCGGCTCGTGAGGCTTCGATTTACACGGGAATTACCCTAGCGGAATATTACCGTGACATGGGCTACGACGTTGCAATAATGGCGGATTCAACCTCACGCTGGGCAGAAGCGCTCCGTGAAATTTCAGGAAGGCTCGAAGAAATGCCCGCTGAAGAGGGCTTCCCTCCTTACTTGCCTTCAAGGCTTTCAGAGTTCTATGAAAGAGCAGGAAGAACAAGGGTTTTAAGCGGGCCGGAAGGTTCAGTTACGATAATCGGCGCAGTTTCGCCGCAAGGCTCGGACTTTTCAGAACCTGTTACGCAAAACACCAAGCGTTTCGTCAGATGCTTCTGGGCGCTTGACAAGGCTCTTGCTTACGCAAGGCACTACCCTGCAATCAACTGGATGAACAGCTACAGCGAATATTTCGCAGACCTTGACAAATGGTATTCTGAAAATGTTGGCGATTCTTTCATCAAATACAGAAAGAAAATTGCTGCGATCCTCAGTGAAGAAGACAAACTCATGGAAATCGTTAAGCTCGTTGGAGCAGACGTTCTGCCTGACGACCAGAAACTCATCATTGAAATTGCGAAAGTTATAAGAGTTGGATTTTTGCAACAAAATGCTTTCCATAAAGACGACACATTCGTGCCGCTTGAAAAACAAAAGAAAATGATGAAAGTAATTCTTTATTTAAACAAGCGAGTAAGGCAGCTCATATCGGCTTCAATCCCGATTTCAAGAGCGATCGAAACAGGTATTTTCGATAGGCTCACGAGAATCAAATACGATGTGCCGAATGATAAACTCGATAAAATTGACGATTACAAAAAAGAAATCGACGATGTAATCGACAAAATAATAAGTGAAAAGGTTTAATTTGGGAGGTGGGAATAAAATGGTTTTAAATTATGTTGGACTTAAAGAGATCAGCGGTTCGCTTATAGTTCTTGACGGCGTTGAGAATGCTTCTTATGAAGAAGTTGTTGATATAAAGCTCGGCGACGGAAATTACCGCAAAGGAAGAATCGTTGAAATTCAAGGAGACAGAGTTGTCGTTCAGGTTTTCGAAGGAACTAACTCTATTTCGCTTTCAAACACCAGCGTTAAGCTGCAAGGTCACCCGATGGAGATTTCTCTTTCGCCTGAAATTCTCGGCCGCGTGTTTAGCGGTTCGGGTGAGCCGATTGACAATCTGGGAAGAGTTTTCCCGCATAAAAAGATGAATATCAACGGCACGCCGATTAACCCGATTTCGAGGGTTTACCCGAAAAATTACATCAACACAGGGATTTCAGCCATAGATGTTCTTTCAACTTTGATAAGAGGTCAAAAATTGCCTATTTTCTCAGGCTCGGGAATGAAACACAACGAGCTTGCGGTTCAAATTGCAAGGCAGGCTAAAATTGACGACGACGGAAAAGACAATTTGGCAATAGTTTTTGCGGCTATGGGCGTTAAAAATGACGTTGCTGAATACTTTAGAAGAAAATTTGACGAAACGGGCGTAACTCAAAGGGTTGTTATGTATCTTAACCTTTCGAACGACCCAGTTATCGAAAGAATCTTAACTCCGCGCTGTGCGCTAACAACCGCAGAGTACCTTGCTTTTGAGCTTGGAATGCACGTTCTTGTTATAATGACAGACATGACTTCTTACGCTGAAGCGCTCAGGGAATTTAGCTCGTCAAAAGGTGAAATTCCTGGAAGAAAGGGCTACCCGGGATATCTTTACTCCGATTTTGCTTCGCTTTATGAACGCGCGGGCATGGTTAAAGGAAAATCGGGCTCTATAACTCAGATTCCAATTTTAACAATGCCGAACGATGACATAACTCACCCTGTTCCTGACTTGACGGGATACATCACCGAGGGCCAGATTGTTCTTGACAGAGCAATGGATAGAAAAGGCAATTACCCCCCTATTTCGGTTCTTCCGTCGCTTTCACGTTTGATGAAAGACGGCATCGGCGAAGGCTACACAAGGCCTGACCACCCTGAGCTTGCCAACCAGCTTTTTGCGGCTTATGCAAAGGTGCAGGATTCAAGAGCGCTTGCTTCGGTAATCGGCGAGGATGACCTTTCTGCTACCGATAAACTCTACATGAAATTCGGTAAGGCTTTTGAAAACGAATTTATTTGCCAAGGCTTCAACGAAAACCGCACGATTGAGCAGAGCCTTGATTTAGGCTGGAAGCTTCTCTCGATCCTTCCTCGCACGGAGCTTGACAGAGTTAGCGGCGAAACACTTGATAAATATTACATTGAAGACAAGAGTCTTCTTGACAGCAAAGCTAAGATAGATTTGTTTGAAAAAGAAGATTCAAACGACGAAGACGAAGACTTTGAAGATAATTAAGGAGGAATGTGAATGATTGCTCCTACAAAAGGAAATTTAATTGCAACTAAAAAATCCTACGATCTTTCGAAAGTTGGGTTTGAGCTTCTTGACAGAAAAAGAAATATTTTAATCCGCGAAATGATGACTTTGATCGACAAAGCTGAAGAAATCCAGGAAAAAATCGACACGACATACGCCAAGGCTTTTAATATGCTGCACAAAGCTAACATTGCCCTTGGCGTGTGCGAGGAGCTTTCGCTGGCGGTGCCGGAAGAATCAAGGCTTAAGCTTTCTTTCAGGAGTGTTATGGGTGTTGAAATTCCGATAGTTCAGTTTACCGAGCTTGAAGAAGCTGAGGCTGACATTCCTTTCGGGCTTTTTAATTCAAACTCAGACCTTGACAAAGCCTACGCTTGCTTCAGGGAAGTAAGAAGAATGACGGCGACCCTTGCCGAGGTTGAAAGCAGCGTTTATTTGTTGGCAAACGCAATTAAAAAGACGCAAAAACGCGCAAACGCACTGAAAAACGTTATGATTCCGAAATTTGAAGAGATGATTTCTTTTATAACTGATGCGCTTGAAGAAAAGGAAAGAGAAGAATTTTCAAGGCTTAAAGTAATAAAAAATAAAAAAGAAAAAGAAGAATAGGCATTCTGGCGAAAGTCTATTCTTTTGCTTATGTGTATAAAAATTTACTTGACTTTAGTTACAAATTAGCCTATTATTTATGTGCAAAATTATATAATTGATATATAATTCAAAAAATTGATGGAAAGAAGGAATTTTTATGGCTGAGAATGGAAGCAATTTGTTTAGAAAAAGCAGTCTTGAAAGGGTTTCATCCCCTGACCAGCTAAACGAGTATATCAAAGTAACAAATCCAAGTTTGATAGTTATGCTCATTGGAATATTCACTATTCTGGCGGCTGGTATCATCTGGATTTTTTCAGGTGTAATACCGAAAACTGTTGCTATTTCGGGCGTTGTTGCAACTGACGTTTCGGGGCAAGAAGCGGTTTATTGCTTTATTCCGCTTGGTACGAGCAAACGCCTCTCAGAAGGAATGGAAGCTCAAATTTCGCCTAACTATGCCGACCGTGAACAATATGGATACATCAAAGGAACTGTTAAATCAATCGGAAAGAAAATCGTAACGAATGAATATCTCTCTGCAAACTTTGAAGACCCGGGCCTTTTCGCTCCATTGCTTGCGTCAGCTTCGGCAGAGAACCTTGTGGAAGTTGTTCTTTCGATGGATAAATGGTCAAGCGACCAAGGAGAAAAAATGGATGTAAGCAACGGTTCGCTTTGCGAAGCTTCGATTGTTGTTGGCGGAACTAAGCCGTATGAGTTAATATTTAACAGATAATTAGGGGGTGAAATTGATGGGAAAAGCACTTAAGGTACCTGTTGTCATGCAGATGGAAGCGCTTGAATGCGGTGCCGCTTGCCTTTGCATGATTGCAGCTTACTATAAAAAATGGCTGCCTTTAACCCAAGTTCGTGCGGACTGCGGTGTTTCAAGAGACGGAAGCATAGCTAAAAACATTTTGAATGCCGGACGTGCCTATGGGTTTAAAGCCGCAGGATATAGGCTAGAACCTGCAAACCTTGAATCGCTGCCTTTGCCGGCGATAATTCACTGGAACTTTAACCATTTCGTGGTTCTTTGCGGGTTTGACTTTAAAAAAGGGAAATTTTATATAAACGACCCTGCAAGAGGCAAGGTTACTGTTGGAATGGAAGAATTCGATAGGTCTTTCACGGGGATTGCTCTTACTTTTGTTCCAACTGAAAAATTTAAACCGGAAGGAAAACAAAAAAGCGTTTTTACTTTTGCAAAAAGGTGCTTAAAAGGCGCTTTGAAACCTTTTATTTTAGCGGTTTTGATAAGTTTTGTTTTAACTGTGATAGGCTTGATGTCGCCGATATTTAGCAGAATATTCCTTGATAACTTGCTTTCGGGTTCAAACCCCGAGTGGCTGCAACCATTTTTGGGAATAATGCTTGTGTTGCTGGTCGTTCAGGTTTTAATCGAGTTCATTCAGTCAATTTATTGGCTAAGAATCGAGGGTAAGTTTGCGGTCACTTCTAGCGCGCAGTTTATGTGGCATGTGCTTAGGCTTCCGCTTGACTTTTTCTCGCAGCGTTATGTTGGAGACATTGTTTCAAGGCAAGAATCAACCGCGGGCATTGCGCTTACTCTTATTAAAAAAATTGCGCCTATGTTCATAAAAATTTTCTCGATGTTTCTTTATCTTTTTTTCATGCTCAGGTGGAGCTGGGTTTTGACTTTGGTTGGAATTGGCGCAACGGTTATAAATATGCTCATTGCAAGATATACTTCAAAGAAAATGCTTAACTTCCAAAGAGCTTCATCGCAAAACCAGGGCAAGATAATAAGCGTTACTTACAATGGCTTTGAAATGATTGAGACGATTAAATCAACTGGTGCCGAAAGCGGATATTTCGAGCGCTGGGCAGGGTTCTTTTCGAAGCAAAATAACGATAACGTTGCTATTGCAAGGTTCACTCAATATATCGGTGCATTGCCGGAACTCGTTGACAGCATAGCAGACCTTATAATGCTTTTTTCGGGCGTTTACTTAATAATGCACGGCGAGTTCACAATCGGTATGCTTATGGCATTCCAGTCCTTCCTTGAAAAATTCCTTGCTCCTATAAGTGATATAATTGATATTTACCAAAATTTCGTTGGCATGAGATGCGAAATGGAAAGAGTTGAAGATGTTCTTGATTGCCCGGTTGATGTTAGTGATGAGCCGGCAGTTTACAAAGATAGCTCTTCAGAGCGCAAGCTCAAAGGCACTCTTGAATTAAAAGATGTTACCTTTGGCTACAGCAAGCTTTCTCCCCCGCTTATTGAAAATTTCAGCATGTCGTTAAAACCTGGTTCTTGGACGGCTATTGTTGGAGGCAGCGGCAGCGGTAAATCAACTATTGCTAAGCTCGTGACGGGCCTTTACAAGCCATGGAGCGGCAAAATTGAATTTGACGGAATGACTAAGGATGAAATAGACCCTTATAAATTCCATGCTTCAGTTTCGATGGTGGATCAAGAAAAAGTTATGTTTCATGACACGATTAAAAATAACATCAAAATGTGGGATGATTCAATAGAAGATTTCGCAGTAATGATGGCAGCAAAAGACGCTGATATTCACGAAACTATTATGAACCGCCCTGATGGTTACAATCATGTTTTGAGCGAAGGCGGAAAAGACTTTTCAGGCGGCCAATGCCAGAGAATAGAAATCGCTAGAGCGCTTGCTCAGGAGCCAACGGTTATAATCCTTGATGAAGCAACCTCGGCCCTTGACGCTAAAACTGAATACACGGTGATGGAAAACATTCGCAAGCTCGGCTGCACGTGCTTGGTTATTGCTCACAGGCTTTCAACGATTCGCGACTGCGACGAAATAATAGTTCTTGACAAAGGTAAGGTCGTTGAACGCGGTAAACACGATGAACTCATTAAAAACGACGGCTTTTACAAGCAGCTCGTTATAACGGAATAAGGGAGGTGGATTTAAATGATGGAATACACAGAATATTTAGAAAACCAAATTGAAAAGCGCAGAAGAAGCGATGACGAAATGTTCAGGGACGCTTTTTCGGACTTGCTTTCAGTAATTGGTGTAAACGCTGCAAAAAGCAGAAAACAAGTTACGGGCGCTGTGGCTGAAATACTCAGATATTTGGGCAAGGAAGTCCCGGAAGTGCCGGAAAATATAACGGACCTTGATTCCCAGCTTGAATACATGCTAAGGCCATCGAACACCATGCGCAGGCGCGTTGAGCTTAAAGGCAAATGGTGGAAAGACGCCACGGGGTGTTTCCTTGGTAGCACTAAAGACGGCGACATAGTCTCAATTTTGCCCGGGAAATGGTCAGGCTATTTTTACAGAACGCCCGAAGGCGAAGAGATTAAAGTAAACGAAAAAACTGCAAAAAACCTTAACTTAGATGCTTTCTGTTTTTACAAATCCTTCCCTCTTACTTCGCTTAGGATAAGAGATCTTATAAAATTTATGATATCGAATATTTCCAAAGCTGATATCTTCTTCATTGTCAGCGCGGCAGTGTTTATGCAAATTTTGGGAATGTTTACGCCTTATGTTACAAGTGTTGTTTACAACATTTTGATTCCTTCAGGAAGCGACTCTTTGATTTTCCCGGTTGCTTCGCTCATGGTGGGCATTACTCTTGGAAGCCTTATTCTTGGGGTTTCGAACAAAATTGTTACAAACAGGTTTCAAGGAAGGTTGCTTTTGACTGTTAACAGCGCGATTATGATAAGGCTTTTCAGCTTGCCAACGACCTTCTTTAAAAATTACACCGCAGGTGAGCTTGCCAGCAGAATGGGCTATATTTCGGTTCTTTGCCAAAAAATCGTAAATGCGGTTTTAGCAACGGCCCTTCCGGCAATGTTTTCGCTTGGTTACCTTTTCCAGATGTATCAATATGCTCCAAGCTTAGTTATTCCCGGATTAGTAATTGTTATTGTAAACATTATTTATTTGGTCGTAATAACGCTTTTAAGGCAAGGAATTTACAAGAAGAAACTTGATATATCCCCCAAGCTTCAGTCGCTTGTTTATGCGCTTTTTGGCGGAATACAAAAAATTAAAGTTACAGGCGCTGAAAAACGCGCATTTGCAAAGTGGGCTGAGCAGTATTCAGAAGTCGAAAAACTTGATTATTCCCCGCCGTTTATCATTAAAATCAGCGGAGTCATCAGCCTTATAATTTCTTCGCTTGGAACCATTTGCCTTTATTATTTCGCTATAGTTTCGGGCGTTAGCCGCGGCGATTACATCGCTTTTAGCTCGGCTTTCGGGTTAATCAGTTCGGCGCTTATTTCGCTTAGCGAGGTCACGCTTGACTTTGCAAATTTAGGCCCGATTCTTGACCTTATTAAACCCGTTATGAAAGAAAAACCTGAAAGCAGCGAAGGAAGAAAAATTCCAACTTCAATTTCAGGCGACATTGAAATTTCGAACGTTACTTTCAAATATTCTGAAGATGGCCCTGTTATTCTTGACGACCTCAATTTATCGATTAAAAAAGGCGAATACCTTGCGATAGTCGGTAAAACAGGTTGCGGAAAATCCACGCTTATAAGAATTCTGCTTGGCTTTGAAAAGCCTCAGCAAGGAACCGTTTTTTACGGCGGCAAAGACCTTGCGAACCTTGATCTTAGAAGCGTCAGGCAGAAAATCGGCGTTGTTATGCAAAATGGTTCGCTCTTCCCTGGTGATATTTTTTCGAATATTATTGTTACATCTCCGTGGAAAACTTTGGACGATGCTTGGGAAGCGGCCAGAATCGCTGGAATTGACGAAGATATCAAAGCGATGCCTATGGGTATGCACACTGTGATTTCTGAGGGTTCAGGAGGAATTTCAGGCGGCCAGAAGCAAAGATTGATGATTGCAAGGGCGATTATTTCAAAGCCACAGGTGCTTATTTTCGACGAAGCTACTTCGGCGCTTGACAACATAACTCAAAGCCACGTTGCGAAGAGCATTTCATCGTTTAACAGCACGAGAATCGTGGTTGCTCACAGGCTTTCGACGATTAAAAACTGCGACAGAATAATAGTCCTTGACCAAGGCAAAGTCGCTGAAGAAGGTACTTATGAAGAGCTCATGAAACAAAAAGGTCAATTTTACGACTTGGCCATTCGCCAGGTTACAGAATAAAAAACTCCCCTGCCAAAAAGGCGGGGGTTAATTTTATGTATAAATAAAAAATGATTTTTAAGCACAAAGCGTTTTTAAAAGAATTCACATTATAAAAAAAGTCCCACCGAAATGGTGGGATTTAAACTATTTAACTTCGATTTGTGCACCGAGTTCTTCGAGTTGTTTTTTGATTTCTTCAGCTGCGTCTTTAGCAACTTTTTCTTTAACAGCTTTAGGAGCTTCGTCAACGATAGCTTTAGCTTCTTTGAGGCCGAGTCCTGTGATGTCTTTAACTGCTTTAACAACTTTCATTTTGTTGTCTCCTGCAGCTTTGAGGATTACGTCAAATTCTGTTTTTTCTTCAGCTGCTGCTGCGCCTGCTACTGGAGCTGCTGCTACTGCTACTGGAGCTGCTGCTGATACTCCGAATTCTTCTTCGAGAGCTTTAACGAGTTCGCTGAGTTCGAGAACTGATAAGGTTTTTACTTCTTCAACTAATTTTAATACTTTTTCTGACATTATTATTTACCTCCAAAAAATTTTTAAAAATTAAATTTATGCGTTTTCCGCACCTTTCTTTTCAGCAATAGCATTTAATGCTACTACTAAGCCTTTCATGATACCACTCAAGGCAGTTGCAAGTCCTGTAATCGGAGCGTTCAAGCCGCGAAGAACTTGAGCAACGAGAACTTCCCTTGACGGGAGTTTTGCGAGGTTTGAAACCTCTGAGCTGTCGATTACGCTGCCATCGATGAATCCAGATTTAATTTTGAAGAATTCATGATCTTTAGCGAAATCGCAAAGAACTTTAGATGCTACAACGTAGTCATCTTTGCTGATTGCAATAGCTGTTGAGCCGTGAAGAACTGAAGAAAGCTCTCCGAGCCCTGCTTCTTCTGCTGCACGTTTGAGAAGAGTGTTTTTAATAACTAAATATTCAACACCTGACTCTCTGAGTGTTTTTCTGAGTTTAGTGTCATCTTCAACGTTAATTCCTTGATATTGAACTAAAACTCCGGCACATGAAGACTTAAGTTTTTCTACAACGCTGCTTACTATTGCCTTTTTTTCTTCTAAAACTTTGATACTTGGCAAGTCTTTCACCTCCTGATTAAAATTAAGCATGAAAAAAATCGCCGGTTTCAAATTACCCCAAAGAGCAAGATGAATCGGCAATGTAAATATACGTCCGGATTATCCTCGGTAGGCAAATTTAAACTCTTTAGAGCACCTACTGTCTTTGGAATAATTATTAATTAGTATTTTACTATTAAATTTCTTGTTTGTCAAGCCTAAATTTATTTTTTGTTTAAATGTTCAACTATTTTCTTTCCAAGGCATAGTCCCGAAGTTGCGCCCATACTTAAACCTACGAATTGGCCTAAAACTAAGCGTTTTGCAGCGGTTTCATCCATTAATGATGTTTTGGTGCCATAAAGCTCTAAAGTTCTGGCGTGATCTGTTTTTTTGTTTATTTCGTTTGCTAAACAAGTCCAGGAAGCAATGCCTGCCACTGAGCCAGCTATGGTGCAGGCGTCAATTATGGCCATATCTCGGAGTTTTTTTAAGTCTACCCCTCCTGCTACGTTACAAAGTTCATTTTCGGTTAATGGTGTTAAAATTTTTTCCATTTGTTTGAGCCTCCCTAATTAATATTTATGGGAATTTTAGCATGTTTTTTTAAATTTAGCAAACGAAATAAAAAACCTACCCTTTTTTCAAAGGATAGGCTGAAGCTCAAATTATTGAGCGTTTTCGAGCTTGCTTGTGTTAATTTTAACACCAGGGCCCATGCTTGAAGAAACAACGCAAGATTTAATGTATTGACCTTTTGTTGCTTCAGGACGTGCTTTAACGATCGCTCCCATCAAAGCTTCGTAGTTTTCGCTTAATTTTTCTTCGCCGAAAGAAGCTTTTCCGATTGGGCAGTGAATGATGTTTGTTTTGTCAAGACGGTATTCAATTTTACCTGCTTTAGCATCTTTTACTGCTTTAGCAACGTCCATGGTTACTGTGCCAGCTTTTGGGTTTGGCATTAAACCACGAGGTCCTAAAATTTTACCGAGTCTTCCAACAACGCCCATCATGTCAGGTGTTGTAATGAGAACATCGAAATCCATCCAGTTTTCTGATTGGATTTTTTGAGCCATTTCTTCTGCTCCAACGTAATCTGCTCCTGCTTCTTTAGCGAGTTTTTCATTGTCGCCTCTGCAGATTACTAAAATTTTGATTTTCTTACCGGTTCCGTTTGGTAAGATGATTGCGCCTCTAACTTGTTGATCAACGTGTCTTGAATCAACGCCGAGTCTTACGTGCAATTCTATTGTTTCATCAAATTTAGCTTTAGCTGTTTTTACGCAAATTCCAAGTGCTTCTTTAGCGTCGTATGAAGCAGATGGATCGTATGATTTAATACTATCTCTGTATTTCTTTCCGTATTTCATTCTTTTCCTCCTGAATTAGTGGTAAAATCGGATTTTTTCCTCCCACCCAACGTGGCGATTAATCAACAACTTCAATGCCCATACTTCTTGCAGTACCGGCAACCATTGACATAGCAGTTTCGATATTTGCAGCGTTTAAGTCTGGCATTTTTTGTTCTGCTATTTTCTTAACTTGTTCTTTTGTGATTTTTGCAACTTTTGTTTTGTTTGGAACCCCTGAACCGGATTCGATTCCACAAGCTTTTTTGATTAAAACAGGAGCTGGTGGAGTTTTAGTTACAAATGTGAATGATCTGTCTTCATAAATAGTTATGACAACAGGAATGATAAGACCAATGTCGTTTTTAGTACGGTCATTGAATTCTTTGGTAAATCCCATGATGTTAATTCCGTGAGGTCCGAGTGCCGAACCTACCGGTGGTGCCGGGGTTGCTTTACCGGCTGGGATTTGTAACTTTACGATTGATTTGACTTTTTGAGCCAATGTCTGCACCTCCAAGTTTTGTGGTAAACTGCGAAGCAATTATAAAATTTTTGCCTCTCCCACGCTGAGAATAATTCTCATTTTTAAAAAATTGATTTTGATTTTGCCAGCTTTTTTACATTACAGGTTCAAGCTGACTGAGAGAAACTTCTGCCGGAGTTTCCCTTCCGAACATTGACACAACCACTTTTGCTACCTTGTTTTCTGTGTCAATTTCAGTAACCTTACCCACCATATTGGCGAGTGCTCCTTCAGTAATTCTAACTGACTCTCCAACGGAGTATGAAAGCTTGATAGTGCGTTTATCTACGCCGAGCTTTTTAACTTCATCAGCGGTCAGAGGAATCGGCTTGGTTGAAGAGCCTACAAAACCGGCACAACCTCTTATGTTTCTAACAATATACCATGAATAATCGCTAAGAACCATTTTGACTAAAACATAACCCGGAAAAATCTTTCTTTCGACTTCTTTTTCCTTGTTATCTTTTATTTCAACAACGGTTTCAGTAGGAATTTTAATATCTTGAATAAGATTTTCTATTCCCCTGCTTTCCACGGTTTTTTTGAGGTTTGATGCGACTTTGTTTTCGTAGCCGGAATAGGTATGAACTACATACCATTTTGCCTCGTCAGACACGTTTCATCTTTCCTCTCCGGTTTAACTTACTTTCCACTTGATACTGACATTACAAGCCCTAAAATTTCAAGGAGTCCTGCATCAAGTGCTGCAACAAAAACGCCCATAATGAAAATCATAGCAAGTACGATTCCGGTGTTTTTGAAGACTGTTTTCTGAGTCGGCCAAACAATTTTTTTCAGCTCAACTTTGTAATCTCTGAAGTAGTTTTTGATTTTCGTCCATAAACCTGCTTTTTTCTTAGTATCGCTCATTGTTTTGCCTCCAGTCTAAACTTACTTCGTTTCTTTATGCAGAGTGTGTTTCCTACAAAAACGGCAATGTTTGTTCATCTGGATTCTATCCGGATTACTTCTTTTGTTTTTTGTAGTTTCGTAATTTCGCTGTTTGCATTCTGTGCAAGCGAGCGTAACTTTTACTCTCATTTACGGCACCTCCCGGTATTTCGGAATAATATAGCCTCCCTCTGAAACATTTCTTCCGTGTTTCGAAATCAGAGGTAGTCAAATTTTATCATAAATTTTTTTAAAAGTCAACCTAAAATTATAAATTGTTGGGTAAATAGCCAAATTTTTCGGCCTAAAATTCTTCGATTGGATAAATTATTCTTGGCGGGGCTACTTTTGTTTCAAGGGTGTGTTCTTGCTTGTTGTTTTTCGTTGCAAGGTGGATTATTTCGCATATTCCTGCGGCTATTGAAATGGCTGCCACTGCGCCTACTGCCACTTTTGTTTTTGAAATGTTTTGGGTTGTTCCTCCGGTTACGGTTTCCAGCATTTTTTCTGAAAGCTCGAATTTCTGCATTTTTATTCCTCCGATTGATTTTATTTATGAGTAAAATTATAAACTTAAATCCCGCTAAGTCAATACACCATGTGTATACACATATGATGATATAAAATAAAAGGCCGGAATCAACCGGCCTAAAATTAATTAGATTTAGAAATGGATTCGATGTATTCCTCGAGCTCGCTTTTTATAACTGAAACTCTCGGCCCGAAAACAACTTGAACTCCGCCATCTTTTTTGATTACTCCTGCTGCCCCGCTTGCTTTGAGCGTTTCGGTGCTTACTTTTTCGCTGTCGTAAACTTTAACTCTGAGCCTTGTTGCGCAGCAATCCAAGTTTTCGATGTTTTCAATTCCGCCAAGGCCTTCGAGAAGCATCTCGGAGATTCCTTCTTTTTTGGAATTTTCCATATCTTTTTTAGTGTAAAGTTTTGTTTCCATTTCGTCTTCTTCTCTTCCTGGGGTCATGAGGTTAAATTTGCGGATTGCAAACTTGAAGAGGAAGTAGTAAACAAGCGCATAGACTATTCCCACGGGAATGATGTAAACCCAGTTTGTTTTTGCGTTTCCTTGCAAAATTCCAAAGAGGAAAAGCTCGATAATTCCGCCGGAGAAAGTCATGCCAACAGTTACCTTTAAAAGGTGCATGAGCATGTATGAAATTCCTGCGAAAACGCAGTGGATTCCATAAAGAATCGGTGCAACGAAAAGGAATGTGAACTCGATTGGTTCGGTGATTCCTGTGAGCATTGATGTTACCGCAGCTGAGAGCAAAAGTCCGCCAACAACTTTTCTTTTTGAAGGTTTTGCAGTGTGGTAAATTGCGAGTGCTGCTGCTGGGAGGCCGAAAATCATGAACGGGAATTTTCCTGCCATGAATCTTGCTGCTCCAATGCTGAATTTAGTAACGTTCGGGCTGGCAAGCTCTGCGAAGAAAATGTTTTGTGCGCCGGTTACGTAGTAGCCATCAATGATTGCTGAGCCGCCGATTGCTGTTTGCCAGAAAGGCATGTAAAACACATGGTGAAGGCCGAAAGGAATGAGCGCTCTTTCGATTATTCCATAAAGGAGTGTTCCTGCGTATTTTGAGGAGTTAACGAGTGCGCCGAGGGAGAACATACCCTCTTGAACCCAAGGCCAAATGAAGAACATGAGTATACCAACGCCGATGTAAGCAACTGAGGAAACGATAGGAACGAACCTGATTCCGCCGAAGAATGAAAGAACTTCAGGGAGCTTGATTTTATAGAATTTATTATGAAGGTAAGCAACGCCAAGACCGACGATTATTCCGCCGAAAACGCCCATTTCAAGCGACTGTATTCCGCAAACTGAAGCGATTGCTCCTTCGTGCATTGCGCCTGAAGAAATTTTGTTCGTGAGCGTTAAAAGGGAAGAAATTGTTTCGTGCATAACTAAGAATGAAATTGCGGCCGAAAGCGCGGCAACTGCTTTTTCTTTTTTTGCCATGCCGAGCGCAACGCCCATTGCGAAGATTAGCGGAAGATTCGCAAAAACTACTCCCCCGGTTTTCTTCATTATTTCAAAAACGAAATTTAAAAAGGTCCCTTGGCCTAAAATGCCTTCAAGGCCGTAAGAAGCTATCATTTGCGGGTTTGATAACGATGCTCCTATTCCGAGCAAAAGCCCTGCGATTGGAAGAAGTGCTATTGGAAACATGAATGACTGCCCTACACGCTGCAGGACGCTGAAAAGAGAATTTTTCTTATTCAATTTTTACACCACTTTCTTAAATTTTTTTAATGTATTTGATAACTGCGTCTTTTCCGGCAACAACTTCGCCATAGAGGCTTTCCATGCTTTCAAGCTCTTTGCCGTTGGTTACCACCATTGCAGTATGGAGCGGATAGCCTTTTTCTTTTATCATTTTTATGTCTGCCGTTGCTAATTTATCGCCTTTTTTAACTTTATCGCCGGGCTTAACGAAGCACTCGAAGCCCTCGCCTTTGAGCTCAACGGTGTCAACTCCTATGTGAATCATGATTTCTACACCGTCATTTGATTTTATGCAAAAAGCATGGCCTGTTTGCGCAACTTGAACTATTTCCCCGTCAATCGGGCTTAAAACTTCATCTTTTTCGGGAATAACCGCGATGCCATCGCCCAAAATTCTTTCCGAAAAGACTTCATCGGGCATTTCAACTATCGAAACGCACATGCCTGTTTGAGGCGAAACCATGAAGCTTGAATCATTGTTCATCATTTCAATTTTCCTTTCTTATCTTCAGCCGCTACTGATTATATACTATTTAAAACTTTGTTTTTTATGTTCGAAATTTTAATTTCAAGGATTTTTTTCTTCACTTTAAGCAAAAATGGAGCCGACATCGAAAGCTCATCTATACCTATTGCAAGGTAAGTTTCAATCAAAGACTCATCCGCCGCGGATTCCCCGCAAATTCCAACTGTTATGCCGTTTTTGTGGGCATTTTCAGTTACTTTTTTAATCATTCTTAAAACGGATTTGTTGTGAGTGTCGAACATTTTGCTTACTTTGCCGTTTTGCCTGTCAACAGCCAGGGTGTACTGCGTTAAATCGTTAGTCCCTATGCTAAAAAAGTCAACTTCTTTTGCAAGTTCATCGCTTATCATTACAGCCGCTGGCGTTTCAATCATAACGCCTATTTTAACGTTTTTAGCTACTTCTTTGCCTTCGTTTTTGAGCTCCTCTTTAACTTCTTTTATGTATTTTTTAATTTCTTTGATTTCATCAAGAGAAGTTATCATCGGGAACATAATGGAAACATTGCCGTAGGCCGAAGCTCTGTAAATTGCTCTTAGCTGAGTTTTAAATATATCGGGCCTGTCGAGGCAGATTCTTATGCCTCTGTAGCCCATTGCGGGGTTATGCTCAAAAGGAAGATTTAAATAATCTGCTTTTTTATCCGAGCCTATGTCAAGCGTTCTTATTATTACTTCTTTTCCCTTTAGTTTTTCAAGCACGTTTTTGTATATTTCAAATTGCTTTTCTTCAGTTGGCAGCTCTTTTGCGCTTAAGTATATAAATTCGCTTCTGAGAAGCCCTATTCCGTCGCAGTCGCTTTCGGCTATTGCGCCTATTTCGTCGGGGTTGTTCATGTTGGCGCAAAGTTTTATTTTTTTGCCGTCGAGTGTTACGCTGGCCTTTCCTTTCAGTTTTTCAAGCAGTTTTTCGGATCTTTCTTCGAAAAGTTTTTTATTTTTGAAAAAGTCCACAACTGGTCTTTCAGGCTCTATGTAAACCTCGCCCGAAGAGCCGTCGAATATTGCTTCTTTGCCGCTGTAGCTTTCTTCAAGGCCTTTGACGCAAACTATGCCCGGAATTTTCATAACTCTTAATAAAATCGAGCTGTGGGAATATGCCGAGCCCTCGCTGCAAAGGAATCCTGCGACCTTTTCTTTGTTAGCTGAGGTGATTTCGCTGGGGGTGAAATCTTCGGCAGCTAGGATAACGTTTCCTTTTAAGTCCCCGAAGCTTTCCCCGCTGTTTTTGCCCGAAAGCTCGCTTATCATGCAGTTTGATATATCTGCAACGTCCATCGCGCGGCTTTTCATGTAAGGGTCAGGCATATCAAGGAAAATCTTCGAAAATATTTCTGAAGTTTTCAAAATCGCATATTCTGCATTTGCCATTTCCTGAGTGATGATGCCTATTATTGAGTTTTCAAAGTCCGGGTCGTTTATCATCATTTCATGAGCTTTGAAGATTTCCGCTTCGTTTTCGCCCAGCTCTTTAAGGACTTGATCATAAAGCCTTTTTGTGTAATCAAGAGTTGCCTTTTTCGCTTTTTTATATCTACTTATTTCTTCATTTGCATCTTTGATTTCTATTTTTTCAGATTTGCTATTTTTCGGTTTATTTATAAAAATCCTGCCGAAAGCAATGCCTTCGGAAACACCTGTGCCTTTTAGAATGACCATAATTCACTCTCCTTTCGATTTTTATAATTCTTCAGCAAAACCGTCTTTTAAAAAATCAGTGATGTTTTGGCTTGCTTTTTCTTCGTCGGTGCCTTCGAAGGTTATGCTCAATTTCGAGCCCTTTTTAACCCCTAGCCCCATTAAAGAAAAAAGCCCTTTGGCGCTTGCCGTGCCTTTGCCGCTTGAAATCACTATATTAGATTCAAATTCAGAAGCTTTGCTAACGAGCATTCCTGCGGGGCGAGCGTGCATTCCGTATTCGCTGGTCCATAAAAATTCTTTTTTTATCATAATAACAAAACCCTTTTCAGCCACAAATGACCAAAACTTGCATATTATGGTTCTAGGCAAGCTTTGTTGTTTGGCTTATTTTATTCCTTTCTTCGTTTTATTTTAGTGTTTTAAATTGTTAGGTTAGTTTTTACCTTTAAAAGGTTTAACTAAAAGCCGGAAACTAAATTTCAAACTATTGCGATTTTTAGGTGTTGTCATCTTATAAAATAATATTGTTAAAAGCGAAAGTCAATACCAAAAGATAAGTCATTATATTTGGTGTGTGTTTTTTAAATAATATGTGCTATAATTTTGAATATGTAAAAATGGCATATTCAAATTAAGTGCTAGGAAGAAGCAAAAGTAAATATTAAAAGGAGATGTTTCTATGAAACCGATGACTGAAAACAAGTATGTTATTACTTGGATTGAGTATATGCAAAGCATAGTTAAACCGGAAAAAGTTGTGTGGATAACCGGTGAAGAAGAGCAGCTTGAAGAGCTAAGGAAAGAAGCGTGTGAAAGCGGCGAAATCATAAAATTAAACCAAGAAAAACACCCTGGGTGCTACCTTAGAAGAACGGCTCACAATGACGTGGCCCGCGCTGAAGACAGAACCTTCATATGCACGAAAACAAAAGAAGAAGCCGGCCCGACTAACAACTGGCTTAAACCTGAAGTAGCCTACAAAAGGCTTTATAAAATAGCTAAAAATAGCTATAAAGGCAAAACTATGTACATAATCCCCTATGCGATGGGAATTTTGGATTCTGAATTTTGCAAGATAGGCATTGAGCTTACGGACTCCATCTATACTGTTCTTAACATGGCAATCATGACGAGAGTTGGAAAAGACGTTTTGAAAAAGCTCGGCGAGGGCGATAATTGGGTCAGAGGTTTGCATGCTTCGTGCGAGCTTGACGAGAAAAAGCGCTATGTTTGCCACTTCCCGGAGGATAAAACCATAATTTCGGTTAACTCAGGTTACGGCGGGAATGTTCTTCTCGGCAAAAAATGCTTCGCGCTCAGGATTGCTTCCTATATGGCAAGAAAAGAAATGTGGCTTGCTGAACACATGCTCATTTTGGGCATTGAGAAGCCAAACGGCGAAACTAAATACATTTGTGCGGCGTTTCCTTCGGCTTGCGGAAAAACAAACCTTGCCATGCTTATTCCTCCGGATATTTACCGCAGAGCAGGATACAAAATTTGGTGCGTTGGGGATGACATCGCTTGGCTGAGAGTGGATTCCGACGGCAGGCTTTGGGCAAGCAACCCTGAAAACGGCTTTTTTGGCGTTGCGCCCGGAACTAGCAAGAAATCAAACCCTAATGCGCTTGCTTCAACATCGAAAAACACTATTTTCACGAATGTTGTTCAAAACCTCGATGACAATACAGTTTGGTGGGAAGGCCTTAACGATAACCCGCCTGAACATGCGCTTGACTGGAAAGGAAACCCATGGAACGGCAAAACCTCGAGCGAAAAAGGTGCTCACCCTAACAGCAGGTTCACTGCCCCGGCTAAAAACTGCCCGTTCCTTAGCCCTGAATTTTACAATCCGCTTGGAGTGCCTATCTCGGCAATAATTTTTGGCGGAAGAAGAGCAGACACCATGCCGCTGGTTTATGAAGCAAGGGATTGGAACCACGGAGTTTTCGTCGGTTCGATGGTTTCTTCAGAAACAACTGCAGCAATAACTGGAAAGGTCGGCGTCCTTAGGCATGACCCGATGGCGATGATTTCATTTTGCGGTTACAACATGGGCGATTATTTTAATCATTGGCTTGAAATGGGCAAATTCCTTGGCCCGAATGCTCCTAAAATTTTCAACGTTAACTGGTTTAGAAAAGATAAAGAAGGAAACATCATTTGGCCGGGCTACGGCGACAATATCCGCGTGCTTGAATGGATTTTAAAACGTTGCGAAGGCAAAGTTGGAGCAATTGAAAGCCCTATTGGGTATGTCCCCCGTTCTAGCGACATTCGTTTAAACGGAACTGATTTAACCGCAAGCGACGTTAAAAGGCTGCTTTACATAAGCAAGCCCCAGTGGCGCAAGGAAGCCCGCAAGATCAGGAAGTTCTATAAAATGTTTGGCGAGGCCCTGCCTGAAGAATTAAAAAACCAGCTTGAAAAGCTTGAAGAAAATTTAAAACCGGAAAAAATTGAAGACGAAGAATAGACATTAAATGCGAAAAGCACATCCATGAGGATGTGTTTTTTTATTTCCTTTTATAATAATTTATTTTACAAATGTTTAGGGTTTATTATGATGTTTTAAAAAATAGTTGACAAATCAAAAATATTTTGTTAAAATATGTTACATAATATGTTAAAAAAGGAAGGAAATAGTTTAATGAGAAGTTTTGTTAAAAAAACAGTTGCTACTACCATATCGATGATTGGAATTCTCTCAGCAATGCCTTCAGCATTTTGTGCGCCAGAGGGAGAAAATAATAATCCTGCTCCTGCAAATAATGGCAGAGGACACATTGACCCATTTAATATTATGGTCGTTGGAAAGTACCTTGACAGCGTTGGAGATCTTCAAAATTTACAAATGGCAAATAAAAAGTATGAAAATTTGTTAAATAGATATCGTTTTAACCCTGTGGGAAATACTTCAGAAAAGCAATTGGATCTTTACCCTAGCATGGAGACGTACCGTATTGAAAAAAATTTCGTTTCAACCTTCCCTGATAAGAAAATTATGAGACTGGTTTATCTTCCTGGTTCTTTTAATGTGAATAGATTTGAAGAAGTTGTATATATGAATAAATTATTCCATGCCGATGAATGGGATCGTGAATTTGCACTTGAAAGTGAAAATCCTATGGATGGTTGTCAACTTATATTTACAAATAAAACTACTGACAAAGAAATAGTTTTCAAGTTTAATCCATATGTTGGTGGAGTTTTGACCAGTTTGATCGGATACAACAGCTTTTTGAAAGACTGTGGAATAGTAGGAGAAGAACTTACTGCCGCTTCTGTAGCGCCTTCTGGGATATTTTCTATTCCAGAATCTATTGAGAGTATAGAATATGGTGCTTTTAAGGGTTGCACGGGTTTAACTCAAGTTAATATTCCAAGTTCTGTTAAGATTATAAGAGATAAGGCTTTTGAGGGTTGCACAGGTTTAACTCAAGTTACTATTCCAGAATCTGTTGACAGCATAGGAGGAGATGCTTTTAAGGGTTGCACGGGTTTAACTCAAGTTAATATTCCAGAATCTGTTGACAGTATAGGAGAAAATGCTTTTTCGGGTTGTACAGGTTTAACTCAAGTTAATATTCCAAATTCTGTTGAGAGTATAGGAGAAAATGCTTTTTCGAATTGCACAGGTTTAACTCAAGTTACTATTCCAAAATCTGTTGACAGTATAGGAGGAGATGCTTTTTCGGGTTGTACAGGTTTAACCCAAGTTACTATTCCAGAATCTGTTAAGAGTATAAGATGTGGGACATTTCGTGATTGCAATAGTTTAACTAACATTAATATTCCAGAATCTGTTGACAGCATAGGAGGAGATGCTTTTAAGGGTTGCACAGGTTTAACCCAAGTTACTATTCCAGAATCTGTTGAGAGTATAGGATATGGTGCTTTTAAGGGTTGCACGGGTTTAACTCAAGTTACTATTCCAAGTTCTGTTAAGATTATAAGAGATAAGGCTTTTAAGGGTTGCACGGGTTTAACTCAAGTTAATATTCCAGAATCTGTTGAGATTATAGGAGAAAATGCTTTTAAGGGTTGCACGGGTTTAACTGAAATTACTATTCCAAATTCTGTTACGAATATAGATAAGGATGCTTTTTCGGGTTGCAACAATTTAAATCACATAGAATATAAAGGTAAAGTTTACACCGATAAAGATAGTTTTAGTAAAGCTATAGATGATGCTAATAAGGGATTGGGATTTTGCGTAATATGTTAAAAAGGAAGGAAATAGTTTAATGAGAAATTTTGTTAAAAAAACAGCTGCTACTACCCTTTCAGTGTTCGGGGTTCTTTCAGCAATGCCTTCAGCATTTTGCGCGCCAGAAGGAGCAAATAATGGCAGAGGACATATTGACCCATTTAATATGATGGTCGTTGGAAAATACCTTGATAGTTTTAAAGATATTTGCAATCTAGCAATGGTAAACAAAAAATATGGATATGAAAAAAATGATATTATTAAAAGGTATCACTTTAACCCTATAGCAATCACTTCAAGAAAACAATTGGCTTTTTACCCTAACATGGAGACGTGTTATATTGGAAGATGTGAATCTGAAGAAGATTTCATTCCAACCTTCCCTAATGAGGAAATTATAGAACTGGTTTATCTTCCTGGTTCTTTTGATGTGTATAAATTTGAAGAAGTTGTAAATAAAAATAAATTAAACAATACCGATATATGGATTCGTGAATTTAGACTTGAAAATGAAAATCCTATGGATGGTTGTCGACTTACATTTACAAATAAAACTACTGGCAAAAAAATAGTTTTCGAGTTTAGTCCATATGTTGATGGAACTTTGAACAATTTAACTAGATACCATGTTTTTTTGAGAGATTGTGGAATAGTAGAAAAAGAATGGGATGCCGCTTATGTGGATCCTAAGGTACTTTCTATTCCAAGTTCTATTAAGAGGATAGGAAATAATGCTTTTAGGTGGCGCTCGATGTTACAGGAAGTTACTATTGAAGATGGTGTTGAGAGTTTAGGAAATGATGCTTTTGAGGGATGCAGAAATTTAACTCGAGTTACTATTCCAGGTTCTGTCAATAGTATAAGTTATAGTGCATTTTATGATTGTACAAAACTAACTCAAGTTATGATTGGAGAGGGTGTTAAGAGTATAGGAGATCGTGCTTTTGATGGATGCGAGCATTTAACTGGAATTACTATTCCAAGATCTGTTAATAGTATAGGAAATAGTGCTTTTTATGATTGCGGAAATTTGAAGCGAGTTACTATTCCAGGTTCTGTTAAGAGTATAGGTCATGATGCTTTTAAGTGGTGCGTAGATTTAAATCAAGTTATTATTGAAGATGGTGTTGAGAGTATAGGAGATTCTGCTTTTTATCAGTGCGAAGGTTTAACTGAAATTACTATTCCAGATTCCGTTAAGAGTATAGGAAATAGTGCTTTTTTTGATTGCAAAAATTTAACTCACATAGAATATAATGGTGAAGTTTATACCACTGTAGACAGTTTTATGACGGCTTTTAATGCCCAACATAACAATCGCTAAGTTATAAAGTAGATTAAAATGATTTGTTTTTAGCGTGTTTAAGTTTAAATGATGAGTAGTAATTCCGCTGGCAGAAATGCTGGCGGATTTTTTGTGAATTGATGAATTTTTATTAAAGTATTTTAACAAAATATTGACGAACCAAAGATGCTATGTTAAAATGCATAGCATAATATGTTAAAAAAAGGAAATGGTTCGATGAAAAATTTTATTAAAAAAGCAGTGACTACTACCCTTTCAGCGTTTGGAATCCTTTTAGCAATGCCTTCAGCATTTTGCGAACCAAAAGGAGAAAATAATCCTCCTGCAAATAATGGAATAGGGCATATTGATTATAGTAGCGCCAAGATTATTGGAAGATATTTTACTAGCATTCAAGATTTTCAAAATTTTGAAATGGTAAACAAAAAATACAGATGTTTTTCACAGGAATGTCCTTTGCAAATTCATCTACCCCATTCTTTTGATTTATTAAGTTATATGAGAATTTTAAAAAATAATGGTATTATTAATAGTGATGGAAGACGTACTGGCGAATGGGAAATTGAACTAGAAATTAAAAATTATGATCCTAGAGAAGGCTGTTGTGTTACGTTTACAAAGGGAAATAAAAAAATAATTTTCTTGTTTGACCCATGTGAGAATAAAGTTTTAAAAAGTATAGTGGATTATAATGATTTTCTCATAAAATGTGGATTAAGAGGAGCTACTATAAAGTTACCATCGCAAATAGCTATTCCTGATGGTGTTGCGAGCCTAGAAGAAACTTTCGATTGTTGCACAATGTTAGAAGAAATTACTATTCCAAATAGTGTTACGAGTATAGGAAAAAGGGCTTTTGGGGTTTGCTTTAATTTAACTAATGTTAATATTCCAAATTCTGTTACGAGCATAGGAAATTATGCTTTTTTTGGTTGCAAAAGTTTAAATGGAATTACTATTCCAGAATCTGTTACAAGTATAGGATGCTTTGCCTTTACTGGTTGTGGAAGTTTAACTTGGATTAGTGTTCCAAGTTCTGTCACAAGTATGGGAAGAAATGCTTTTTCTAGTTGCGATAATCTACGGAGAGTTGATATTCAACATGGTGTTACAAGAATAGCATCACATGCTTTTTTTGGCTGCAAAAATTTAACTAGAATTAATATTCCAAGTACTGTTACGAATATAGAAGAGTGTGCTTTTACTGATTGCGGAAATTTAACTGATATTAATATCCCAAACTTTGTTACGAGTATAGGGCGAGAAGCTTTTTCTTATTGCGTAAATTTAACTAATATTAATATTCCAAATTCTGTTACGAGCATAGGGCAAGATGTTTTTACTGGTTGCACAAATTTAAATCACATAGAATTTAATGGTGAAGTTTATAGCACTGTAGATAGCTTTATGAGGGCTTTTAATGCCCATAATAACAATCGCTAATTTATAAAGTAGCTCAAAATGATTTATTTTTTAGCGCGTTTAAGTTTAAATGATAGAAATAATAAGTCCGTCCACCGGCAGAAATGTTGGTGGGCTTTTTTGTTAAGATATTTTGATAAAATATTGACTAATTAAAAATAATATGTTAAAATGCGTAGCATAATATGTTAAAAGGAAAGGAAATGTTTTAATGAAAAAGTTTATCAAAAAAGCAGCGGCTACTACCCTTTCAGTGTTTGGGGTTCTTTCATCAGTGCCGGCATTTTGCACACCAGAAGGAGAAAATAATAATCCTCCTGCAAATAATGGAAGAGGACACATTGACCCATTTAACATGATGGTTGTTGGAAAGTACCTCGACAGCATCAAAGATTTTGGGAATTTGGCAATGGTAAATAAAAAATATGGAGACCTAGCTAATAGTTATCGTCTTAACCCTGTGGAAGCTAGCTCAGAAAGGGATGCAGCTTTTTTCCCTCAAATGGAAACTTATTATTGCAGTGTATCTGATAAGGAATTTGTTTATACATTTCCTAACGATAACATCAAAAGGCTAGTTTATTTACCTTATTCTTTCGATTCAAATAGTTATAAAGAAGTTTTAATATATAATGGTATTGCTTATGATGATGGAACAGAAACTCACGACTGGGAATATAAATTTGATATTAAGGATAATGATCCTATGAAAGGCTGCAGTATTACATTTACAAAGGGAGAAAAAGAAATAGTTTTCATGTTTGACCCAAGTTATAATGGGAATTTATATAGTATGTTATGTTACGATACTCTTCTGGAAAGATGTAGCGTAGAAATAAAAGCTAGACCATTACTGAAACTGCCAACTCCAGTAGATCGTAGATTTGATATACCCTACCGCAGCCGAGAAGAAATAGTCATTCCGGATAGTGTTGGGAATATAGGAAAACATGCTTTCGAAAAATGCTTCGATATACAAAAAATTACTATTCCAAATAGTGTTACGAGTATAGGGCGAGAAGCTTTTTTGAGTTGCATAGGTTTAACTAATATTAATATTCCAAATTCTGTTACGAGAATAGGCGATGGTGCTTTTAATGGTTGCGAAGAATTAGAAGAAATTACTATTCCAGGTTCTGTTAAAATCATAGGAAATTTTATTTTTAATAAGTGCATAAAATTAGAAAGAGTTACTATTTCAAATGGTGTTGAAAATATAGGAAGCTTTGCTTTTAATGATTGCTTCAATTTAACTAAAATTAATATTCCAAATAGTGTTACGAGTATAGGAAAAAGGGCTTTTTCTAGTTGCATAGGTTTAACTAATATTAATATTCCAAATTCTGTTACGAGTATAGAGCAAGAAACTTTTTATTATTGCAAAAGTTTAACTCAGATTAACATTCCAAGTTCTGTTAAGAGTATAGGGCAAAGAGCTTTTCATTATTGCATAGGTTTAACTAGTATTAATATTCCAAATAGTGTTACGAGCATAGATCCAAATGCTTTTTCTTGGTGCGTAAATTTAAATCACATAGAATATAATGGTGAAGTTTACACCACTGTAGGCAGCTTTATGGAAGCTTTTAATGCTCAACATAACAATCGCTAATTTATAAAATAGCTTAAAATGATTTATTTTTAACATATTTAAGTTTAAATGATGAAAGTAGTAAGTCCGCTGGCAGAAATGCTGGCGGATTCTTTTATTAATATATTTTAACAAAATATTGACAAATTAAAAATAATATGTTAAAATATGTAACATAATATGTTAAAAAAGAAAGGAAATAGTTTAATGAAAAATTTTATTAAAAAAACAGCAGCTACTACCCTTTCAGTATTCGGAATTCTCTCAGCAATGCCTTCAGCATTTTGCGCGCCAGAAGGAGCAAATAATAATCCTGGAAATAATGGAAATTCACGTCTTAACGGCTTCTACGCTATGACCGTTGGGAAGTACCTTAGAAGTGTTGAGGATATTCACAAATTAACAATGGTAAACAAAAAATATGAGAATCTAGCGGATAGATACTATTTTAACCCTGTGGAAATTGATTCAGAAAAGGAAGCAGCTTTTTTCCCAAGAATGCAAACTTATTGTTGCAGAAAATTTGACAAGAACATATTTTATAAATTTAATGATAATAAGAACATCAAAAGGTTAGTTTATTTACCCTTTTCTTTCGAGCCATCCGATTTAAAAAAAGTTTTAATTAAAAATAATGTTACTGATGAGGACGGCGAACTTAATGACGGATGGGAACGTAATCTGGAAATTAATGATAATGACCCTATGAAAGGCTGCCGTGTTACATTTAAAAACGGAGACAAAGAAATAATTTTCATGTTTAGCCCAATTTATAATGAAATGTTGATGAATTTCAAATGGTACAATAATTATTTGCAAGAATGCGGTATAGACGAAGGTGCTGCTAAAGTAGCATTGAAAGAAGAAATAGTTGTTCCTTCTAATGTTACGTGTATAGGAAAAAAGGCTTTTGAGTATTGCAAAAATTTAACTAAAATTACTATTCCAGATGGTGCTACGGGTATAGGACCAGAAGCCTTTAGTGGTTGCATACATCTAGTTAAAGTTAATATTCCAAGTTCTGTTAAGATTATAGCACCAGAAGCCTTTTATTGTTGCTATAATTTAAAAGAAATTAATATTCCACATGGTGTTACGGCCATAGAAGAAGAAACCTTTCTTTGTTGCAGAAATTTAACTAAAATTAATATTCCAAATAGTGTTACGAGTATAGGAGATCATGCTTTTGGTAGGTGCAGTAATTTAACTGAAATTAACATTCCAAGTTCTGTTATGAGCATAGGCAATGGTGCTTTTTATGCCTGCAGTAATTTAACTAAAATTAATATTTCAAATGGTGTTAGGAGTATAGGATATCATGCTTTTCAGGCCTGCGATAATTTAACTAAAATTAGTATTCCAAATAGTGTTACGAGCATAGATCCAGATGCTTTTTTCATGTGCGAAAATTTAAATCACATAGAATATAATGGTGAAGTTTACACCACTGTAGACAGCTTTATGCAAGCTTTTAATGCTCAACATAACAATGCTAATTTATAAAATAGCTTAAAATAATTTGTTTTTAACATGTTTAAGTTTAAATGATGAAAATAGTAAGTCCGCTGGCAGAAATGCTGGCGGATTATTTTTTTGATTAATAAATTTTTGTTAAAATATTTTAACAAAATGTTGACAAATTAAAAATATTGTGTTAAAATATGTTACATAATATGTTAAAAAAGAAAGGAAATGGTTCGATGAAAAATTTTATTAAAAAAACAGCAGCTACTGCCCTTTCAGTGTTCGGAATTATTTCAGCAATGCCTTCAGCATTTTGTGCACCAGGAGGAGAAAATAATCTTCCTGTAAATAATGAAAGAGGACATATTGATCCATTCCACATTATGATCGTTGGAAAGTACTTTGACAGCGTTAAAGATTTTCAAAATTTGGCAATGGCGAATAAAAAATATGGAGACCTAACTGAGAGATATCAGTTTAACCCTGTGAAAATTAGTTCAAAAGATCAGTACAAGATGTTCCCTTCATTGGTAACTTACCGTGTTGGCGAAAATGGAGAAAGTTTTGTTGATACATTCCCTAACGATAATGTCAAAACCATGCTTTATCTCCCTGGCTCATTTAATATAACTAATTTTAAAAGGGTTTTGGAAAGCAATAAAATTGAAGGGTATTTTAAGGATTCCCTTTTAGATTGGCATAGTGATGTAGAACTTAACGATGACAACCCTATGAATGGTTGCCGCCTTATATTCACGCATGGAGACAGAAAAATAATATTTGTGTTTGACCCAAGTTCTGATGGAAGTTTAGTGGAATTAAAAAGATATAATGCCTTTTTGAGCAGTTGTGGAGCAGATAAAGGTATGATACCGCTGTCAGATGATGTTTCTATATCAAAAAATTTTAAAGGTGTTGGGAATAGCGCTTTTTATGGCTGCACTTCTTTAAAAAATGTTAAAATTTCTGATGGTGTTAAAAATATAGGCGACGGTGCTTTTTATTACTGCAATGGTTTAAAAAATATTAATATTCCTGATTCCATTGAAAACATAGGAGAATTTGCATTTTACAATTGTAGTTCTTTAAAAGCAATTAAAATCCCGAATTCTGTTAAATATATAAATAACACTGCTTTTGCTGGATGTTCGAGTTTAAATCACATAGAATTCAATGGCAATGTTTATGATAGCGTAGGAAACTTTATGGCAGCTTTTAACGCCTACAGAGCAAGCCAGAAATAAATTTTGGATATAGTTTTAAAGTGATTTGTTTTTAACATATTTAAGTTTAAATGATGAAAATAGTAAGTCCGCCGGCATGAGTGCTGGCGGATTTTTTGCTTGATGGAATGCTGGTAAAACGATTGACAAACTAAAGGCGTTATATTAGAGTTTGAAATGTAATATGCTAAAAAAGAGAGTGATTTTTAATGAAGAAGTTTGTTAGAAAAACAGCAGCCTCTACCCTTTTAGCCGCTGGAATTCTTTCAGCAGCGCCCTTGGCTTTTGGTGCACCTCCTAAGGTTGAAAACGACGCAGAAGTAGCCGGTATTTACAATTTCGAACCTTTAAGGACTCATTCCAATGGTAGATTGTGCGTCTCCCCTTACAAGCAACCTTACATTGCGCAAAAGCGAACATATGGAGAATTTGTTTTCACATTCCCTGAAAATGTCGAAAGAATGATTTATTACAAAGATTCCTTTAACAAATATGATTTCAGAAAAGTCATGACTGCAAACAAAATTATTGATAAACATGAAAAATACAATAGAAAATGGGACCGTAGATTGGAAGTTAACGCTGGAGGCCCTAGAAATGGCTGCCACGTTGC